>Ga0164243_10003518_pt1 | contig 25015 bp, 17 predicted proteins | sample OricompcompostOP_FD_108781 | JGI IMG/M metagenome (GOLD analysis project Ga0164243, IMG submission 108781) | Organic Plus compost microbial communities from Emeryville, California, USA - Original compost - Organic plus compost (OP) | ecosystem: Engineered > Solid waste > Mixed feedstock >...
GTCGTACGTGCCGGGCGCCGCATTGATCGTCACCGTGTCGCTCTCACCGCTGTTGAGCAGCTTCGAGGTGATATCCAGCTTGTCGACGTGGAAGTCGTGCTGCAGGACACCCTTGTTCGTGACGGTGATCTTGGCATCGGTATTGGCCGCGATCGAGAGTTCCTTCGGCTCGAAGTTGATGTCGACCGTGTTGACGGAGGCTTCGGCCGGGGCTGCGCTACCGCCGCCGCTTTCGGCAGGTTGGGCGCTGGCCGCTGGCGACGCGGCCGGAGACGAAGCCGGGGAGGATCCGCCGCCGCCCTCGACCACGGTGAGCGTGCCGGTCATGCCGGCTTCCTTGTGGCCGGGAACGGTGCACCAGAAGTCATAGGTGCCAGGGGCGGCCTTGATGGTGACGGTGTCCGACTCCCCGGAGTTCAGGAGCTTGGAGGTAATGTCCAGCTTGTCGACGTGGAAATCGTGCTGGAGCACACCCTTGTTGGTGACCGTGATCTTGACGTCCGCATTCGCCGCGACGGTCAGTTCCTTCGGCTCGAAGTTGATGTCGATGGTGTTGATCGACGCCTCCGTGGCCGCTGTCGCACCGCCAGTGGCCTCCTCACCGGGTGTCGCTTCTTCACCGGTCTTGGCCTCTTCGCCCCCGCCGGATCCACCGACCGTGAGGGTTCCGGTCATGCCGGCTTCCTTGTGCCCAGGGACCGTGCACCAGAACTCGTAGGTCCCTGGCGCCGCATTGATCGTCACGGTGTCGGACTCGCCACTGTTGAGCAGCTTGGAGGTGATGTCCAGCTTGTCGACATGGAAGTCGTGCTGCAGGACACCCTTGTTCGTGACGGTGATCTTGGCATCGGTATTGGCCGCGATCGAGAGTTCCTTCGGCTCGAAGTTGATGTCGATCGTGCTGATCGATGCCTCGGTCGCGCCTGTCTCACCGCCGGAGGTTTCTCCGCCTGTCGAGGCCTGCTGCCCACCAGTGCTCGGGGGCGTCGCGTTGGTGGCGAGCGTGGGTGCGTTCGCCACGTCCGTGATGCGGGTCGGCGTGAGATCCACAGCATCGGGATTGTTCCCGCAGGCGGTCAGGAGTCCGCCGGTCGTCCCGACCGTGGTGAGGGCAACAAAACGTCGTCGGTTCAAGCGCTTCATCCGGTTCCGGGCCTCCCTGCCGTCTCGATAGCATCCCACATGTGTGCTGGGGTTCAGTCGCCAGACCGCCGAAACGACGATCATTCCAAATCCGCCCGATACGGGCGCAGAAAAAAGCGACTGGCGGTGTCTGACATGCAGACAGGGCCAGCACGCCAACGTCCAGCCGCCGCAAGTGTACCGCGTTGCGAAGGATTCTTACATAGCGCTCCGGTTGTGACTGCACCACTTCCGGGCACTGGATCTGGGCGGCCCTCCCGTAGCCAGAATCGTCACCGGCCCGCTCAGGGCGCGATCATCGCATCGATGGTCACGATCTGGTAGCCCGCGGCCAGGTAGGCCTGGATCAATGGCTCAAGCGCGATGAAGTCCTGCTCCTGAACGACATGCATCAGCAGAATCGCGCCCGGTCCCCCGCCTTCGGCATCCGGCCCGCAACGCTCCTCGATATCGGCGGCGACGTTGCCGTCCCAGGCGAGGGTGTCGCACGTGTATCCCATGGTGTAGTCGTATCCGAGCTGCTTCAGCAGGATGAGCGACTGCTCGTCATAGTCGTTGTAGGGAAAGCGGAAGAACGGGCGGGTGTCCTGGCCGGATGCTGCCACGATCGCGTCGTTTGCCTGGACGATCTGGGCGGTGCGCTCCTCGTCGGTGAGGGCAGGGGCGCCAGTACTGAATCCCGTGAACGACTGGTGGCTCTCGGTGTGGTTGATGACGAGATGGCCTTCGTCCACCATCCGCTTCACGAGATCCGGGTGCTGCTCGGCCCAGGCCCCGGTGACGCCGAACGTGCCGTGAATACCGTACTGCTTGAACAGATCGAGGATCTGGGGGACATAGCCCTCGCCTTCGCCGGCATCGAACGTGAACGCCACCTGCAGCTTCTGGGGGTCTCCGCGCTCGACGACGACCGACTCGGTGGCGTTCCCGGACGGCGGCACGGTGGGGCGCTCGGCCTCCGTTGGTGTGGGAGATGGGGCGAGCGTCGGCTCAAGCGTCGGTGGTTGGGTCGGCGTCGCCGTCGGCGGGACTACGGGCACCGTAGGCGATGTGGTTGGCACAATCGCGATGAAGGTGGGATCGGAGGACGGGATCTCCGCGACATCTGCTTCCGTCGGGGTGGCTGGAGCCACCGGGGAGCCGAGCGAGACGGTGCGGGAGCCAACGGCGGCAAGAACCACGGCGATGACCAGCACCAGCGCAGCCGCCGACCGGGTGGAATGCTCGTGAGGGCGCTGCCGGTGGAGGGCGGGGTCCGATCCCGACCCTTCTGGCCATGGGCTATTGGCGTTGGATTGGGGTCGGCGCATCCGATTGATCCATCACGTGTTGGCGATCATCATCCGGGTCATTGCAGACTGAACGCTAAGTCCGTACACCCTACCACGGAAAGGATGCGCGCTGGGCCACACGGGTGCGCAGGGACGACCGGGGCCCGCGGGTCGGACGTGCAAACCGGGCGCGGACGCAGAAGGTCCACGCCCGGGGGACGCTGCAGTGATCGCGCTGCCGCGATCCCTACCAGATGCCCAGCTCGTCCTTCGCATCCTCGGTCATCATGTCCGGCGACCAGGGCGGGCTCCAGACGAGTTTCACATCGGAAGAACCGATTCCCGGCAGATCCTTCAGCGCGTTGTTGACTTCCTGCACGATCACCGGGCCGAGCGGGCAGCCGAGTGAGGTGAGGGTCATCGTAATGAGCACATCGCCGCTCTCGTGGATGTCGGCGTCGTAGACCAGTCCGAGATCGACGATGTTGATGCCGATTTCCGGGTCGTAGACGTTCTTCAGGCCAGCGTAGACATCGTCCTTCGTAAACTCTGCCGCCATGTGGATGAATCCCCTTCCTGGGTGCGTGGGCATCGGCCGCGCAATACCTGCGGCCAGCCGGGCACGATCTGATCGTATTCTACTAGGGCCGTGCCCGTCAGGGCCTGCCCATACGGTCCGAACCCGGCATGCCGTACCGGGACTTGGACAGAGGCTGCCGCCCTGGCAAGCCGGCGCCCGGCCCTATCGGCCGGATGTCTTCGACGTCATGGCCGTGCCTGGGCCGGGATGTGCCGCTCGAACCAGGCGACGATCCGCTTCATGAGGTCGACCTGATGGGCTCGCTCGCGGAACCCGTGTCCCTCGCGGGGATACCGCACGAACTGGACAGGCACGCCCACTTCCTTCAGCGCCCGGTAGTATTCCTGGCCCTGCGTCGGGTGGACGCGGATATCGTTCTCGCCGTGGACGATCAGGGTCGGCGTGACGACGTTGGTGGCGTAGCGGATAGGGGAACCCTTCGCGTAGAGGTCCCAGTGCGTCCACGGGTGGCCGGGATACATCGTCATGTTGGCCTCTGCGATGTCGCCCGCGCCGTGGTCGGAGATCAGGTTGGCCACGCCGGCTCCCATCACTGCCGCCTTGAAGATATCCGTCTGCGTGATGCACCAGGCGGTGAGGTAGCCGCCCCAGCTCCATCCCCCGATCCCGAGACGCTCCGGGTCGGCGATCCCGCGCTCGACCATCGCCTTCGCGCCGGAGATCACATCCTGGGCCTCGCCGCCGCCCACATCGCCGAACAGCAGCTTCTCGAACCCGGAGCCACGCCCCGTACTTCCGCGCGGATTCGGCAGCAGCACGGCGTAGCCGCGTGAGGCAAGCATCTGCGCCCAATCGTGCCAGTCGAGCATGATGCGGTCTTCCCATTGCCACTGCGGGCCGCCGTGGATCTCGACGATCAACGGCAGCGGCGTGCCCTCCGGTGCGTCCTTCGGCCGGACGAGCAACCCCTCGATCTCCACGCCGTCGGTACTTTCCCAGCGCACGAGCTCCGCCGGCTGGAGGCGGCCGGCGAAGTCCTTGCCGAACTCTGTCAGGGCAAGGGCGTCGTGCCCGAGGCCGGCAACGTATGCCTCCGCCGGGGCATCCATCGCGCTCCATATGAACGCGATCGCTGTGCCGTCTGCCGAGACGGTCGGCCCGCCGGTGAGCGAGCCCCGCCCGGCGACGTTGGCGGGCGTGACGGCGGTCATCGCGCCGGTCTCGACCGAGACGCGGTAGATGCGTTGCCGGGTGCCTTCCACCACGCTGGCAAAGACCATCGCCGCGTCTGTCGGGTCCGCGACGAGCCGGTAGTAGGTGCCCTTGAAGCCCTTGGTGACGTTCGTCTTCGCACCGCCCGCCAACGGGATGGTCCAGATGCCGGTGGCAGGGTCCTCGACGCGCTGTCCGGTGACGACTGCGACGACCGGTTCGCCATCGCGCTCGCGGATCACAGGCGAGCTCACGCCATCCTGGAAGTCGGCAAGGTGGGTGCGCAATCCACCCGCCGCCGGGACCTTCCAGAGCGACTGTTTGCGGAACATCTCGTTCACGACATGGATCCCGGTCGTGATGACGACGAGCTGCTGGCTGTCCGGCGCCCAGGCGTAATCCCAGACGGAGACATCGCCGAAGGTGAGTTGGCGGGCGCCGCCGGTCGCCGCATCGACCAACCAGAGGCGGACGCGCTTCACATCCTCCTCGTGGACGACTGGATCGTCCTTCTCTTCCTTGCGCTTCTTCTCCGCCTCGGTCTCCGGGTCGGCGCGGAGGACGGCGATGGTCGTGCCGTCGGGCGACCAGGCCGGATCGCTGAGATCCCCCTCCAGCTCGCCCAGGCGCTGGGCCTCGCCGCCGTCGATCGGGAGCAGATAGAGGCACCGCTTCTCCTTGCCGTCGCGGTTGGCGACGAAGAGGAGCTTCGTGCCGTCGGGCGACCAGCGTGGGCTGTCGTTCGTCGCCTTGCCGCCGGTGAAACGGGTGGACGGCTTCCGGTCGCGGGAGAGCCAGATAGCACGGTCGATCCCGTCGCCGGTGTGGTTTGCCCGAGCGACGGTGAAGGCGACGTGCTTGGCGTTCGGGGAGATCTGGGGATCGCCAGGAATCAGGCGGTCGGCAATCTCGTCGAAGCCGAGGACGCTCGGCGCGGTGGATATGGGGGTGGTCGCGGACACGATGCAATCAACTCCTGTGCGTGGGCGAGTGAACGATAGCGGATTCCTATCACGTATTGTCCGGCTCGGGAACCTCGGGTTCGAGAAGGTCGGTGTGGAGAAGTCCGTACCGGTAGTGATCGACGCGGACCCCGTGGATGCGGAGGAGCCCGCGCGCGATGCCCTCCCGACGGAACCCGGCGGCCTCCAGCACGCGCTGCGATGGGATGTTCTCGACCGAAACCACGGCTTCCAGCCGTTCCAGCGCGAGCCCGGCGGGGTCGAAGGCGAGCGCAACCAGAAGCCGCGCGGCGCGGGAGGCGATCCGCCTGCCGTGGAACGCAGGATCGAGCGTGTAGCCGACGGAACCGGTCGCCTGATCCCGTGATGCGATGTCCAGCGAGATCCAGCCAGCGGGCACGCCGTCGTGTTCCACGATCCAGTGGAGCTTGCCGGAGGTCGTCGGCGCCTCTGCGCGGGCAGACGACTCACGCAACAGGCGTTCTTGCGTGGGGAGATCGTATTGCATGGTCGGTTGATGGCGGAGCGTGGATGGCATGGCGCGCAGGGCGACCAGCATCGGGGCGTCGTCCGCGGTGGCGCGCCGGATGGTGACGGCGTCGTTCCGTTCAGGCATGGGACAAGCATCTCCTGGAGCTGAGGCCGAGGGTTCTGGCCGAACGATAGGTCATCCGGGCATCGATTTGGGCAAGATGCCCATGACGTGGGCGCAACGGCGTCCGTGCCTGGGGACGCGACGGCGCCGAAAGCTGCCAAAGCGACGCCATTTGTGGCACTGTACGTCTCGTTGACGGTGGCGATTCCTCGGAGTCGCGGGAGCATTGTGCGCGAATCGGGCATCGCTGGCGATGCCGGGGGTGCGGGGGACGCAGGCGGGGGCGATGACGGACGTTGCGAATGGAATGGCCGCCCAGGCGGCATCGAATGGAAATGCGGCCTCCGGGCGCTCGCTTTCCGGAGATATCTATCTTCTCGTGGGCATCCTTGGCGAGGCCATCCAGGCAGTGGCCGGCCGTGATGCCTTCGACCTGGAGGAGGCCGCGCGCGCGCTGGCGAAGAACCTGCGGCGTGGCGACCTCGACGCGAGCGTCGAGCTTCAGCAGTTGGTCCACGGGGCCGATACCGAGGATCTCCGCATCCTGATCCGCGCGTTCACCAACTATTTCCAGCTCATCAACCTCTCCGAGGACAACGAGCGCATCCGCCGCGTGCGCCAGCGCGAGCAGCGCGAGCCGGATCGGCCGCGGCGAGGCTCCATCCGCGAGGCCGTGCTGGTGCTGGCCGAGCGTGGCATCACGGCGGACGCGCTCCAGGCGCTCCTGAACGATGCGCAGGTGCGGCTGGTCCTCACCGCGCACCCGACCGAGGCACGGCGGCGAACGATCATCGACAAGCTGGCGCGGATCTTCGCAACGATCCGCGACCTCGACGAGCGCCGCGCCCTGCCATGGGAGGTGGAACGGTCGCGGACGCGGCTCTCCTCGACGATCGAGGGACTCTGGACCTCCAACGAGCTCCAGATCACGAAGCCGACGGTGCTGGACGAGGTGCGGGCGGTGCTCGTCTACTTCAGCTCCACCTTCGCGAGCGTGATCCCGGCGATCTACCGCGATCTGGAGGATGCCGTCGCCGAGGCATATCCCGACGCCGGTATCACGATCCCGCCCTTCCTGGCCTTCGGCTCCTGGATTGGCGGCGACCGCGACGGCAATCCGTTCGTGACGCCGGAGGTGACGGTCGAGGCGCTGCGGATCATGCGGTCGGCGGCGATGGCGCTGCTGGACGGCACGATCACGGAGCTGGCCGGGCGTCTCTCGATGTCGACGCTGATGGTGCCGCCCGTGGCCGCGCTCGATGCTGCCATCGCGACCTACGCCGCGATGTTCCCGGAGCTGGCCCACCACCTGGCGATTGCCAACCGGGGCGAGCCCTATCGCCAGTTCCTGACCCTGGTGCGGGAACGTTTGCGCGCGACCCGGGATGGCGGCGAGCATGCCTATCATCGGGCCGCCGAGATGCTGGACGATCTCTTGTTGGTCCGTGACTCGCTGCGCGAGCAGAAGGCCGACATGATCGTCGGCGGGGACCTCACCGATGTGATCCGCATGGTGCAGGTCTTCGGGTTCGAGTTCGCCACACTCGACATCCGCGAGCACTCCCGTCGCCTGACAATGGCCGTCGGGGCCGCGCTGGCCGCGTCCGGCGTCGAGGACGGATATGCGGATCTCGATGAAGCTGCACGCCAGGCGATCCTGCAGCGGGAGATCGACAACCCGCGCCCACTGGTGCCGCTCGATCTCGATGTGCTGCCGGATGCCGCCCGCGAGGTGATCCAGACGTTCCGCACGATTCGCTGGCTGCTGACCCACGAGTTCCCGGACGCCATCCAGACCTACATCATCTCCGGTGCCGAGACGCCTTCGCACGTCCTCGAAGTGCTGCTCCTGATGAAGGAGTCGAAGCTGGCCGGTACGGGTGGCGCCGATGCCCGGCTGCGGATCGCCCCGCTCTTCGAGGAGGGGGCCACGCTGCGCAGCTCGCGGGAGACGATGACCGCGCTGCTCGCGATGCCCGTCTACCGCCGCGCGCTGGAGGGGGCCGGCGGCGTGCAGGAGATCATGATCGGTTACTCCGACTCTAACAAGGATGTTGGCTATCTGGCGTCCAGCTGGGAGCTGCAGGAGGCGCAGGCGACGCTTGCCGCCGCCCTGGATGAGCAGGGCGTGCCATTCGTCTTCTTCCACGGGCGCGGCGGCTCGATCGGGCGGGGGGGCGGCCCGACCAATATCGCCATCCTTTCGCTGCCACCCAACACGGTGAAGGGACGGATCAAGATCACCGAGCAGGGAGAGGTCATCTCCGCCCGCTATGCCACCACCCAGATCGCCCATCGTGAGCTGGAACTGGCGATGGAAGCGATCCTCGTCCGCTCGACCGATGCCGCATCGAAGTGGGACCCGGCCAAGCGCGCCCGCTCGAACACGGCGATGCAGGCGATGGCCGATCGCTCTGCGGAGGTCTATCGCGGACTGGTCTACGGCGATCCCGATTTCGTGACCTTCTTCTACGAGGCGACGCCAATGAATGCCATCTCCCGGCTGCAGCTCGGCTCGCGGCCCGCGAAGCGAACGACCTCGAACCGCATCCAGGACCTCCGCGCGATCCCGTGGGTCTTCTCATGGACCCAGGCGCGGATTATCCTGCCGGGGTGGTACGGCCTCGGGTCGGCCCTGGCTTATGGTGAGGAGCAGTTCGGGCTCGACCTGCTGCAGACGATGGAAGAAGGCTGGATCTTCTTCCGGGCGACCCTCTCCAACGCGGAGCTGGCGCTGGCGAAGGCGGACCTCGACATCGCCGAGCTCTATGTCCGACTGGTGGCCGACGACGCGATTCGCGAGCGTATCTGGTCGCAGTTGAAGGCGGAGTATGAGCTGACCGAGCGGATGATCCTGAGGGTGACGAAGCAAGAGCGGCTGCTGGACCGGGACCCAGTGTTGCAGCGCTCGATCGACCGGCGGAACCCGTACGTCGATCCGCTCTCGTTCATCCAGGTGGAGCTGCTGAAGCGCCTCCGTGAGGACCCGGAGAATGACGAGATCGTGGAGACGCTGCATCTCGCAGTGAACGGGATTGCCGGGGGCCTCAAGAACACCGGATGACGAGGAAGGAGGACCGAGAAAAGAGAAGTGAGAAGCGCGTGGGAGGCGTGTATCGCTGGGCGAACGGGCGGGCAAGCGCCCTCATTTCTCTTTCCTCTCGCCTCGTTCCTCGTCTAGACTGGTGGCATGGAGAACATGGGTTCTGACTCGCCACCAGCAGAAAATCTCACGCCGGACACGGTTTCCTTCCGTGCGCGCTTGATCGAAGTCGCCGTCAACGTCGCGGCGGGCAGCGGCGGTCGCGGTGTCTTCACGTATGCGGTGCCGGAGGACTGGGACGAGCTTGTTCCCGGCCAGCTTGTCTGGGCGCCGATCCGCAACCGGGTCGAGCTCGGAATGGTGCTCGGACCCTACACGGAGGTGCCGACCTTCTCCACGAAGGAGCTCCATGCGCCGGTCAGCCCGCCGCATGTCCTGCCGCCGGACCGACTCGGCATGGCGCTCTGGATTGCCGAGGAGACGGCCTCTCCGGTCTATGCGGCGGCATCGCTCTTCCTGCCGCCCGGCATCTCCCACCGCAAGACCGAGATCCTGCTTCCTACCGAACGGGACGAGGCCGACCTTGGCGCGCCGTTGACCGCGATGCAGCGAAAGCTCCTCGCGCTGGTGCGGGAGCGTGGCGAGATACCAGCCGAGGCGGCGCGGCGCGAGCTGAACCAGGCGCTCACGGCGGTCATTCCGAAACTGGCCGAGCTCGGCATGATCCGCGTCGAGACCCGTGTCGACCAGCATCAGCACACCACACGGATGCTGCGTTTCATTCGCGTTCTGGACGACGATCCGGGTGCGGTCCGGAGTGCGCCACGGCAGCAAGAGGTGATGGAGGAACTGGCACATCTTCGCCGCTTTCGGAAGGAGGGCGAGGACGACTTGATTCCCCTCACGGAACTGCGCGACCGGATCGACATCACCGCCGCAACCATCACGGCCCTGAAGGAGAAAGGGCTGATCGAGGAGATACAGCTGCCGCCCGATCGCGCGCCGAAGCCGCGTCCGGTGCTCGCGCCGCCACTGACGCCACAACAGGCAGCCGTCTGGTCGCGGTTCGAACGGGCATTGGAACGGCGCGATCCGACGCCGAACCTCCTGTTCGGCGTCACGGGCAGCGGCAAGACGGAGATCTACCTGCGCGGTGTGGGCTGGTGCCTGCGTCATGGACGATCGGCGATCGTGCTGGTCCCGGAGATCGGGCTGGCCACGCAGGTCGTTCGGCGCTTCATCGACCGCTTCCCGGGGCAGGTGGCGGTGATGCATTCGCAGATGACGGAGAGTGCGAGGCTGGAGACGTGGCAGGCGGTGGAATCGGGCGAGCTGCGCGTGGTGGTCGGGCCGCGGTCGGCCCTCTTCGCACCGGTGCAGGACCTCGGCCTGATCGTGCTCGACGAGGAACACGAGTCCTCGTACAAGCAGGACATTGAGCCGCGCTACCACGCGCGCACAGTGGCCCTCTATCTGGCGGCGCAACAGGGCGCTGTGCCGGTCCTCGGCAGCGCGACGCCGAGCGTCGAATCGGCCTGGCGGGCGGACGAGGGCGAATACCGGCGGGAGGTGCTGGCCGAGCGCGTCTCGCCGTTCGGCCACGCGGAGCGGGGCGACCTGACGCTCGACCTGCCGGAGGTGGAGATTGTCGACTTGCGTACCGAGTTGCAGGAAGGCCACGTCAGCCTGCTCTCGCGGCGATTGCAGGACGAGGTCCGCGGCGCGCTCGAACGCGGCGAGCAGTCGATCCTGCTCCTGAACCGGCGCGGCACCTCCACCGTCGTGCTCTGCCGCGATTGCGGGCACCGTATCTCCTGCCCGGACTGCGATATCCCGCTGGTCTACCACCAGGACCGGCAGCAGATGGTCTGCCATCGGTGCGACTACCGCGATCACCCACCGGGAGCGTGCCCGGTCTGCGGCGGGAGGCTCGACTACTTCGGTGCGGGCACGCAGCGGGTGGAGGATGAGACGCGGAAGCTCTTCCCGAGGGCGCGGGTGCTGCGCTGGGACCAGGATTCCGTGCGGCGGCAGGGCGGCTACGAGGCCATGCTGGAGCGGGTCGAGCGGGGCGAGGTCGATCTCGTCGTGGGCACGCAGATGGTGGCCAAGGGCTTCGACCTGCCGCTGGTGACGGCCATCGGGGTGATCCATGCCGATACCATGCTTCATCTGCCGGACTTCCGGAGCGCCGAGCGGACGTTCCAGCTCCTGACCCAGGTGGCAGGGCGAGCCGGTCGTCGGCGCTCCGGCAGCCGGGTCGTGGTGCAGACCTACACGCCGGAGCACTACGCGATCCAGACGGCGGCGCGGCACGACTACCAGGCGTTCTTCGACGAGGAGATCGACTTCCGCGAGAAGCATTTCTATCCGCCGTTCGTGCGGCTGGTGCGGTTCGTGTTTCGGCACGAGAAGGAGTACCAGGCGGCGATGGAGGCGGAGATGCTGGCGCGCGACCTCGCGAAGCTGATCCGCCGCTCCGGCACCGAGGCCGATCTGATCGGGCCGACGCCGGCCTTTGCGGCGAAGGTGCGCGGGCAGTATCAGTGGCAGGTCGTTCTGCGTGCGATCGACCTGGAGGCGTTGTTGCCGGACCTGCCGATGCGCCATGGCTGGGCAGTGGATGTCGATCCGCAGAGCATGCTTTGACGAGGGGTGAGAAAAGGGGAAAGAGAGACGGAAGCAATGCGGGTCAAGGTGGGGCGGTATGGGGCGGGTACCCGGCGGCATGGGGCATGGAATGAGCGCGGCGTTTCCCCGTTCTCTCACTCTTCACTTCTCGTTCCTCACTCCTCTCCTTGGTATGCTGAACGCTTGATTGACGGATGGCCCGAACGCATCCCGGAGATGCCGGGCGCATGATGGCAAGACATGGGGAACAGATGGCGGTTCTGACGATTCGATACGAGGGCGACCCGATTCTCCGGCAGAAGGCAAACAAGCTGCCGAAGGTCGATGGGAGCGTGCGAGCGCTCGCCGATGACATGTGGGAGACGATGCTCGCGGCGGACGGCGTTGGGCTGGCCGCACCGCAGATCGGCCTGGGACGCCGGTTGATTGTGGTGCGTGTTCCCGCGGGCTATGGGGGGGAGGACACGCCGGAATACACCTTCCGTTTGGCGAACCCGGAGATCATCAAGGCATTCGGTCGGCAGACGACGTACGAGGGGTGTCTCAGCATCCCTGGCTGGATCGGTGAGGTGCCGCGCGCCGAGTCGGTGACGGTGAAGGCGGTCGACATGGATGGGCGTCAGATCCGGATCAAGGCGTCCGGGCGGCTGGCGGTCGTGCTTCAGCACGAGATCGATCACCTCGACGGCATCCTCTACACCGACCGGATGACTGACATGTCGACGCTGCAGAAGGTTTCCGAGGAAGAGTTCGAGAAGGTCGCGGAGTAGGCGCCCGATCGACTCGTCACGGATCGGGCATGCGCCGGGCGGCACGCCCCTTCGTGACCGCCCCGATCGTGTTATCCCGAGCCCTTCGGCTGCGCTCAGGGTAACCATACGAGGCAGTCATGGTGAGGGCATGCAACGCGGAGCGGAGTCGAGGGATCAGGTGGCGCGGGTCACGTCTGCCAGCCCCATGCTCAGTGGATCGCCTCGCTTTACGTGGCATTGTGCCGAGACCTCGGCGGGCCAGTCGTCCGAGGTCTTGCCCTATGGAGTGGTTCGAGACGGGATACGGAAATCGTTCGTAGCGCGGACCCTCGCAGTTTTTGCTGGGGTCAGTGGTGCGCCGCTCACCATTGCGAATGCCAGACAAGACGAGATGGAGCCCTCAGACCGAATCCGAATGCACCGGTGGTGAATGGACGACGGACGAGGTGGTTGCCGCCATCGGACCGATTGCATATCGGTCTGGCCGCAGGCACAGGATGTATCCGGATTTGGTATCAGACCGTGCGGCAAGGGGCCTCAGGCAGGCATTGGAGAGGCCATCTGATCCCTCGACTCCGCTTCATCGTGTATGCCGTGCCGACCCCTGCACTCGGGATGACAGATGGGTGAGTGATCGGCGGGCTTGCGCTTGATACATCATGCCCGTCGGTGAGGCGTTGCCGCGTACCGTGACGTCAGCCGCTCGGGGTGACACAGTCGGTGGGGGCGTTCAGGCGTTGGTGATGACGATCTCGGGCTGGTGAATGCGGGCCTGTTCCGCCTGGATGATCGAGCGGATACGGTAGATCGCGTCTTCCAGTTTGCCGGCCTCATTGAAGACGACGTAATCGAACTCGTCGGCCCGCTTCAATTCCTCGTGGGCGGTGCGGAACCGCTTGAGCAGCACATCGGGGTCGTCCGTCTTCCGGGAGCGCAGGCGATCCAGCAGCTCTTCCATGGATTCGGGCGCGAGGAAGATCGATGTGGACCCGGCGATGCACCGGCGGAGGGTCGCCGCTCCCTTCACATCCACCTTGATGATGACATGCTGGCCGGAGGCGAGCCCGTCCTCGATCGGGGTGCGTGGCACGCCATAGTGATTGTCGTAGACCATCGCGTGCTCGATGAACTGCCCTTGCGCGATGCCATTCACGAACTCCTCCTTCGACAGGAAGATATAGTGAATGCCGTCGGTCTCGTTATGCCGCATGGGCCGGGTGGTGGCCGTCACCACATAGCGGGCATTGGGCATATGCACGCGAAGCTGGTCGATCACGCTATCCTTGCCCACGCCGGACGGCCCGGAGATGATGAAGACTCGAGGCTGCTCCGTTGCACGCAGGTGGCTGATCAACGCATTGCCCTGCTCGTACATCGCCTCGAAATCGGAGTCCGAGATCGAAGGGGGCGACTGCGGTGGCGTGGAGTGGTGCACGGCAACTCCTGATGCGTGTGGCTCAGCGGACACCGACGGCTGCGGTATGGCGACAATGGTAGGTGAAGCGTACGTGGCAGTCGCCGACTCGTGAGCCAAGGTCGGACCCCTCCTGATGCTGCGTGGTATCTGAGTTCGAGCGAACAGAGAACCGGGTGAGGTTGGCGGCGTTGCGCCCGCATCCCCGGCGATGCGATTGCAAGAGGGTACACCGTCCTGTGGGGGGTGGGCAACGTGGAGGATGAATTGCGGTCATGTTCGATGTGCTGACAGTCGGGGCGGTGGTCGACGAGCTCGAGCGCGAGGTGCTCGACGGGCGAATCCAGCGGATCGGGATGGTCGATGCCGTGACGATTGCCGCCGAGGTGTATGCGCATGGGCAACGCCGCGGGCTGGTGGCGTCCGCATCGGCAGAGAATCCGCGCCTGCTGCTGCTCGACAGCATGCCCTCCATCGATCCGAACCTGGTGACGCCGTTCGGATTGCTGCTGCGGAAGTATCTGCGCGGCGCGGTGATCGTCGGGATCGAGCAGCCGCCGCTGGAGCGCATCGTTACGTTGAAGCTGGCGAGGCGAATGCCACCGGCGGAGGCGACCGGCAGCCGCAAGAAGCGAAAGGCGGCTGAGGAAGCGCTGCTCGCCCGCCAGGCAGACGCCGCTGCGCGTCCCGCCGAGCCGGACGGTGAGGAAGATGAGGACCACAACGCTGGGTTGGCCGAGGATGATGTCTGGAATGCGACGGATGTCGTGCATCTCGATCTGGCCGTCGAGATCATGGGCCGGCACAGCAACCTGATCCTGATCGACGGCGGCGGCGTGGTGATGGAGAGCGCGAAACGGGTCACGAGCCAGATGAGCCGCGTGCGGGCCGTCCTGCCGCGCAAGCCCTACACACTGCCTCCGGTGCCGGACAAGCCCGATCCCCGGCAGGTCACGTCGGCGGGGATTGAGACGCTCGTGCGGAACGCGAAGCCAGGTACGACGATTCCCGACCTGCTCGTGCGTGGGCTGCGCGGCGTGAGCCCGCAAATTGCGCGCGAGGCGGCATTCCGGCTTGACGGCGATCTGGAGACGCGGGCAGAGACGGTCGACCCGGAGCGCGCGCGGGATCTTTCCCGCATTGTCCGCGGCCTCTACGAGCCGTTTCTGACTGGCGGGTGGGACCCGACGGTCTATCGCAACGAGGATGGCCTCGTGCGCGCCTACGCGGCGATTCCGCTAGGGTATCTGGACGAGGAATACGAGGCCCACGAAGTCGCGTCCATCTCCGCTGCGATCGAGCAGGCGGATGCCGGGGAATTGGAGTCGGCGGTCGATGCCCCGCGCGACCACGTCCAGCGGCGGGCGCGGCTGGTGGCGGCGATCGACGCGGCGGCCGCCAAGGTCGAGAGCCGGCTTCATTCCTTTCGCGAGCAGCACCGGAAGACGGAGGATCTGGAGCATCTTCGGTTCTGGGGCGAGCAGATCTTCGCATGGATGTGGCAGATCCAGCCGGGCGATTCCGAGCTGGTCGTAGAGGGCGAGACAATCCCGCTCGACCCGGCTCTGACGCCGAAGGAGAACGCGCAGGAGTATTTCGAGCGTTATCGGAAGGCGCAGAAGGCGGGCGAGCAGTTGCCGGAACGGATTGCGGAGGCGGAGACCGAGCGCGCCTATCTGCGTCAGCTGCGCGTACAGGCCGAGCATGCCGAGACCTTCCCGGCAATCGAAGCGATCCGCGCCGAGCTTGAGGAGCACACGGGCGGCCGTCAGCCGACGGGGGAGAAGCCTGGCCAGAAGGCAAAGCGAGCGGGTCACAAGCAGATACGTCGCGTGGCGCCATTGACCGATCTCGACGGCAACCTGATCTACATTGGACGCTCCGGCAAGGAGAACGATCAGGTGACCTTTGACATTGGCGGGCCGAACGATCTCTGGCTGCATGCGCGGGGCGTTCCCGGATCGCATGTCATCCTCCGCACGGTGCGTCCCGAGGACGAGCCGGAGGACGCGATTGCGACGGCGGCGGCGCTGGCGGCGTTCTACAGCGGATCGCGCAATGATGGCACGGTGGAGGTCGATGTAGCGCGGCGGCGGGATGTGCGCAAGATCAAGGGCGGCGGGCCGGGAATGGTGACCTACCGCAACGAATATACGATCCCGGTCCGCCCGATGAGCGAGGATGACCTGCGTACGGGGAAGCGGCTGGCATAGTGCGCCAGGCCGGAGAGCGGACTGGGTTCGCCCGATCCTGAACATTCGGAGAACGACAGATAGCGGGCGGCCGGTCCCCACTGGGGACCGGCCGCCCGCCGCCCGTTGGTAGGCGATGCGCGTTACTTGATGCTGCCGACCGAGATGCCGCCGATGAACGACTTCTGGAAGAGCAGGAAGAGGACGATCACCGGGATGATCATCAGCGTGGATGCGGCCATCATGAGATTGAACTGCACGTCGTAGGCCTGCGCCTGCCGGAAATACGTCAGCACGAGGGCCAGCGTGTACTTCTTGGCGTCGAGCAGGAAGAGCAGCGGGCCGAGGAAGTCGTTCCAGGCAGCCATGAACGCGAAGATCGCGATCACCCCGAGGGCAGGGAGCGTTTGCGGGAGGACGATCTGGCGGAAGATCTGAAATTCGTTCGCCCCGTCGATACGGGCCGCGTCGGAGAGGTCCATCGGGATCTGCATCATGAACTGGCGCATGAGGAAGATCCAGAACGCATTACCGAAGAAGAACGGCACGGTCAGCGGGAGGAAGGTGTTCACCCACCCGAGCTTCGCGTAGGTGTCGAAGAGGGCGACGATGATGACTGGGAACGGCATGAAGACCGTCGCCAGGACGATCATGAAGACCTTGTCCCGGCCCGGCCAGCTGAGCCGGGAGAACCCATAGGCGATGAGCGGGTTCGAGATCAGGGCGCCGAGAATCGTGAAGAAGGTGATGACCACCGTGTTCCAGGTCGCCTGCCAGAATGGCACCGTATCGATGGCCTTCTGGAAGTTGCCCCATTGCGGATCGTGCGGCCAGAGCGTCGGCGGGTAGGCGAGCAGCTCATCGTTGCTCTTCAGCGCGATGGTGACCATCCAGTAGAAGGGCAGGATGAAGATCGCGCACATGATGACAAGGATGATGCGCGGGATGACCTGCTGGCCTAGTCCCCGCTCGGCCTTGCGGATAGTGCGATTTGGAGTCTCGGGGCTCACCACGCTGCCGGGCGGGAGATCTACGGGGAGGAGTTGGCCCTCGTTGGTCGTACTTGTTGCTGCTGACATGGCTCTACCTCGGCATGCGAACACGAGCGGAATGCGGCGGCTTGCTTCCTAGGTCAGGTCGTAATGCACCCACTTGTTCGACGTCGTGAACACAATTCCGGCGACGACGAACGTGATCAGGAAGAGGACGACACCCTGGGCCGAGGCATATCCCATGTTGTTGAAGCGGAAGGCATTGTCGTAGATGTAGTTCGCCATGAAGGTGGACGCCTTGGCCGGGCCGCCACCCGTGATGATGAACGACTGGGTGAAGACCTGAAGCCCGCCGCTGATGCCGAGGATGAGGTCGTAGAGGATGACCGGCGTCATCAGGGGCAGCGTGATGTTCCGGAAGCGGGAGAAGACCCCGGCTCCGTCCAGCATTGCCGCCTCATAGAGTGATTGGGGAATACCTTTGAGGCCCGCCAGGAAGACGAGCGCGACCTGCCCTGCCGTGAACTGGGCCATGACGACGATGGCTGGTTTCACCCACTGGGGAGAGCCGAACCAGTTCGGCGTGCCGAGCCCGATGGTGCCAAGGATCTGGTTGACGATGCCCTTGTTGGGATCGAGCAGCGTCATGAAGATGAACGAGAGGGCGACGAGCGGAAGCACGGATGGCAGGTAGAGGATCGTGCGATAGATCGGGATCTCGGGGAGGTCGGCGTTCATGCACAGGGCGAGAACCATCGCGACCACAACCCCGATGGGTACTGCCATCAGGACATAATAAAACGTATTCCAGACGACTTTGGAATAGACCTGATCCTCAAAGAGCCGACGATAATTGTCGAGACCGATCCAGACAGGGGGTTTGATGCCGCTATAGCGCGTGAAACTCAGATAAACCGTATAGAAGATCGGGTACAGGGTAAACCCGAAGAGGCCGATCAGCCACGGCAGGATGAAGACCGAGGCGAGACGAAGCTGCTTCCATTCACGAACCGTGAAGAGGAAGCGCTTGCGCATGGCGGGTGGCGCCACATCGGCGGCGGCAGACCCGGTTTCAAGGCCGGCGGTGGTGCTCATGACTGCTCACTCCTGGTGCTGCGTGGCGCGATCGATCGATCGCGCCACGCCTGGCCCGGAACCCGCGATCGACCGTTCGACCGTGGGTTCCGGACACACCACCTTGCGAACTTGGACTCGGCTTCCGAGACGCGATGCGTCAGGAGGCGGGAGTCGCTTCCGGGCTGGCCTCGCTGGTCTTCGGCTCCGCGATCGGGCAGTAGCCGCCGGCATCGATGTCCTGCTGGACATTCTGCTTGGCCTGGCCGAGCGCGTCTTCCGGAGAAGCCTGGCCGAGGTAGATCGACTCCCAGGCCGTCTTCAGCTCATCCCAGTACTTCGCGCCGACTGGCAGCGGCGGGCGGTTCTTGGTGCCCGGGAAGAGGTTGTCGACGAACCACGAGAGGTTCTCGTCGAACAGCGACTTGTCGGCGAGCAGCGAGCGCAGCACCGGCAGGTTGTTGTTCATCTTCACGTAGGTCGGCATACCGTCGGGGCCGGTGAGGTACTGCAGGAAGGCGAAGCCGCCCTCCGGGTTCTTCGCGCCAGCCGGGATCACACCGGACCAACCACCGGCCCACGTGTAGGAAGGATCGCCTTCCTTCGGGGTCGGGATGTAGGTGTAGCCGATCTTGGAGTCGGGGATGTACTTCCGGAAGGTGGCGAACTGCCAGTTTCCGTCGATCATGCCGCCGAGCCGCTTCTGCAGGAACGGGCTGTCCGTCGGGGCGGCGCCAACCTTGAGCGCGGCAGCGACGAACTTGTTGTACTTGTCGAAGCCCCCGTTGTCCTTGAGGAAATTCATGCCCCAGGTGGCAGCGGCGACGACCTGCTCGTTGTCCGGGGTGACCTGGCAGTTCTCGTAATCGAAGAACGAACCGCCCCAGGCGAAGCCGTCGGTGTAGATGGAGCCGGCCTGGCCGAAGTACGGCACATAGCCGACCTGGCTGAAGTTGTCTCCGTCATCCTTGTTCAGCTGCAGGAAGATCTCGGCCATCTTGTCGTAGGTGGTCGGACCATTGGCCTTGTCGAACGCGGAGTAGTCGACGCCGGCATCCGTCAGCAGGTCCTCGTTGTAGAAGAGGGCGCGAACGTCGGTGTCGAACGGAAGGGCGTACGGCTTGTTGTCGTACGTGGCCTCGGCGGCGGCGAAGTCGACCCAGTTCTCGGTGAGGTCGGTGTTCTGGCCGGCGTCGGAGAGGTGCTGGCTCAGGTCCTCGAGCAGGCCGTTCGCGGCGCGCTCGGCGACGATGAAGCGGTCCAGCAGGTAGGTGTCCGGGCCCTGGCCGGCGCGGACAGCAGTGATGAGGCTGGAGGAGTCCGAGACCTCGGCGTCCGGGCGCTTGACGACTTCGACTTCCCACTTGTCGCTCTGGGCGTTGAAGTCGGAGCCGATCTTCTGCAGCGCCTCGAGACCGGTGTCACTGTGGGTCGTCCAGAACGTCACCTTGCCCTTGCTCTGGCCGAGGACGGACGGGGCGAAGAAGGTGGCGCTCGGGGCACCGACGGCGGCGACGGCGCCGGCAACCGCCGCGCCCTTCACCAGACCGCGGCGGCTGATCTGCCGGCCCGCGAACTTCTGAACGATTGCATCTGCGCGCTTGGAATCCACGGTGGAAACTCCAGTTCTGGTCGATGGCTGCTCACCGTCGTGTGAGGAGCCGCACGAGCGATACGCGACGTTCTGGACCCGGAGTTGATCCCGTTTCCCGGTTTGGGTCCGTCTGCCAGGCTTGGCAAGCAGATGTGAGCGGGAGCCGCCCATAGCCTCTCCTCGGCTGCTGAGCGCGGGATGCGCGAACGGAAAGCTGATTCGCATAAGCCGGCCCACGGAGATATGACACGGAGCGACCGGGCCACCTGTCCTCCGAAAACCTTCTCATGCAGAACTGAGGGCAAAGGTACTGATTCCATTGGGTAGTTGTCAATGGCAGACATGCACCGATGTCCACGCGGGGATGGACTGGAGCGGTCCCGGCGGGGCCATGGCTTCATGAAACCGATTTCCCGCCGATTCGGGTATTCCTCCGCTATGCGACAATCCCCGACCGGGAGCGCGATCGATGTCTGGAGCACGACGCGACGGGTCGCTGGACAGGAAACGAGACGGGGGAATCATGGCGAAAACGGCCGTGTCGCTCCAGGATGTGTGCGTCTGGACGAGCGAGCGCAAGGTCCTGATCGAGGACGTGACGTGGACGGTCCGCCCCGGCGAGCGCTGGGTGGTGATCGGCCCGAACGGCGCCGGCAAGACGACGCTGATGTCGGTGGTGGGCGGCGACCGCTTCCCGAGCAGCGGCGAGGCGATGGTCCTTGGCGAGCGGTTCGGCAAGACCGACATGCGGGCGTTGCGGGCGCGAATCGGGCGGGTCGATCCGAATCAGCGGATGCTGGATTGGGTGAACGCCGAGGAGGCGGTGCTGACGGGCTTGAAGAACCAGGTCTGGCCAAAGTGGGACGAATGGACGCCCGACGACCATACCCGGGCGCGGGAGTTGCTCGATCTGGTCGGGTGTGCCGACTTCGCGGAGCAGGAAATCAAGCTGCTTTCCCAAGGGGAGCGGCAGCGGATCCGCATCGCCCGGGCGCTCATCGCGGATCCCGCGCTGATGTTGCTCGACGAGCCGACGACCGGGCTCGATTTTCCCGGTCGCGAGGCGTTGCTGGCGACGATCGACGACCTGACTGCCACCCATCCGGACCTGCCGATGGTGATCGTCTCGCATCATCTCGAGGAGCTGCCGTCTTCCATCACCCATGTGATGCTGATGAAGGATGCGCGCGTGCTCGGACAGGGCCTGGCGGCGGAGATGCTCACCAGCGACTGGATATCGGCCTGTTTCGGCTTCCCGATCGAGGTGCAGGCCTTCAATGGGCGCTGGTCGGCGCGCGCCGCGGCAGGTTGGACGGCCAGTGTGAAGCGGCATGTCTCATCGGTGGTCGACCTCCACGCGGTCGATCCGTACCCCGATTCCGAATAGCCGCATCCCTCTCGCGCCCGCTGCCGTTGTCCGGTACGATGCGCTGCGATGGTGGGCGGCGTCCGGCGGCGCGGCCCGGACGACGGCGAACTGAAGCAAGGAGCGGGTTGTGGCGGACGACGGACAGGGAGGGGTGGCCTCGCGATTCGACACGGTGATCGCCGGTGGGGAGCTGGTCGATCCGGGCGGAGGGAACATCGGCCGGTTCGATATCGGGATTCGCGATGGCAAGGTGGCCGCCGTCGAGCCGTCCATCCCGGCGAGCGCCGCCGACAGGGTGATCGACGCCCGGGGCCAGGTGGTGACGCCCGGCCTGGTGGACCTCCACACGCATGTCTACTGGGGCGCGACATATTGGGGGATCGAGGCGGACCCGATTGCAGCCCGGACGGGCGTGACCACCTGGCTTGATGTCGGGAGCGCGGGCGGCTATAGCTTTCCCGGCTTCCGCGAGTGGATCGTCAACGGCAATACGGCGAAGGTCTACGCGCTGCTGAACCTCTCCTCGATCGGCCTGATCGCGCCGACGTGGGAGCTGACGAACCCGGACTACTGGGACGTCGACCTCGCCGCGCGGGTCGTCGAGGAGAACCGCGACGTCATTCTTGGCATCAAGGCGCGGATCGACTGCAACACGACGCGCGGCGTTGGCATCGCCCCGCTCGAGAAGGCCCGTGACCTGGCCGATCGCGTCGGGCTGCCGTTGATGACGCACATCGGCAACGGCCCGCCCACCATCGCGGAGGTTGCGGCCTGGCTGCGCCCCGGCGACATCCTGACGCACTGCTTCACCGGCAACGACATGGCGATCGCGGACGAGCAGGGCAACATCCGCCCGGAGATTGCCCAGTTGCAGCGGGATGGCCTGATCCTCGATATCGGGCATGGGGCGGGGTCGTTCGGCTATCGCGTCGCCGAGTCGACGCTGGAGCAGGGCGTCCTGCCCGATGTCATCTCATCCGACATTCATCAGCTGGCTGTGCAGGGACCGATGTTCGACCTGCCGACCACGCTCTCCAAGTTCGTCAACCTGGGCATGACGCTGCCCCAGGTGATCGCCTGCGCAACCGTGAATGCCGCCCGCGCGGTCCACCTGGAGGGCGCCGGGACACTGGCGGTCGGTTCGCCGGCCGATGTCGCGATCTTCCGGCTTGAAGAGGGAGATTTCACCTTCTACGACGCCTTCATGACCGCCCGCACCGGCTCGAAGTTGCTGGTCAACACGCTGACCCTGGTTGATGGGCAGGAGCTGCCGAAGCGGGATGAACGCCCGCTCCACTTCTGGGCGCGGCTGGCGGAGGTCCAGCGTCCGATCCTGTGGGCGAAGGGGCCAGGCCAGGCCGTGCCTGCGTCCGATCCGAATGCATCGTAGGTGGGAGACAATCCGTTGGCTGGGGAAATGGAACGGTTCGCGGCGTTCGAGGGAGACCCTGGCGTGCGCTTCGGGTTCTACCTGCGCCCGTCGTATGCGATGTGCCGGGCGCAGGCGGAGATGCACGCCTTGCTTCTGCGCCAGTTTGGGCAGGTGACGGCGGGGGCGTTCATGCCCCATGCCACGCTGAAGGGGTTCTTCCGGTCCGACGCAGCGGTATGCGACATGATCGCGGCGCTGGATACGGCCCTGAGCGGGATTCGGCCCTTCACGGTGGTGAACAACGGGCCGATCGCCTACGGGCGCTCATCGGTTGTCATGAACATCCAGCAGGACGAGTTCGGGGAGACGAACCCGGCCATCCAGGCGCTCCACGAAGCGGCCTTTGCGGCGCTGGCGCCGTTCATCCACCCGGAATGCAATTTCACCCCGGTCGAGTGGGCGGGGTCGTCGTTCTTTGCGCATCTCACGCTCCTGCAGAGCCTGCCCCGGCCGGAGTTCTTCGACGAGATCTTCGCGTTCATCCGGGATGCCGAACCGATTGGCCCACGGCGCTTCACCGCCGAGTACGTGCATCTCTACGCCTTCCGGAGCGAGGACTGGCAGGGAGACTGGGGCAAGACGCTGCGGTGGGAGATGCTCCACGCCTGGAAGCTGGGAGGGTGAGCGGATGGAGGGTGCCGCACCGGTCATCGATTCGCGGGATCCCCGCGTCCGCTTTGGACTTTACCTGCGTCCTTCGTACGAGATGTCGCGGGCGGTCGCCGCGATGCACGAGCTGATGCGACGGCAGTTCGGGCAGACGCGCGCGGGGAAGTACATGCCGCACGCCACGATCGGATTCTTCCAGTCCGATGCGTCGTGGCAGGAGCTGGCCGCTGCGGTCACACCGGTCCTGGCCGGTCGGGGACCCTTCGTGGTCCAGAACCACGGTCCCATTCCACTGGGGCGGAGCGTCGTGCTCGATATCCACCACGACGACGCTGGCGAGGTGAACGCGGCACTTCAGGCGCTCCATGATGACGCTCACGCCGCACTGTCGCCGCTGATCGCGGACGACCTCCAGGACCGCTTCCGCTGGCCGGCGGAGACGTTCCAGGCGCATATCACCCTGGCGCAGACGATCCGCCCGGCATGGCTGCACGATGAGATCCTGGCCTTCGCACGGGAAGCGGAGCCGATCGGGCCGCGGCGCTTCCTCGCGGAGTACATCCATCTCTACGCGGTAATGAGCGACGATTGGGATGCCGACGACTGGAGCGATACGCTGACGTGGAATCTGCTGGCGTCCTGGCGACTGGGCTGACGGCATATCGTCCACGGGCGCTTCGCGGTATGCTCTGCATGACAGCGTGGCGCCCGATACGATTGCCAGCTTCATGGTTCTGCTGCCCGGTTCGGCCGGGAACGTTTCGAGACGATTCAGCATGAGTGACCTTCGCCCGATCGGGATCTTCGACTCCGGCCTCGGCGGCCTGAGCGTCTATCGCGAGATTCGCGCGCTCCTTCCTCACGAAGATGTCATCTACTACGCCGATTGCGGCTACTGTCCCTACGGCACCCGTCCCCCGGGCGAGATCAACGAGCGCAGCGAGATCATCTCCCGGTACCTGATCCAGCACGATGCCAAGGTCATCGTCGTGGCGTGCAACACGGCAAGCTCTGTGGCGATATGGCACCTGCGCGAGACCTTCCCTGATGTGTCGTTCATTGGCCTCGAACCGGCGGTAAAACCGGCTGTCGAGCGCACCAGATCCGGCAGGGTCGGGGTGCTTGCCACCCCGCGCACCGTGGCGGGCGAACGCCTGCGCTGGCTGATCGAGCGGTTCGCGAACGGCGTGGAGGTCCATTCCGTCGCGGCGACCGGGTTGGTCGAGCTGGTCGAGGCCGGGGTGCTCGAAGGGGATGCGGTGCAGGCGGCGCTCAAGCCGCTGCTCGATCCGATGGTCGAGGTCGGGGTCGACGAGGTCGTGCTCGGTTGCACGCACTACCCGTTCTTGCGCGGCGAGATCGAGCGGTATCTGGGCGCGGACATCGAGGTGATCGATAGCGGGCTGGCGATTGCCCGCAGGACGCAGTTCCTGCTGGAGGAGGCGAACGCGCTCGGTGCCCGGTTCGGCGGCGGGGAGTTTCGCCTGCTGACCAGCGGGGATCCCGAATCCGTGGCGCACGTGGCCGAGACCCTTCTGGGATCGCCGGTTTTCGCGATCTCGCCCACATCCTGACATCCCATCTGGCACAGGACGACGGCCCGCCAGTCCGGCGGGCCGTTTCGTTCGTGCCGTAGGGGATGCCCTAGCGGCGAGCCCGGGCGTCGATCACGTCGGGCTGGATCGGGAGGGTGGCCTTGAACGCGGCTGCGTCCTCCAGCTGATCCTCCTGCTCCTCGTCGAGCAGGATCGCCTCGCGGATCACCTGGTCCATCGTACTGACGAAGAAGAACTCCATCTCGTCGCGGATGTTCTTCGGAATCTCGCGCAGGTCCTGCTGGTTATCCTTCGGCGCGATCAGCCGGCGGTAGCCGTGGCGGTGGGCGGCGAGCGCCTTGTCGCGCAGGCCGCCGATCGGGCGGACATGGCCGCGCAGCATGATTTCGCCGGTCATCGCGGTGTCGCTGCGCACCGGCCGCTTCGTCAGTGCCGAGATGAGCGCGGTCGCCATCGTGATCCCGGCAGACGGGCCGTCCTTCGGGGTGGCGGCCTCGGTCAGATGGATGTGGATGTCGAGCCGCTCGTGGAAATCACGCGGGATGTTCAGCTCATCGGCGCGGGAACGGGCGTAGGAGATCGCGGCGTGGGCGGATTCCTGCATCACGTCGCCCGCATGGCCGGTGATGCGGA
>Ga0164243_10003520_pt1 | contig 25010 bp, 22 predicted proteins | sample OricompcompostOP_FD_108781 | JGI IMG/M metagenome (GOLD analysis project Ga0164243, IMG submission 108781) | Organic Plus compost microbial communities from Emeryville, California, USA - Original compost - Organic plus compost (OP) | ecosystem: Engineered > Solid waste > Mixed feedstock >...
AATCGAGATCGCGCCGCCGTTCACATTGAAGATGGCAGGGTCGATCCCCAACCGGTCGCGGCAATACAGCGTCTGCACCGCGAACGCCTCGTTGAGCTCCCACAGATCGATATCGCTTGCCGCGAGACCGTGACGCGCAAGGAGCTTAGGGACCGCGCGCACGGGACCTATTCCCATTTCGTCGGGTTCGCATCCGGCGATTGCAAATCCACGGAATACGCCGAGCGGCGCAACGCCATGCTGGCGCACATACTCGCCGCTCGCTACGACGCAGGCCGATGCACCATCCGACAACTGGCTCGAATTGCCTGCGGTGATCGAACCGTTCTCCTCGAAAACAGGCTTCAACGCGGCGAGTTTGGCGAACGTCGTATCCGGCCGGTTACCCTCATCACGCTCGAGCGTCACGGTCTCGCGGACCTCATCGGTCAACAGCTTTTGCGTGGTCAACGGCACGATCTCGGCGTCGAACCGTCCGGCCTCTTGCGCGGCGGCCGTCCGTTGCTGACTTTGGAGAGCGTATTCATCCTGACGATCCCTGCTCACGCCGTATCGTTTCGCCACGATCTCGGCGGTCTTGAGCATCGGAAAATAAATATCCGGCTTGTGCCGCAGCAGTTCCTCGTCCTGCGCGCGATGCGTGTTGGTGTGAGCGTTCTGCACCAGCGAAATACATTCGAGGCCGCCGGCCACGAACACGTCCGCCTCACCGGACATGATGCGCTGCGCCGCGATCGCAATCGCCTGCAGGCCGGACGAACACATGCGGCTGACGGTCATACCGGGCACGGTCACCGGCAGGTCGGCCCGCAGCGCCGACTGACGGGCGATATTCGCGCCGGTCGCTCCTTCCGGCCTGCCGCAGCCCATGATGACATCCTCGATCTCGCCAGCGTCGACGCCGGCGCGCCGGATCGCCTCGCGGACCACGTGCCCGCCCAACGTTGCGCCATGCGTGTTGTTGTAGGCGCCGCGATAGGCTCGCCCTATGGGCGTGCGGGCAGTGGAAAGGATGAAGGCCTCTCGCATGCTATGCCTCAGAGACCCAGAACGCGCTCGGCGTTGCCGTGAAAGAATTTTTCGAGAAATTCCTCCGAGAAACCGATCTCGTGCCACTCCTTCATCAGCCGCGGATAGGGAATGCTGGGATAATCGCTTCCGAACATCATCTTGTCCTGCAGCCGGCCGCGCATGTCGCGGACGATCTGCTGCGGCAGATATTTCGGCGCCCAGCCCGACATCTCCCAGTAGACGTTGCCCTTGTGCAGCGCGACGGTGGTCGTCTCGTCAATCCAGGGGTAGCCCGGATGGGCCATGATGATCGTCAGACTGGGGAAATCCGCGGCGAGACTGTCGATGGCCGAGGGATGCGCATGACGGGTCTTGGCGCCCATGCCGCCGGGCGTGCCGGCGCCCATGCCGGTCATCCCGACATCGATCATGACCGGCGCATTCATTCCTGCGATTTCCTCGAACAGCGGATAGTAGCGCGTGTCGTCGACGCTGAAATGCTGCATGATCGGATGGAAATGAAAGCCGATCATGCCCAGGTCTTTAACGGCATGCCGGGCTTCATCGATCGCGGCCTGGCCGAGGGCAGGCTCGACCGCGCCCCAGGCTGCGACGATGCAATCCGAATTCCGGTCGCGCATGCCGGCAACGTAGTCGTTCGAACAGGGCGGCGTGTTCACCGTGGTGCGCAGATCGAGCGCGACGAGGCACGCCTCGATCTTGTTTGCCCTGAACTCGTCCGCGACTTCCGCTTCCGGTTTGGCCGCCCAATCGCGCTTCCAATAGGTCGCCAGCGCCTTGACATAGGGGCCCTGGCATTCGATCCAAGGCTGAGTATTAGGATAGCAGTGCAGATCCAAAACGCGCATGCGGGACGTCCCGTACATTGAGCTTGATCAAAATCGATCCCGATCACATTTGTCAAGCGTCATGGACGCGCGGGCGAAAATCGCCGACAACGACGACACAGCAAGAGAAAGCAGAAGGAAATTCATGGCCAAAGCTCGCACGACGCGACGGTTACCGCGCCAAAGCCCGGATGGGCCGCCCCTCGGTCTGCGGGAGCGCAACAAGCTGGAAAAGGCCGAAGTCATCCGGCAGGCGGCGCGCAAGCTGTTCACGCAGAAGGGATACGAGAACACGACCCTGCGCGAAATCGCACGGGTCGCAGATGTGGGTTTCGGTACGGTCTTTTCTTACGCGACCGACAAGGCCGGCCTGCTGGCCATGCTCTATGTCGAGGATCTCGAGCATCTTCCCCCGATCTTTGAAGACCTGACGGCACGCCCGATCCTGGAACAACTCACCGACGCATTCGCCAAGCTCTATCTATTCTGGGCCCGCAGCCCCGCGTTGAGCCGGATCGTCCTGCCGCAAATGGAATTCTACAATTCGAATCCCTTCACCGAGGCCATTCTGGTGCGCAGGGCGCAGTTGAAAACCGACCTCGGCAAGTGGCTGAAGCGGGCCCAGGAAAAGAACAGGATCGCCCCCAATATCGATACCGACGACGCCGCGGCTGCTCTGTTCGCGGTTTACACGTCTTGCCTGCGCGAATGGATCACGTCCGAACCGCTTGACGTGAAAAAGGGACGCGGGCGGCTGCGCACGTTACTGGCCTTTCCGGTCCGCGCCATCGAAGGCAAGTGAGGACTGTCTTCCCTTTGAGAGCCACACCATAATATTGCATCGGGAGAGGGCTCCACCTCCCGTTTGCGATCACACCGCCTCGTCGCTGACTTTATTGCGGAGAGGCCGGGCGCTTCCGGCGTGCGATCCGGGATCGATCGCAAAATAGTCCTGCGGCGGCTCCGCGGATCATCCCCTGTCATTTCCCTGTTACATCGTCTCCCCGTTACATCGTCGTTTCGCGGTGCGATGCGTAACAGCACGCGCTTGTCTCATCACGGTTCGATCTGATAGCATTCTCGAACACGTTCAATAATTCTTGGGAGGAAACGATGATCACGAAGCGTGGCTTCATCCTGTCATCGGCGGCCTTGCTGGGTACTCTGGCGGCGCCGGGGATCGCCCGCTCGCAGGAACTGCCCCTTATCCGCTGGGGCTACGTTCTGCCGCCGGTCGCGGAAATGGCCGGCATCTTCCTGACCAAACCCGAGCTTCTGAAACATTATAAGAAGAGCTACGCGTTCGAGGCGAAGTTCGTCCGCGGCCCGCCGCTGCTCGTGACGGCGTTGGCTGCGGACGAGATCGACGTCGCAAATCTCGGCTTTTCAACATTCCATCAAGCGGTCGTGAAGGCCGGGATGAAGGACATGAAGATCGTCGGCGATGAAGTCGAGGATGGTTTTCACGGACACTTCAGCTCGCAAATCCGTGTCCGCAAGGATTCTCCTATTAACAAGATCGAGGACTTGAAGGGCAAGGTCGTCGCCACAATCGCGCTCGGCTCCGGCGCCGACATGCTTACGCGATATACGCTGCGCAAACACGGCCTGGAATTGAACAAGGATTACACCTACCTCGAAACCCCTTTCCCCACCATGAAGGCGATGTTGTTGGACAAGAAGGTCGACGCGGCCTATTTCGCGCAGCCCTTCGCGTCCGACCCGGAAGTGGTCGAGAAAACCCGTATCCTCTTCACGACCGACAACTCAATGGGACCGCTGATGCCCAACTTCGTCGCGGCACGCGGCAGCTTCATTGCCAAGAATCGCCCGGCTTTTGTCGACTTCCTGGAAGATTTCCTCCGCGTCGTGCGCTGGTACTACGACCCGGCCAATCGCGATGAGTCGATCAGGATCGTCGCACAGGCCAGCAAGATGCCGGAGGACGTGCTCAAGCGTTACATCTTCACCAAACAGGACAACTACCGCAATCTCGATGGGTTGCCCGACCTGCAGGTCATTCAGAAGAACTTCGAACAACAGCGCGAAATCGGACTGACAGATCGGGTCCTCAACGTGAATGACTATGCCGATCTGTCTCCCATGAAGGAAGCTGTCGAGCGCCTGAAGGCGAACTAGCGAGCGGCGAGCGAAGTGGCAGCATCTCATGAGAATGAATTCGGTCTGCAGTGCGTTGCTCCGCTTCGTTCCGGTTTTTCTCGTTGCGGCGGTGTGGGAAGTCCTGCCGCGCATCGGCATGGTTCGCCCCGAGTTTGCGCCGTCGCTTGAAAAGATCGGCAGCGCCTGGCTCGAACTGATTGCAAGTGGAGAGTTGCCCTATCACGCTGCGGCTTCGCTCACGAATCTCGTGATTGGGCTGACATCGAGTATCTGCGTTGGAGTCCTGCTGGGCCTCATGATGGCCTGGCATCCGATTTTCAACGCCACGGCCGGGACGCTTTTGCAGATGACATTTCCGATCCCACGTTCGGCGTTCGTCCCGGTCATGATTTTGTGGCTTGGGCTTGGCCCTGCATCAAAGATCGCGGCCATTTTCAGCGGCAGCCTTCTTCCCATCATCGTCAGCGCCTACAACGGCGCCCGCGGTATCGATCGCGTCCTGATCTGGTCGGCCTACAGTTTCGGTGCCACGCCAAGACGGACGCTTTGGCAGGTGGTCTTGCCCGCCGCGCTTCCCGACATTCTCTCAGGGGTCAGAAACGCGATATCGATCGCCTTCATCCTGATGGTCACGTCGGAATTTTTGATCGGCGGCCGTGGCCTTGGTTACCTGATCAGCTTTCTGGGCGACGCCGGTTCCTATGCCGCCATGTTCGCCGTCGTCGCCACCGTCGCGGCGCTCGGCTTTCTGGTGGACCGCGGCTACCTGAAACTCATGCAATGGGTTCTGCGATGGCGCGACTGAGCGGCAGCGAAGCCAAAAGCGGCAACAGGTTCAATGCCGGCTCCTGGCAGCTCGACGCTGTCCGCATCATCACCGCGGCGGCGTTCTTCGTCGTCTGGGAAGCCGGCACCCGCGTCGGCGCCTTGAGCGAATTCGTCCTGCCGGCGCCTTCGGTGATCCTGCGCCAACTGTGGGACGAATTGTTGTCCGGCAAACTTACAATGGATGTGCAGGCGACCCTTGTCCGGCTTTTCACCGGCTTTCTGATCGCGGCGGCGATCGGCATTCCGCTGGGCATCCTCGTGGGCCGCGTGAAAATCATCCGCTGGTTCTGCGATCCGCTCATCTCGCTCGCCCTCCCCCTGCCTCAGATCGCTTTTCTTCCGATCATCGTCCTGTGGTTCGGCGTTGGCGACACGGCGAAGATCACATTGATTGTCTTCTCCACGATCTTTCCGATCGTCGTTCACACCGCTGCCGGAACCCAGGCGATCGACAAGCTCATCGTCTGGTCGGCTGAAAGCCTGGGTGTCAGTCGATATGGCTTCATCTGGCAGATCGCCGTGCCCGCAGCCATGCCGCAGATATTCACCGGGCTGCAGATTGCGCTGCCGATCGCCCTCATCACCACGATCGTAGTGGAGATGTTGATGGGAGGCAGCGGCATCGGCAGTTCGATCATCAACGGCATGCGGATGTCGGATTCGCCGGAGTTGTTCAGCGGCATCGTCATGGTTGCGCTGGTCGGCTACGCACTCGCGAAAATCATGGAGTTCATTCGAAAGGCGCTGCTGACGTGGCATCAGGAGACCGCGGCCTGAACGCATCCAACACCGGGAATTGCCGGAATACATAGATATATAATGTGATCGGGAGGAAATAACGTGCGAAAAACAATCATCGCCCTGCTGGGCGTCGCCCTCGCAGTCTTCGCAGCAGGCGGTTCGAGGTCGGCATCAGCGCAGCCGCTCGAATTCAAGGTTTCGGTTTTCACGCCGCCGGTCAATCCGTTTTCGGTCGAGATGGAACGTATCGGCAAAGCGATCTACGACCGCACCAAAGGCGAAGTGAAGCTGAATATTTTTCACGCCAGCCAAATGGGCCCACCTCCCCGCCAGTTCGACCTTGTACGAACCGGCGTGGCGGATATCGCGGTTGTCTTTCACGGTCTGACGCCGGGGCGATTTCCGATGACCGAACTCGCCGAACTCCCGGCACTGCTTGGAGGCGTTGGCTATCCAGCCGCCATGGCGATGCAGGACCTGTTGCCTGAATATCTGGCCGCCGAACATCCTGGCGTGAAGGTGCTCGATTTCGCGATTACTCCCAATCCGGTCTTGATGTTGCGGAGCGATGCCGCCTCGTTGGCGGCGCTGAAAGGTAAACGCATTCGTCATCCGGGGCCGGTCCACTCGGCGACGGTCGCGGCGCTTGGCGCAGTTCCCGTCCTGGTGCAACCTTTCGAGATGGCCGAGGCGCTTGCGCGCGGGCAAATCGATGGCGCGGTCACCGGAACCGGAGGCGCGGTTTCATTCAAGCTGCAGGACAGCGCCAAATTCATGCTCGAAATGCCGATGGGGCGCCTCACCAACGCCGTCGTGATGAACCCCGCGGCCTATGCCAAGCTGTCCGGCGAACAAAAAGCCATCTTCGACGAGTATTTCGGCCCTAAGGGACAACAGGCATGGGGGCGCATGCTTGATCGCAGCGAAGCATCGGACCGCGATATTCTCATCAAGGATGGGGTCAAGCCAATCGCGCTCGATCCACAGAATCTCGCGGAATTCAACACGATCGCCGCAACTCTCCAGAAAACAGCGGTCGCTGACCTCGAAAAGAAAGGTCTCCCGGCAAGCGCCCATTTTGAGAAACTGAAAATGCAGATCGCGAAGTACCAATAAATCGCGTGGCTCTCCACGCCATACGAAAAAGATACGGAGGAAGCAAAATGAACTACTCGGCAAAATTCATTGTCGCGTCTGCAGCTTTGGCCGCGACCGCCTTGATGGCGCAGACAAATATTGGCGCGGCCCAGACTGTCGAACTGAAAGTGTCGGTCTTCACGCCGCCCATTAATCCGCTGTCCATGGAGATGGAGCGAGCGCGCAAGGAGATCGAAGCGAAAACAGGCGGGCGTCTCAAGCTGAACGTCTTCCACGCAAGCCAGATGGGGCCGGCCCCGCGGCAATTCGATCTCGTGCGCACCGGCGTGGCGGACATTTCCGTCGTGTTCAACGGCCTCACACCGGGGCGCTTTCCCATGACCGAACTCGCGGAATTGCCGGGACTGATCCGGGGATCGTCGGCGCCCATCACGATGGCGATGGAGCAGAATGCGCAGGCGTTCCTTGCTCCCGAATATCCCAACGTCAAGATTCTCAACTTCGCGGTAACGCCAAACCCGATCCTGATCTCCCGGATGGAAATCAAGTCGCTCGCCGACCTGAAAGGCAAGCGCATCCGCCACCCTGGCCCCGTTCACTCCGCGACTATTGCGGCGCTGGGAGCCGTACCGGTCCTTATTCAGCCTTTCGAGTTGGCGGAAGCATTGGCACGCGGACAGATCGACGGCGCCGTGTCCGGCGCGGGTGGGGTCGTGTCGTTCAAGCTGCAGGACAGCGCCCGCTACGTCCTTGATATGGAAACCGGCGGCCTCACCTTCGCGGTGGTCATGAATCCCGCCGCCTATGAGAAAATACCCGCCGATTTACGCAAGACATTCGATGAATATTTCGGTCCCGGCGGCCAGCCGGCGTGGGCCCGGATTCTCGATGTCGACGAAGCCAACAATCGCGCCTTGCTGGCCCGCGACGGCGTGAAGTTCGGAACGCTTCCCGCATCGGATGCCACGGAATTCAATGCGATCGCCACAAAGCTTCAGAACAGCATGATCGGTGATCTGGAGAAAAAAGGCCTGAAAGCGCGAGCCTTCTTCGACAAGCTCAAGGTGGTCGCCGACAGGACGCAGTAAGACAGATGACGTTGCTCGCAAAGCTTAATCGGCTCTTGCTGGCTGTTTCGGCAACCGCCCTGATCATCATCATCGTGGTGACTCTCGCCGATGTGCTGAGCGCCTGGCTGCGGGGACGGCCGATCACCGGGGTCTACGAGGTTGTGGAAACAGCCCTCGTATACCTGGTTTTTCTTGGTATTCCCGAGACGTTCCGCAACGACCAGAACATCACCGTCAACGTTGCCGACCACTTCCTGGCGCCACCGGCCATCGCGCTTTTGCGCTCGTTCGGAGCCATTATCGCCGTGTGTTATATGGCCCTGCTCGAGTGGTCCATGATCAGCCCCGCACTGGACGCCCTGAAATTCGGAGATTTCAAATCCGAGTCCGGCATTCCGTTCTGGTTCATCTGGGCTCCGATCCTGCTCGGAACCGCGTTCGCGATTATCGGGTCCGCCTTCGTCATGATGCGCGCCGTCCGCAGCCGAGCGAGTGCCTCCGAATGAGCATCCAGGTTATCGGTCTTGTTGGAATGATTGCGCTCGTCGCGCTGATTTTCCTGCGCGTTCCTGTCGCCATGGCCATGGGTCTGGTTGGCTTCTTCGGATATGCATCGATCAACGGCTGGAGCAATGCTGCGACCGTGCTTGGCCAGGTGCCGTTCGACATGGCCTCCAACTACACGCTGGTACAAATCCCGTTATTCATCGTTATGGGGGATCTGGCGATGCGTTCGGGCATGTCTGCGAGCCTGTTCGACGCGGCGCGCGCCGTGTTTGTCGGCGTGCGCGGCGCCCAGGCCTTCGCGACGATCGGCGCCTGTGCGGCGTTCGGCTCGGTCAGCGGCTCGTCGGTTGCGACGGCGGCCACCATGACCCGGATTGCCATGCCGGAAATGCGGCGCACCGGTTACGACGACCGGCTGTCGACCGGCGCCATTGCCTGCGGCGGATCGCTGGGGATATTGATACCGCCGTCCATCCCGCTGGTGATTTACGCCATTATCGCCGAGCAGTCGGTGCCCAAGCTGTACGCGGCGGCGATGATCCCGGGCCTGCTGCTGACCGCGTTCTACATGCTGTCGGTTGTTCCGATCATGGCGCTGCGGCCGTCGTGGATACCCACCGAACATGACCGAATGTCATGGCCGGAGCGCCTTCGTGCCGTCGCGAAGGCCTGGCAAGCCGCTGTTCTATTTGTGGTGGTGCTCGGCGGCATGTATCTGGGCTGGTTCACCGCCACGGAGGCTGCCGCCGTCGGCGCGTTCGGCGCATGGCTGATGGGCACGCTGAGTCGAAGGCTGGACCTGAAAAGCACGCTTGCCAGCTTTTCCGACGCCATTCAGACAACGTGTATGCTGTTCACGATCGTGTTTAGTGCGGTCGTGCTGACCTACTTCGTCGTGCTTACCCAGATTCCCGTTGTGCTTGTCGCGTGGATCAAGGAATGGAACGTCGGTCCGGTTACGCTGATGATCCTGATGATGGTTTTTTATATCCTCCTCGGATGTTTCCTGGAGGCGTTCGGCATGTTGCTGATTACGGTGCCGGTCTTCCTGCCGGTGGTCGTGCAGAGTGGCTTCGACCCGATCTGGTTCGGCGTCATGCTGGTGATCGTCATCGAACTCGGCCTCATTCACCCGCCGGTCGGCATGAACATCTTTGTCATGCAGGCGCAATTGCCGGACGTTCCCGTCACAAGGCTCTATCAGGGCATTTTGGCCTTTATTCCCGCGCCCATGATCATGCTCGGTCTGTTGATCGCGTTTCCGGCTCTCGCAATGTGGCTTCCCAATTTCTTATTCCCACCGCGGTAGCTTTTACGGTCTGTTGAAGAACGAATTGGCGCAGTTCTCTCGACCGAGCCGGGAGATCGTGAACGCGGAGGGCAACCGCTGGGAGCGGCGGGACGAAGCACAAGGGCGTGGGCCGAGAAGCTGGACGATAGCTCGCTCTATGTCATTTCCCAATACGCAAACCCCATGCCGCAGGGAGACGCATACACGGGTACATAGTCAACGACCATGCCCGGCCGATCCGCCACGCCCGCGGCCATGATCCAGGTGCGCGTCTCGCCGGTGCCGCTGCCGATACCGCCCGCCATGCCCGTGCCGCCGGAAAACGCCTCGTAGCATTTGAGGTTCTGCCGAGGCTTCCAGGTGTCGAAATAAGTCGCCATTCCATCGGCATCGCCGGCGCGGACATAACCAAGAATCGCCTGGTCGAAATCTTCGTCGATATAGGCATCGGGCGTGCCGGGAATGTGCCACAGGCCGCCGGAGCCGAGCACGGCCACATTGATATCCTCGGGCCAAGCTTCAACCGCTTTCCGAATGGCGCGGGCGGCCGCAAGACACCGCCGCGCACTCGGCTGCGGTGCGTAATAGCAATTCACCAGGATCGGCACCATTGGTACGTCAAACCGGCCTTGCGTCACCTTGCCGGCGGGCCGCATGAATGCATGGCCCATACCGTGATCCTCATGCGGCAAGCCCATCATGAAGGCGGGATCGAAGCCGGACGACATCAGCCCGTCGAGCAGGGCCTTGGCAAGCTCCGGCTTCGTCGCGACATCGGTCCAGTGCTCCGGCGATTTCGGCTTGAGCACGCGTTGTCCGCCCGGCACGCCGATGTAGGACAATTCCTTGTAGCCCGAAAAGGTGCCGCCGACATACACCGCAAGCGCCGGGAAGTTGCGGAGATCGAACTGTTCCTTCTGATCGTCGCCGAAAACGATCATGACGTCGGGCTTGGCGGCCCGGAATACATCACGCAGCTTGTCGAATGCCGCATCGGTTCGGTCATGCTTGCGCGCGTTTTCCGCATCGTCGTCGACAATCTTCTCCGCGCTCTTGGGCCGTGCATCACGCGTCGCGTTCCACCAGTCGATCGGCTGAAACAGGAACGGCGAATGCGAGCAGGCAATGACTGTAGTGATGCGCGCCATGATGAATTCCGTAAACTCTCAAACAATCGCCGGTCACGCGGCGGATGCCAGAACCTCGGGATCGTTCCACCGGGTTGGGTTGTCCACGATGAACGACCACGAACGGATGGAGCGGAGCGGCTGCACCGCATCCGGCCCGAGCGTGGGCTCAGCGCCGTTCTGGAAGGCCTTGATGGTCTGCAGGAACAGGCGCCGCGCCCGCACGATGATGATATCGCCGGAACACAGTTGTTCGGCCGTGCGGTCTGCGATCGCGCCCATGCTCACCTGCATGACGAAATCCTCCAGCGGAAGGTCGTCGAAGCCGCTGAAGTTGTTCTGCTTCATGGCGGCGCGGTCCTGTTCCCACGCATTTGCGCGGCCGCCCTGAACCGGCGAGAAATTATCCGGGTCTGCAAGCGCTTTCCAGTCGTCGTGGCGGATCGGCTTGCGGATGTTGTAGCGCACGTAGATCTGCATCGAGTGCTCGTCGTCGACCGGCACCGTGATGATCGTCAGCCGATCGCCGGTATGCATGGTCGCCGGCGGAATGAAGCTGTAATAGGGGAAGACGAACTCGGTAATGCGGGCATAATGCGTCCCGTCGGCCAGCGAGCGCATGGTGAGCGCTTTCATGCCGTAGGGCATTTCCTTCACTTCGTAACGCGGCGAATTGTTTTCAGCGGTCAACTGCAGTTCGCCGACCTTCCCAACAAAGTTTTTATGCAGAATGCCGACGTGCGAAGGATCGATCGTGGCCTCGATCCCCTGCACCCAGTTGCAATGCATGGTCTGGATGCGAATGTTGTATTGATCGTCCGCCAGTCCCATGAACTCGAATTCCGGAAATGGCGCCGGCGCCGTGTCCATATCCAGCCAAACCCAGACCAGCCCGCCCGCTTCGCGGACCGGATAGTGTTTCAGCTTGATCGTCTTCGCAAATGCTTCTGGGTTGGTGTTTTGCGTCGGCACATCGACGACTTTTCCCGACACATCGAACTTCATGCCGTGGAAGAGACAGCGTAGCGCGCAATCTTCATTGCGCGCCAGCATTAACGACACGCCGCGGTGCGGGCATCTCTCGGCGAAAAATCCAACCCGTCCATCGGACGCGCGGAACGCAACGAAGTTTTCGCCGAAAAGTCTGACGAGCACCGGTGCACCATCCCGTTCCAGTCGCGCGGCCCGCAAGGCGGGTACCCAGTAGTGCTTCCGAAGCATCCGCCCCATGGGAGCCGTGCCGTCGATCCGGGTCAGCAGTTCGTTGTCGTCCGCGCTCAGCATTTTAAAACCTCGTCAGTTCCGCAGCCCGCGCCAGGATGGCGTAAGCCTTTTTCCTAGAGTTCCATCGGCTTGAAGTCTGATTTCTTCAGGACGTCCTGCCAGTTCTGCATTTCCGACATCCACTGGCTTTCGAACTGCGATACGTTGCGGTTTGCAGGCGTAAGCAGCAGCGCTTTCAGCCGCTCTGTGACTTCCGGGTCGAGTGCCGCCTTGTTGATATCGGCATTGAGCCGCTCGACCGCAGCCATCGGCGTACCCTTGCGCACGAAGGCGCCGTACCAGAACTCCAGCTTGAAGTCCGGCAGCCCGGCTTCGGCTGTCGTCGGCACATCGTTGATTTCGCTTAGCCGGCTGGTCCCCGCGACGACAAGACCTTTCAATCTTCCAGCCTTGATGTGAGGCACGACAGACGCGCCGTCCATAACGACCACGTCGGCTTCGCCCCCTGCCGTCGCAGAGATCGCATCGTTGGTGCCGCGGTACTGCACGATCGGCATGTCGATGCCGGCGCTCTTGGCGAACATTTGCAGCATGAGCGTGCCGGCGCCGGTTGCAAAGGCAGCGCCCTTGTAGCGCTTGGGATCAGCTTTCGCGAGCTTGATGAATTCGGCGAGATTCTTCGCCGGGATATTCGGGCCGATCGCCACGACGACCGGAACGAAGCCGATGTTGGCAACCGGCTGAACGTCCTTCACCGGATCATAAGGCAGGTTGCGATACATGGCGGCATTCATGACGAATCCCATCGCGTGAATGAGCACGGTCGCGCCGTCCGGTTTTGCGCGCACCATCTCCATGATGCCGATCAGGCCGGAGCCGCCGCTCTTGTTCTCGACGACAACGGTTTGTCCAAGCGACTGCGCCAGCTTGGGTGAAATCGCGCGAGCTATCGTATCCATGCCGCCGCCAGCCGGATAGGGCACGACGAGTTTGATTTGCCTGTCCGGAAAATCCGCATGGGCTGCGCGCTGACCTATGATCGACATGCCAAGGGCGGCGCCTGTCCCCGCCAGAACGTTTCGGCGCGACACGGGTGTCGCACGAGACTGCGATACGTCGTACATCAACCAACTCTCCTCGAAGCGTTTCCGTTGAGTGGAACTTTTGTCTAACTAATGGAAAGTTTCTAACATGGCCCGGGAGACAACATCAAGGCCACTTCTCCGCCTCGCCAAGGCAACTCGGCGCGGATTGCGTTGAGGCTGGGTGAACGGCATAACGAAGATCACTGCGGATCGAATCCACCGCGAGGAACGCGTGAGCCCGGCAAAGTCCGCGACAAAGTCAACGGCAAGATCCAGAATCAGGCTCGGGACATCATCCGATCCAGAGTCCAGCAAGCTTGGTACGGTGGCGCGCGTCATCGCCATCTTGCGCGCACTGGCCGAAGCGGAAGAGGAGACTTCGCTCACGGCGATTGCGCAACAAGTAGGCCTGGCGCGTTCGACGACGCACAGGTTGCTCAACCTTCTGATGAGCGAGGGATTGGTGGAGCGCGGCCGCTGGCACGCGAGCTATCGCATTGGCGTCGAATACATGCGGCTGGCGTCTCTGGTCGTCAAGAAACGCGACTGGCAGCAGATCGCCGAGCCTTTTCTCAAAGGGCTTGCCGAAACCGTCAACGAGACCAGCTTTTTGAGTGTATATCTCCCGGCGCAGCGCAAGATCATGCTGACGCAGGTGCATCACGGAAAGAATCCGCTGCGGTTTCAGATCGACCAGAACGTTCCAATCCCGATCATGTGGGGTGCGGCCGGCCGCGCCGTGCTGGCGTTCCTTCCTGATGAAACCATCGCTGCCATCTTGCAGGAGGGCGAACCCTCACCCGCGACCGGAGCGCCGATGAAGCGGACGGTTCTGAAGGCAGAGTTGGAAAGTATCCGCAAACAAGGCTACGCGCTCACCCAGGGACAGCTTCTTGCCGGCGCGGTCGGCATCGGCGCCCCTGTCTTCGGCCCCGGCGGTCACGTGGTCGGGGCGTTATGCATCAGATTTCCGGAGAGCCGGCACAATCAGGCATCGGTCAACGAGATCGCCAAGAAACTTGTGCGGCAGGCCCATCGTCTGAACGCCGCCCTGGGAAACGACGAGACGCGTGATTCCGGCGCGTGATCCCTCTGGATGAGGATCATGCGCCTTCAAGTCTTGGGAATCCGCCCTAGGCTAGTGCGCAGGAGCGCCGGCCCGTTCCCACTGATTGTGGATTGCGCCCGGCTCGGCCGCAGCCACTGCGACATCCATGCTTCCGATGCCGTCGATCGTACAATGCATGGTGTCACCGGGCAGGACCTGGGCCACGCCCTCGCAGGTGCCGGTCATGATGATGTCCCCGGGCCAGAGCGTGTACCAGGCGGAGGCCCAGGCGATCTGCCGCGCTACGCTGAGGATCATAAATCTTGTGTTCGAGCGCTGCTTGGTGACGCCATTGACGGAAATCTCGAGATTCAGATTATCCGGGTCGGAAATCTCTTCAGCTGTCACAAGCCACGGTCCGAGCACCGAATAGGTATCGATCGACTTGCGAAAGCTGCGGTCCTCCGATCCGCGGACAACCATGTCCAGCGCGATCGAATAACCCGCCACATAACTCAGCGCTTCGCTCTCGCTCACATTCGCGCACGGGCGGCCAATGACAACGCCAAGCTCGATCTCATGATCGGTGCGGCGCTCGGGAAAGCGCACGCGCACGGGTTCGTCGCATCCAATCAATCCACTGGCGGACTTGAGGAAAAGTCCCTGGTCGGTGATGCTGCCCTTGCGCGCCTCGGTGAACACGTGTCGCTGCGCGGCCACTTCCTCCACGTGTTTGAGGTAATTTACCGGTGTGCCGATGATCTTGCTGGGATTGCCGACGGGACTGCGCAGCTTCACCGCCGACCGCATCAGCTTGGGCGCTGAGGGAAGCAGCTTTTCGATCGCCGGACGGATGCGGGCAAGATGAGCGATCAGCGCGTCGCCCGGCGCCGCCGGATAAACGGGCGGCGGCAGCAGGTCGAGGACAGGGCTGACGTCGTAAATGAAATTATCCGCGGCAACGCCGAGGCGAAAATCATCGAACCAACATACGCGCATACTGTACCCCCTCCCCTTCTCCGGAACGCCCGGTAAAAAAGCTCATTGTCAGGCGGCCTTCTCATGGCTGCCCGGCCTGTTCTCGCCTGACCCGACCTAACCTGTTGAGATTGTTTGGTGGGCGCACCAGGGCTCGAACCTGGGACCCGCTGATTAAGAGTCAGCTGCTCTACCAACTGAGCTATGCGCCCGGACCACCGTCTGCACCTTGCGGACAGAGCGGTCGTCTAGCAAACGAGGCCCGGCGAGTCCAGCAAACTCCGGCCCAAATCTTCCCGGGATGTGGAACAGCTAGCGCCAACCGCTCTCGCGGGCGAGGCCGACCCCCGGTTCGCTGGCGTCATCGTGCTGAATCTCACGACTTTCGAACCGGATTCGCTCCATCGGTCCGCCGCCACGCGGCGGCCGCTCCACGTTGCCCGACGGGGACCGGCCAGAGCCCATCATGCGGCCATGGTGCAAGTCATCGCCATTGCCATGCCGAAAATCGCCGCTCCGCATGCGCATGGCGAAACGGTGGGGCGGTCGCAGCATCGGCGCCAGAACGGCAAACCGGCGCTTCTGGGCGTCGTCGAGGCTTTTATAAAGCGGCGCCGTCGCGTCAGCGATCTGGCGAAGCGCCGTGGCCGACCGCCCGAGCGTATCGGCCCGGCGCTGCAGACTTTCCAGCATGTCGGCTGGCGGCGAGGGGGGATTGTCGCGGGACGCGAGAATGCGGTCGACGCGCAATTGGGCGAAGCTACGGAACGCTTCCTCGAAGGCGGGCCAATTCTTCTCCTGTTCCGCAGTGAGTCTGAGTCCTGCCTTGATAGCGGCAACCCGGGCGTCGGTGAAAGCGCTAAAATCGTCGGCCGTCGGGCGATAGCGCTGCGGGCGCGAAGGCTCGGGCCGGGCCTCCGCTTGCCGATCCATCGAACCGGATTGTTGCGCAAAAACAAACGTCGATCCGGCCACCGCAAGTGCAGCCGCGACCGCAATACGAACGGTCCAGTAGTTGGTTCGCATGAGAGTTTTTCCCCTTCCCGAACTGACGCATTCAACCGCTCTTTGATGGCCGCATTCCGACGGTCGGGCCCGGTTGGGATTAAATTTCGGTAATCCAGCTGCAGTGCGATACCTCCCGGAACCCCATTAACCGTTTGCTAACCATATACCCGGCAAAAATTGCCGCATGGGCCTTCTCCTCGGCGCGGCGCGCGCCCCGAAATTCACACCATGAACGCTGCCACAAACGGCGCAGCCACCGGCGCGGCTGCCAAGCTGGGTATTGGCTTGCCGATCCCGAGCCTGAAAGACATCGGCGACACGCTGCGCCGCGGAGATATCCTCCTTGCTACCGGCGTGATGACGATCCTGGTCGTTCTCATTCTGCCGCTGCCGCCGGTCCTGCTCGACTTTTTTCTCGCCATCTCGATCATCCTGTCGGTGCTGATCCTGATGACGTCGCTGTTCATCCAGGCGCCGCTCGAATTCTCCGCCTTTCCGACCGTGCTGCTGATCGCGACCATGCTGCGGCTCGCGCTGAACCTCGCATCGACGCGGCTCATCCTTGCCCACGGCCACGACGGCACCGCAGCAGCCGGCCACGTCATCGAGGCATTCGGCCATTTCGTGATGGGCGGCAATTTCGTGATCGGCATCATCGTGTTCACGATTTTGGTCATCGTGAACTTCGTGGTCATCACCAAAGGCTCGGGCCGCATCGCGGAAGTGGCGGCACGCTTCAACCTCGACGCCATGCCCGGCAAGCAGATGGCGATCGACGCCGACCTGTCCGCCGGCCTGATTGACGAAGCCGAAGCCAAGCGGCGGCGCAAGAACCTCGAGGACGAAAGCTCGTTTTACGGCGCCATGGACGGCGCCTCGAAATTCGTGCGCGGCGACGCGGTCGCCGGCCTTCTCGTCGTGTTCATCAACGTCATCGGCGGCATGATCATCGGCATCGCCCAGCAAGGCATGAGCTTCGCGGACGCCGGACGAACCTACACGCTGCTGACCGTCGGCGACGGCCTTGTCACCCAGGTGCCGGCGCTGATCGTATCGACCGCGGCCGGCCTCCTCGTCTCGAAGGCGGGACTGAGCGAGTCCGCCGACAAGGTGCTGTTGCGGCAGCTTTCCGGCTATCCCAAGGCGCTCGGCATGTCGGGCGCGGTGATGCTGATTATCGGCCTGCTGCCGGGCGTGCCGATGCTGCCATTCCTGTTTTTGGGCGGCGGCGCAAGCGCGCTGGCCTATCTGTTCCACGAACGCGCCCGCAAGCAGGTCGTCGCCAACAAGGCGGCCGAGATCGCGGCCACGGCAGGACCGCCGCCGGAAGAACCGATCTCGACCGCGCTCAAGATCGACGACCTCAAGATCGAGCTTGGCTATGCGCTGCTTCCGCTCGTCAATTCTCCGGATGGCAGCGACCGGCTGACCGAACAGATCAAGGCGCTGCGCCGCTCGCTAGCAATGGAGATGGGCTTCGTGATGCCGGCGGTGCGCATCCTCGACAACGTGCAACTCGAAGCCAATGCCTACCTGATCAAGGTCAAGGAAGTAGAAGCCGGCGCCGGACGGGTGTGGCCGAACCAGTTCATGGTGATGGATCCGACCGGCGGACGCATCGACGTGCCGGGCATCCACACCACCGAGCCGACCTTCGGCCTGCCCGCGACCTGGGTCGACGCCGCCCTGAAGGAAGAGGCGTCGGTGAAAGGCTACACGGTCGTCGACGCGGCGACCGTGCTGGCGACGCATCTCACCGAGCTTATCAAGGCCAACATGGCCGACCTGCTCTCCTATGGAGAAGTCCAGAAGCTGCTCAAGGAACTGCCGAAAGAACAGTCGGAACTCGTCAAGGACATCGTTCCTTCCAGCATCTCGGTCACCGGCATCCAGCGGATTCTGCAAATCCTGCTCTCCGAGCGCATCTCGATCCGTGACCTTTCGACCATTCTCGAAGGCATCGCCGACGGTGTGCCGTTCACCCGCAATCCGGTGTCGCTCGCGGAGCACGTGCGCGCGCGGCTCGCCCGGCAAATCTGCGCGCAGCATACTTCGCCGGCCGGCTACGTGCCGCTGATCGCGCTCTCGGCGAAATGGGAACAGGCGTTCGCGGAATCCATCATCGGCCAGGGCGACGACCGCCAGCTCGCGATGCAGCCCTCGAAACTGTCGGAATTCATCACACTGGTGCGGGACCGCTTCGAGCAGGCCGCACAGGAAGGCGAAGCGCCGGTGCTGGTTACTTCGCCCAGCATCCGGACGTTCGTGCGCTCCATCGTCGAGCGGTTCCGCGCGCAGACTCCGGTGTTGTCACAGGCCGAGATTCATCCGCGCGCGCGGCTGAAGACCGTGAGCAGCATCTAACACCTTTTATTTTGACGCGTTTTCTTCACGCGAACTGGTATCCACTTCGCTCGAAAACGCTCTAATAGCCAACGCTCCGCTGGCCCTGTTGTTTGAGGCGCGGGCGCGCCTTCACCCATTTTCCCTCCTCGCCCGCGCGAGGAATGGAGCGCCGGGGAGGCGCCTGGACGCTGGCGAAGCGCCCATGGCGGACCTTGCGATCGGTCCGCCGCGCGCCGTGACAACGGGGGTGCGAACCCCCGTCGCGAGGTGCGCGAGCCCTGATGCGGCAGGTTTGCGAGGCCTGCCGCCCGGACCCGGCGCCTCCCCGGCGCTCCATTTGCGCATGCGATGCGGACCAAAGCCGCATCACATGCGCACCGGCCGGTGCCGCCGCACGCCTCATGAGAGCGTGCCGTGGCGCCGAACAGACGGAGAGGTTTTATACCGTATATAGGATTTATGTCAATATGATCTGCAGTACTTTACCGAGGCCGACCGCTTATTTTTTCGTGTAAGGTCAGCATTACTGACTCAAAAGTTGCACAGTGGAACCTTACTTCGGGACTCTTGAAACCAAGAGGGGTCCTAGATGGCTCGCATCACAGAAAGTGAAATCGCCGATATTGTCGTAGAAATTTTGGAAGACAGCCCCACGGGTGAAGCGACAATCGCTGAGCTTGTTGCGGAAGTTCCTAATCGCGTGGCGCTGTCCCCAGAAGATTTGGGTCCTTCGCCTACACGACCCGGCGAAGCTCTGTGGGAGCAGCAAGTGCGCAACATCCGTTCGCATCATGCGTCTCCCGGCAATGCAATCCATGACGGCAAGCTGGTGGCAATCGATGGCGGTTTCCGACTGCCGATCAAAGCCAAAAGCGCCTAACTGAAACGCGCCCGGTATCCCGGCTTGAACCATTTTAATTCCGTGGTGCTGGGCGCGTCCTTATCCCAGACAAACCAGGCATACGCGGTTGTGCCGCTCCCCTTGGGGTCAACACCTTTGGGGTAAAAGGTTATGCGCTCACTAAAGACCCATACACGCGCGGGCGGTGTTCGAGCGAAAATCGTGTTTGCTCGGTTTGCGCCTTCGAGGAAGGCAAGGCGCAACAGCAGGGCGAATTTGTGTTTGGCGTGCTTCGTGCCGCTGGCAACAAATCCCTCAGCGCAATTATAGGGTGGATTGGTGACGATGTTGTCTGCCGATCGCGTCGGCGAAAGGAAATCTAATCCAATCTCCCCATAGCCACGGTCATACAAGTCTGAGCTAAAAACCTTTGAGCCGCTTTCCTCAAAAACGCGAGACATTGCACCGTCACCGCACGCGCACTCCCAGACGTCGCCGGAAAACTTTTCATTGTCGAGAAGCGCGAATGTCGCCCAGCGAGGGGTAGGGAAGAAATCGGGCCCGTTCAAATCGGCAAACCGCTTCGTTGTGGGTTTGAACCCACCATTGAGATTATAGGTTGCGTCGGGCATTCGATCCTCTTTCCGATTCGTGTCTGTTGAGGCTGACAGAATCGGCACACGACGCAACCGGATATTGGAATCCAGAAAATCATCTTTCCTTCCCTCAATTATCCGGAAGCGCCGCCGCCAATGTGGACCGTCGTTACAGGCGTTATCGGCTGCGTCGCCAGCGCTGCGTCGAGTAAACCTCCCGACGTTCAAACGCTGTCTGCGACACATGCGAAGCGAAAGGGAAGCGGCGGTTTCACTGTCAACGCGGGTGATCCCGCTAACAGCGTGGCTAAGGCTGGAAATATATAGCGGAAATTGTTATCTTTTCCAGTATGGTCATTGTCTCAGGGTCCATCCGGGATTGTGATCGAGTTCGTCGCTGTTAGCGCAGTGACGTGCCCACTAGGTTGAAGGTGGTGCGAGGAGCCAGATTTGCACTGACGTTACGGTCGTGTAGGGACCGCGTCCTGACTGCTAGACGATCCTCGCATTATCATTCCGGGGTCCCTGTTAGCGCAGGGACCCCGTATCTTTCTGGCTCACGGCAGAAAGTATTTTTCTCCTCGGTTCGTAATCTTTTTGTCCTTGTGCAACAGGCGCGCGAGCTGCGGGCTCATGCTCGTTCGCTGAAGAGTGCCCTCAAAGAAATCGTCATTCATTGCGGCAAGCAATTCGCTCGATGTCAGCCCGTTTGGTGCGTTTGCGAGGGTTTGAAGAATGGCCTCCTTGATGGTGACGGTCCTTTCGGTGTCGCGTTCCTTCCCGATCGCCTGTAGCGCCTTCTCGATTTCGTGCAATTCCTTTCGAATTGGCGACAACTTGGCTTCCGTTGACGCCAAATCAGCGCGCAGCGCCAAGAGACGAGTCTCCAGCGGCTTAGCGCTCGCCTCCAGCTCAGATTGCCTCTTCTTCAGATAGTCTCGAAGTCTGCTCATGGCTAGCATATAGCGCTGCCTCCGAGTCCGCGCAAGTGACATGGTTAACGACTCTTCACGAGTCCGTCCCAATTTGGGGCAGAGTCGTTAACAAATATGGTTAGGATTCTATACTGGCATGCGCGTTGCTACGCGCGAAACCTCTCCGAAATGGTTGATATAGGAATTTAAATCCTAATGTGGTAATATAGTAGGATTTACCACATTAGGCCAATCGAGAGTTCGATTGGGCTAGTCTGGGCCAAAACAGGCCGGCATTGAGATGTTGCTAGTCGACTAACAGCGCCTAATGATGATACCCGATGTCCGCGCGCACCTTGCCGCGGAACACCCAGTAAGACCACGCCGTGTAGATCAGCACGATCGGCAGCAGGAACAACGTGCCGATCAGCAGGAACGCCTGCGTGCTGGGCGATGCTGCAGCCTCGTATAGCGTGTAGTGACGCGGCACGATCATTGGGAAGAGACTGATCGCGATCCCGAGATAGGACATCACGAACAGCGCCAGCGAGCCGATGAAGGGGCCGACCTCCGAACGGCTGCCGAAGGCCTGCCAGACATACACCACGAGCGCAGCCGTGATGATCGGCACCGGCGCGAGAAACGCGATGTTCGGCCAGGAGAACCAGCGCGCCGCAATGTTCGGATCGGTAATCGGGGTCCAGATGCTGACAACGGCGATCGCGATCACAGTTGCATAAAGACAGCGCCGTCCGACCTTGCGCGCCCAGTCCTGCAACTCGCCTTCCGTCTTTATCACCAGCCAGCCGGCGCCCAGCAGACTATATCCCGCCATCAACGCGAGGCCGCAAAACAGCGTGAAGGGCGTGAAGCAATCGAGCGTCGAACCGACGAACTGCCGGCCATCGACCTGATAACCCTGGATGAACGAGCCGAGCACGATGCCTTGGGCGAACGTCGCGAGCGCCGAGCCATAGGCAAAACCATGGTCCCAGAACGTCCGGGCTTCGCCCTCGCGGAAATGAAATTCAAACGAGACGCCGCGGAACGCCAGCGCGAGCAGCATCAGCAGAATCGGAAAATAGACCGCGGGAACGATGATGGCGAACGCAACCGGAAATGCGGCCAGAAGGCCGACAATCCCGAGAATGAGCCAGGTCTCGTTACCGTCCCAGACCGGCGCGATGGAATTCATCAACAGGTTGCGGGCCTGACGATCCGGTGCGAAATTGTAGAGCATGCCGACGCCGAGATCGAAACCGTCGAGCGCCACATACATGAAGACGCCGACACCGAGGATGAGAGTCCAGATCGGAACAAGGTCGAACATTGGCATGAATCACCCATGCGTTTCAGCGGCGGGCAAAGCCTCGACCGGCGCCGATGGCCGGCCGCTCTCGATCGGCGCTGCGGCCTCCGCCGACGCGGGCCCGCGCCGGATGATCCGCAGCATAACCGTCACGCCTACCGGGAACACAACGAGATAGACGAGCATGTACAGCAGAAGCGAGGCGATGACGTCATTGCCGGTCAGCGACGGCGAGACGGATTCGGCCGTCCGCATCAGTCCGTACACCGTCCAGGGCTGGCGGCCGACTTCGGTCGTCGTCCAGCCGGCCAGCACGGCGATAAAGCCGAGACAGACCGTCACCTGACAGCTGCGCAGATACCAGGTCGCGGTGTCGAGCGTCCGTCGCCAAAGGAGAACCAGCCCGACAATCACGATCGCCAGCATCAGAAGCCCGATGCCGACCATGACGCGAAACGCAAAATAGACGATCGCGACCGGCGGCCGCTGGTCCGCCGGAAACGCCTTGAGGCCCTGCACTTCGCCGTCCCAGGAGTGCGTGAGATACAGGCTCGCAAGTTTCGGAATCGCGATCTCGTACAGGTTGCGCTCGAGCTTTTCGTCGGGCCATCCGATGATCGACGCCGGCACGCCGGCGCCGGTGTCCCATAGCCCTTCCATCGCCGCGAGTTTCGCGGGCTGATACTTCAGCGTGTTCAGGCCATGGGCGTCGCCGAGAATGATTTGCAATGGCACGAAGATGATCAGGAACCACAGCGCAAGGCGCAGCATCATGCGCCCCTCCGGGACGCTTTCGCCGCGCCGCAGCGTATAGGCGCCGACACCGAGAACGACGAATGCGGTTGTGACGTAGAACGCGCTCACCGTGTGTGCGAGACGGTAAGGAAACGACGGATTGAAAACGATTTCGAACCAGTCGTTCGGAAAGAAGCGGCCGTCGATGACCTCAAAGCCTGCAGGTGTCTGCATCCAGCTGTTGAATGCCAGGATCCAGAACGTCGAAGACAGGGTGCCGAGCGCGACAAGGACTGCCGCGAGAAAATGAATCGACGGAGGGACGAGCTTGCGGCCGAACAGCAATACGCCGAGGAATGTCGCTTCGAGAAAGAACGCCGTCAGCCCTTCATAGGCAAGCAACGGCGAGAAAATATTTCCGGCCGCGTCCGAGAACTTGCTCCAGTTGGTTCCGAACTGGAAGGGCATCACGATGCCCGTCACGACTCCCATGCCGAACGAGATGGCGAAAATCCGCAACCAGAAATTGGACAGGTTGATGAAGACCGGCCTTTTCGTGAAGGCGTAAGCTCCCTCCAGAAAGGCAATGAACGAGGCCAAGCCGACGGTGAAGGCGGGGAGCAGGATATGCCACGCCACAACCCATGCGAATTGCAGACGGGACAGGATAACCGGGTCAAATTCCATGTTGTTTGATCCGTATGAATTCGACGCAGGTGACTTATACATCCGCAGCCGGTGTCGCGGTATCGACAAATCCGTCGGCAGTTGCAATTTATAGCTCAGAATTGGTCAAATAAGGATGACCTAGCGCAAACATCTTCGAGGAGACCCCATGGACCCCGCCAAGAACGAACTGCTCACACGCATCGGACGCGGTACGCCGATGGGCGAATTGCTGCGCCGCTACTGGCATCCGATTGCCGGCGCCAGCGAGCTTGACGAAAATCCGGTCAAGGCCATGCGGCTGTTCGGCGAGGATCTTGTGCTGTTCCGCGATCTATCGGGGCGTCACGGTCTGATCGACCGCCACTGTCCGCATCGCCGCGCCGACCTGTCCTACGGCTTCGTCGAGAGCGACGGTATCCGCTGCAATTACCATGGCTGGATGATGGACAGCGACGGCGGCTGCGTCGAACAGCCGTTCGAGGATACGTTCAATCCGAAATCGCCGCTGCGCAAGAAGTGCACGAGCCCGGCCTACCCGGTGCGCGAACTGGCCGGCATGCTGTGGGCCTATATGGGTCCGGACCCGGCGCCCGAGTTGCCGGTCTGGGACCCGTTCCTGTGGAAGAACGGCTTTGCCGAAATCGTCTGTGCGGAAGTGCCGTGCAACTGGTTTCAGTGCCAGGAAAACTCGATCGACCCTGTGCACTTCGAGTGGATGCACGACAACTGGAGCATGCGTCAGCGCGGCGAAAAAGGCCCGTACGCCGCAAAGCACCTGAAACTTGACTTCGAGCCGTTCGAGTACGGCTTCACCTACAAGCGGATACGCGAAGGCGCGACCGAGCAGGACCCGTTGTGGAAGATCGGGCGTGTTACGCTGTGGCCGAACGGTTTCTACCTCGGCAGCCATTTCGAATGGCGCGTGCCGATCGACGACGAAAGCACGCTCAATATTTGCTGGTTCTTCTCGCGCGTGCCGTCCGACCGCGATCCCTATATCCAGCAACGCATCCCGACATGGTACGGGCCGATCAAGGATTCCAGCGGCCGCTGGATTTCGAGCCACATCATCAACCAGGACATCATCGCCTGGGTCGGCCAGGGGGCAATCGCGGACCGCAGCAAGGAATTGCTCGGCTCGAGCGATCGCGGCATCGCGATGGTGCGCAACCGCTTCTTTGAAGACATGGAAAAGGTCGCCCGCGGCGAGGATCCGACCGGCGTTATTCGCGATTCGGCCGCAGCGCAACGCATTCTCCTGCCGATCGCGACGCCGGAGGTTCAGCGCGACGGCGTTCCCACCGAAAAGTGGCTGAAGGATCCTTATTTCAAGCGCCGCTCAACGCGATTTCCGTGGCAGTTCGGGCAGCCGGAGACGGTGTGGAACGAATTCGCCAGCGCGATGGGCATCGATCCGAAGGGCCGTGATCCCAGCGAGACCAGGGCGGTGTGACGAGCCGCAGGAAAACACACTCCTATTTCGGCTGCGGTCCGGGATTCCGGACCGCAAGGCGCGCAATTTTCAGGGGGAAAGCCGGCGCATAACCGGCCCTCGTGTCCGGCCGTAGGGTTTTCCGGTAACGCTTCGGTTACCACGTCCGCCATCACCAGTGCG
>Ga0164243_10003521_pt1 | contig 25008 bp, 24 predicted proteins | sample OricompcompostOP_FD_108781 | JGI IMG/M metagenome (GOLD analysis project Ga0164243, IMG submission 108781) | Organic Plus compost microbial communities from Emeryville, California, USA - Original compost - Organic plus compost (OP) | ecosystem: Engineered > Solid waste > Mixed feedstock >...
ACGCCCTGCCAGGCCAGGAAGAGCGCCAGGGTGACGACGAAGCTGGGGATCCCGACCTTGGCCACCAGGTAGCCGTTGAAGACACCGATCGCGGCGCCGACGCAGACCGCCGCGAGCAGCGCGGGCACCAGGTGCTGGGTCTGGTTGGTGGCGATCAGCACCAGGCCGATCCCCACCACGACAGCGCCGGTGTAGGTCTTCAGCCAGACGGCGAGCCCGATCGCGCCCACCATCCCCACGATGAGGCCCCAGTAGAGGCCCCCGGGCAGGCTGTCGTGCAGGTTGCCGCTGAACACGCCGACCGCGGCGACCGCGGCCGCGAAGCCGCCCGCCGTACCGGCCGACAGGTCGATCTCGCCGAGCAGCAGCACGAAGACCAGCCCCATCGCGATCACCGCGATGTAGGCGCCCTGGCCCGGGACCGAGCCGATGTTGTACGCCGACAGGAACCGGTCGCTGACCTGCATGAAGATCAGCGTCAGGACGGCCAGGCCGAGGACGGAGGGGAGCGCGCCCGGGTCGCCGCTGCGCAGCCGGCCGACCCAGCCGCGGAGGGCGTCGCCGATCGAGCGCTCCTCGACGTCGAGGGAGAAGTCGGAGTCACGCTGCGGCGTCGGCAGGGTGCCGGCCGCGACGGCGGTCTCGGGGGCGTCGGGGGCGGGGCTCGGGGTCATCACATGGCCTCGTTCGCGGTCGCGGTGGTCAGCCCGATGTCACCGCTCCGGCCGGCGGTGATCAGCTCGACGATCTGGGTGGTGCTGCTCTCCTTGGCCTTCACCTCGGCGGCGACCCTGCCCAGGTAGAGGGCGCAGACCCGGTCGGCGACCTCCATGACGTCGTTCATGTTGTGGGAGATGAGCACGACCCCGCGGCCCTGGTCGGCGAGCCGGCGGACCAGGTCGAGCACCTGCCGGGTCTGGGCGACGCCGAGCGCGGCGGTCGGCTCGTCGAGGAAGACGACCTTGCTGTCCCAGAGCACCGCCTTGGCGATCGCCACCGTCTGCCGCTGGCCACCGGAGAGGAAGGCGACCTTCTGCCGGACCGACGAGACGGTGCGCACCGCGAGGCTGGACAGCGTCTCCCGGGCCTGGCGCTCCATCTCGCCGTCGGCGAGCCACATGCCCCACCGGCGGATCTCGCGGCCGAGGAACATGTTCTGGGTGATGTCGAGGTTGTCGGCGAGCGCGAGGTCCTGGTAGACGAACTCGATGCCGAGCCGGGCGGCGACCCGGGGGTCGTCGATCGTCACCGGCCGGCCCTCGAAGGTCACCTCGCCGCTGTCCATCCCGTGGATGCCGGCGACGCACTTGACGAGCGTCGACTTGCCGGCGCCGTTGTCACCGACGAGGGCGGTCACCTGGCCGGGGTAGACGTCGAAGTCGACGTCGTGCAGCACGTGCACGGGGCCGAAGGTCTTGTTGAGCCTTCTGATGCTGAGGATCGGCTCGGTCATGGGTCACCCCTCCGGGTGGGTCGCGGTGGAGTCCGGTCGGGCGAGCGTGCCGTGGCCGGGCGGACGCCCGCCCGGCCACGGTCTCACGCCGCGGGGTGCGTCAGGAGATGCCGAGCTCCTCGCACTGGTCCTCGATGCCCTGGCAGATCTCCTCCGCCTTCAGCGCACCGGCGTCGATGACGTCCTGCACGTTGGCCTGGGTGATCACCTGGGCGGGCAGCAGGAGCGCCTGCAGCTCGTGGTTCGGCGCCTCCGGGTCCTCGAAGTCCGAGAGCGTCATGCCCGCGTCGGCGGGGTCCTTGCCCTGGATCAGCGCGATCGCCAGCTGGGAGGCGGCCTGGGCCTCGAGCGTGACGTTCTTGAAGATCGTCATGCTCTGCTCGCCCTTGATGATGGCCTGCATCGCGGCGACGCCGGCGTCCTGGCCGGTGACCACGACGTGGCCGGCGAGCCCCTGCTCGTCGAGCACGCCGATCACGGCGCCCGCGATGTCGTCGTTGGCGGCGACGACGCCGTGGACCTCACCGCCGGCGGCGGTCAGCGCCTGCTGGAAGGCCGGCGCGGCCTCCTCGACGTTCCAGCCCTTGACGGTGGCCTCGCCCACGATCTCGAGCTTGCCCTCGTCGGCCAGCGGGTCGAGCACCGAGTGCGCGCCCTTCTGGAAGAGGACGGCGTTGTTGTCGACGTCGGTGCCGCCGTTCATCATGATGATCTTCGGGTTCTCCACGCCCTGCGCGTCGAGGCAGTCGACGAGGGTCTGCGCCTGCAGCCGGCCGACGTCCTCGTTGTCGAAGGACACGTAGTACGGCGCGCTGCCGCCGAGGTTCACCCGGTCGTAGTCGATGACCTCGACGCCGGCCTCCTCCGCGGCCTTCTCCACGCCGGCGCCGGACGCGGCGTCGATCGAGTCGATGATGAGCACGTCGACGCCGGCGCCGATCATGCTCTGCGCGATCGAGGCGAACTTGTTCTTGTCGCCCTGGGCGTTCTGGACGTCGGCGTCGATGCCGGCCTCGCCGAGCGCCTTCTCCAGGAGCGGCTTGTCGTAGAGCTCGTAGCGGGTCGACGAGGTGGTGTCGGGCAGGATCACGCCCACCTTGCCCTTGGCCTGGCCGAGGTCGGCCTCCGGCGGCGGCTCCGCCGCGCTCGTGGGCGGGTTGTCGAGGCTGCACGCGGCGGTGATCCCCTGGTCACCACCGCCACCGCTGCCGCCGTTGCCGCCGTCATCGTCGTCGTCGCCGCAGCCGGCGAGGACTGCGAGCCCGAGGGTGGTCGCGGCGCCGAACACGGCAACGCGACGGAAGAGTGCTGACACGGTTCCTCCTGAGGGTGGGGCGATGCGACCTACATCTGTCGGCAGTGTGCTGGGTCACAAGTTTGTCGTCAAGAGTCGAACGCAAAACTTGATCCGCCCGCGGTATGGACGGGTTTGTGCGATGTGCTTGACGACAAACCGGCCGATGTCGCACAGTGCAGCCATGCCAGCTGGGTCGCCTGAGCCGGCCCGGAGCGCCCCGGGCTCGGCGGTCTCGCTGCGTGCCGCCAACCAGCGCCGGGTCCTGGGCCTGCTCCTCGACCGGGGCGACCGGCCGCCGGCCACCCAGGCCGAGATCGCCCGCAAGACCGGCCTCGCCGCGGGCACCGTCTCGACGATCGTGCGCGACCTCGCCGCGGCGGGCATCGTCACCACCGTCGCCGGGTCCGGTCGCCGCGGCACCACCGTGCAGCTGGCGCGGAGCGCCGGCCTGGTCGCGGGGGTCGACTTCGGCCACGGCCACGTCGGCGTGGCGATCAGCGACATGTCCGGGCAGGTGCTCTGCGAGGGGCGCCAGGCGCTGCCGATGGGGCACACCCACACGGAGGGCCTGCGCACCGCGCGCGCGATGCTCGACCGCCTGCTCCAGGGCGTCGACGACGAGCGCACGGTGCTGCGCAACATCGGCATGGGGCTGCCCGCCCCGCTGTCCGACAACGTGGTGATGAGCTCCTCGATCCTGCCCGGCTGGACCGGCGTCGACGCCGGCGAGGAGGCGGCCGCGGCCTTCGGCGTCGACGTGCTCATCGACAACGACGCCAACCTCGGCGCGCTCGCCGAGCACCGCCACGGGCACGGCCGCGGGCACGCGAACGTCGTCTTCGTGAAGGTCTCCTCGGGCGTCGGCGCGGGGATGATCCTCGACAACAAGCTGTTCCGCGGGACGTCGGGCACCTCGGGCGAGGTCGGGCACCTCACCCTCGACGAGCAGGGGCCCCTGTGCCGGTGCGGCAGCCGGGGCTGTCTCGAGGCCTACACCGCGACCGGCCCGGCGCTGGCGATGATGCAGGAGCACCTGCCCGGCGCGGGCATCGACGACGTCATCGAAGCGGCCCGGCACGGCAACGTCGCCGCGCTCCGGGTCTTCGAGGACGCGGGCCTCCACCTGGGCTGGGGGCTGGCGATGGTCACCAACCTGATCAACCCCGGGGTGATCCTGATCGGCGGCGACATGGCGCACGCCGACGAGCTGCTGCTCGAGTCGGCACGGCTGAGCATGCGCCGACACGTCCTGGCCGGCACCACCACGACGCCGGTCCGGGTCGCGGCGCTGGGCGACCGGGCGCCGCTGATCGGCGCCCTCGTGCTGGCGATCGAGGCCACCGACCTGGTCTCGTCGGTCGCCTGACGCCGGCGTCGGACCTGATCGGGATGCCGGTCAGGCGACGAGGACGCGGTCGGGGCCCCGCTCGGGCCGACCGCCGCGGCTTCCGGTGACCCGCTCCCACGCGCGGGCGAGACGACGTACCGCCTCCTCGAGGACCTCCGGAGGACGCGTCCACGGGACGCGCACGTAGCGGTCGAGACCGCCCTCGACGGCGAACGCGGGGCCGGGGGCGACGATCACGCCGAGCCGGTCCGCCTCGTCGACCACGGCGGTGCCGAGCGCCTCGGGCAGCTCGCACCACATCGCGAGCCCGCCGCCCGGGAGCCGGTAGCGCCACTCGGGCAGGTGCTCGGTGAGCGCCGCCGCGAGCCGGTCGCGCTGCTCCCGCAGCCGGCGGCGCTGCTCGGCGATCACGGTGTCGGCGTCGTCGAGCAGCCGGAGGAGCACGAGCTGCTCCATCACCGGTGCGCCGAGGTCGAGCCCGACGCGGGTGCGGGTGAGCGCGTCGACGAGCTCGCGCGGCGCCCGGATCCAGCCCAGCCGCAGCCCGCCCCAGAACGCCTTGCTGGCGCTGCCGATCGTGATCGCGTCGCCCGCGAACGCCGCGAACGGCGGCGGCATCTCCTGGCCGTCGAGCGCGAGCGCCTGGTGGGCCTCGTCGACGACGGCCACCGTGCCGGTCCGCTTCAGGTGCCGGGCGTAGCCGCGGCGCTCGGGCTCCGCCATCAGCCGGCCGGTGGGGTTCTGGAAGTCGGGGATCAGGTAGGCCAGCCGCGGCCTCACCTGGCGCAGCGTCGAGCCGGCCAGGTCGAGGTCCCAGCCGTCGGGGTCGACCGCGACGCCGGTCAACCGGGCGCCGGCGGTCGCGATCGCCTGTGTCGCGTTGGGGTAGACCGGGCTCTCGACGAGCACCCGGTCGCGCGGCCCGGTCAGGGCGCGGGCGACGATCGCCGCCGCCGACAGCGCGCCCGGGGTGACCATGATCTGCTCCGGCGCGGTCGCCAGGCCGCGGCGCTCGTACGTCGCGGCGATGGCGGACTGGAGCTCCGGCAGGCCGGCGGGGAAGTACCCGTGGCCGCCGAGGTACGCCGGCAGCTGGGCCGCGGCCTCGCTGTAAGCGGCCGCGACACCCGGGGGCGCCGACGCGGCCGCGCAGTTGAGGTCGATCGCGTCGGTGTCGCCCGGGCGGGGGAGCAGCGCCCGGTCGTGCGCGCGGGCCCGGCCCCCGGGAACCCTGGTGAAGGTGCCGGCGCCCTGCCGCGCCTCGGCGTACCCGGTCTCCCGGAGCGCCGCGTAGGCCCGGGTCACCGTCGTCCGCGAGACCCCGAGCCGCTCGGTCAGGTCGCGCTCGCTGGGCAGCCGCACCCCGACCCCGATCCGTCCGTCGCCGATGAGCAGGCGCAGGGCGTCGGCGAGGCCGGCGTAGGCCGGGTTCCGGTCGAACCCCTCGACGAGGGCCGCGGTCCGGGCCGCACTGATGGACTGGGTCATGCAGGCCACTATCGCACGATTGGCTATTTGGGAACAGGCCAATCGTCGGGAGACTGGGCGGGTGACCGAGACCGCCACCCCCGCTCCCGCGCCGGCCCCGGCGCTGCTCGACCTCGGCCCGGTCGAGCAGCTGCGTGCGGGCCGGCTCGGCCACCGCCTCGTCCAGCTCTACGTCGGCCTGGTCGCGTACGGCGTCTCGCTCGCGCTGATGGTGCGCGGGGACCTCGGGCTGGCGCCCTGGGACGTGCTGCACTCCGGGGTGATCGAGCACCTGCCGATCACGCTGGGCGAGGCCGTCGTCCTCTTCAGCTTCGTCGTGCTCGTGCTCTGGATCCCGCTGCGGGAGAAGCCGGGCATCGGCACGATCTCGAACGCGATCGTGGTCGGCCTGAGCGCCGACGCGGCGCTCGCCCTGCTCGACCGCCCGGACAGCCTCGTGGCGCGGACCGCGCTGATGCTCGGCGGGGTCCTGCTCTGCGGGCTCGCGACCGCGATCTACGTCGGCGCCCAGCTCGGCCGCGGGCCGCGGGACGGCCTGATGACCGGCCTGCACCGGGTGACCGGCCTGTCGCTGCGGCTGGTGCGGACCGGGATCGAGGTCGCGGTCGTGGTGATCGGGCTGGCGCTGGGCGGCGTCCTCGGCATCGGGACCCTGGTGTACGCGTTCGGCATCGGGCCGCTCGCTCAGGCCCTGATGCCGTACTTCCTGGTCGACCTGCGAGACGGAGACGCGCCGGGCTCCTGACGTCCGGTCTCCCGGCACGGCCGAGGTGGTCCCGAAGCTCGACGCCAAGGTCGACCCGTTCATGGAGGCGCTCGGCCGCACCGACGTGAAGAGCCCCGAGTTCGCGGCCCCGGCGAGGGCTTGCACCCCGGTCCAGCCCAGGGCGCGCCGGCGGCAGTGCCGTGCGGCGCCGCGGTCGGCTGCGCTCCCGACGCGACCGGGCCCCTGTCAGGCTGGGGGGATGGCAGACGCCCGCGTCCGGCTGGAGTCCGAGCTCGCCGCCACGCAACGACGCCTGGCGCGGCTGACCGCCGACTTCGACGAGGTCGTCGCGGCGTCCAAGGACACCAACGCCGACGACGAGCACGACCCCGAGGGCGCGACGATCGCCTTCGAGCGGGCGCAGGTGAGCTCGGTGGTACGCGCCACCCGCGAGCACCTCGACGAGGTCCGCGCCGCGCTCGCCCGTCTCGACGCTGGCGAGTACGGCGTGTGCGAGCGGTGCGGGACGGCGATCCCCGAGGAGCGGCTCGAGGCCCGGCCCACGGCGCGGCACTGCGTCGGGTGCGCCTCCCGCTGACGCGGCCGGGTCAGTGCCAGCCGAGCTCGGCGGCGACCGCGAGCACGCCCTCGATGACGTGGGCGTTGTAGTCGACGCCCAGCTGGTTGGGCACCGTGAGGAGGAGGGTGTCCGCGGCGGCGATCGCCTCGTCCTCGGCCAGCTCCCGCACCAGCTGCTCCGGCTCGGCGGCGTACGTCTTGCCGAACCGGGCGACGCCGCCGTCGATGTACCCGACCTGGTCCCGACTGCGCGACTCGTGCCCGAAGTAGGCGCGGTCCAGGTCGCTGACGATCGGGAAGATGCTCCGGCTGACCGACACCCTCGGCTCGCGCTGGTGACCGGCAGCGGTCCACGCGTCCCGGAACCGCTGGATCTGCTCGGCCTGCAGCTGGTGGAACGGCACGCCGGTGTCCTCGGTGAGCAGGGTGGAGCTCATCAGGTTCAGGCCCTGCTCCGCGGTCCACTCCGCCGTGGCCCGGGTGCCGGCGCCCCACCAGATCCGGTCGCGCAGGCCGGGGGACTGCGGCTCGATGCCGAGCAGGCCGGGCGGGTTGGGGAACATCGGCTGCGGGTTCGGCTCCGCGAACCGCTTGCCGTCGATCGCCTCGAGGAAGACCCGGGTGCCCTCGCGGGCCATCTGGGCCGGGTCGCTGCCCTCCTCGGGCTCGTGGCCGAAGTAGCGGAAGCCGTCGATCACCTGCTCCGGCGAGCCGCGGCTCACGCCGAGCTGGAGCCGGCCGCCGGAGATCAGGTCGGCCGCGCCCGCCTCCTCGGCCATGTAGAGGGGGTTCTCGTAACGCATGTCGATGACGCCGGTGCCGATCTCGATCCGACTGGTGCGGGCCCCGACCGCCGCGAGCAGCGGGAACGGCGAGGCCAGCTGCCGGGCGAAGTGGTGCACCCGGAAGTAGGCGCCGTCGGCGCCGAGCTCCTCGGCCGCGACCGCGAGGTCGATCGACTGCAGCAGGGCGTCGGAGGCCGACCGGGTCGCGGACTGCGGCGAGGGCGTCCAGTGCCCGAACGAGAGGAACCCGATCTTCTTCTTCATGGCGGACCCAACACCGGTTGAAGGGTCAATCTTCCCGGCGCCGGCGGCCCGCGGGCGGTCAGCGACGCGTCGCGATGAGCGCCGAGGCGTCGGAGGCGACCATCACCTCGACGGTGGTGAACCGCTCGTCGGTGAGCCACTCCTCGCGGAGGGTGTCGACCCGGCCGCCGGTCACCGGGGGCCACACCTCGCACGGCGTGAAGTCGTCCAGCACCACGATCCCGCCCTCCTCGACCAGGTCGGCCACGGCGTCGACGCCGACCTCGGTCGGCTGCCCGGAGTCGAGGAAGAGCAGCGAGAACGGTCCCTTGTCGAGCAGCGTCGACCAGTCCGCGGCGAGCACGTCGACCTGCGGGTCGTCGCGGAAGATCTCCTGCGCGGCCTCGGCCAGCTCGGAGTCGAGCTCGGCGGTGAGGATCCGGGCGCTGTCGCCGCGGACCCCCGAGCGCAGCCACGCCGTACCCACGCCGCACCCGGTGCCGAACTCGGCCATCGTGCCGCCGCGGGTGGCGGCCAGGGTGGCCAGCAGCCGGCCGGTCTCGTTGCGGCAGAACGAGACGTAGCCGGCCCTCCGCGAGACGTCGAAGGCGCGGTTCACCACGTCGGGCAGGTCGGGTGGGGCGCTCATGGCTTCGAGTCTTTCACTGCCTGGTCGGTGTCTCGGATCGCGAACGGATGTCGGAAACGGGGTGCAGGGCATCGGGGTCCGCCGTACGCTGACCTTGTCATGCGGAGCGTGTTCGTACTTATCGACTGCCGCGGCGAGGCCTGTTAAGAGAGGCCACCTCGCCGCGGTGGACGGCGTTGCGCGGCTTCTCGACACATCTCCATCGACGCCGGTGACGCCCTCCGCAGCGGGTCAGCCTCCACCGTCTCGCGCGACCCGCGACTCCTGAAGGCCAGCGCCCTCCGTGTGACCCACGGTCGACCGTCCCTCCTGCGGACGGCCTCTCCGACGTCGATGACCGACCGACACGACAAGGAGAGGAACCATGTACGAGATGTACCCGGCCGAGTGGGGGCCGGCGAAGCACGACCCCGAGAACCCGATGAACGCCCAGGCCCTGCAGGCCGCGCTTGACCTGCGAGACAACATGGGCGAGCGCCCGGACGACAACTAGCGTTCCGCCCCATGACCACCCCCGACACCCAGGCCTCCGGAGGCACTCTCGCGCTCGCCGTCATCCCCGGCGACGGGATCGGCCCGGAGGTCACCGCCGAGGCGCTCAAGGTCCTGGAGGCGGCGGCGCCGACGGGGGTGAAGCTCGAGCCCACGCGCTACGACCTCGGGGCCGAGCGGTACCTCGCGACCGGTGAGGTGCTGCCCGACTCGGTGCTCGCCGAGATCCGCGAGCACGACGCGATCCTGCTCGGCGCGGTGGGCGGCAGGCCCAACGACCCGAACCTGCCGCCGGGCATCCTCGAGCGCGGCCTGCTGCTCAAGCTGCGGTTCGAGCTCGACCACTACGTCAACCTCCGGCCCTCCCGGATCTTCCCGGGCGTGAGCTCACCGCTCGCGAACCCCGGCGACGTCGACTTCGTCGTCGTCCGCGAGGGCACCGAGGGGCCGTACACGGGCAACGGCGGCGCCGTCCGTGTCGGCACCCCGCAGGAGGTCGCCACCGAGGTCTCCGTCAACACCGCGTACGGCGTGGAGCGCGTCGTCCGCGACGCCTACGCCCGCGCCGCGCGTCGTCCGCGCAGGAAGCTGACCCTGGTCCACAAGACCAACGTGCTCGTGAACGCCGGCTCCGTCTGGTGGCGGCTCTTCGAGGAGGTCGGCCGCGAGTTCCCGGACGTCACCACCGACTACATGCACGTCGACGCGGCGACGATCTTCCTCACCACCGACCCGGCGCGCTTCGACGTGATCGTCACCGACAACCTCTTCGGCGACATCCTCACCGACCTCGCCGCCGCGATCACCGGCGGCATCGGTCTGGCCGCGTCCGGCAACGTGAACCCGGACCGCACCGCGCCCTCCATGTTCGAGCCGGTCCACGGCTCGGCCCCCGACATCGCCGGCCAGCAGAAGGCCGACCCCACCGCCGCGATCCTGTCCGCGTCGCTGCTGCTCGACCACCTCGGGTACGCCGACGAGGCCGCGGCCGTGGAGCGCGCGGTGGTCGACGACCTCGCCGAGCGAGTACCCGGGGCGGCGCGCACCACCGCCGAGATCGGCGACGCGATCGCCGCCCGCGTAGCCGGCTGACCCTTCCTCGGAGGACCATCTCCCCATCCCTTTTAGTAGGAAGACCGACTAAATTGAGCGCCATGCAGATCAGCACCACGCTCGCCGACCACCCGGTGGACGACGGCCGGCTCGCCGAGATCCTCGCGAACCCGGGCTTCGGCCTGCACTTCACCGACCACATGTTCACCGTCGAGTGGACGCCCGAGCGGGGCTGGCACGACGCCCGGATCACGCCGTACGGCCCGCTCACCCTCGACCCGGCGACCGCGGTGCTGCACTACGCCCAGGAGATCTTCGAGGGCCTCAAGGCCTACCGCCACGAGGACGGGTCGATCTGGACCTTCCGCCCCGAGGAGAACGCGGCCCGGATGGTGCGCTCGAGCCACCGGCTGGCGCTTCCCGAGCTGCCGCCCGAGGACTTCGTGCAGGCGGTCGACGAGCTGGTCCGCGTCGACAAGCGCTGGGTGCCCGACCCTGCGGGGGAGAAGAGCCTCTACATCCGGCCGTTCATGATCGCCACCGAGAAGTTCCTCGGCGTGCGGCCGGCGCAGCGCGTGACGTTCATGGTGATCCTCAGCCCGGCCGGCGCCTACTTCAAGGGCGGCGTCCAGCCGGTCAGCCTGTGGCTGACCGAGGAGTACACCCGTGCCGGCCGCGGCGGCATGGGCGCGGCCAAGACCGGCGGCAACTACGCGAGCTCGCTGGTCGCCCAGCAGGAGGCGATCGCCGAGGGCTGCGACCAGGTGGTCTTCCTCGACAGCCAGGAGGGCAAGTACGTCGAGGAGCTCGGCGGGATGAACATGTACTACGTCTTCGACGACGGGCACATCGTCACCCCCGAGACCGGCACCATCCTCGAGGGCATCACCCGCGCCAGCATCATCGAGCTCGCCGGCAAGCTCGGCTACCAGGTCGAGGAGCGCAGGTTCTCCATCGACGAGTGGCGCGAGGGCGTCACCAGCGGCCGGATCCGCGAGATCTTCGCCTGCGGCACCGCCGCGGTGGTCACGCCGGTCGGCACCCTGAAGACCAAGGACGGCGAGGTGCCGGCGCCGCCGTCCACCGAGCTCACCATGCGGATCCGCCAGGCGCTGGTCGACGTCCAGTACGGCCGGGCCGAGGACACCTTCGGGTGGATGCACCGGGTTTGCTGAGGAGCAAACATTTCGCCGTTCGGCCACGGGACGGCCGCAGCAGGTCTACAACGGAGGGATGCCCGGCTATCCACGCCGGTGGAGCCCGAGGAGGCATCCATGCGCACCATCCGAATCCTGACGGCGTCCGCGGCCCTGGTCGCACCGATGTTTCTCGTGGGCATCCAGGCTCCGGCCGACGGCGCGACCGGCGCCAAGGCGGAGTACCACCACCCCCAGGTCGCGTTCGTGGGCCACGCCCGGGCGCACGGCGGCAAGGCCACCGTGCTGGCCGTGTACCGCTGCTGGGGCGGCAACGAGAACACCCACCTGTGGGTGTCGCTGAAGCAGGGCGGCGGCATCAAGGGGAAGAGCCTGAAGAAGCTGTCCAAGATGGAGGGCACGAGCAAGCTCGCCCGGGCCTGGTACGACACGAACGTCGTCGACCCGAGCAAGGTGACCATCAACTGCAACGGCAAGTGGCAGACGCACCGCTACACGGTGAAGCGCGAGAAGGGCACGCTGCGCAACGGGAAGGCGTTCATGCAGTTCTGCCTGTTCGACAGCCACGCCGACCCGGAGGGCATGTCCAACAAGGGCTTCGCCTTCAGGTACGACCTGCTCCGCGTGCACCGCGTCAAGCGCTGAGCCCGTCGACCTGACCCGGGTGCGGTCGGCCCGCGGGTAACCTCTCTGTGTGACGACGCAGCCCGGGGGTGGGGCGTCCGCGGCACCGACCACCGTGGGCGGCTACACCCTGCTGCAGCGCATCGGCGAGGGCGGCATGGGCGTCGTCCACCTCGCCCGCCGGCCCGACGGGCAGCGGGTCGCGCTCAAGGTGCTGCGCCCGCACATCGTCGGCGACGAGGAGGCCCGGCGCCGGCTGGCGCGCGAGGTCGGCTCGCTGAGCCGGGTGCGCAGCAAGTGGGTCGCGGAGATCGTCGACGCCGACCCGTGGGCGGAGGTGCCGTACGTCGCCACCCGCTACGTGCCCGGGCTCTCCCTGCACGACCACGTGCTCGAGGAGGGGCCGATCGAGGGCGGCGACCTGCTCTGGTTCGCGGCCTGCCTCGCCGAGGGCGTCGCCGCGGTGCACGAGGCCGGCGTGCTGCACCGCGACATCAAGCCCTCCAACGTGCTCATGGAGGGCCGCACGCCGATCCTCATCGACTTCGGGCTGGCCCGGGTGGCCGACGACCCCAAGCTCACCCACACCGGCTGGCTGCTCGGCACCCCCGGCTACCTCGCCCCCGAGATCCTGTACGGCGACGAGCCGACGCCCGCCGCCGACGTCCACTCGTGGGCCGCGACGGTCGCGTACGCCGCCACCGCGGCGCCGCCGTTCGGGCGCGGCCCCTCGATGGCGATCATGGACCGGGTCCGCCGCGGCGAGTTCGACCTCGGCACGATGACCGGCCCGCTGCGCGACGTGGTGGCCGCGTGCCTGCGGCCCGAGCCGCACGAGCGGCCCACCCTCGAGGCGATCCTCGCCTGGCTGCGGCCGCAGACCACCCGGCCGGGCCCGCTGCTGGTGGCCCCACCGGTGGCGCCGGACGAGGACGACCCGTACACCGTGCCGCTCGCGATCGCCGGGCCGCCGGCCACGGACACCACCCGGCCCGAGACCGAGGCCCCGCGCACCCTCGTGATGCCCGGCGCCGAACCGGCCCACCCGACCCTCGGCTACCAGGACCCGCCCACGCCGTTGGCCCGCGAGCCGCTGCCCCGCCGGCTCGACTCTCCGTGGGAGCAGCAGGAGTGGGCGGAGCCGCTCCCTCCCGCGCGCCCGGCGCTGGCCGAGCGGCTCCGCCGGGGATGCGTCGTGCTCGCCGGTGCTCTCGTCGTCGGCGCGGCCTGCGCCGCCGCCCCCTGGGTGGCGGCCACCCTCGTCGTGCTCGTCGTGTGGCTGCTGCGCAGCGGGTCGCTGGCCGCGAGCGCCGCCGGCGACCGGCGGCTCCGCCGTGGCCGCAAGTGGTACGACGGCGTGCAGGTCGTCGTGCACGCGCCGTGGCACCTCGTGCAGTCGATCCCCGGGACCCTGATGCTGGTCCTCTGGGCGGCCGGGCTGGCTCTCTCGGCCGCGCTGGTCTGCTACGCGGTCGCCGCTACGGCGGGGGTCACCCTGTTCGTGTCCGGCGTCGTGCTCGCCGGGGCGCTGTGGTGGGGGCCGGGCGGCAGCCGGCTGCGCTCGCCGGTCAACCGGGTCGTGGTGCCCGTGTCCCGGTCGGTCGGGCTCTGGGCCGCCGCGGTGGTGCTGCTGCTCGTGACCGCCGCCGCGCTCGCCGTGGTCGGCGTGCAGCGCGACGTCAGCTGGTGGCCCGGCAGCGACCAGCCGTTCCGCGACGTCACCCTCTGACCGGCGGCCGGCCCCCGGCTTCTGCCCAGGGGCAGAGACGAAGTTCTGACCTCGGGTCGATGTGCCCGGACGCCCGCCCGGCGAGCCTGGAGCCATGACTGCTCCAGACTTCACGACAGGACCGATCGTCAGCGTCCGCGGGCTCACCAAGGCCTACGGCGGGCGCACCGTCGTCGACCACCTCGACCTCGACATCGCCGCGGGTGAGGTGGTCGGCCTGATCGGCGCCAACGGCGCCGGCAAGACCACGACCGTCGAGTGCATCCAGGGCCTGCGCCGCCCCGACGGCGGCACGATCCGGGTGCTCGGCCTCGACCCGGTGCAGGACGCCGACCGGCTCCGGCCGGCCATCGGCAGCCAGCTCCAGGAGTCCGGCCTGCCCGACCGGCTGAAGGTGCGGGAGGCGATCCGGCTGTTCGCCGGCCCGGACGCCGTCGACGCCGACGAGCTGCTCGAGCGGTTCGGCCTCGCGCACCGGCGCGACTACGCGTTCGGCACGATGAGCGGGGGCGAGAAGCAGCGCCTGTTCCTGGTGCTCGCCCTGCTCAACCGGCCCCGGCTGGTGATCCTCGACGAGCTCACCCAGGGGCTGGACCCGGCCGCGCGGCGGGAGGTGTGGGCCTCGGTCACCCGGCTCCGCGACGCCGGCACCACCGTCCTCCTGGTCACCCACGAGCTCGACGAGGCCGAGGAGCTGTGCGACCGGGTGGTCGCGATGCGCGCGGGTCGGGTGCTCGACGCCGGGACCCCGGCCGAGCTGGTGGCCCGGCACGCGGCCGCCGTCACGGTCCGGTTCGGGCTGCCGCCCGGCCGCCCGGCCCGGGAGCTCGCCGAGATCCGCACGCTCAGCGGCGTGGTCGACGTGGTCCGCACCGGCGACCAGGTCGCCGTGGTCGGCGACCGGTCGACGATCGCGCACGTCGGTGCCTGGCTGGTGCGGCGCGGCTCGGTGCCGCCCGACCTGCGCGTCGAGGCACCCGACCTCGAGGACGCCCTGCTCACCCTGCTCGAAGGCCCCACCCACGGAGAGGAAGCCGCCTGATGTCCACCTCGACCCTGACCGCCACCGCTGCCCCCACCCGGGCCGCGCGCCGGCACCCGTCCGCGGGCCGCCGGCTGCTGACCACCGAGCTGCGGCTGATCGGCCGCGACCCGATGACCCTGACCTTCGTCCTGGTGTTCCCGATCGTGTCGATGCTGATCATCGGCGGCTCGTTCGGCACCGAGCCCGACGAGGTGTTCCCGGTCAACCCGTCGCACTGGTACGTCGCGTCGTACTTCTTCGTCGTCATCGGCGCGACCGGGCTGATCATGCTGCCGGTGCGGATCGCGACGTACCGCGAGCGCGGGGTGCTGCGCCGGTTCGCCGCCGCGGGCTTCCCGCGCTGGTCGTTCGCGATCGCCCAGATGGCCGTCGGCCTCACCGCGATCGCGGTCTCCGGCGCCGCGCTGCTCGCCGTCGCCGCGCCGGTGTACGGCGTGCCCGCCGTCGAGGACCCGGTCCAGGTCGGTGCCGGGGCCGTGCTGGGCTCGGTGGCCTTCGTCAGCCTCGGGGTGCTGCTCGGCACGCTGCTGCCGTCGGCCCGCGCCGCGCAGGCGGTCGGGCTGATGCTGTTCTTCCCGTCGTTCCTGCTCGGGGTCGGCGGTCCGCCACCCGCGGTGATGTCCGACGCGCTGGCGCAGATCGCCGACAAGCTGCCGATGGCGATGGCCAACGACGTGGTGCGGCAGGGCTGGCTGGGCCTCGGCGACGCCACCGGCAACCTGGTCGCGGTCGCGGTGATGGCGGTCGTCCTGACCGCGCTCGCCGCGCGGCGCACCGCCCTCTGAAGGACCTACCCTGACACGCATGCCGACCCGGAGTGACCTGGCGCCCCCGGCCGCGGTGCTCTTCTTCGCCGTGGTCGGGGTGCTGCTGGCCGAGCCGGACTGGTGGCACCTCGTCACGCTCGCCCTGATGGTGGCGCTGCTGACGACGGCGGTGTGGACCCGGATCGAGGGGTGGGGCCTGGTCGCTGTCTGCGGGCCCTCTGCCGCGATGATCGCGAGCATCTGCGACGGTGAGCCCTCCAACCTCGGCTGGTTCGGTGTCTGTGCGGCCGTGGCCTGGACGGGGCTCCGGGCGCCGACCGCGGCGGCGCTCTGGGTCACCGGCTTCGGCGCCGGGTACTTCGCGCTCCAGTGGTTGGTCACGAACGACGACCCCGGCTGGGGCGCGTGGATCTCCGGCACCGTGTTCAGCGGCGTCGCCTGCATCTTCGCCCGGCGCCAGCAGGAGCTGCTCGAGCAGCTGCGGGAGGCGCAGGCCGGCCTCGCCGAGCGGGCCGCGGCCGAGGAGCGCAACCGGATCGCCCACGACCTGCACGACGTGATCGGGCACGCGCTCACCGTCTCGCTGCTGCACATCACCTCCGCGCGGCTGGCCCTCGAGGAGGACCCGGTGGAGGCCAAGCACGCGCTCGCGGAGGCCGAGCGCCTCGCCCAGCAGAGCCTGGCCGACGTGCGCTCGGTGGTGGGCCTGGTGAAGGACCCGTCGACCCCCGCGCCGCTGCCCGGCGCGGACCAGCTCGACGAGCTCGTCGACTCGTTCCGCCGTACCGGGTCGCCGGTCGAGCTCGAGGTCGCCGGTGACCTGTCGACGCTCACCGCGACCGAGGGCCTGACCGTCTACCGGATCGTGCAGGAGGCGCTGACGAACGTCGCCCGGCACGCGCCGGGCGCCGCCGCCACCGTGCACGTGGAGGTCGCCGACGGAGGGACCACCGTGCGCGTGGACAGCGACGGTGCGCCCGGCGCGCCCAGCCCCGACGGCGCCGGCATCACCAGCATGCGCGAGCGCGCCGAGGCGATGGGCGGCCGGCTGACCGCCGGACCGTCGGGGAGAGGCTGGCGCGTGGAGGCGGTGCTGTGACCGGGCCGGGGACCGAGGCCGGGAGCGAGAGGCCCGTCCGGGTGCTCCTCGTCGACGACCAGGAGCTGATCCGGGCCGGGCTGCGGGGGATCCTGCGGCCCAGCCACGGCTTCGAGCTCGTCGGCGAGCTCGGCGACGGCGCCGGGATCGTCGCGGCCGTGACGGAGCTGCGCCCCGACGTCGTGGTCATGGACGTGCGGATGCCCGGTGTCGACGGGGTCAGCGCGACCGCGACGCTGCGTCGGGAGCCGGACGCGCCGCCGGTGCTGGTGCTGACGACGTTCGAGGACGACGAGGTGCTCGCCGGCGCGCTGCGCGCCGGCGCCGCCGGGTTCCTGCTCAAGGGCGTGCCGGCCGAGGACCTCCAGCGGGCGGTGCGCACCGTCGCCGCCGGCGACTCCTGGCTCGACCCGGCGGTCACCGGCCGGGTGCTGACCGCCTACCGCGAGGGCAGCGCCCCGCCCGCCCCGGGACCGGAGCTCGACGTGCTCACCCCGCGCGAGCGCGAGGTGCTCGCGCTCGTCGGCGAGGGGCTGAGCAACGGCGAGATCGCGGACCGGCTGGTCCTCGGCGAGGGCACGGTGAAGACCCACATCGGGCACGTGTTCGCCAAGCTCGGCCTGCGCGACCGCGCCGCCGCGGTCGTGCTCGCCTTCGACCACGGCCTCGTCGTCCCGCGGTCGCGGTGAGGTCAGGCGGTCGCCAGCCCGCTGCGGTGCGCCACGACGACCGCCTGCACCCGGTCGCGCACCCCGAGCTTGGCCAGGATCCGGGCGACGTGCGTCTTCACGGTGGTCTCGGCGGGGAAGAGCTCCTGGGCGATCTCGGCGTTCGAGAGCCCCTTGGCCATCGACCGCAGCACCTCGAGCTCGCGCTCGGTCAGGTCGGCCAGCCCGGGTACGTCGGTCTCGGGGGCGGGCCGCGAGACGTAGGACTCGACCAGCCGGGTGAGCACGGTCGGCGCGAGCGTCGTCTCGCCCGCCGCGCACGCCTTGACCGAGGCGACCAGGTCCTCGGGGCCCGCGGTCTTCAGGAGGAAGCCCGCGGCGCCGGCGCGCAGACCCTCGAGCACGTACTCGTCGAGGTCGAACATGGTCAGGATCAGCACCCGCGAGCCCGGGGCCTCCTCGACCAGCCTCCGGGTCGCCGCGATGCCGTCACCGCCGGGCATCTCGACGTCCATGAGCACGACGTCGGGATGCTCCCGGAGCGCGCTCGCGACCCCGGCCGGCCCGTCCGCCGCCTCACCGACGACCTCGATCTGCGGGTCGCTGTCGAGCACCGTCACCAGACCCGCCCGGAGCAGGTCGTTGTCGTCGACCACCAGGACCCGGATCATCGCGCCGCCGCCTCGGTCAGCGCGGGCAGCACCGCGTGCACCCGGAACCCGCCGTCCGGCGCCGGGCCGCTCTCGAACGTCCCGCCGGCGAAGCCGACCCGCTCGGCCAGGCCGACCAGGCCGAAGCCCCGGTGTGCCTGGTGCGTCGGCCCCGGGCCGTGGTCCGTGACGGTCACCTCCGTGCGCCCCTGTGCGCAGCGCACCGACACCCGGGCGCCGGCGTGCGGCGCGTGGCGGACGACGTTGGTGAGCGCCTCCTGGACCACCCGGTAGACCACCTCGAGCACGTCCGGCGGCGGGTGGTCCCCCACCAGGTCGAGGTCCAGCTCCACGTCGGTCCCGGCGGCCCGGATCCGGTCGGCCAGGACCGTGAGGTCGTCGAGGGAGCGGCTCCGCCCCTCGCCCGGACGGAGGCCCGGCAGCTCCTCGAGGGTCGCGTCGGCGACCGAGCGGACCACGCCGACCGCCCGCCGCAGCTGCTCGGGGTCGCGGGGCCAGGAGACCTGCGCGGCCGCGGCCTGCACCGCCACGACCCCGACGGCGTGGGACACGACGTCGTGCAGGTCGCGGGCGTACGCCGAGCGCTCGGCGGTCACCGCCGCGCGCGCCGCCGCCCGCAGCCGCTCCTCGCGGACCGCGGCGATCCGGCCGGCCCGCGCCTGGTGCCGGCGGGCGACGGCGACCGACAGCCCGCCGACGACCGCGACGCCGACCACCACGAGCATGATCCCGAGGTTGTCGCGGTCACCGACCCAGCTGCTCGCGGCGACGGACGCCACGAGCAGCGAGCCGCCGGCGACCTCGGCTCGCGAGCGACCCACGCGGGCCGCGACCGTCCACAGCAGCACCCCCACCGTGCCCACCGTCCAGAAGCCGCTGACCACCGGCGTCTCGAGGGCCGCGGCCACGGCGTAGAAGACGGCGCACGCCACCGTGGCGGCGGGAAGCGCGACGGTCCGCCCCACCACCGTCGCCGCGGCCAGGGCGGTGAGGCCCACCGACCACCACGACCAGGACCCGGGGCCGTCGACCACGCCGTGGACGACGCTCTCCACCGACGCCAGCACGGTCATCGCGCCCGCGAGGACCAGGTCCCGGCGCTGCGCCGGGCGGCGGTCGCCCGTGGACGGCGGGGGAGCGGCCGTGGCGTCCTCGTCGCTGCGCCGGAGCAGTCCGAGGTGCCGCCGGAGCTCGCTGGTGGCCCGCTGGCTGGTGGCCTGGATGCGGCGCAGCGCGGGCAGCGGGTCCGGGGGCACCGCCGCGTCGGCGTCGGCGCGGATGCTCTCGAGGGACTCCCGCAGGGACGCGACGATGTCCTCGGCCATCCGGCGGCGTTCCTCCCGGACGGCGGCCAGCGCGACCTCGTCCGGCTGGAGCCGGCCCAACCACGCCGCCCGGTCGCGCTCCAGGCGGGCGCCGCGGGCCGCGCGGACCGCGAGCCGGACGACGTACGAGAGCGTGCCGAGCATCACCGCGACGAAGACCAGCTCGGGGAGCCCCTGCGCCTGCACGACGGTGAGCACGGCGGCGACCGCGACCGCCCCGAGCCCGATCGCGACGTCGGTCGACGACGGTCGCGACATGGGCTCAGCGTAAGAGGCGGGGACGGTCGTCGGCGTCGTTCGCAAGGATGACTCCGCCTCCTCCTCGCGGTGCGTCGAGAAGGGTCCCCGACGGTCGATGTGTCGCCGCGGTCCGCGGACCTAGCGTCCCGGCACCGGGTCCCGGTGGGACCCCACACCCGAGGAGGGCCACATGAAGAAGCACCACATCGTCGCGGGCGCGATGGCCGGACTCTGCGTCCTCGCGCTGCTCGTGGACACCGCGGTCGTCGCCGCGACCGGCGAGCGGACGTTCGTCACCGACGACGCGAAGGGCGACACCTGGCTGTCCGTGGCGAGCAGCCTCTGGCTGGGGGCGACGTTCGCGTCCTTGGCCTGGGTGGCCGCCCGGGAGGGCGACCGGTTCGCCCAGGGCTCGCGCGTGGTCCGGGTCGCCGGCCGGGTGCTGCTCGTGGGCCTGGTCGCCCTCGCGGTCGGGGCCGGCGCGGTGCAACCCACCCTGACCGCCGCGGGCGTCGACGAGGGCCCCGCGTACGACGCGTCCGGGCTCGTCGCGTTCCTGGCGATCAGCAGCGTCATCCTGTCGGCGCTGGTCCTGGGGCTCGCGGTCGTCCGCCGCAACCCGCTCGGACTGGGTGGCCGGGTGCTCGGGCTGCTGCTGCCGGCGGTCGGGCTGACCGTCCTGCTGGCAGCCGTGGCGCCGGACCTCGCCAGCCCTGTCTTCTGCACCATGGTCGTGCTCGGTGGGGTCGCGCTGGTCGGGGTGCGGGCGGAGACACGGGCGACGGTCGGCTGACCCGGTCGGATCGCGAGATCCGGGCGACGGGTGCGCGGGGTCGTGGCATCATGGCCCCGTGCACCTGCACCGCATCATCATTGTCTAGCGCGTCGAGCACCCCGCCCGACGCGCCAACCTCTCGCACCCCGAGAGGTTTTTTTGTTGCCCGACCCAAGAGAGAGCCATGGACCTGCACGGCGAGTTCCACGTCTACGACACGACCCTGCGCGACGGGGCCCAGCAGGAGGGGCTCAACCTGTCGGTCGCCGACAAGCTGACGATCGCGCGCCAGCTCGACGACCTGGGGGTCGGGTACATCGAGGGCGGCTGGCCGGGGGCCAACCCGAAGGACACGGCCTTCTTCCGCCGTGCCCGCGAGGAGCTCGACCTGCGGCACGCCAAGCTCGCGGCGTTCGGCGCCACCCGCCGGGCCGGGGTCAGGGCCGCCGACGACCCGCTGGTCGCCGCGCTGCGCGACAGCGGGGCGGACGTGGTCACGCTGGTGGCGAAGTCGCACGACCGGCACGTCGAGCTGGCCCTGCGGACCACCCTCGAGGAGAACCTCGCGATGGTGCGCGACACGGTCTCGCACCTCCGGGCGGAGGGGCAGCAGGTGTTCCTCGACGCGGAGCACTTCTTCGACGGCTACCGCAGCAACCGCGACTACGCGCTCGAGGTGCTCCGCACCGCCGTCGAGGCGGGCGCCGAGGTCGTGGCCCTGTGCGACACCAACGGCGGGATGCTGCCGCCGTGGGTCTCCGACGTGGTCCACGACGTCATCGAGACCACCGGCGCACGCGTCGGCATCCACTGCCACAACGACACCGGCTGCGCGGTCGCCAACACGCTCGCCGCGGTCGAGGCCGGCGCGAGCCACGTGCAGGGCACCATCAACGGGTACGGCGAGCGCACCGGCAACGCCGACCTGGTCGCGGTCGTCGCCAACCTGGAGCTCAAGCTCGAGCGGCAGGTGCTGCCCGAGGGCCTGCTCAAGGAGTCGACCCGGATCGCGCACGCGGTCGCCGAGGTCACCAACATCCCGCCCGCGTCGCGCCAGCCGTACGTCGGCTCCTCGGCGTTCACGCACAAGGCCGGGCTGCACGCGAGCGCGATCAAGGTCGACCCGGACCTCTACCAGCACATGGACCCGGTCGGCGTCGGCAACGACATGCGGCTGCTGGTCTCCGACATGGCCGGCCGCGCCTCGATCGAGCTCAAGGGCCGGGAGCTCGGCTACGACATGTCCGGCGACCAGGAGCTCGTGGCGCGGGTGACCAAGCGCGTGAAGGACATGGAGGCGCGCGGGTACTCGTTCGAGGCCGCGGACGCGTCGTTCGAGCTGCTGCTGACCGAGGAGGTCGAGGGCCGGCGGCCGTCGTACTTCGAGATCGAGTCCTGGCGAGTGATCACCGAGACCCTCGCCCACGCCCGCCCCGGCGAGGAGGCGGTCTCCGAGGCGGTCGTGAAGCTCACCGCCGAGGGGGTCCGGTACGTCGTGACCGGCGAGGGCAACGGGCCGGTCAACGCCCTGGACTCCGCGCTGCGCTCGGCGATCGAGCAGGCCTTCCCCGAGGTCGCGAAGTTCGAGCTCGTGGACTACAAGGTGCGGATCTCCGACGCCGGCCACGGCACCGACGCGATCACCCGGGTGCTCATCGAGACCAGCGACGGAGAGACCAGCTGGGTCACCGTCGGCGTCGGCGCCAACGTCATCGAGGCCTCGTGGGAGGCGCTCGTCGACGGGCTCACCTACGGCCTCCGACGCCACCACGCGGCCTGAGCCGCCGGCAGCTAGTCCTTGCGGATCACCCGGCGGACCAGGTCGTCCCAGCCGGCCCGGACCCGCTCGAGCGGGAGCTGCTCCCGCTCGGTCTGCTGGACCAGGACGATCGCCTCCAGCGGGGCGAGCAGGGCCGCGGCGAGGAACGGGATGTCGCCGTCCACCTCGAGCTCCTCGAGCAGGTAGCGCACGTGCATCGCCGCGAACGACTCGGCGGCGAAGCTGCGCGCACCCGCCCGGCCGGCGGCCTGGATCAACCGGGCGTGGCGGAGGTTGATCTCCATCCGCGAGTGCCCGAAGGCCAGCAGCCGCTCCAGCGGCGGGGCGCCGGGACCGAGGGGCGGCGCACCGGAGATCACCTGGCGCTGCCACTCGGTCTCGGAGCGGTTGAGCAGGGCCGCCATCAGCCCCTCGCGTGAGTCGAACCGGCGGAACACGGTGCCCTTGCCGACGCCGGCCCGGGCGGCGACCGCGTCCATCGTCACCGCGTCGACGTCGCCGCACTCGTCGATCAGCTCGTCGGCGGCGCGCAGCAGCGCCTCCCGGTTGCGCGCGGCGTCGCTGCGCTCGGGGGGTCGGGGCGTCCGCCAGGGGGAGCTGTCGCATCTCGCGGGCATTGTGGCGCGAAAACCTCCGACAGGCTCGGGAATAGAAACGGACCACGGTCCGGTTTTTCTGGCCATGACCGTGAACACCACTCGCATCGTGGCCCTCGTCGGCAGCCTCCGCGCCGACTCCCTCAACATGCAGATCGCCGAGTGCCTGCGTGACCGGGCGCCCGAGGGCGTCGTCGTCGAGATCGCCGACTGCCTGCACGAGCTGCCGTTCTACAACGAGGACGTCGACGGCACCGACGCCGTGCCGCCCGCCGTCCACAAGCTGCGCGCGACGGTGGCGGGCGCGGACGCTGTCCTCGCCGTCACCCCCGAGTACAACGGCACCATGCCGGCGTTGCTCAACAACGCGATCGACTGGCTGTCCCGCCCGTACGGCGAGAGCGCGATCACCGGCAAGCCGTTCGGCGTGGTGGGTGCGACGCCCACGCAGTACGGCGGCAAGTGGGCGCACGAGGACGCCCGGCGCTCCGCGACCATCGCCGGCGCGCGAGTGGTGGACGAGGCGCTGGTGTCGCAGTCGGCGATCGACGTCGACGTGCTCGGCGATCCCGCGATCGTCGGCCGCTTCCTCGGCGCGCTGGACTCGCTGACGGCGGCGCACCGGCAGGTCGCGGCCTGACCTGACGGTACGGTCGGCCGCATGGCCGACCTGCACGACCTGACCGCGCTCGAGCAGGGGAGGCTGGTCCGCTCGGGCGAGGTCTCCTCGGCCGAGCTGGTCGAGCACTACCTCGACCGGATCGAGCGGCTCGACGACGTCGGCGCGTTCGTGACGGTGACCTCCGAGCGGGCTCGGGCCCGCGCGGCGGAACTGACCGACGCTCCCGGCGACGGCGGGCCGCTGTGGGGCGTGCCCACGGCGATCAAGGACCTCAACATGACCGCCGGGGTGCGCACCACGCTCGGCTCCACGGCGTTCCGGGACTGGGTCCCGAAGGTCTCCGACGGGGTGACCCTGTCGATCGAGGCCGCGGGGATGGTCAGCCTCGGCAAGACCAACACCCCGGAGTTCGGCTCGCCCTGCTACACCGAGCCGGACGTCGCCCCGCCCGCGGTCACGCCCTGGGACCGGAGCCGGATGGCCGGCGGCTCCTCCGGTGGCGCGGCCGCGGCGGTCGCCGCCGGCCTGGTGCCGGTGGCGCAGGGCTCCGACGGCGGCGGCTCGATCCGGATCCCGGCCTCCTGCTGCGGGCTGGTCGGGCTCAAGCCCACTCGCGGCCGGATCAGCGGCTACCCGATGTACGGCGACCCCATCGGCCTGGCCACCGGAGGCTCCATCGCCAGGACCGTGCGCGACGCCGCGGCGCTGCTCGACGTCCTCGCCGGGCGCCGGGCCGGCGACCCGGCCTGGGCACCGCCGCCGTCCGGCACGTTCCTGGCGGCCTGCGACCGGGACCCCGGCCGACTGCGGATCGCGCGCTTCGTCGAGCCGGTGATCGCCGAGGTCGACATCGACCCCGAGTGCGTGACCGCCTGCGAGTCGGCCTCGGCGCTGCTCGAGTCGCTGGGCCACGAGGTGTCCGACGTACCGGTGCCGCTCCCGCACGAGGCGGTGGCGACGTTCGAGACCTGCTGGGCCGTGCTCACCGCCCTGTCCGTGGTGCCGCTGCCGTCGGAGCGGGAGCCGCTGCTCCGGCCGCTGACCCGCTGGCTGAGCGACCGCGGCCGGGCGGTGAGCGGTCCGGAGCTCGGGCTCGCGATCGGCGCGCTGCGACGCTACGCGGCGGCCGCCCTGGAGGAGCTGGCGCCGTACGACGCGGTGCTCACGCCGACGCTGGCGGTGCCCCCGCTGCCGGTCGGCGCGATCCGCGACGACGACGACCCGGCCGCGGACTTCGAGGCGCAGAAGGCGTTCACGCCGTACACCTCGGCGTGGAACGTCACCGGCATGCCCGCGGTCTCGCTGCCGCTGCACTGGACGCCGTCCGGGCTGCCGGTCGGCGTGATGCTGGCCGCGCGGCCGGCCGAGGAGGAGCTGCTGCTGTCGCTGTGTGCGCAGGTCGAGGCGGCGGCGCCCTGGCACGACCGGCGGCCGCCGGGCTGGTGAGTCAGGGCTCCTCGAACCACCCCGGGGCGTCGGCCAGGAACGCTTCGCGGGTGAGAGAGCCGGCGCCCTCGGGGATCACCGCCAGCAGGGGGACGTCGGTCACCCGCGGCAGGTCCTCGCGGTTGCACCGCTCGGCGAGGCCGGGCTCGGCCGGCCAGGAGCCGATGACGAGGCCGCTGGGCTCGAGCCCGCGCTCGCGGAGCGCCCGGACCGTGAGCTCGGTGTGGTTGAGCGTGCCCAGGCCGGCGGCGACCACCACGACCACCTCGGCCGGTGGCGGCAGGGCGGCCGCGAGGTCGAGCAGCGTGCCGCCGTCGGTGTCGAGCCGGACCAGGAGGCCGCCGGCCCCCTCGACGACGACCTCGCCGCCC
>Ga0164243_10003524_pt1 | contig 25001 bp, 20 predicted proteins | sample OricompcompostOP_FD_108781 | JGI IMG/M metagenome (GOLD analysis project Ga0164243, IMG submission 108781) | Organic Plus compost microbial communities from Emeryville, California, USA - Original compost - Organic plus compost (OP) | ecosystem: Engineered > Solid waste > Mixed feedstock >...
CCAGCTGGTCGCGCGGATGCATCGCCTCCAGACGCAGCCTGACCCCGATCCACACGAGCAGCGCGAGCTCGAGGGCCGCGCAGCCGGCCTCAAGGCGGTGCAGACCCAGCACGCGTCCCGCACCATCCAGGAGTGCCGCGAGGCCTGCGGCGGCGCGGGCTACCTCGCCGAGAACCGGCTGACGACGCTCAAGGGCGACACCGACGTCTTCACGACCTTCGAGGGCGACAACCACGTCCTGCTGCAGCTCGTGGCCAAGGAGCTGCTGACGTCCTACGCCACCGAGGTCGGCGGCCTCGACCCCGTGGGCCTGGTGCGATTCGCCGCCGGCGCCGTGGCCGACACCGTGCTCGAGCGCACTGCGGCCTCACACCTCATCCAGCGGCTCATCGACGCGCGTCCCGGTGGCGACAGCGAGCACGGGCTGCTCGACCGCGGCACCCAACTGAGCCTCTTCGAGGACCGCGAGGAGCACGTCCTCGAGACGGCCGCCCGCAGGCTGCGCCGCGCCGGTGACGACAGCACCGCTGCGTTCGAGACGTTCAACAACGCCCAGGACCACGTCATCAAAGCCGGACGCGTGCACGTCGACCGCATCGTGCTCGAGGCGTTCACGGCTGGCATCGCGCGCTGCCAGGATCCAGAGGCCCAGGAGCTGCTGCACGACGTCTGCAGCCTCTATGCGCTCTCGGTCGTCGAGGACGACAAGGCGTGGTTCATGGAGCACAACCGGCTGTCCGACTCCCGCGCGAAGGCCGTCACGCGCGAGGTCGACGAGCTGCTGACGAAGCTCCGACCCCACGTGCTGACGCTCGTCGAGGGGTTCGCGGTGCCCGCGTCGTCCCTCGGCGCCGCCATGCTCGACGCCTGACCCGACCCATACCCCCACCTTTCACCGAGGACGTGTCGGCGGCCGCACCTCGATCGTCATGGGCTCATTGTGTCGCAACCCTGCCCCCAACGTTTGGACACTTGCGGGGCTTTTCGGGACAGAGAACGACCCGCAAGTGTCCAAAAGTTGGGGACGGGGCGGGGTCAGGCGGGGAAGTCGCCGGCGCCGGCGCGCAAGGCACGCAGGAGCTCGTAGGCCTGCCGCTGCCCGGCCTCGTCGAGACCGGTGACGGCGAACTCGATGCCGGTCAGGGCCGCTGTGGCCTCCGCCAGCACCTCGCGGCCGGGAGGGGTGAGCTCGGCGAGCGTGCGTCGACGGTCGGCGCTGTCGGTGGCCCGCCGCACGAGCCCCTGCCGCTCGAGCCTGTCGATCGCGTTCGTGACGGACGTCGGGTGCACCATCAGGCGCGCGCCGATCTTGCTGAGCGGCAACGGCCCGGTGCGGCTGAAGGAGAGCAGCACCAGCACCTCGTAGCGAGCGAACGTGATGCCGAAGGGCTTGAGCGCCGCGTCGATCTCGGCGATGAGCAGCTGCTGCACCCGCATGATCGAGGTGACGAGCCGCATCGCGGTGGCGTCGCCGACCTGCTCCTGCCAGAGGTCGCCCGCGCGCTCGATGGGGTCGAAGGGGAGCCGGGTGGGCGACGACATGCTGCCGATCCTAGCGACACTGGATATTAGTAGGACGACCGACTATTTTATTACCAAGCATCCTGCCGACGGAGGACGACCATGAGCGCAGCCAGCCCGCGGGTCCCGACGCACCCGGTGCGGTTCGTCACCGCGTCCGCTCTGTTCGACGGCCACGACGCCTCGATCAACATCATGCGCCGCATCCTGCAGTCGCAGGGCGCCGAGGTGGTGCACCTGGGCCACAACCGCTCGGTCGCCGAGATCGTCGGGGTCGCCGTCGACGAGGACGTCCAGGGCGTGGCGGTCAGCTCGTACCAGGGCGGCCACGTCGAGTTCTTCGAGTACCTCGTCGCCTCCCTGCGCGAGCGGGGCGCGACCAACGTCCGGGTCTACGGCGGCGGGGGCGGCGTCATCGTGCCTGACGAGATCGCCCGTCTGCGCGAGGCCGGCGTCACCATCTTCTCGCCGGAGGACGGCCAGCGGCTCGGCCTGGCCGGCATGATCGCCACGATGGTCACCGAGTGCGACGTCGACCCGTGGGAGCTCGCGCCGACCACCACTGAAGCCCTGCTCGCGGGCGAGCCCACCGCACTGGCCCGCGCCATCACCGGCGCCGAGCTCGGTCACCTCGACGACGCCTTCATGACCACCGTGCGCGATGCCGCCCGGACGTCCACCACACCCGTGCTCGGCATCACCGGCACCGGCGGGTCGGGCAAGTCGTCGCTCACCGACGAGCTGGTGCGCCGTTTCCGCCTCGACCAGAAGGACGCGATGCGCATCGCCGTCCTCGCCGTCGACCCGACCCGTCGCCGTGGCGGCGGCGCCCTGCTGGGCGATCGCATCCGGATGAACTCCCTCGACGGCGACCACGTCTTCTTCCGCTCGCTGGCCACCCGCGGCAGCCATGAGCTTCCCGATGCCCTCGCGGACGTCATCGACCTCGTGAAGGCCGCCGGCCACGACCTCGTGATCGTCGAGACCCCCGGCATCGGGCAGGGCGACGCCGCCATCGTCCCGTTCGTCGACCGCTCGATGTACGTCATGACACCCGAGTTCGGAGCCGCCTCGCAGCTGGAGAAGATCGACATGCTCGACTTCGCCGACGTGGTCGCGATCAACAAGTTCGAGCGCCGCGGCGCCGCCGACGCGATGCGCGACGTCGGACGCCAGCTCGTGCGCAACCGCGAGGCCTTCGACAAGCGTCCCGAGGACATGCCCGTCTTCGGCACCTCGGCCGCCACCTTCGACGACGACGGAGTCACCGCCCTCTTCCACCACGTGGCCGACCTCCTGCGCGACGACGGGCTCGCGCTCGCCGAGGGCATGCTCCCGCGCGTCGCCGTGCGGGCGTCCACCGGCACCGCCCAGGTGGTCCCGACCAGCCGCGGCCACTACCTCGCCGAGATCACCGCCGCGGTGCGTGGCTATCGCGCCGCCACCGACGTCCTTGCCGAGCAGGCCAGCCGGGTGCAGCGGCTCGCGGCCGTCGCGTCCGAGCTGCCCGAGTCCGCCGACGTCGCGGCGCTGCTCGACGTCGCACGCGGCGACCTGCCCCGCGAGGTCACCGAGAGCCTCGAGGCCTGGCCTGCGGTCGTCGAGTCGTACGCCGAGAACGTCCAGGAGTCGCTCTCGGGCTCGCGCATCCCCCGCGTGAGCCTGCCCCGCTTCACCGACCACGGCGAGCTCGTGCGGTTCTGGCGCCGCGAGAACCTGCCCGGCCACTTCCCCTTCACCGCCGGCGTCTTCGCGTTCAAGCGCGGGGGCGAGGAGCCCGCCCGGATGTTCGCCGGCGAGGGCGACCCCTTCCGCACCAACCGGCGGTTCCGCCTGCTCTCCGAGGGCAACGCGGCCACCCGGCTCTCGACAGCGTTCGACTCCGTGACGCTGTACGGCCGCGACCCCGACCCCCGGCCCGACGTCTACGGCAAGGTCGGCACCTCCGGTGTCTCCGTGGCGACGCTCGACGACATGGCCGCGCTCTACGACGGCTTCGACCTCGTCGCACCCTCGACGTCCGTGTCGATGACGATCAACGGCCCGGCGCCGACGATGCTCGCGTTCTTCCTGAACACCGCGATCGACCAGCAGGTCGCCGCCTTCCGCGAGCGCGAGGGCCGCGAGCCCGACGCCGCCGAGCACGCCGAGCTGCGCGCCTTCGCCCTGCGATCGGTGCGCGGCACGGTGCAGGCCGACATCCTCAAGGAGGACCAGGGGCAGAACACCTGCCTGTTCTCGACGGAGTTCAGCCTGCGCATGATGGCCGACGTCCAGGAGTGGTTCATCGCCGAGGACGTGCGCAACTTCTACTCGGTGTCGATCTCGGGCTATCACATCGCCGAGGCCGGGGCGAACCCCATCAGCCAGCTCGCCTTCACCCTCGCGAACGGGTTCACCTACGTCGAGGCCTACCGCGCACGAGGCATGGACGTCGACGACTTCGCACCCAACCTGTCGTTCTTCTTCTCCCAGGGCATGGACCCGGAGTACTCCGTGCTCGGACGGGTCGCCCGCCGCATCTGGGCGGTCGCGATGCGCGAGCGGTACGGCGCGAACGAGCGCTCGCAGCGGCTGAAGTACCACGCGCAGACGTCCGGGCGTTCGCTGCACGCGCAGGAGATGGCCTTCAACGACATCCGCACGACGCTGCAGGCGCTCATCGCGATCTACGACAACGCCAACAGCCTGCACACCAACGCCTTCGACGAGGCGGTCACGACCCCGTCCGAGGACTCCGTGCGCCGGGCGCTGGCCATCCAGCTCATCATCAACCGCGAGTGGGGCCTCGCGATGAACGAGAACCCGCTGCAGGGGTCGTTCGTCATCGACGAGCTCACCGACCTGCTCGAGGAGGCCGTGCTCACCGAGTTCGACCGCCTCGACGAGCGCGGCGGGGTGCTCGGCGCGATGGAGACCGGCTACCAGCGCGGACGCATCCAGGACGAGTCGATGCTCTACGAGCAGCGCAAGCACGACGGCTCGCTGCCGATCATCGGCGTCAACACCTTCCGCAACCCTCACGAGGGCGAGACCCCGCAGGTCGTGGAGCTGGCCCGGGCGACCGATGCCGAGAAGGCGTCGCAGCTCGAGCGGGTGCAGGGCTTCCGTCGTGAGCACGCCGCCGAGGCGGCCGACGCTCTGGCCCGCCTCAAGGCCGCGGCGGTGAATCACGAGAATGTGTTCGCCGTGCTCATGGACGCGGCGCGGGTCTGCTCGCTGCAGCAGATCACTGAGGCCTTCTTCGAGATCGGCGGCCAGTACCGCCGCACCGTCTGAGCTGGCCTGCACCCCGCGACTAGACTCCCGCTGTGCCTCAGACCACCGTGACCACCGCTCCGTCGTTCGACCAGGTGGCAGCGCTGCCCGTGCTGACGACCACCGTCGTCCCCCAGGAGTACGTCGACTTCAACGGACACCTGAACGTGCTGTACCACCTGCAGCTCGACCTCAAAGGCTGCGGCCAGGTGTTCCAGGGATCGTTGGGCATCCACGACGAGTACCGCGCCGCGACGGGCAACACGATCTTCACCGCCGAGCACCACCTGCGCTACTACGCCGAGGCCCGGGTCGGCGAGACCACGACGACCCACGCCCGGATGATCAGCCGCTCCGACAAGGTCTTCCAGCTGATGGTCTTCCTGCTCAACCACGACACCTCGCGGCTGGTGAACAGCCTCGAGGCCACGCTCATCCACGTGAGCCTCGAGACCCGACGCCCCACGCCGATGCCCGACACGGTCGTCTCCGCGCTCGACGCGATGATCGAGCAGGGCTCGCAGCTCGACTGGGAGGCGCCCGTCTGCGGGTCGATGGGCCCGCGCCGCTGAGGTGACAGACCGTGGCCTCTGGCTAGACTCCCGCTGTGCCCCAGACCACATCCAGGCCCCCCGTCCCGACCTTCGACCAGGTGGCGGCGCTGCCCGTGACCCAGACGACGATCATCCCGCAGGACTTCATCGACCAGTACGGTCACATGAACGTGAAGTTCCACATGCAGATCGGCCTCGGCGGCTTCCCGCGCCTCTACGAGGGCGACAGCATCGGCACCGACGCCCGCACCGAGCCGCCGGCAGACATGGGCGGCCTCTTCACCGCCGAGCACCACCTGCGCTATTACGCCGAGGCGAAGCTCGGTGAGACCGTCACGACGCACGCGCGCATCGTCGGCCACTCGGACAAGGTGATCCACGTGATCATGCTCAACGTCAACCAGGACACCCGCGAGCTGTCGAGCACGCTCGAGGCGACCCTCATCCACGTGAGCCTCGAGACGCGCCGGCCCACCGCCCTGCCCACCGCGATGGCCGAGTACCTGAGCCGTCAGGTCGAGGAGCAGTCGAGCCTCGACTGGGACGCTCCCCTGTGCGGCGCGATGGGTGTGCGGCGCTAGGCCCGCTTCGGGAACTTGTCGAACTCCGGACGGCGACGCTCCTTGTACGCGTCGCGTCCCTCCTGGGCCTCCTCGGCGCCGTAGAACAGCAGGTTCGTGTCGTGGGCGAGCTGCTGGATGCCGGCGTAGCCGTCTTCGGCCGCGTGGAAGCTGGCCTTCATCAGCCGCAGCGCGAACGGCGACAGGGTGAGCATCTCGCGGCACCACGACACCGTCTCGCGCTCGAGGTCGTCCAGCGGCACGACGGCGTTGACGAGCCCCATCTCGAGCGCCTGCTGCGCGTCGTACTGACGGCACAGGAACCAGATCTCCTTGGCCTTCTTCATGCCCACGAGCTGCGAGAGCGAGCTCGCGCCGAAGCCGCCGTCGAACGACCCGACACGGCTGCCGACCTGGCCGAAGATCGCGTTGTCGGCCGCGATCGTGAGGTCGGCGACGACATGCAGCACGTGACCGCCGCCGATGGCGTAGCCCGCGACCATCGCCACGATCGGCTTGGGCATGCGCCGCATCTGCACGTGCAGGTCCGTGACGTGGAAGCGTCCGACCGAGCCCTCGTCGGTCTTGTAGCCGCTGTCGCCCCGCACCCGCTGGTCGCCGCCGGAGCAGAACGCCTTGGTGCCCTCGCCGGTGAGGATGACGACGCCGACCGACTCGTCCTCGCGCGCGACGGTGAGCGCCGCGGACATCTCGATGATGGTCTGCGGGCGGAAGGCGTTGCGCACCTCCGGGCGGCAGATCGTGATCTTGGCGATGCCGTCGTCGGTGGTCTCGTAGCTGATGTCTTCGTAGTCGCCGGAGGCGTTCCAGACGATCGGGTCGGTCGAGGTCATGGCGTCAACCTTATGACCGTCCACCGACGACGCCGGACGCGCCCTCGCGTCTACCGCGTGCCGTCGGTGGGCCCGGCCGCCTTCTTGCCTGCCGACCTGCGCAGGCCGGTACGGGCGTCGACGCGCAATGGCCTCTGGGTCGTGACGAGCGGGGTCTCGCCGACGATCGCGTTGTGGCTGCCCCGCGTGAGGTACTTGGCGCTGAGGTTGACCATCGTGGCGAACCGGTTGCGGTTGCCCAACAGCGTCGCGACGTGCAGGCCGACCCAGATGACCCAGGCCGGGAAGCCGGTCAGCTTCGGCAGGTGTTTGATGTCGGCCACCGCCGAGGCACGCCCGATCGTGGCCATGGTGCCCTTGTCGCGGTAGGAGAAGGGCTTGACCGTCTTGCCGCGGAGATCGGCCACGATGACCTTCGCGACGTGCTTGCCACCCTGCAGGGCGGGCTGCGCGAGCTGGGGCAGAGGTGCGTCGGGGTCGACCGCGACGTCGCCGATCGCGAAGACGTCGTCGAGCCCCACGACCCGCAGGTTCTGGTCGACCTCGATGCGGCCGCCCTTGCCCTGGGGCACGTGCCAGTCGGCCACCACGTCGTGGGCGGTGATGCCGGACGCCCAGACGATGATGCCCGCAGGCAGGAACTGCTGCTCGCCCGCGTGCTCGACGAGCACCCCGTCCTCGCGGACCTCCTTGACCGCCGTGTCGAGCCGCAGGTCGACCCCGCGCTTCTCGAGCGACCTGCGGGCATAGGCGCGCAGCTTGGGCGCGAAGGGGCCGAGCACGTCGGGCATCATCTCGATGAGCGTGATGTGGACACGCTCGCGCGACAGCTCGGGATAGGTCGTCGGCATGTCGTTGTTGCGCAGCTCGGCGAACGCGCCGGCGGTCTCGACACCCGTCGCGCCACCCCCGACGACGACGATGCGCAGGTCTTTGTCCTGGCCGTTGATCACGGCGTCCTCGAGGCTGGCGAACATCCGGTCGCGCACCTGCAATGCCTGCGAGCGACGGTAGAGGGGCAGGGAGTGCTCGGCCGCGCCCGGGATGCCGAAGAAGTTGGTCGTGACCCCGACGGCGATGACGAGGTGGTCGTACCGCACCGTGACGCCGCCCTCGAGCTGCAACGTCCGCTCGGTGTGGTCCATCCCCGTGACAGTGCCCTTGAGGAAGCGCACGTTGCCCTGCTTGGCCCGGATCGCGCGCAGGAACCAGGTGATGTCGCCGGGGTTCAGGCTGGCCGTCGCCACCTGGTAGAGCAGCGGGTTGAACGTGTTGTAGGTGTGCCGGTCGATCAGCGTGATGTCGACGTCGGCGCGCTTGAGCTTGCGCACCGCGGCGACGCCGCCGAAACCGCCGCCCACGACCACGACATGGGGACGCCTGGATGTCTGTGCCGAGCTGTCGGACATGCTTTCAGCGTAGCCGCGGTCGGCTGGACGCGCTGGGTGTCAGGCGCGCGTGAACCAGGCCCGGGAGACCGGGCGGTTGAGCAGCACGATCGTGACGACGGCGGCCCCCGCCCACAGCACTCCGTAGGGCAGCACCATCGCCGAGACCAGGATGCCGCCGTAGGAGAGGACGAGCATGCCCATCCGGCCGATCGAGCGTCGCAGCAGGCCCGCCACGGCGGCGGCGGCCCCCACCAGCGACAGCAGCCCGAGGACGAACGCCGCCCCGGCGAGCCCCGGGCCCACGTCGCCCGTCGTCTCGCGGAGCTTCTCGATCTGCTCCAACAGCGCGGGGTCGGTCGTGCTGTTGGCGAAGGAGTCGGAGGTGAACAGGAAGACGAGCACCACGAACAGAGCGGCGACCCCGACCGTGAGCCAGGTGACGAGCATCGTGACCGAGGCGATCATGACCTCACGCGGGATGCCACCGGCACCGACGGGCGGCGCGGGCCGCTCCTGCAGCGCCACCTGGTGCTGCGCGCCGGGCTGCTGGACGAAGGGGTCGGTGGACGGCACGGCACGCGGCGCACGCGGGACGCGCACGGGCGGCGTGCGTCCGTTCTTGAGCGCGAACCAGTCGCGCGACTCCTGCGACCAGAGCATGAAGGCGCTCGACACCGCGAACGCGGCGAGCAGGACCCCGATGATGCCCGTCATGACGAAGCCCACCGCGGCGAAGGCGCACACCACCGTGAGGGCCACCCGCGAGGGCGAGTGGCCGCGCGCGGTGTAGATCGCGAAGACGACACCCAAGAGGCAGATCGCGACGGCCACGAACAGCACGAGCCGCATGCCGTCGAGGGCCTCGTCGACCGACACGTCGAGCGAGTCGAAGGGTCGCTCCGAAAGGAGGGACGACATCTGCTCCTGGGTCTCGATCGAGCCCCAGGACGAGAGCGCCTGCACCACGTAGCTCAGCAGGACGAAACAGCTGAAGCCGACGAACAGGCACGCCGAGGTGACGCTCGACGGACGAGTCGGGGCACTCATGCGCCCATCCCATCACGCCGAGCCACGGCATTGCCAACCGCCCGCCCCCTCCGGGCGTCCGCCTCAGACCGCCCGGACGATGAGCGAGTCCGTCTCGGTGTCGCGATCGACCTGGACGGTGTCACCGTCGCGCACCTCGCCGGCCAGCAGCGATCGGGCCAAGCGGTCGCCGATCGCCTGCTGCACGAGGCGGCGCAGCGGCCGGGCACCGTAGGCCGGGTCCCATCCGGTGAGCGCGAGCCACGCGCGGGCATCCGCGGTGACGTCCAACGAGATGCGCCGCGCGGCGAGGCGCTGCGCGAGCGAGGCCACCTGCAGGTCGACGATGTGCGCGAGCTCCTCGTGGCCGAGGGCGTCGAACGTGACGATCTCGTCGAGCCGGTTGAGGAACTCCGGCTTGAAGGAGGCGCGCACGACGTCCATCACGGCGTCCCGCCTGACCTTCTCGTCCAGCGAGGTGTCGGACAGCACGGCCGAGCCCAGGTTCGACGTCAGGATCAAGATGACGTTGCGGAAGTCGACCGTGCGGCCCTGCCCGTCGGTCAGGCGTCCGTCGTCGAGCACCTGCAGCAGCACGTCGAAGACCTCCGGATGGGCCTTCTCGACCTCGTCGAGCAGCACGACGGAGTACGGACGACGCCTCACCGCCTCGGTGAGCTGGCCGCCCTCGTCGTACCCGACGTAGCCCGGAGGGGCTCCGACGAGGCGACTGACGCTGTGCTTCTCGCCGTACTCGCTCATGTCGATGCGGATGATGGCGCGCTCGTCGTCGAACAAGAACTCCGCCAGCGTCTTCGCCAGCTCGGTCTTGCCCACACCGGTCGGACCCAGGAACAGGAACGAGCCGGTCGGACGATCAGGGTCGGCGATGCCGGCGCGCGAGCGGCGCACCGCGTCGGACACCGCGGCAACGGCGGCCTTCTGACCGACGAGCCGCTTGCCGAGCTCGTCCTCCATTCGCAGGAGCTTGCCGGTCTCGCCCTCAAGCAGGCGTCCGGTGGGGATGCCCGTCCAGGCCGCGACGACCTCGGCGATGTCGTCGGCGCCCACCTCCTCGTGCACCATCGAGTCGGTCTCGTCGGCGGCCTGCACCGCCTGGGCCTCCTCGAGGGCGCGCTCCATCTGCGGGATCTCGCTGTAGAGCAGGCGGCTCGCAGTCTCCATGTCGCCGTCGCGCTGGGCGCGGTCGGCCGCGACGCGCACCTCGTCGATGCGCTCCTTGATCTCGCCGACGGCGTTCAGGCCCTGCTTCTCGCGCTCCCACCGCTGCACGAGGGCGCGCAGGTTCTCGTCCTTGTCGGCAAGCTCGGCCCGCAGGCGCTCGAGGCGCTCACGGCTCGCGTCGTCGTCCTCCTTGGCGAGGTGCAGCTCCTCCATGTGCAGCCGGTCGACGGCGCGGCGCAGCTCGTCGATCTCGATGGGGCTCGAGTCGATCTCCATCCGCAGGCGGCTGCCGGCCTCGTCGACGAGGTCGATCGCCTTGTCGGGCAGCTGGCGTCCGGGGATGTAGCGGTCGGACAGCGCCGCGGCCGCGACCAGGGCGGCATCGGAGATCGAGACCTTGTGGTGAGCCTCGTAGCGCTCCTTGATGCCACGCAGGATGGCGATCGTGTCGTCGACGCTGGGCTCGCCGACGAAGACCTGCTGGAAGCGGCGCTCGAGGGCCGGGTCCTTCTCTATGCGCTCGCGGTACTCATCGAGCGTCGTGGCGCCGATCATCCGCAGCTCGCCGCGGGCGAGCATCGGCTTGAGCATGTTGCCGGCGTCCATCGCGCTGTCGCCGCCCGCGCCGGCACCGACGACGGTGTGCAGCTCGTCGATGAAGGTGATGACCTGACCGTCGGACTCCTTGATCTCGGCGAGGACGGCCTTGAGCCGCTCCTCGAACTCGCCGCGATACTTCGCGCCGGCCACCATCGCCGCTAGGTCGAGGGAGATGAGGCGGCGGCCGCGCAACGACTCCGGGACGTCACCCGCGACGATGCGCTGGGCGAGTCCCTCGACGACGGCGGTCTTGCCGACACCCGGCTCGCCGATGAGCACAGGGTTGTTCTTGGTGCGGCGACTGAGCACTTGCACGACACGACGGATCTCGGCGTCGCGGCCGATGACCGGGTCGAGCCGGCCCTCGCGCGCGACGGCGGTGAGGTCGACGCCGTACTTCTCCAGCGACTGGTAGGTGTCCTCGGCGTCCTGGCTGGTGACGCGTGCAGTGCCGCGCACCTGGGCGAAGGCGGCCTGGAGGGCCTCGGCGGCGGCGCCTGCAGAGGTCAGCAGGCTGCGGGTGGGCGAGTCGACCGTGGCGATGCCCACGACGAGGTGCTCGGTGGACGTGAAGTCGTCGCCGAGCTGGCCCGCGAGGTCTTGGGCGCGCTGCAGCACCTCGTGCGACGAGCGCGAGAGGCCCGGGTTCTGCACACTCTGGCCGGACGCCGACGGCAGGCGGTCGAGCTCGCTCTTGAGAGCGACGGCGACGGCCTGGGCGTCGACCCCGGCGCCCTGCAGCAGCGGCACGGCGGTGCCGCCGTCCTGGGCGAGCAGCGCTGCCAGGAGGTGCGCCGGCTCGACGGCCGGGTTGCCCGCGGCGGCTGCGGACGAGATGGCGGCGGCCAGCGCCTGCTGGCTGCGGGTGGTGAACGTCGAGAGATCCATGGCTGCTCCTGCGTACGACGGACTGAGGGGTACACCAGGATCAACATCCTCAGACTTGAGTCCATTCCACTCAACTCTGCCCGCGGCGCAGCGCCCCGGCGCAGCCGCGGCCCAACCGCCACCATCCCCCAACTTTTGGACACTTGCGGGGCATTCCACGGCGAGAAATGCCCCGCAAGTGTCCAAAAGTTGGGGGGTCAGTAGCCGGTGAAGTAGTCGGTGCGCACGGAGGCGCAGCGACGACGCAACGCCCGGCGCACCGTGTTGACCATCGCGGGCGGGCCCGAGACGTAGGCGTGACGCGAGGCGAGATCGGGGACGGCCTCGGCGAGCACGTCGGCCGTGATGAACGGCGACTCCCGGTGCGTCCAGCCCTCCGGCAGGACGCCTGGAGCCGACGGCGACACCAGGACGACCCGCACTCCCGCGGCGGCCAGCTCGTCGGCGTACGCGATGTCCTCAGCGCTCGTGACACCGTAGACGAGCACGACGTCGCGCCCCTCGTGGTGGCGCAGCTGGCTCAGGAACGGCGTGACGCCGATGCCACCGGCCACCAGGAGCAGCGGCCGCGAGGCGTCCGAGGGCCACACGAAGTCGCCACCGACACCCGTGGCCGTGACGCTCGCGCCGTCGCCGACCTCGAGCAGCGCGCGCTTGAAGCTGCTTGAGCTCTCGGGCACCCGGACGGCGACGGTCACCGAGCCGTCGGCGGGCGCCGAGGAGATGCTGAAGACGCGCCGGACGCCCCGGGTGTCCGCACGGCGGTGGGGAAGATGCAGCTCGAGGTGCTGCCCGGGGACGAAGCGCACCGGGCGACGGGGCTCGAAGGAGATCTCCCAGGTGTCGCTCGCGAGCTGTCGCCGGCCGGTGACGTCCAGGCGCACGCCCCGACGCTGCCCGAAGCAGAAGGCCACCAGGTTGGCCACGATCAGGGCGAGCTCGGGTGTCGGCTCGAACACCCCGAGATCCGGCGGCTCGGTGAGCAGCACCATCTGGAAGGTCGGCCACGCGAGCACGACCGCCGCCACCACGGCGACGACGAGCTGCTGCACACGGCGGGGCGGCAGGGTCAGCGGCTCGGTCAGCATGAAGCCTGCGAGGAACACGATCGGGTACGAGTAGGCGGTGAGCTCGATGGCGTCGCCGAAGGGCGTCCCCGCATCGACGAGACCGGCGAGCACGAGACCCCCGGCCACCACCACGAACACGGCTGCGAGCCCCAGCCGACGCGTGCGGTAGAGCACGAGCAGCGCCAGGACGACGACGAACGGCAGCAACGGCTCGCTCGCGGCCCACCACGTGGTGGCGATGCGATCGATCGGGTCGACCCCGACCAGCATCTGCGCCAGCAGCACCAGGAAGGCCCCGATCGCCGCGGGGTTGAACAGGTGGCGGCCCCGGATGGCGAGCACGTACTTGGCGACGTTCGCGAGCACCGCTGCGGCAGCGAGCCACGCCAGCGTCGACACCGACGACTGCGGCCAGAACAGGAAGAACAGCAGCAGCGCCGTGATGACGGCCGACTCGGTGTGCGGACGCACCCGCCACAGCAGGCCGAGCACGCGACTCGAGACCACCGAGGCGACCAGCAGCACGGCGAGCGAGAGCAGCATCGCGCCCGGCTCGAAGATCGTGGAGTCGATCGTGCCGGTGATGCCGAACAGCACCGAGACGGCAGCAAGCGTCACCAGGCACAGGGTCACGAGCCGGTACATCGTGACCCTGCCGATCAGGTCGTCGAGCTGTTGCCTCATCAGAAGATCTCCCCTGGCAGGTCTGCCGTGTGCTCGAGACGGCCGTCGGTGGTCATGCGGACGAACGCGAAGTCGAAGTGCTCCGCAAGATGTTCCGCCGGCACGAAGAACAGCGCGGTGGCGAGGGCGTCGGCCACGATCCCCTCGTCCGCCACCACCCAGGTCGCGACGACGTCGGACGTCGGACGTCCCGTGCGGGCGTCCAGGACGTGGTGCAGACCCTCGCCCCAGGCCCGACGGTTGACCGCGGAGGCGCACAGCGCACGTCCGCCGGCGAGCTCGACGACACCGACGGCGCGGGTCGGGTCGCCCGGGTGCTCGAGCGCCACCCGCAAGGGGGCGGGGCCCCGATGGACCAGGTCGCCACTCGCGTCGACCGTGAAGCATCGGACGCCCTCCGCGACGAGCACCTCGGCCACGAGGTCGGCGAGGTAGCCCTTGCCGGCAGCCCCCACGTCGACCGTGACGTGCGCGCCCACGGTGAGCACCGGGGCGCACCAGCTGTCGGCGCCCCAGGCAGGCGCCGGACGTGGGTCCCCGTGCGGGCGCAGGCTGTAGGAGGCGTCGTAGCCGAGCTGCTCGAGGCTGCCACCGACGAACGGGCTCATGGCGCCGTCGGTGAGCGCCGCAAGCTGCGCGTACAGGCCGAAGAGCCGGTCGGCATCCGGTGGGAACGTGTACTCACCCGGCGCCGTGCCGACCCGCGTGACGAGGGAGTCGCGCCGGAACCGCGAGTACGTCCGGTCGAAGGCCTCGATGCGGTCACGCACGGCCTCGCGCGTGGCGGGCGGGAGCGGGACGTCCGTGTCGATCTGCCACGGCGTCCCGATCGCGTCGAAACGCCACTCAGGCAGCTGCATCGGCCTTGATCTCATCGAGCGCGGCATTGAACCCGCCGCTCGTCAGCGAGGAGCCGGCCACCTTCGAGACCTTGATCTCGTCGATGCTGCGGCCGACGATCTCATCGGAGATGCCCTTGGCGAACTTCCGCTGGAACTGCAGGGCGTTGCCGCCTGCAGCCTCCGGCGTGACGGTGACGTCGGTGATGGTGCCGTCCGCGTCGAGCGTCATCTCGACCCCGACCTTCACCTGGCCGCCGGGGGTCAGGTACTCGCCCTCGGCCTCGTAGTCGCCGGCGGCGTAGCTGCCGGTCGCGGAGGTTCCGCCACCGGTGCTGGCACTCGGGGTGCTCTCGCTCGTGGGCGGCGCGGCCGCGTCATCGTCGTCCGAGCCGGAGCCGCAGGCGGCGGTCAGCAGCAGCGCCGACACGGCGGCGGTGGCAGCCAGGGTCTTGCGCAGGCTCATGGAACTCATCGTCGGCTTCTCCTGGGGGTCGGGGCTGGCGAATACGTGAAGGTTCAACTGATGTGACAACGAACGTCCCATGGGTGGGGTTCCCACCCGGATCGAGTCACAGGTCATGGACAGCCAGGGTCGCCGCGTTGAACCCCGCCATGCCGTGCACACCACCACCGGGCGGCGTGGACGACGAGCAGAGGTAGACCCCGGTGCCCAGGCGGTACGGGGACGGCGACATCCGTGGACGCATCACGACCTGCCACGGGTCGTTCGCGCCGCCGGTGATGTCGCCCCCGACGTAGTTCGGGTTGTACGACTCCCACGCGGCAGGCCCGCGTACCGCGGTGGCCCGCACGCGGTCGCGCACACCCGGGGCGAAGCGCTCGATCTGGCTCATCACGGCCTCGGTCGCGTCACCGGCATAACCATGCGGCACGTGCGCGTACGCCCACACCGGATGGACGTCGCCGACCGAGCGCGAGGGGTCGGCGAGGTACTGCTGGGCGACCAGCACGAAGGGTCGCGCCGGCATCGTGCCCCGGGCGACGTCGCGTTCGGCCGAGGCGATCTCGGCCATCGTGCCGCCGACGTGGACGGTGCCCGCGCGACGAGCGGTGCGGTTGGTCCAGGGGATGCCACCCTCGACGGCGAGGTCGACCTTGAAGACGCCCGGGCCGTGGCGCCAGCGACGCAGCGACCGCGCGATGCGGGGCGCCACCCGGTCGCCGGCGAGCGCGAGGGCCTGCCGGGGCGCGGTGTCGAGCATGACCACGTCGGCATCGGGCATCGTCGTGACGCGGTGCCCGGTCTCGACCCGCCCGCCGGCCGCGACGAGCACCGACTCCAGCGCGGAGGCGATGGCCGCCGACCCGCCCTTGGCCACGGGCCATCCCCACGCGTGGCCGAAGACACCGAACATCAGCCCGAGGGCGCCGGTGGTCGGACGTCCGAGCGGCTGGACGACGTGCGCGGCGAGCCCCGTGAACAGCGCCTGCGCCTCGTCGGTGTCGAAGCGGCGAGCCAGCCAGGTGGCCGGCAGCAGCGCCGGCGGCCCGAAGCGGGCGAGCAGGAGGGGGTGACGGGGCAGGTGCAGGATCGGGGCGAACAGCTCGTCGACGAGATCGTCCGCACGCTCGACGAGCGGACCGAACATCCGCTGCCAGGCGGGCCCGTCGGCGTCCAGCCCGTCGGCTGTCGCATCGAGGTCGCGCACGAGCACCCCCGCGCGTCCGCCCTCGAGCGGATGCACGACATCGACCTCGGAATGGGCCCACTCGAGGCCGTGGCTGCCGAGGTCGAGGGACCGGAAGAACGGTGATGCGAGCGCCGTCGGGTGCACCGCCGAGCAGACGTCGTGCACGAGCCCGGGGAGCGTGAGCTCGGCCGACCGGGTGCCACCGCCGATCTCGTCGGCAGCCTCGAGCACCGTCACGTCGAGGCCGGCACGGGCGAGCACGATCGCGGCGGCGAGCCCGTTGGGCCCGGAGCCGACGACGACAGCGGTGGTCATGCCCTCAGGCTAGTTGCAACGTTCGGGATCGCCCGCGACGCCGCCGACGGCCCGACCATGCCGTACCGGATGGCGAGACGGGTTTTCACCCCTTGACCATGCCCTTTAGGCTTCCCTAAGAGTATCTATGCCATCCAGCAGGAGAACGGTCTTACATGAGTAGGCAGCTGAGGGTCGCCGTCGTCGGAGCAGGTCCGGCCGGCATCTACGCCTCCGACATCCTGACGAAGTCGGACGCCGACGTCACCGTCGACATCATCGAGCGCGACCCCACCCCGTTCGGCCTCATCCGCTACGGCGTCGCACCCGACCACCCGCGCATCAAGGAGATCGTCAAGGCGCTCAAGCGCGTCATGGCCAAGCCCGAGATCCGCTTCTTCGGCAACGTCAACTACGGCGCCGACCTCAAGCTCGAGGACCTCCGCCAGTTCTACGACGCCATCATCTTCGCCACCGGTGCGCGTCGCGACCGCGACCTCACGATCCCCGGCATCGACCTCGACGGCTCGTACGGCGCGGCCGACTTCGTCTACTGGTACGACGGGCACCCCGACGTCCCGCGTGAGTGGGACTTCCAGCCGCACGCCGAGTCGGTCGCCGTCATCGGCGCCGGCAACGTCGGCCTCGACGTCGCCCGCATGCTCGCCAAGACCGCCGACGAGCAGCTCGTCACCGAGATCCCGCCGAACGTCTACGAGGGGCTCAAGGCCAACGCCGCCAAGGACGTCCACGTCTTCGCGCGCCGCGGCCCGGCACAGGTCAAGTTCACGCCGATGGAGCTGCGCGAGCTGGGGCACTCCCCCAACGTCGACGTCATCGTGCACCCCGAGGGCTTCGAGCTCGACGAGGGATCCATGGACTCCATCCGTGCCTCGAAGTCGGTCAAGCTCGTCGTCGACGTCCTGCAGAACTACGTGGCCCGCGAGCCCGAGGGCAAGGCGCACCGCATCCACATCCACCTGTGCCAGAACCCGGTCGAGGTGCTCGGCGAGGACGGCAAGGTCGTGGGCCTGCGCACCGAGGTCACCGAGCTCGACGGCACCGGCAACGCCCGCGGCACCGGCGAGTTCATCGACTGGCCCGTCCAGGCCGTGTACCGCGCGGTGGGCTACCTGTCCGACAACCTCTCCGGCCTTCCCTTCGACGGCACCGCGGGCGTCGTGCCCAACGACGGCGGACGGGTCATCGACATCGACGGCTCCGCGATGCCCGGCGCGTACGTCACCGGCTGGATCAAGCGCGGACCCGTCGGCCTCATCGGCCACACCAAGTCCGATGCCGCCCAGACCGTCGACCTGCTGCTCTCCGACGTCGACACGCTGGCCGCTCCCGAGCAGCCCGCCCCCGAGGCCGTCGACCGCTACCTCGACGGACGCGGCATCGAGTACACGACCTGGGAGGGCTGGGAGACGCTCGACGCCCACGAGATGAGCCTCGGCGAGCCCCAGGGACGCGAGCGCGTCAAGGTCGTCCCCCGCGACGAGATGGTGCGCGTCGCCCGCTCCTGACCACCTGCCACCGAGCATGACGAGGGCCCCGGAACCATCGGTTCCGGGGCCCTCGTGCTCACGGGGTGCTGCGCTCGGCGGCGTCCTTGAGCGCGGCCAGGCGCACGTCCCAGCGGTTGCCGATGGCCTCCAGGCGGTGCCCCAGCTCGCTCAGACGGGCACCGAGCGCGGAGAAGCGCACGGCCTGGCCCTCGCGCACCGACTCCACCAGCCCAGCCTCGGCGAGCACGGCCAGGTGCTTGGCGACGGCCTGCCGAGAGATCGGCATCGTGGCCGCCAGCTCGGACGCCGAGAGGCGCCGCGTGCCGAGCGCCGTGAGGATGCTCCAGCGCGTCTCGTCGCCGAGGGCTGAGCAGACCGCGGCCAGCTCGGTGTCCCTACGGCCTGCGACGAGCTCGTCCATGCTGTTCCTCCCGATAAGGTGCAACTCAATGGTTGCATAATGGGGAGGGGTCTCGCAAGCCTGTGACCGACGTCAGCCGAGGGTGACGAGCTGGACGCGGCACGGGCCGTCGCCGTCGGGGACGTCCTTGAGCTCGAACTGGATCGATCCGCCCGCCGCGACCTCCCCGAGGCGCTCGGTGCGGGCCTGACCCTCGCCACCGGTGGCGTCGCCGACGTACACCGTCACCTGGTAGGTCGCCGGCTCCTTGTTGTCGTTGGCCACGACGCCGCTCGCCGTCCACGTCTTGTCCTGCTTCTCGCAGGTGACTCCCGAGAGCGCCTCGGGCGCCGGGGTGCCCGCGGGGGATCCGTCGGAGGGCGCCACGGTGGCCGACTGCGTGGCCGTGGGCTCGCCACCGCCACCACATCCGCCGAGTGCCGACAGCGCCACCAGTGCCGCCAGGACCAGCCCCGTCCGTCTCATCCCCCCATCCCACCACACCCCCCTCGCGAGAGACTTGTGCACCCCTCGCGAGAGAGTTCTGCACCCCTCGCGAGAGAGTTCTGCGGACGGAGCCCCGCACAAGTCTCTCCTCGGCGGTGCACAACTCTCTCGCGAGCGGGGAGCGGTCAACCGGTGTTGCGCATGCCGCCGGCGACGCCGTTGACGGTGAGCAGCAGTGCGCGACGCAACGCCTCGTCGTCGGCTTCGGGGTCGCGGCGCGAGCGGGCGAGCAGGTCGACCTGGGCGTAGGAGATGGGATGCAGGTAGGCGTCGCGCACGAGCAACGTGCGCCGCAGCGCCGCCTGCTCGTGCAGCAGCTCCGGCTCCTTGGTGACGCGCAGCACCTCCTCGACCGTGGCGGCGTGCTCGGCCGAGATGACGTCGAACAGCCCCGCCAGCTCGCCCGGCACCAGGGCGGCGACGTAGTGGGACGCGACCTCGAGGTCCGTCTTGGCCAGCATCATCTCCACGTTCGACACGAAGGTGCGGAAGAAGTGCCACTGCTCGAGCATCTCGTCGAGCACGGCCCCATGACCCGCCTCCCGCGCGGCCCGGAGACCACTGCCCACGCCGAACCAGCCGGGCACGATCTGGCGTGACTGCGTCCAGCCGAACACCCAGGGGATGGCGCGCAGGCCGGAGATGTCGCCCCCGGAGTCGGGACGCCGCGCCGGACGCGAGCCGATGTTGAGCCCACCGAGCTGATCGACCGGGGTCGACGCCAGGAAGTAGTCGAAGAGCTTCGGGTCCTCGACGAGCCTGCGGTAGGCGGCGTAGGCATGGTCGCTGACCAGGCTCATCACCTCGTCCCATGCGGCGAGCGTCTCGACCGGCTGCCGCGCCTCGGTGTGCAGGGCGGACGCCGTGAGCACCGCGGCCATCGTGAGCTCGAGGTTCTCACGCGCGAGCTCGGGCAGTGCGTACTTGTCGCTGATGACCTCACCCTGCTCGGTGAACTTGATGTCACCCGCGAGCACCCCGAACGGCTGCGCCATGATCGCGTCGTAGGTCGGGCCGCCGCCGCGCCCGACGGTGCCGCCGCGCCCATGGAAGAGCCGCAGCGTGACCCCGTGGCGCTGTGCCACGTCACGCAGCGCCCGCTGGCTCTTGTGCAGCTCCCACTGCGAGGTGGTGATGCCGCCCTCCTTGTTGGAGTCGGAGTACCCGAGCATGACCTCCTGCACGTCACCGCGCAGCGCGACCACCCGGCGGTAGACGGGGTCGCCCAGGAGCTCCTCGAGCACCTCGCCCGCACGACGGATCTCCTCGATGGTCTCGAGCAGCGGCACGAGGTCGACCCGCGCAGACGGCCGCTCGCCGTGCAGGTCGATCAAGCCGGCCTCGCGAGCGAGCACCGCCGCGGCCAGCAGATCGTCGGGGCCCTGGGTCATGGACACGATGTAACTCTCGGAGACATCGCGGCCGTAGGTGTCCTGCATCTCGCGCACGACCTCGAAGACGCCGAACGTGCGAGCGCCCCACTCGTCGAGCGCCGGGGGCACCTGGCTCAGCGGGCGGCGCGAGTCGAGCTCGGCCGAGAGCACTGCCCGCCGGTCGTCGCGCGCGAGGTCGGCGTACGGGACGTCGAGCTCCTGCAGACGGTCGACCAGCTGCCCGACCGCGTGGTGGTGGGCGTCGGCGTGCTCACGGACGTCGAGCGTCGCCAGGTTCAGCCCGACGAGCGACACCGTGCGAATCGTGTCGGCGAGCATGAGGTCGGCCGCGATGGTGCCGCCGTGGGCACGCAGGGAGGCGTCGACGATCGCCAGGTCGGTCAGGATCTCGTCACGGTCGGCGTAGTCGGATCCGGTGACGTGCGGAGCGCCCCGCTCGACCCGCTGGCCGGTGTGCTGGACCTTCAACCGGATGCACGACAGCTTCAGCCGGTAGGGCTCGGCGGCGTTGACGACCAGAACCCGCGGATCGAGATCGGGCAGCGCCGCCTTGTCGTCCTCGATCGACGCGAGCAGCTCGTGGCTCACCTCGACCAGGTCGGTGGACGGCGACAGCTCGCGGATCGGGACGTCGAGGGCCGCCATCAGCAGCTGCGTCGCCGCCCGGTTCTGCAGCCGCAGCACCTCGCGCGTGACCTCGGGCGTGACGTTCGGGTTGCCGTCGCGGTCGCCGCCGATCCAGGATCCGAAGCTGAGCGGACGTGCGGTGGGGGCCAGCGTCACCCCGTGCGCGGCGAGCCCCTCGGTGAGGTCGGCACCGAGCGCCGGCATCGTCTCGTCGAGGATGCCCTGCAGGTAGAAGACCGCGTGCCGTGCCTCGTCGAGCGGCGACGGACGGGTGCGACGCACGGTGTCGGTCTGCCAGACCAGGTCGATCAGCTGCGCCAGCTCGCGGTCCTGACGGGCACGTGACGAGCTGCCCTCGACCGAGGCCTGCGCGAGGACGTCGGCGACCCGGCGCAGCTTCGTCAGCACCGACCGTCGACTCACCTCGGTGGGATGCGCGGTGAACACGGTGCGGACGTCCATGGACGCCATCGCCGCGGCGAGCCGGTCGTCGCCGACCTGCCGGGCGATGTCGGCGATCGCGGTCGCAAGGCTGCCCTCGCCGAACGAGCGTCCAGCCACCTCGCGAACGCGCGCCACCTGCTCGGCGACGTTCGCGAGGTTGAAGTAGATCGAGAAGGCTCGGACGAGCGACCCGACCGTCTCGGTGGGCAGCCCGGCGAGCAGCGCGCGCACCTCGTCCCGCGCCGTGACGCGCTGCTCGGGGTCGGACGCCGTGGTGGTGGTCTTGGTGAGGGCGCGCACCTGCTCGACGAGGTCGAGGAGGTGCTGGCCCTCCTGGCGCACGAGCGTCTGGCCGAGCAGGTCACCGACCCGGCGCACGTCCGCCCGCAGCTCGTGCTCGTCGGGAAAGCCCGGGCCCAGCTCCAGGTCGCTCACGTCGCCAGCGTAATCGCGCGCGACGGTTCCCGCCGGGCGTGTGTGACGTGACGGCCGACACCGTCATCGCACGACCGAGGCGTGCCTCAGTCGAGCGTGAGCAGGAGGTCGCCGCCCTCGACCTGCCGCATGTCGGCGACGACGAGACGGCTGACCGTGCCGGTGCGGGGGGCGGTGATCGCGGCCTCCAGCTTCATCGCCTCGATCATGGCGACCGGATGACCGGCCTCGACCCAGTCGCCCTCGGCCACCATCGCCTGCACGACCCCGGCAAACGGGATGCCGACGTGCCGCGGGTCCGAGGGATCGGCCTTCTCGGCGAGCGGCGCCCCGACCGGGGCCCTCCGCCGGAGGCGACGGACGACTGCGACAACAAGGTCGTGCAAGAACATCGTCGCCTCCTCCAGGCCGTCGGACCGGGCAAAATCTACCGCAATGGCAGCGTTCGCCACGCATCTCCCACTCTCACACGGCAACCTGGCGCGGCCCTGTGACATCGGACTCGTCCGACCCGGCCACAAGGCTCGCCTTCGCGCCCACCAACCCCCATGATGATCGGATACCCCTGACCACCAGCGAACACCTGAGGATGGCCTCGACATGCAAGTACCAGACAGACTCCGACCCGCGGCCCGTTCGGCCCGCCGTCTGGTGCGTCGAGTCAAGAACGGACGCAACCGTCCGGAGCTCGAGCGTGCCCTCAAGCGCAGCGCCGAACTGGAGAAGTCGCTGGCGGAGCTGACGGCCTGGCGCCACTCGCGCCACAACGACATGACCGACGAGGACCGCGACCTGATCAAGCTCGCCCGTCCCTACACGATGACCAGCTGGGACAAGCTGACCGCTCTCGTCCTCGCCGTGCGCCACGTCGGCCTGCACGTCCCGGAGGGCGACTTCGTCGAGTGCGGCGTGTGGCGCGGCGGCTCCGTCCACGCGATCGCCCGCACGCTCATGTCGGTCGGCGTCACCGATCGCGACATCTACCTGTTCGACACCTTCTCGGGCATGACGGAGCCGACAGATCGCGACGTGGACGAGAACGGCCGCACCGCGGCCGAGCGACTGGCCACGTCCAGCAAGAAGGCGCGCATCTGGGCGCTGGCATCACGTGAGGACGTCGAGGCCGGCCTTGCCACACTCGACTACCCCCAGGAGCGATTCCACCTCGTCGAAGGCCCCGTGGAGGACACCATCCCCGCGCAGGCACCCGCCAGCATCGCGATGCTCCGACTCGACACCGACTGGTACGAGTCGACACACCACGAGCTCATCCACCTCTACGACCGACTCGTCTCAGGCGGTGTCCTCATCATCGACGACTACGGCTCGTGGCAGGGCTCGCGTCAAGCGACCGATGAGTTCCTGGCCGGGCTGAAGTCGCCGCCGCTCATGCAGCGAGCCGGCAACGCCCGCATCGGCGTCAAGCCCTGAGGCTCAGCGGCGGCGCTGCCACAGCATGACCTGTGACTCGGTGACACGCACCGGGAGGTTCTGCACAGTGCCGAGCGCGTGGCGTGCCGCCGCGAGCTCGGCCTGCAGGGCCGCCACCGCCTGACGCAGCGCTGCGACCTCGTTCTCGAGCTCGATGACACGCTTGACGCCCTCGAGGCCCAGCCCCTCGGCGCTCAGCTGGGCGACCTGGCGCAGCAGCTCGATGTCACGCAGCGAGTAGCGGCGTCCGCCTCCGCCCGTGCGGCCGGGCTGGACGAGGCCCAGCCGGTCGTACGTGCGCAGGGTCTGCGGGTGCAGGCCCGAGAGCTCGGCCGCGACGCTGATCACGAAGACCTTCGCCTCGGGCCCGGGAGGGGAGAAGGCATCCATCAGCTCACCGCCTCGAACAGGGGACCACGGGGGTTCGCGCCGTCGCGCGCCGCACGCAGTGCCTCGAGGGCAGCCCGCTCGGCGTCGGTCAGGATCGTCGGGACCTGCACCTCGACCGTGACGAGCAGGTCGCCGGTGCCGCCGTCGCGGGTGGGCGAGCCCTTGCCCCGTGCCCGCAGCGTGCGGCCGCTCGCCGTGCCTGCCGGGATGCGGATGGTGACCGGTCCGCCGTCGAGCGTCGGCACCTGGATGTCGGCGCCCAGCGCCGCCTCGTCGAAGGCCACAGGAACGGTGATGGTGAGGTTCTCGCCCCGGCGCCCGAAGAGCGTGTGCGGCTCGACGTGCACCACCAGGAAGAGATCGCCGGCAGGGCCGCCATTGTCACTCTTGGCGCCCTTGCCCTTGAGCCGGATGCGCTGACCGTCCTTGACGCCTGCGGGCACCTTGACCTGCAGCGTCCGGGTGGACGGCGCGCGGCCCGAGCCGCGGCAGATGTCGCAGGGATGCTCGACCTTCATGCCCCGGCCCCGGCACTCGTCGCATGGCTCGGTCATGGCGAACAGGCCGCCGGACGCACCGGTCTGCATGCCGCTGCCCTGGCACTTGGGGCACACCTTGGGCACCGTGCCCGGACGCGCGCCGGTGCCGTGGCAGTTGCCGCAGGCCTCTTCGCTCGTCATGCGCAACGGCAGGGTGGCGCCGTGCACCGACTGGTCGAAGGTGATGGTGGCCTCGGTCTCGAGGTCTTCGCCCCGGCGGGGCGTGGCCTGACGCCCGCGGCCTCGACCACGCGCGCCGCCGCCCCCGAAGAGGCCGCCGAGAAGGTCGCCGAGGTCGACGCCTCCGGCCCCGGCGCCAGGCTGGCCGAAGCCACCACCCTGGCCGGGACGGAAGCCGCCGCCGAACAACGAGCGCTGCTCGTCGTACTCCTTGCGCTTGTCGACCGACGAGAGCACCGAGTAGGCCTCAGAGACCTCCTTGAAGCGCTCTTCGGCCGCCCCGTTGCCGGGGTTGGAGTCAGGGTGGTGCTCGCGAGCGAGCTTGCGATAGGCCTTCTTGATCTCGGCCTGCGTGGCGTCCTTCTTGACGCCGAGGACCTTGTAGAAGTCCTTGGTCGCCCAGTCACTGGCACTCATCTCGCGAAACCTCCCTTCTGCGTGGTGAAACGGTTACTCGGTGGTGTCGGGCTCGTCGGCGGCTGCCGGCTTCGGCGCGGGGTCGACGACCCCGACCGCGGCCGGCCGCAGGATGCGGTCGCCGACGAGGTAGCCGGTGCGCATGACCGAGTCGACGGTGGTGACCTCGACGTCGGTCGACTCGCCGGCGTGGAACACGGCCTCGTGGCGGGCCGGGTCGAAGGGCTCGCCCTTCTCGCCGAACGCCTCGAGCTGGTGGCCCTTGACGGCCTGCCTCAGGCTCTCGGCGACTGCCTTGAACCCACCCTCGAGCTCGCCGTGCTCGTCGGCGCGACCGATGTCGTCGA
>Ga0164243_10003525_pt1 | contig 24997 bp, 22 predicted proteins | sample OricompcompostOP_FD_108781 | JGI IMG/M metagenome (GOLD analysis project Ga0164243, IMG submission 108781) | Organic Plus compost microbial communities from Emeryville, California, USA - Original compost - Organic plus compost (OP) | ecosystem: Engineered > Solid waste > Mixed feedstock >...
GGAGGTACACAATGCCACTCCGTGTCTCTCTGTGTCTCTGTGCTTCCGTAGTCCAAAAAAATGCCGTAACACATAATCGCTCTGCGCCCCGCCTCCGGATTCACCGGTTATCTTCCCCCTTTTACCGATTTTTTCCTTCCTGCAGCCTGTTTCGTCTTGCCTGCCCGAAGCGCTACCAATAGCTTTGGGAAAAATTACTTGTCATGCAAGACCAATACTCCCCCAGATCACCTAAAAGGAAATTAGCCGGGAATGTACTGGCAGGCATCTTCCTGCTTATAATCGGTACGGTGCTCCTGGTCCGGCAACTCGATGTTGATTTTCCTGCATGGATGTTCCGGTGGCCGATGATTCTGATCGTAGTGGGGTTATTCATGGGGATATACAACCGGTTTCGCGATATCGCGTGGCTGCTCATTTGCGGCGTTGGCTTCTTTTTCCTGGCGCCTTCTATCTGGCCGGGTGTCAAAGTGCGACCGTTTGTTTTTCCGACTATTATCATTGTCATCGGTCTGATAATGATATTCCGCAAAAATATCTTCCGCCTCTTTCGCAAACCGGAACCGCTGCCGGAACCGGTAGGAGGCTATACGCAACAGGAAGGAACGGAACCACCCGCTGATGGTAATTACCAGATAGACTACCTGGATATGGTTTCCGTTTTTGGCGGCATCAAAAAAAATGTGTTGTCCAAACGCTTTCGCGGTGGAGAAATAGTGGCCGTATTCGGCGGCGCAGAAATAAACCTGATGCAGGCCGATTTCCAGGGCACCATCGTGATTGAAGTGGTACAGATATTTGGCGGTACCACCCTGTATGTGCCACGCAACTGGCAGATACGTTCTGAACTGGCCGCTGTTTTTGGTGGCATAGAAGACAAACGAAGAGATATTGTATACGAAAATCCTGAGCGTGTGCTGGTGCTGGATGGTTTCTCCATGTTTGGCGGCATAGAAATCAAGAGCCGCTGATAAAGCAGCAATCCCTTCACCGCATATCACTACAACCTTATAACCTATTCAAAACAATAACTTATGAGCTGGTTCCTGGCGAAGATCGTATTCCGCATTACCTGTGGCAATGGAGATCACACACCACAATTTGATGAACAGTTGCGACTGATTGAAGCTACCGATGAAACAGTGGCTTTTGCAAAAGCACGCTCTATCGGCATGCAGGAACAGGAAATGTTTCTGAACGAACGGCAACACCTGGTGCAATGGCAGTTCATCAATGTAAGCGAATTATACAAGATATCCGCACTCATAGACGGCGCTGAATTATACTCGCGTGTGCAGGAAACAGAAAATGCAGAGTTGTACATCGAAACCACGCACAAAAAGGCGGCGCATATCCAGGAAAATATCATGCACAGGTTTATAGAAACGTTTTGATAACTGCTATACCTATCCTACGAAAGGTGGAAAATTAACCAGGCTCAAACCCGCGCCAAATCTATAGATTTGCTGGTTAACGGTACCAAAAACACCCTAAAAGAGAAAACGAGTTATGGAAACGGTCTTACTAATTGCCATCTGCATCCTGCTGATTGCTGCCATTGTGCTGATCATTGTATTGCGCGGTAAAACTTCCGGCAATATGGGACCGGTGCTGGATAAACTGGAACTGTTGCAATTCGCTTTGCCCCGGATAGAATCGAACCTGCGCGCCGAGTTTGGCATCAACCGGCAGGAGAATGCTACCCTGGCAAAAGACAACCGGGCGGAACTGAACAACACCCTGCGCGATCTGAAAACCGAACTGGCCGCCACCCTTCAATCCATTACCGAACAGAACCAGGCGGCGCTGGTGAGCATCAATAAAACGCTGGCAGAAAAAGTAGATGCCCTCGTGGCGCGAATAGATGAAAACAATCGCCTGAACCGCGAAGAGTTTGCCAGAAGTATGAAGGACTTCGCCTTTCAGCAGCGCACCAGCTTTGAAGAGTTGAAGGCCGAGCACAAAGAGCTTACGGCAAAAACAGTAGAACAACTCGAGAAGATCACCAATAAAGTAGAACAAAAGCTGAATGCGTTGAATGAACAGGCTAAGGCCGACAACAACTCGATGCGCGAGGCATTGATGACTTCCATAAAAGGTTTTCAGGAATCGTTTGAGAAGAATGTAAAAGATTTCAATGACCTGCAGCGGGAGAAGTTTGCGCAGCTCGAAGACAAACAGAACAAGCTCGTGGAAGGTACAGAGAAAAAACTGGAAGAGATGCGGGTCACTGTAGATGAAAAATTACAGAAAACCCTGAATGAACGGTTGGGTCAATCCTTTGAACTGGTGGGCAAACAACTGGAAAGCGTACAGAAAGGATTGGGCGAAATGCAAACCATTGCTTCCGATGTGGGCGGACTGAAAAAAGTACTGAGCAATGTGAAGCTGCGTGGCGGCGTAGGGGAAGTGCAACTGGCCATGCTGCTGGAACAGATACTGGCTCCCGGCCAATACGAGGCCAACGTGCGCACGCGGGCCGGCAGCAGCGAACCCGTGGAATTTGCTATCAAGTTGCCGGGTCGCAGCGAAGATGAGAACAGCGTGGTATACCTGCCGATTGACGCCAAGTTTCCGAAAGATGCCTATGAAAAACTGCTGACCGCTTACGACAATGCCATTCCCGATGATATTGAAGCAGCCACAGCCAACCTGGAAACTACCATGCGCAGGATGGCCAGAGACATCAGGGATAAATACATTGATCCGCCCAATACCACTGATTTCGCCATCCTGTTCCTGCCCTTCGAAAGTATTTATGCAGAAGTGATCCGGCGCAGCGCTCTGGTTGACCAGTTGCGGGATGAATATAAAATTGTAGTGGCCGGCCCTACCACACTGGCTGCGCTGCTGAACAGTCTGCAAATGGGCTTCCGCACGCTGGCGCTGCAAAAACGCAGCGGCGAAGTATGGAAAGTGCTCGGCGCTGTGAAAACTGAATTTGAAAAATTCGGCGGACTATTGGAAAAAGCACAAAAGAACCTGCACACTGCCAGCGACACCGTAGATGAATTGCTGGGCAAACGTACCCGCGCCATCAGCAGAAAACTACGCACCGTGGAATCGCTGCCCGCCGCAGAAGCACAGAAGCTATTACCTGATATAGGGATGGATACAGGGGAAGATGAGGGAGAATGAGATCACCACTCGCCACCATAAAGAACAAATTACTTTTTATCGCGTGCTGGCTGGCATGGGCGCTGTTGTTTGCGTGGCTGTTGCACAACTGGGGCTACAACTGGCAGGCTTCCCTGGTAGATATGCTGGCAAGCAATGCACTGCTTGCCATCACCAGCCTGTTTCTGATCAACAGTCTCCGGTACTACCGTCCGGGAAAAGGCAAATACCTGTACGTGCTCACGGTATGCGCCGGCATTACAGCGCTGTGGAATTCCGTTATTTATTTCGGCGTTCGTCCCTTTGTAGAATACGATGTGGAATATTACCAGTTCATGGTAAAATCCATGTGGGTAAGATATTTTATCGCATTGCTGGTTACCGGTTGCATCACCCTGATGAGCGAATTGTGGTACGCCATGGAGGAACAGAAAGAAACGGAAATACGCAGGGCCGAAGCAGAAAAACTGGCCAGGGATGCAGAACTGTACAACTTGCGCCGGCAGTTGCAACCACATTTCCTGTTCAACAGCCTGAATTCCATCAGTGCGCTGGTGCATAGTCGCCCGGAAGAAGCGCGTAAAATGATCCAGCAGTTGTCAGATTTTCTGCGCGGCACGCTGAAGAAAGAAGAGAACCAATGGACCAGTTTATCGGAAGAGCTTGATCATGTGCAATTGTATCTTGACATTGAAAAAGTGCGTTTTGGTTACCGGCTGCACACCGAAATAGTTGCAGACGATGCGGCCGGGAACTGTCGCATTCCACATATGCTGTTGCAGCCCGTGGTAGAAAATGCCATCAAATTCGGGTTGTACGATACAACCGAACCGGTAACCATCCGGCTCACTACAAAGCTGGAAGACAATCATCTTTCCATATCCGTGCAAAATCCATTCGATCCCCGGACCACTTCACCGCGACGGGGTACAGGGTTTGGGTTAAGTTCCGTGCAAAGGCGGTTGTACCTGCTGTTCAGTCAGAGCGACCTGCTGGAAACAACTACTGTAAACAACCAGTTCATCACTACCATAAAGATTCCTCAGCTATGATCCGCACGATTATAATAGACGATGAACCGCTGGCCAGGGAAATCATCAAAGAATACCTGCAATCCTATTCCAACATCACCGTGGTGGAAGAATGCAATGATGGCTTTGAAGGCGTGAAAGCAATCATGCAACATCACCCCGACCTCATCTTTCTCGATATACAAATGCCCAAAATCAACGGATTTGAAATGCTGGAACTGGTAGAACAACCGCCGGCGGTGATTTTTACCACCGCTTTTGATGAATTTGCCATAAAAGCATTTGAGAACAATGCCGTAGACTACCTGCTGAAACCCTTCAGCCAGGAACGCTTTGATAAGGCCATACGCAAATGGCTTGATACCCGGGATGCAGGGAATGAAAAATCTACGCAGGCCCTGCTGGAACAGGCCGGAGAATCACCCGTGCAAAGCCAGCGCATCGTGGTAAAAACGGGCAGTAAAATCAGGATTATTCCCGCCAATGATATCCTGTACCTCGAAGCAGCAGACGATTATGTAAAGATCCATACCAGCGAAGGCGCCTTCCTGAAGAATAAGACCATGAGCTATTTTGAAAAGACCCTGGACCCGCAACAATTTGTTCGCACACACCGCTCCTATATTGTAAATATCCAGCTCATCCACCGCATTGATCCCTACGAAAAGGAAAATTATCTTGCCGTGCTCACCACGGGGGCGCAGGTACCGGTAAGCAAATCAGGATATACACGCCTGAAAACGGTACTTGGAATTTAAATTTATTTTTCGTTTACTCCACATCGTTATACCTCTATCATGCAAATTTAGACCCTGGCGTCTATCTAAAAGTTTGCTAAATATCAAAAAATAACATGTATGAATACCTACAGGCAATTTTTGCTGCACCTATAAGTTTTTACCAGTGCTTAATCGGTGGAAACACCCAGCGATAGCCAAAAAACCCTTAACCGTAGACCATATGACCCATATCCTGCAACGTGCCTGCATAAGGCCGCTTATCCTTGTATTGTCTTTGACATTCATTAAGCTGAGCGAAGCAACTGCACAACCTGCAGCAACTGCTGCCCGGTATCCTTCCACGGCAAGCAGTGTGTCGCACGCCAATAGCGTGTTTGCATTTACCAATCCACAACGGGCATGTGCATCCGATAACAATTATTCGTCTGCAGCAGCCAGCTTATTTGTGCCATCAGGAACCACAGAATATCTGATCACATCAGGACATGGTTTTGCGTTACCACTCACGGCAACCATCACCGGCATAGAAGTGCGGGTGGAGCGAAGGGCTACCGGGAACACCAGCATACTCGGCGTGCCGGTCTCCTATGTAACCGATCATACAGTAAGATTGGTGCGAAATGGCGTTCTGGTGGGAGACAATAAAGCTACCTCTTCACATTGGAGTTCATCCGAAATTACCATTACCTATGGTGGGGTCAATGATGACTGGGGCCTCACGTGGTATCCGGCAGATATCAACGCCGGCAATTTCGGCGTGGCTTTTTCAGCAGAATTGAACGGATTGCTGACCTGGTATCCTGCGGTACAGGTAGATGGCATCACCATTACCGTGCACTACCTGGAGCCGGTATTGCCGCTGAAATTATTGCGCTTTACCACTACCCTGAAACCAGATAATACCGTGCTTGCAGCATGGCAGAGCACCGGTGACCAGGACGCCACCTATATCCTGGAACGTTCGCAGGATGGCGTTACCTGGGAAGCGGTGCCAGGTCAGGTGCAGCATACAACACTGGCAGGCATTGAAAATTATGAACAAACGGATCCACATCCCTTTCCCGGCATTGCGTATTACCGCCTTGCCATGCGGGATGCATCAGGTGTGCAAAGCTGGTCGGCTGTGCGAACGGTGAGGGTGGGCCTGGCCAAACGCATCCATGTGTATCCCAATCCTGCCACTGATTATGTAGTGATTTCGGGTATATATCAAGGTGACCAACCTGTATTGACGGATGCCAACGGAAGAAACGTGCCTGTGTCTGTCGTCCGGCAAAGTACCGATATGATAAAGCTCGACATCCGGACATTGAAATCCGGCATCTATTTCCTCAAAACAGGTAACGAGGTGCAACGTATAATGAAGACCGGGTACTAAGCTTCCTGCCCGATCCATACGGCGCCGCCGATGCTGTCGCGGGAAGCGCCGGTAACGGAGGCCAGTACGTTGTTTTCTTCGCGCCAGCGCAGAATGCCGATCAACGCCATGATCAGGGCTTCCTTAAAGTCGATGGTGGTGGCATCAGGTACTATTGCTTCCACGCCAATCTCCTGCAGGGCGGCGCTGATCCTGCTTACCAGGAAAGTATTGTGCGCGCCACCGCCGGTGATCAACAGTTTTTGTCCCTGCAAACTACCGGGCTCAGCTACCTGTTGAATGCCCCTGGCTGTTTGTATGGCAATATGCTCTGTTACCGTACGCAATGCATCGGGAATGCTGATGCCGGCGCCCCTGGTGAGCGGGAACACCACATCGGTACCGAAATCATTGGCCAGCGATTTCGGATAAGGCATACTGTAGTATTCCAGTTCATTCAGCATGCGAAGAAGCGGTGGTAATACTTTACCGCCTGCTGCCATTTCACCCCTGTCATCATACGGCTTTTTCTGTTCATTGGCCAGCATATTCAATACCCGGTTGGCGGGACAAATATCAAAAGCATACACCTTGTCGTTGGTATGACAGCTGATATTGGCGATGCCGCCGATATTCAGAAAGAAACGATAATCGCCAAACAGCAGTTTTTCCCCGATCGGAACAATGGGCGCTCCCTGTCCGCCGAGCGCCATATTGATGGCCCGCAAATCACTCACTACATTAATGCCGGTAGAGGCTGCAATGGCTGCTCCGTCGCCCAGTTGCGCCGTCATTTTCGCCGAAGGCATATGAAAAGTGGTATGCCCGTGCGAGGCAATCAGCTGAACTTTATAGTGCAGGTTATGCGCCTCAATGAAACGGTTCACCATGGCGCCTGTATAATGACCATACTCCGTATGCAGCAACAGGTAATCGAGCGCATTCAATGAAGTGGCGCCTTTTAATTTTTCCAGCCATTCAGGGGAGTACGGGTAGCAATCTGCGGCCAGTACTTCATACTTCCAGGCGCCGGCAGTTTCCTGGAACTCAGCAACAATAATGTCCAGTCCATCCAGGGAACTGCCACTCATTAAGCCCATTGCGCGATATACCATTTGATCGGTTTTCAGGTTTCAAAAATCAATATTAAAGAATAGATTTGTTTGCCGTTGCAGTGTTATGCCGGCAGGCACAACACGAGCCGCGGCCCAAATTTCACGTTTCGCTTTTCAAAATCCAAAACCAATCACATGGTATACAATTTAAGCGAGCAGTATTCACTGATCTGCGACTGGGTGCATGAACTGAGAGATGTCAGCATCCAGGCCGACCGCCTGCGATTCCGCCGCAATCTCGAGCGGATTGGTGAAGTGGCCGCTTATGAAATCAGCCGCCACATGTCCTATGAGGAAAAAGAAACACCTACCCAACTGGGCGTATCCAATAGCAAAGTGCTGAAGGAACAACCCGTACTGGCCACCATCTTACGGGCAGGTTTACCGCTGCACCAGGGACTGCTGAATTATTTCGATAAGGCCGACAATGCATTTATTTCTGCCTACCGCAAACACAACCGCGACGGTTCCTTTGATATCAGCCTCGACTATATTTCCTGTCCCGAACTGGAGAACCGCGTCATCATTATTGCCGATCCCATGCTGGCCACCGGCTCTTCACTGGTGAAAACCATCCAGTTCCTGCGCGAAGAGGGCCATCCCCGGGAAATTCATATTGTGACGGCTATTGCATGTACAGTTGGAATTGAATATGTACAACGCAGTGAGCCACAAGTGAAAATATGGTGCGGAGCAATAGACGAGGAACTCACGGCAAAAGGGTATATAGTACCCGGTCTTGGGGATGCCGGCGACCTTGCATTTGGAAATAAAGTGCAAATGTGAACTTTAATATTTGGGGATGGATCATTTTTTGTATTTTGTGATGGCACTACAACCACACATTATGCGGATGAGGAAATTCCCGGGACTTATTATCGCGTGTTTATTGCTACAGTCGGCGACAGCACAGGACCCGAACTTTTCTCAATTTTTCGTCAGCCCGCTCACCCTCAATCCTGCATTAACTGGTAAGTTCAATGGCAACTTCCGCATCGCGGGCAATTACCGCGACCAGTGGCCTGCCATCAGCAAAGCATTTATTACTTCTACCGCTTCTTTTGATGTACCGCTGATGCGTAACCGCATATCAGAACTGGACACCTGGGGCGTTGGCGTACTGGCTATGACCGATAAGACCGCCAATGGTATACTGTCTACCAATCTCCTTGCTATCACCACCGCTTATCACAAGGGGCTGGATGAAGACGGTCTGCATTCCATTGGTTTTGGTTTCCAGGGAACCTACAATACCAAGCGGCTTGACGGCACCAAGCTGAACTTCGAAGAAGAACTGGACCAGTTCGGCGGCTGGACTATTCCCAGCGGCGAACCCGTTGATTCCCGCATGATCAACCTCAGTTATTTTGATGTTTCAGTAGGTGTGTTGTACAACGGTTCTTCCGACGGATATAATAACTATTACCTCGGCATATCGGCTTATCATCTTAACAAACCGAAAGAATCCTTTGCCGGCGATATCTATTACACGCTCAATCCCCGCATTACTGCGCATGCTGGCGGCGCCATACCGCTGGGCGACAATTCGCGCACCATTTATCTGAGTTCGCTGTTCAGCAGGCAGGCAGGTGCTACCAATATTGTAGCAGGCGGCGCGGTGGGTTTTAATATGAACCAGGACGAAGAAAATCCCACCAATTTCTACGCAGGTCTGTGGACGCGTTTCAATAATGTGAACGATGCGCTGATTCCCTATCTGGGCCTGGAATTTGGCGGATTCCGCCTGGGTGCTTCCTATGATGTAAATATTTCCAGCCTGAAGACCGCTTCTCAAAGCCGGGGCGGACTTGAAATCTCCCTCATCTATACCAATCTTCCGTTAGGCAACAGAGGCGTGCCGTGTCCGAAGTTTTAAGGAAGGATGTTCCCGTTCACTGATTCATCGCCATTAGTAAGGGCACGATATACCAACTGAACAAGGTTATCAATATCACGGCAATAATATTCATCACAAAGCCGGTACGCACCATTTGATTGAACCGGATATAACCACTGGCAAATACAATGGCATTGGGAGGAGTGCCCATGGGCATCATACTGGCACAACTGGCGGCCAGCGTCATGGGTATGGCCAGCAGCAGCGGGTTCATGCCCACGGCATCGGCAATACCGCACACAACCGGCGTAAACACCACTACCTGCGCAATATTGCTCATCACTTCACTGATGAACAGCGATACCACGGTAATCATCAGCACCAGCAAAAATCCGCTGCCCGAGAAACCGGCCACCCATTGCCCCAACTGTTGTATCAACCCGGCCTTCTGCAGGGCGCTTGCCAGTGCAATGCCGCCTCCGAACAACAGTAGGATGCCCCAGGCCATCTTCGTAGTATCCCCCCATTCCAGTATTTTCTTGCCGGGATGTGCTTTGCCTGCAGGGCAAATAAACAATGCCAGCGCGCCGGCCATGGCAATCATGGTATCATCTACTTTGATAAAGCCGCTCAGGTTGATCAGTTCTCCCGTAATCCATAAGAATGCCGTACATAGAAAAATGATCAGCACCCTTTTTTCCTGTACGGAAAGCGGACCCAGTTTGGCCATCTCACTGCGGATATGTTCGCGGGTACCTGCATCGGATTGCAGGTGATTGGGGTACAACAGGCGGGTCATCACCACATGCAGCAACAGCAACAATAACAGGGCGATAGGCACGCCTATTACCATCCAGCCGGCAAACCCGATGGTATAATCGTACGTTTCGCGGATAATGCCTTTCAGCGCCACATTGGGCGGCGTACCTACAATGGTGGCGATGCCGCCAAAATTGGCCGCATAGGCAATGGCCAGCATAATGGCCAGGGCAAAATTGTCCAGCCGTGCATTACCGTTATGATTCTCTTTTACTACCTGGATCACCGAGGCCGCAATCGGAAACATCATCATGGTAGTGGCCGTATTGCTGAGCCACATGCTCAGCAGCCCCGTGGCAAGAATAAATCCCAATATGATGCGGTCGCCGCTGGTGCCGGTAATATTCACGATGGACAGGGCAATGCGTTTGTGCAGGTTCCATTTCTCAATAGCAAGACCGAGCATAAATCCGCCCATAAACAAAAAGATGGCCGGATCGCCATAGGCAGCAGCCACCTCGCGGGTAGCAGAAACCTGCAGAAGCGGGAACAGCACCAAAGGCGTCAGCGCCACTACCGGCATCGGCAGCGCTTCGCTTACCCACCAGGTGATCATGAGGGCGGCCACAGACAGCACCTGCACCGCGCGATCGTCCACACCGAACGGATTTACGATCTGTATGAATGTAAACAAGAAGACGCCGGCCAGCAGGCCCGGCCATTTGTGCAACGATTGCCTGGCTTTTTTCAAGGGACTATTTTATGAAAGCAATGATGAATGCGTTTTTTTTCCGCTCACATATGGATTGCCATGCAATGTAAACCGGTAAGGCAGCTGCGCATCTTCACCCGCATAATCCACACCAATGCGCGGGCTTGCGGCAATCAGGTTGTCCGGAGGCGTATACCCGTCGTACGTGATGAACAATTCATCGCTCAGCAGGCTGTGACCGGTATGGTCCGTCAGTATGCCCAGCGCCTTCGACACATTGCCCGGACCTTTGGTGAGGGTATAATCAATCCGTTTCTTACCGGTACGCTGCAGCATGATGTCTACGCCCTCCAATGGCTCCACTGCCCGTACCAGGATGGCATGGGGAATATTCTCCCGGTTGGTGACCACATTGAACAGGTGATGAATGCCATAACACAGGTATACATAGGCATTGCCGCCGGCGCCGAACATCACTTCAGTACGCTTTGTTCTTCTGCCGCCATAGGCGTGCGATGCCTTATCAATGACACCGGCATAGGCTTCCGTTTCCACAATACGGCCCGTAGTGAGCATGCCGTTGAAGCGGGTAACAATGATTTTTCCGATCAGTTCTCTGGCAATCTGCACTACATCACTTCGGTTATAGAAACCGGCCTCCAGCTTTTTCATACGGCGGTTCAACAATTAATTTTCCTAAGTTTGACGAAATTTGGTTTCGTGTAAAACCCGAAACCTCTAACGCTAAAAAACCAAATTTAAACAACTTGCTGAAAGAAATAGTTACAGCTGTTGAATCTTATTTCAGGGCACACCACTTCATCAGTAAGTACCGTCTATGGAAATGGATCATCATACCGGGCATCTTGTATATGGTCCTGTTCATAACCGGTATGTATTTTTTCTTCACTTCCACCGGCGAAGTGATCACCTATGCCACACACAGGCTGGGTATTGATCAATGGCTGCTGCAACAGGAAAACCGCTTCCTCAATTTCCTGTTTTTGATGGGCGAGTTCATGCTGCGGCTGCTCATGGTATTACTCTATTTCTCCCTGTTCAAATATTTGTTCCTCATTATTGGCTCTCCCCTGTTTGCCTACCTGAGTGAAAAAACAGAATCCATTATAGAAGGCAGGGATTTCCCTTTCAGCTGGAAGCAGTTCTTTCACGACATTGTGCGCGGTATAAAACTGGCAGCCAGGAACACCCTGTGGCAAACAGTTTATACGATATCATTGCTGATTCTTACGCTCATTCCTTTGGTTGGGTGGATAACGCCACTGATCATCCTGTTTGTGGAATGTTATTATTACGGGTTTTCCATGCTCGATTACAGTTGTGAACGACATAAATTGTCTCCGTCACAAAGTATTGCCTTTATCGGGCGGCACAAGGGACTGGCCATCGGTAACGGCATGGTATTTTACCTCATGCACCTGTTGCCGCTGGTAGGATGGATACTGGCGCCAGCCTATGCGGTGGTGGCGGCTACCATCAGTTTGTATCACCAGGGAAAAGACTGGGAAAATTAAGCATATACCGCAGCAATGCAGCGCAACGGAACCATCATTAAAAAGTCTGATGAAGCATGGCTGCCCGTTCTACATACGCCTGATTCCATACCATCATGTCAAAATCTGTAAGCACCATATATCTCATACCTTCTCTCCTGCACGAAACAGCTGTAGAGACCATTCCGTCCTATATTGTTGCTGCTGTACAGCAATGCCAGGTATTTTTTGTAGAAGATGAACGCACCACGCGCCGCTTCCTGAAGAAGATATGGAGGGAAATGGTCATTGATGATTATACCTGGGTGAAAATGGAAAAGCCGGTGGAAAATTCATTGCCTGCATTCCGCGCTTTCCTGCAGGAAGGAAAAACCATGGGCATCATCAGTGATGCGGGTTGTCCCGGGATTGCAGACCCCGGACAGGTATTGGTAGCCGCTGCGCACGAAGCCGGCGCCTCTGTAAAACCGCTGGTAGGTCCGAATGCGATCCTGCTGGGCCTGATGGCCAGTGGTATGAATGGTCAGCAGTTCCGGTTTGTGGGTTATCTGCCTATTGAGAGTGCGGGCCGCAATAAAAAGATCAAGGAACTGGAAGAAGAATCAGCACGACAACAATGCACGCAACTGTTCATTGAAACACCCTACCGCAATAATCAGTTGCTGGAAGCCATTGTAAAAACCTGCAAACCTTCCACGCGCCTGTGTATTGCAGCGGACATTACCGCACCTTCAGAATTTATTCATACCAAAATGATCAGCGAATGGAAACAGCAATTGCCTGATCTGCACAAACGGCCTGCTATCTTTTGCCTGCTGGCGCAGTAGTGCTTTGCCTTTTAGGAATCACTTCATGGCCACAATACTATCTACAATATAGCGCGTATGTCCCCGCCAGGGCACCACGCCATGATATTCTTTATAATGCAGGTCAAAGATTTTTCCGCTGTTGGCCATCAGCTTTTCTGCCAGCCCCTTGTTCACTACCGAAAATTCAAATTCATAAGATTGAATGCCGGGACGAATGCCCTCCTGGATCAGTTTTCCTTCGTAGGTTTTAAACACATCGCCTTTTAAGACCACATAATTCAGATGCCCGCTTTTGACCCCTTCGCCAAATACATAAAAATAGCGCCAGTAAAAAAATATGGCGAGGCCGGCCACGACCGCTAAGACAGCAACAATAAGCACCCTTCTCATACATTCAGGTTATAAGCAGGCGGCAGGCGGAACAAACACCCGGTTCATTCCACCGCATCTTCTCTTACGTTCGTTTCAAATCACAGGCCATACTTATCCACCAGGTAAATAAGGGCCGCCATATTAATGGCGCCAAGTTCCAGTTCACGCTTGTTCACTGCTTCAAACACATCGGAAGCTGCATGATGAATATCAAAATAGCGTTGCGAATCGGGCTGCAATCCTGCTACGGGTGTACCAAAAGTGCGGTTCAATGGTCCGATATCGGCGCCACCTCCGCCGGCATTGAATTCGTGCACACCATAAGGCCTGAATAAGGGCGCCCAGCTGCGCACTTTTTCCAGTTGTGCGGGCGGCATGCCCAATCCAAAACCTCTCGGTGTAAAACCACCGGCATCGCTTTCGAGCGCGAAAATGTGTTTTTCATTTTTCTCTTTTGCTTCTTCCGCATACTTTCTGCCACCGCGCAAACCATTTTCTTCATTGGCAAACAGCACCACCCGTATGGTGCGTTTGGGGCGGTATTCAACGGCCTTCAATACACGAAGCACTTCAATGGCCTGCACACAGCCGGCGCCATCATCATGGGCTCCTTCGCCAACATCCCATGAATCGAGATGCCCCCCTACTGTAATAATCTCTTCGGGGAATGTAGTACCCTTTATTTCACCAATTACATTATGACCAATGGTATCGGGCAGCATCTTTCCATACGTTTTCAGTTGTACCTGCACATTGCCTTGTTCTTGCAACAGGTCAGCCAACCGGTCGGCATCGCGCGGGCCAAGCGCTGCGGCAGGAATTTTCGGTAAACTGTCTGTATAGCCGGTAGAACCGGTATGCGGAATATTATCGATAGCATGGCTCATGGAACGCACCAGCACCGCTACGGCTCCATAGCGGGCAGCACGTGAAGGTCCCTGCGAACGGTATCGTACCGCATCGCTGTAAGCCTGGAAGGTCCTGATGAACCGATCATTGAAGCGATAATTGTAAAAAACAATTTTTCCTTTCACTTCCTCTTTCCGCTGTTCCAGTTCTTCAAAGGAATGGACCAGCAGCACGGGAGCGGTAATTCCCTTTGCACCTGTTCCCACCGAATTGCCCAGCGCCAGCACGGCAAGCGGCTGCTTTTGGTTATTGCTGATCATCCACGCTTCATCTTTACCTCCACGCACCCAATGCGGCACCATGCATTCCTGCAACCACACCTTCTCTGCACCTGCCTGCTTCAATGTTTTTTGACCCCAGGCTTCCGCCTTTACCATCTGTGGCGATCCGGCCAGGCGGTGACCAATTTCTTTGGTTAATACGCGCAAATTGTCCCAGGCCTTTCCATGCAGCAGGATTTCATCGGCTATTTTCCTGATCATGAGGGAGTCTTCCTGCTGTCCACGAACGGGAAGGACGCTAATAATTAAAAAAGCGGTGAACAATTTGAACCTCATGAGCGTTTAGTTTCGCTAAAGATAGGAAATTAGAAGTGGTGAATGGTAACCAGCTGGTTGCCATCCCCATTCACTACTCACCAAATTAAAGTACCTTACACCCCTTTAACAGATCATCTGCATATGCGCATTGGTATTGTTTGTTATCCTACGTTCGGCGGAAGCGGAGTTTTAGCAACGGAATTGGGAAAAGCATTGGCCGATAAAGGTCACCAGGTTCACTTCATAACGTATCAGCAACCGGTGCGATTGAGTGAATTTCATGCCAACATTTTTTATCATGAGGTAAGGGTGGCGGCCTATCCGCTGTTTGATTATCCCCCTTATGAAACTGCGCTGTCGAGCACCATGGTAGATGTGATCGTCAACAACGACATAGATCTGCTGCATGTGCACTATGCCATCCCCCATGCTTCTGCGGCATTTCTGGCAAAAAAGATCCTGGAAAAACAAGGCAAGAATATTCCTGTCATCACCACGCTGCACGGCACCGACATTACGCTGGTAGGTAAAGACAAAACCTTTGCGCCCGTAGTAGCGTTCTCCATCAATGAAAGCGACGCCATCACGGCGGTATCAAAGAACCTGCGCGATGAAACGTACCGCAACTTCAAGATTGAAAAACAGATTGAAGTGATCAACAACTTTGTGGATGTAAAACGCTTCCGCAAGAAGCCCATTGATGCTTTCCGGCGGGTCATTGCGCCGCATGGAGAAAAAGTGTTGCTGCATGCTTCCAATTTCAGGCGCATCAAAAGAGTGACGGATGTAGTGCGCATTTTTGCCAATGTGCATAAGCAGGTGCCCAGCAAATTGTTGTTTGTGGGAGATGGTCCCGAACGCACGGCCGCTGAAAGCCTGTGCCGTGAGTTGAATATTTATGATGATACACGCTTTGTGGGACGACAGGAACAAATAGAAGAAGTGCTGGCCATTTCAGACTTGTTTATCCTGACATCAGAGTACGAAAGCTTTGGCCTGGCTGCCCTGGAGGCCATGGCGGCAGGCGTACCGGTGATTTCTACCAATACCGGCGGTTTGCCTGAAGTGAACGTTGATGGGAAAACCGGCTACCTGGCCAATTTAGGTGATATTGAAACCATGAGCGCCCGCGCCATTGAATTGCTCAGCAACGAAGAAAAGCTGCAATGCTTTAAGAACAATGCCATTACCCACGCACAGACATTCGACATAGACAATATCGTTCCGCAATACGAGCAACTGTATAACCGGTTCTGCAAGTGTTTGCCGGACTGAATAAAAAAAGAACAGCTCCGGGCTTGCAATTTCATATTGCAGCCGGTTAATATCTTTTTGCAGCAGTTCAATTTGTGAGGAAATGGTTTTGATTTGCTGTTCTCTCAACTGCAACTGCCTGTTGAGCATGGTCAGTTCGCGCACGCCGGCCTGCTGATTTTTTTTCGTATATCCCACAGCGTTTGACGAATGGCATTCATTTCCCGCTGGAGGCGGGCGTGCTCTTTTTCAAGACCGGCAGCGGGGGCTGCTGCGCCCAAAGCGGCATCACCAGGACGGCAAAAATATTGTATACAGCCATTTCATCAACGCTTCCTGCTGATCCATTCTTCCGGATTGAGGTTCTTGTTTTCGACCATCAGCAGGAATTCAATTTCTCCATTGCCATCATTGTTCACAGCCGCACGGCCTACCATCTGACCCGCAGTAATCTCCTGGTCTTTCTTTACACTTACTGCTGAAAGGTTACTGTAAACAGTAAAGTATTTACCGTGGCGCACCAGCACTGTCCAGTTGCCTTCTATATCGAATATGCGGGACACTACACCTTCAAATACTGCTTTCACCACTGCACCGGGCTCTGTTTCCATGGTAAGACCGGGGTTATTGCCACGCAGTTTGGTGCCTTCAATGGCATAGGTACCATACCGTATTTTGATATTGCCTTTATCAATCGGCCAGGGCAACTTGCCACGGTTCTTTTCGAAGTTGCCGCTGATGAGCATGCCTTCCGGCGTAGCTTCAAAAACGCTGCCCGATTTCTTTTCTTCCCGCTTTGCTTCCGTTGCAGGACGCGAAGCTGTGGCCGCTTTACTTTCAGCAGCCGCTTTTTCACGCGCCAGTTTTATTTCGCGGTCAATAGCCGATTTAATGGCCGCTTTCAGTTTCTGGTCGGCCTTTTGTTTGGCGGTCAGTTCGCGGGAGATTTCCTTTTCGCGCTCTTTTAGTTTGCTCACAATTTCATCCTTCTCTTTTTTCTCATGCACCAGCACTTCTTTTTCTTTCTGCTGTTTTTCCAGGATCTTATCTTTTTCCTGGCGACTGGCCCGCAGGGATGCGATCTTCTGCTCCAGCACCAGTTGTGTTTTCTTGATATTCTGCGCCTGCTCTTCGCGGTAATTGCGGTATGATTTCAGGTATTCAATGCGCTTCAGCGCATCATTAAAACTGGCGGCGGAGAATATAAAATTGAGGAAATCGTAATTGCTCCTGTTTTTGTAGGCGTACACAATACTTTTTGCGTATTGCGATTTGAGCGTGTCCAGCTCGTCGCGCAACCGGATGATCTCATGGTTCGACTGGCTGATGGTATTCTCAATCATGCTTATCTGCTGATTGATATTATTGATGGCCTGCAGGCGCAAACGCAATTTCTTTTGCACCATGGCCAGCTGACCCAGACTTGCCTTTTTGCTCTTCTGCGTAGCGTTCAGCGTACGTTTCAACTCATCAATCTCCCGTTGAATGGCAGCCTGTTGTTTCTTCAGCTCTTCACTGCTTTGTGCACACAAATTGACTGATACAAACAATACCAGTAAAGAAGTGAATACATATTTTACCATGACGATGCTGTTTGTGTTGGAAAAAAATGCGAAAAAATCCGGTCGCAATGATGAAATCTCAATAAAGTTCAAACAAAAAAATCAAAAAAAGTCATTTTCCCCTTATTCCGTTTCACGGGCCATCTTTATTGATTTCTGTTTGCTGCCTTTCTGAAATTCCCTCTTTCCTAACGCTTACTGGCGCTTATAATTTCTTGGTATATTGAATGGAAAGCTTAAATCTGCGTTAAATTCCCATTGTTTGAACTGCAGTTCTATGTCCAGCTTCTTTTTTTCCGATACCGTTATGTTGCGCACGGTGGAGAAGCGGATATTGTTTTTGTTTTCATACCCGCCATACCTGATATCGGCTGTACGTGCGCGGATGGGATCTATATCGTCCAGCTTACTGTGTTGCAGCACATAATCTTCGCTGTTCACTACCGTTAACAGGTGCTTAAACAGATCGCCAACGCTGATCAGGCTTACCGTGCGATCGTCCTTCTTATAGGATACAATATTGCTGTCGAGATAAATAGGATTACCCACCAGCAGGTCCTGTAATTCCGCAAACGACAGGGGTATGCCGGTCACTTCACGCAGGTATTCCACTGAACGGAACTGCACTACCTTATCCAGTTTGTTCATCACCTTTACACTGTCCGGCGTAACCAGCACGCGAAACCCTTCAATACCAAAAGCGGCATTGATGGTCAGCCACAGCACACTGTCTTTCTTCATCCTGATAAACGCATTGAAGTCGCTTTTCTTACCATCACTGCCCACAAAATCAACTTTTACCTTGGCTGAAAAGGTCCGGTAATCTAACCGGTTATCCATCACCTTGTCATACACTTCCCGGATAAAGCGGATAGAGTCCGCCCGCGCATCTGTAACGGTGATCACGGGCACGGTATCTTTCTTTGTAATGACCGTCTGAATTTTTCTTGTAGACCGGCAACCGCTCAGCACGGCAACCACCATAATCAAAACCAATAACCAATGAGTATGCTTCATTTATGCAAATATTTGGGGCAGCAGTAAATTTTGGGGTATCCGTTTGACGATGTATTCAGGATTTTCCTGTATGCCCAAAGCCGCCTTCATTACGCTTTGTGATACTGATCTCTTCCACCGGTTTCCATTTCACTCTTTCTACCTGGTGTACTACCATTTGGGCAATGCGGTCGCCATGATAAATGGTCTGATCTTCCTGCGACAGGTTGATCAGAATGATTTTGATTTCGCCGCGGTAATCGGCATCGATCGTACCAGGACTGTTGAGACAGGTAAGACCGTGATTGATGGCCAGTCCGCTGCGGGGGCGGATCTGCGCCTCATATCCTTCCGGCAGTTCAATATATAATCCGGTAGGCACCAGCAAACGCTCCAGGGGTTTCAATACCAGCGGACTTTCCAGGTTGGCCCGAATATCCATACCGGCAGCGCCATCGGTACCGTAAGCCGGTAAAGGGTTCGATGACCTGTTTACAATCTTGACCTTGACTTTGGACATGGCGCAAAGGTATGGGAACAAAAGAAGAAAGAAGAAGGGCAACAGAGTAACTATTGAAACGATATAACCACAACCTCCCCTACTCCTCTTTCCGTAACAACACGGTTGCGTATGCCACCAGGCCTTCTTCACGCCCCGCAAATCCCATGCGTTCCGTTGTGGTGGCTTTTACAGACACATCCCCTGTTGTTATTTCAAGGATGCCTGCTATAACAGCACGCATGTCATCTGCATGCTTTTTGATTTTTGGCGTTTCAAGACAAACGGTGGAATCCACATTCACCACACGATATTTTTTTGCACGTATCAGTTCATAACAACGCTGCAGTAGAATCTTGCTGTCTATATCCTTATAGGCAGGATCATTATTGGGAAAATGCATACCGATATCACCCAGCGCCAGTGCTCCCAGCAGCGCGTCACAAATAGCGTGCAGCAATACATCCGCATCACTATGACCAACCGCGCCTTTATAATGCGGAATCTGCACGCCTCCGATCCATAACGGTCTGCCTTCAGTCAACTGGTGAAAATCTATGCCTGAACCTATTCTGTACATAATGCTGCTGTGGTAATGAATGAATGGGTGCAAGATAACAATTGAAATGTTCGCAGCCAGCTTTGCTGCTGATTGTGCATACAGACCGGACTAAAAAGCAAATGTGCCAACAGGCAACTTATTACCACATTGGCACATCAGCACAGTAGCTGTTCAGCTAATTATTTACAATCCTTCACCGCTGGCAATCTGATCCAGGTCGAAGATCAGACCAAAGCGCAGTGTATTGGACAGCGGATTCCTGGTTACACCCGATCCTGAGGGAACGAGGTAAGAGAAATTCAAACCAAATACATTGTACTTCAGACCAAGCCCTACAGTGAAGTATTTACGGTTGCCTTTAGTTTTGTCTTCGAAAAAATAACCTGCGCGGGCAAAGAACTGGTCATTATAAGAATATTCAGCGCCCAGCGAGAAAGAAAACTCTTTCAGTTCTTCAGAAAAACCACCGGGAGCGTCGCCGAATGAACTGAACCAGCTGTTCACCACGCTCTTGCTGCGGTATTCTACCGTCAATGCAGAGTCGGTGGGAATATCACCGGTGAATACGGGCGGCGTTGGCACCAGCAGCTTATGAATGTCCAGTCCAAACTGTATTTTATTGTTCTCATCAAATACCTTGGTATAAGCGGCGCCCAGGCTCAGGTTGGCAGGTATATAATCTTTCTGCGTAGCGTCATTGGTATAGCCGATCTTGGAGCCCAGGTTGGTAAGCGTGGCGCCAAAGTTCCAGCCCTGTCCTGCTTCATCAGCACCGGTATAGAAGAAAGAGATATCACCGGCCACGGCATTACCCGGCTTATAGGCATTGCCCGCAGAAGGAGCGCCTGCCGACAAATTGGAATTGATATAGCGCAGGGCGATACCCAGACCAATGCGGTCAGATAACTTTCTTGTATAACCGACATCCACACTGAACTCGCGCGGACGACCTTCACCCCAGCTGTTGCCGTTGGGATCGGTAAAGGAAATATTACCCAGGCTAAAATATCTTACGGAAGCAGCCAGCGCCTGTTCTTCATCCAGTTTATAATAACCGGAAAGCGCCAGCAGGTATACGTCGTTTAAACCAAGATCTTTCAACCAGGGAGTATACGTAAGACCAGCACTGAACTGGCTCTGGGCAAAACTTGTTTTGGCAAGGTTCCAGAAAGGGGAGCTTGCATCCGGCGAAGTAGCCACACCCACATCACCCATACCACCGGCCCGTGCATCGGGCGAAATTCTGAGAAATGGAACAGCCGTAGTAACAACATTAATAGGATCGGTTTGCGGGTCCTGCGCCTTCAATGTCTGTACCCCGGCAAACAATACTAAAAGGGCAGTTAGTTTCAAGGTTCTGCGTTTCATCTGCTAATATTTGTTTTTTTCAAATCAGACCCACCTGCCAAGGTGTGCAAGTGGAACCGGCATCAGCGCCTCTTTGTACAAAGAATGCCTCATGCTGGTTTCATGCTTTCATAATCTGTCATTTCTGATGATCGCGCCTGCGCAAACACCAACAACAGCTCGCTGGAATGACTGAACCATTCGCTCCGGTTGCGGCCCTGCAAGGGCGGAAAACAGTAAATAACGGGGGTAAAATTTATATCAATAAATCGGCTAAAATAATGGTTTACAGTTAATAAGCTTCTATGGACCTTTACAGATTGAGCAATTAGAGACCGCAAACCTACTACATTTCAATTAACTTCCTGCAATTTCCCCATACCGCTTACTGGTTGTGTTTATCAGCGCTGTTTTGGCGGAATGCAGTGATGATTACGGCCTTTCACATTGCACCTCACTCGAACGGAAACCGGCAGAAAATATTGTTTGGCAGTGTTAGAGTGGGTAAAAGATTGTGCATGCGCAAGTTTGGGAGGGGGCATGCGCCCCGGGTAAGGTGTGCATCGTTGCGGGCAAAAGTGCTGCCGGTGCAATAAAACGATCTGCCATGCAGCTTTCAACACTCAGCCCGGATCGGGTACCCGGATGCCGGCAAAATTATGCAGGTATCAGCCTTGCGGGCGCTATTCACGATCAAAGAATATCAGCAACAAACCTGGCGTAGCAGCGCAACTTAACCAGGACCGGTTCAAAGCAAACAACTACTAAACTGGCATCAATATTTTGTTCCCGGGCAAAACTACCTGCTATCAGCCCCCCCGAATGGCCGTTTACCCCGTATTGAAATTGGGCCTTGCCGGCGGCTCAGCGGCAATGGCATCAATGCAGAGGCAGGTGTGAAGGGGGACCCAGAATGTCTGTTAGGGTTATAGTCAGCAATGGCATCAATGCAGAGGCAGGTGTGAAGGGGGATGTACGATCCCGTAAACGGGGTTGTCGGCATTGGGAATATTGTAACCGGAAAGGCATGTAATTTGTCCTGTAAGGGGGGGCGCTTGTCCTGTCAGGGAGTTTGCGGTTTGCCCAAATTTGGAAAGAATGTTGCCGGGTTGCCGTTTGGAAAGCTTATAGCCGGTGCCCAGGCAAAGAAAGGTATTAGCGGGGGTGCCCGGCAAAGTAGGGTGATGACCGGCTCCGCCGGCAAAGAAAGGATATTAGCGGGGGTGCCCCGGCAAAATGGGGTTATGACCAGTGCCCAGGCAAAGAAAGGTATTAGCGGGGGTGCCCCGGCAAAATGGGGTTATGACCGGTGCCCAGGCAAAGAAAGGATATTAGCGGGGTTCCCGGCAAAATGGGGTTATGACCGGTGCCCAGGCAAAGAAAGGATATTAGCGGGGTTCCCGGCAAAATGGGGTTATGACCGGTGCCCAGGCAAAGTAAACTTATCACCGGCTCCCCCGGCACAGCGAACCGGTTTTAACAATCTTGTCGCATTCTTCAGATAATACACCCTCCGCGGGGACGTTTTTAATGTGAAGACGGCGATGAAGGAAGCGGCGGACCTTGCGTGTTGCGTTTTGTTTCGGTATTGATATTTAATGTGTTGGAAGACCGGAAATGCTGTTTTTACGGCAAATTTTCGCCCCGGAACCCAAAACTCAACCCCCGGATCTGACCACGATCTTAGGAAAGTAATTATATTCGCTTTTCCGGCCCTTCTCTGTGGATATTCCCCTATTCAGCCGTACAATATTTGCTTTATTATAGCGTTTTAGACATTTTGAACCAAAGGCAAAAGAATATAAACATGAGCTTGAAAAACCTAATTCTCCTTCTGACTTGCGCTGCCGCAGTGACCAGTTGTAAAAACGGGTTATTCGGTAAGAAAAAGTTTGAGAAGTCCTCCGTTACCGGTTGGAATTACAACGACAAGAATATGGGTGGCTTCCAGGTTGCCCGTGAGAAAGAGCAACGCACCGGCCCCGGGCTTGTGTTTGTTCAGGGTGGTACCTTTATGATGGGCGCTACCGAAGAAGATGTAATGAGCGACTGGAACAATATTCCTACCCGCAAAACGGTTAACTCTTTCTACATTGACCGTACCGAGGTTGCGAATATACATTACCGTGAATACCTGTACTGGATCAACAACGTGTTTGATGCCGATGAGTACAAGGCTGTTCGCGAAGGCGCTTTGCCCGACACTCTTGTATGGCGCGAAGAACTGGCTTACAATGAGCCCATGGTTGAATACTATTTCCGCCACCCCTCCTATAACTACTACCCGGTGGTAGGTGTTACCTGGAGACAGGCGCACGACTTTTGCCTCTGGCGCTCGGACCGTGTGAACGAGCTGGCGCTGATGGAAAAAGGATTTATCAACAAAACCGCTCTTAAAAATATCCAGGGGCAGGGAAGCGAGGCCTTCAATACCAAAGCCTATTTGCTGGGTCTCACTACGCCCACGCCCGGAAACGCAGTTCGCAGCAAGAAGAATCCTTTAAAGAACCCGAACGGTACACCCCGTACCAACGTAACCTTTGAAGATGGTATCCTGCTGCCGAACTACCGCCTGCCCACAGAAGCTGAATGGGAATATGCAGCCCTCGGCCTCGTAGGTCAGAACCCGAATCCCAGCCGCAAAGAAGGAAAACGTGGTGAGGAGTTGATCACCAACAAACAGGTATACTCCTGGAGCCAGAACGTAAACGGCCTGCGCGACAGCCGCCGTGGCACCTGGCAGGGTACCTTCCTCGCCAACTTCAAACGCGGTAATGGTGATAACATGGGTGTTGCAGGTGGTCTGAACGACCGCGCTGTATATACAGCTCCCGTTGATGCCTTCTTCCCCAATGCTTTTGGTTTATATAATATGTCTGGTAACGTAAACGAATGGGTAGGTGACGTATATCGTCCGCTCTCCCCCGTTGACCAGGAAGATGTATCTCCTTTCCGTGGTAACCGCTTCCAGAATGTTTATAAAAACCAGGACGGCGAACCTGAAAAAGACAGCCTGGGACGTGTAAAAACAGTATACGTAACAGATGAAGAAAGCAAAGGCCGCCGCAACTATCAAAGAGGCAATGTAATCAACTACCTGGATGGTGACTCGCTGATCACCGGCGTTGAGTATGGATATGGTAAGACCACGCTTATCAGCGACAAATCACGCGTCATTAAAGGTGGTAGCTGGAATGATCGCCCCTATTGGCTCAGCCCCGGCACCCGCCGCTTCATGGAAGAAGACCAGGCCAGCAGCACCGTAGGTTTCCGCTGTGCTATGGACCGCGTAGGTAGCCCCGAAGGTAATGGCCGCAAAACCGGTATTCATTACCCCAAACGCAGACAAAACTCCAGAAAACGATAAGATTATCTGAACAGATTGTACAGAGGCCGTCTCAAAAACAAGAGACGGCCTTTTTCATCTTCCTATCCTGCCATGGCAGGCAACAAAACCGCTAATTTTGCCCGCATGACCATCGCGCAATTGTACCGGCTGTACCTGCAGCATCCCTCAGTGGAAACAGACACACGCAAACTGAAACCAAAGGATATTTTCTTTGCCTTAAAAGGTCCCAACTTCAATGGCAATGCCTTTGCCCTGCAGGCACTGGAAGCAGGCGCTTCCTATGCAGTGGTGGATGAACCGCCTGCTACAGCAGATCCCCGCGTGGTGGTAGTGGCTGACGTGTTGCAAACCCTGCAGCAACTGGCGCAGCATCACCGCCGGCAATTCGGCATACCCTTCATTGCCATTACCGGCAGCAACGGCAAAACCACTACCAAAGAACTGGTGCATGCGGTGTTGTCTGCTGCTTATACAACCTATACCACGCAGGGCAACCTGAACAATCATATTGGTGTACCGCTTACGCTGCTGCGCATTCAGCAAGATGCACAGATGGCCGTTATAGAGATGGGCGCCAACCATCCGCACGAAATTGCATCGTATTGCAGCATTGCACA
>Ga0164243_10003526_pt1 | contig 24995 bp, 17 predicted proteins | sample OricompcompostOP_FD_108781 | JGI IMG/M metagenome (GOLD analysis project Ga0164243, IMG submission 108781) | Organic Plus compost microbial communities from Emeryville, California, USA - Original compost - Organic plus compost (OP) | ecosystem: Engineered > Solid waste > Mixed feedstock >...
CTCTTCACAATAAGGCCGATGCGGGCTCCCTGCACCGGCGGGGCTTTCCTCCCCCTTTAGATTAGCCGCTCCCCCTGCAATTACCGCAAAAAAAATTGTGTTGCCTTACATGCGCAGCAAATAAAACAACACAATACCTCTTAGCCTGTATGCTTACGCAATTGCCCTGAATTGCGCGTTTAACTCGTCGATATACCCGAGGATGGCATCACGGCCCGTCTTCTTCACTACGGAAGTGACGAAGTGAGGCGGCAGGAACTGCCAGGTTTCCCGCATCTTGTTCAGGAACGCTTTTACATTCCGGCTTACTTCCGCCTGCGTACTTTTGTCCGCTTTCGTAAAAACGAGACTGAAGGGTATCTGCCATTCTCCCAGCTGATTGATGAAATCAATATCTATCTTCTGCGGGGTGTGGCGACTATCGATCAGTACGAATACATTTACCAGGTTCTCGCGTTTGCGCAGGTAGTCTTCAATCATTTTTTCCCACTGGCGGCGCTGGGACATGCTTCTTTTGGCGAAGCCGTAGCCGGGCAAATCCACCAGGTACCAGGACTGATTTATGATAAAGTGGTTAATCAGCGTGGTTTTACCGGGGGTGCCGGAAGTTTTGGCCAGCTTCTCGTTGTTGGTCAGCAGGTTGATCAGGGAGGATTTACCCACATTGGACCTGCCTATAAATGCATACTCAGGCCAGGTGGGCTTGGGGCATTTCTGCCAATCCGGACTACTAATAAGATATTCTGCTGTTTTGATCACCATAATAATTGCTTTGTTCATTCCGACTAATGATCACAAATTCTGTAACTTTGCGACCTATGTCAGGTAAATTAAATGTTGAGAAGATCGTTCCTTATACGGAGTCAAAATTAAGCAAGAAGGAGCAGATAGCCACGATGTTCGATGATATTGCTCATCGGTACGACTTTTTGAATCATTTTATGTCGCTCGGAATTGATATTATCTGGCGCAAAAAAGCGCTGGGCTATCTCAAGTCCCTGCAGCCTAAACAGATGCTGGACGTGGCTACCGGCACCGGCGACTTTGCGATCATGGCGGCCAAACGCCTCCAGCCTGACCATATTACCGGCATTGATATCTCCGAGGGCATGTTATCCCACGGGCGCGAAAAGATCGGGAAAGCCGGCTTAGCCGACAAGATCAGCCTGCAGCTGGGCGATAGCGAAACAATAAGTTTCCCGGATAAAACGTTTGATGCCATAACAGTAGCCTTTGGCGTACGCAACTTTGAAAACCTGCACAAAGGCCTGACAGAAATGAATCGCGTGCTTAAGCCTGGCGGAAAATTGGTTATTCTGGAGTTTTCCAACCCCACAGTTTTCCCTATTAAGCAATTTTATAATCTGTATTTTCGTTATATAACGCCCCTGTTCGGGAAATGGATCGCTAAAAGCCAGGCTGCCTATAGCTATCTGCCAGAATCCGTGAAAGCGTTTCCCCAGGGCGAAGAAATGTGCAACATATTAAAAAACACAGGATTCCAGGCCGTTACATGCAAAACGCTCACATTCGGCATATGTTCCATCTACGTAGCCTCGTACTGACGCTACTGTTCGGGCTTGCCCTGCTGCCGGCCAAGGCGCAGCAAAACCTGAACATGCTGGAACACGATGCAAAACCCTATTACTTTGGTATTACGCTGGCTACCAACCAGTCGAATTTCCGTTTATTACATTCCCAGGCTTTCCTGCAAAATGATTCCATCTCCGTGGTGGAACCCTTGAAAACAATGGGTTTCAACCTGGGGCTGCTGGCAAACGCCCGCCTGGCGGAACATTTTGACCTGCGCCTTAACCCGCAGCTGGTATTTGCCTCCAAAAACCTTTACTACCGGGAGGCTTATCCCAAACCTACAGATACCGATAAGAAGATCGAATCCATCCTGCTGAGCTTCCCACTTCAACTGAAGTTTAAATCCGACCGTATCGGGAACATGCGCGTGTACGCAATCGGTGGAATGAAGTTTGACTATGACCTCGCGTCTAATGCGCGCGCGAAGAAAGCGGAAAACCTTATCAAAATCCGGAAGAGCGATTATGGGTATGAGGTTGGTGCAGGATTCGAGTTTTATTTCGAAAGTTTTATTTTCTCCCCAGAATTTAAAGTAAGCAACGGTATAGGAAACGTACATGTTAAAGATCCGAACCTGCGTTATTCCAATGTGATCGACAAGCTGCAATCCCATATGATCGTATTCTCCATCCACCTGGAAGGTTAATTAGCTATATTTGCAAAATGCAAAACTACCTCATCAGGAATATAGCCGTGGTAAATGAAGGGCGCACCACGGTACAGGATGTATGGATCAAGGATAACCGCATTGAAAAAATTGCGCCTAACATCACTATCAGCGGTAATTACAAGGAAATTAACGGAGAAGGCAAACACCTGCTGCCCGGCGTGATTGACGACCAGGTACACTTCCGCGAGCCGGGCCTCACGGAAAAAGCGACCATTTATACCGAAGCGCGGGCCGCTGTAGCCGGTGGTACCACTACCTTCATGGAAATGCCGAACACCAAACCGGCCGCCCTCACCCAGGAGCTGCTGGAAGAAAAGTATGAAATCGGCCGCCAGACTTCCCTGGCCAACTACTCCTTCTTCATGGGAGCAGCCAACGACAACGTGGAAGAAATCCTCCGCACGAACGAAAAGAAAGACCGCGTTTGCGGCGTAAAAATATTCATGGGTTCCTCTACCGGCAACATGCTGGTGGATAACTACCTCACCCTCGACACCGTATTTTCCAACAGCGAACTCCTGATCGCCACCCACTGTGAAGATGAGAAAATCATCCGCCACAATATGGAAGTTTTCAAACAGGAAAAAGGAGATGCGCTCACCGCGGCGGACCATCCGCTGATCCGCAATGTGGAAGCCTGCTTTGAATCCTCCCTGGTGGCCATCCAGTTTGCGCAGAAGCATAACGCCCGCCTGCACATCCTGCACATCTCCACGGCCAAGGAGCTGCAACTCTTCGGCAACATGCTGCCGCTGGCTGAAAAGCGCATCACCGCTGAGGTTTGCGTGCATCACCTCCACTTCACTGCGGACGATTATGCCCAATACGGCAACCTGATCAAATGCAACCCGGCCATCAAATCCCCGGAGAACAGGGACGGCCTGTGGGAAGCCCTGCTGGACGACCGGCTGGACATCATTGCCACCGACCATGCGCCCCATACCTGGGCAGAGAAGCAGCAGCCCTACCTGCAGGCTCCTTCCGGCGTGCCGCTGGTACAACACAGCCTGCTCCTGATGCTGGAATACGTAAAGCAGGGTAAGATTTCCATCGAAAAAGTGGTGGAAAAAATGAGCCATGCGCCGGCAGTATGCTTCCAGATTAAAGACAGGGGCTACCTCCGCGAAGGTTACTTTGCCGACTGCGTAATTGTGGATATGAACGCCGGCAGCCAGGTTACCAAAGAGAACATCTATTACAAATGCGGCTGGAGCCCGTTTGAAGGCCATACCTTCCCGGCAGCCGTGACCCATACCTTCGTAAGCGGGCACCTCGCTTATGAAAACGGTAAGTTTGACGAATCCGTAAAAGGTCAGCGCCTGCTGTTTAACCGCTAAAAAGGCGTATTGGCAACGATTTCAGGGCTGGGGGAAGATCTATTCCCGCCAGCCCTTTTCTTTTTTGTACCGGGGAGATGCCGGGCTATCTTATGGAATATCGTCATCTTTGCATCCTAACAGGGGTATATGTATATTCACTAAAAAAAGGGCTGCATGCAACTGGACAAAACTTCCTATTACGACCTTAGTATTTTCAACCGGGATGAAGAATATTCCCTTTTCGGGCGGCTGGATTTCACCATTACCGCCGGCGGAAGGGAATACCTGCGTCAACTGTTTACCAAACCGCTGCAGGATATCAAATCTATTCAACAACGCCAGGAAGCGCTTAAATACATTATCAGCCTACAGGGGCAATGGCCTTCCGTGATCACCAACGGCACCATCGTGGTGGTAGAAAACTACCTGGAAGCGCAGATAGAACCGATCACCAACACGGAAGGGCTGGGCTTATATTTACAGACCGCGCTGCATAAAACCGTGTACGCGCCGGATTACAAGCATATCAAATTTGCATTTACGGAAGTGCTGAACCTGATCAGGGGGTTTAACGAATTTGTGCGGGTTTTTAATTCTGACAAAGCGCCGCAGGTGCTGAAAGTGTTGCTGGACCGGGCAGAGCGCCTCCTTAACCAGCCGGACTTTGCTACTATTCTGCGCGCGGATGAGGAAGGCAAGATCAATGCCGCCAACATCCTCCGGTTTGACAGCTATATGCGCCGGCGCAACCGCAAGATACTGCAGGAGCTGATCAGCCTCTATCACCAGCTGGATGCTTTTTATGCGATGGCGAAGGCCGTCAACCACCACCACCTGCATTTCCCTGAACTGCTGGATCATTCCTACCCGGTGATCAAGGCGAAGCAGCTCTATCATGTAATCCTCGATAAGCCGGTGGCCTATGATATGGAGCTGAACCAGGCGACCAACTTCATGTTTCTCACGGGGGCCAACATGGCGGGTAAAACTACGTTTATCCGTGCCGTTGGTATCGCCGTATTCCTGGCGCACATCGGGATGGGCGTGCCGGCGCAGCATATGGAACTGAGCTTTTTCCACGGTATTTTCAGCAACATCCAGGTGCAGGATAATATTTTCAAGGGAGAAAGTTATTTCTACAATGAAGTACAACGAATCAAAAACACCATCATACAGATCAATAACGGCAAAAACTGGCTGGTACTGATTGATGAAATGTTTAAGGGCACTAACGTGGAAGATGCGCGCAACTGTTCGCTGGCCGTAATCCGCGGACTGCTGAAGAGCAGCAACTGCCTGTTTATCCTGTCCACCCACCTGTATGAAGTGGCGGAGGAGTTAAAGAATGAATCCAAAATCCAGTTCAAATATTTTGAGTCGCAGGTGATTGAAGACGATTTGCATTTTACTTATTTACTGCGGGATGGTATCGCCAAAGAAAAGATAGGATACCTTATTTTAAGAAGAGAAAAAGTTTTGGATTTACTTGATCAGATTAAGTAGATTTACAAAAGATACGGCCGCCACTCATTTCCTGCTGCAAGCAGCGTGAGTGGCGGCTTTTTTGTTAACCTCCATTGCATCCATATGATTGTTAAAACCTATGGCAGCGCCATCCAGGGCGTGCAGGCCATTACTATTACCATTGAGGTAAACGTTTCGCCACGGGGCGCTAAATTCTACATCGTTGGTTTACCGGATAATGCCGTCAAAGAGAGCGAACAACGCATCATTTCCACCTTGCAGCATATCGGCAGGAAGATGCCCCGTACCCGTACTGTCGTGAACCTCGCGCCGGCGGCTATACGAAAAGCGGGCGCGGCTTACGACCTACCTATTGCCATCGGCATTTTAGGGGCCAGCGCCGAAATACCGACGGAGGCTTTCGCTTCGCATGTGATGATGGGCGAGCTTTCGCTGGACGGGACTTTGCTGCCGGTACGCGGCGCCTTGTCCATGGCTTTAAAAGCGCGCGCGGAAGGCTTCAGGGCCATCATACTGCCCTGGAAGAATGCGCCGGAAGCGGCGCTGGTAGAGGATATTGCCGTTTACGGCGCTACGGATATCAATGCGGTTATCCGGCACCTGGAAGGGGTGGAACCTTTGCCGGCAGCTACTTCCGGAACGGGTGTGAATATGTTGCAGCAGCCGGCCGCTTATGATTTTGATTTCAGCGAAGTGAAGGGGCAACGGCATATCAAGCGGGCGTTGGAAATAGCGGCGGCGGGCGGGCACAATGCGATATTGATCGGCCCGCCGGGCGCGGGCAAAACCATGCTGGCGAAGCGGTTCCCGTCTATACTGCCTCCCCTCCTGCTGGACGAAGCGCTGGAAACGACGATGATTTATTCCGTAGCGGGGAAGACGGCGGAAAAAACCGCCCTGATTGTACAACGGCCGTTCCGCGCGCCGCATCACGGGATCAGCGACGTAGCGCTGGTGGGCGGCGGCAGTACGATTCAGCCGGGGGAGATTTCCCTGGCGCATAACGGCGTATTATTCCTCGATGAGCTGCCTGAATTCAGGCGCTCTGTGCTGGAAGTATTGCGGCAGCCGATGGAAGAGGGCAGCGTGACCATTGCCAGGGCGCGGCAGGCCGTCACCTTCCCTGCTAACTTCATGCTGCTGGCGTCGTTGAATCCATGCCCCTGCGGGTACTTTAATCATCCGGAAAAGAAATGCAGCTGTGCGCCGGGCATGGTGTACAAATATTTGAATAAGATATCCGGGCCGTTGATGGACCGCATAGACCTGCACGTGGAAGTGACGCCGGTAACATATTCGGCCCTGAGCGATCAAACCGTGGCGGAAAGCAGCCAGGTGATACGGCAACGGGTTATCGCAGCCAGGGCGATACAAAAAGAGCGGTTCGGCGATGCGTATATCAACTGCAATGCCCGGATGACGGCGAAGATGATGCACCGGCATTGCCAGACAGATGCGGAAAGCCAGCAGTTGCTGCGCAGCGCCATGAAGCGGTTGCAATTATCCGCGCGGGCATATGACCGGATCATGAAAGTGAGCCGTACGATTGCGGATCTGGATAGCAGCGCGCAGATTAATGCGCGGCATATGGCGGAGGCGATCCAGTACAGGAGCCTGGACCGGCAGACGTGGGGCGGTTAGGCCGCCGGGTGAGTGTTTCCTCCCGGTTGTCCATGCCTGTCAGGCGACGGACTCCGTCTTCCTGTATTCCTCGCTCAGCTTTTTCTGCACTTCCGGCGGCACGGGCGCATATTCCGCGAAGGTGGAACGCAGCTTGGCCTTTCCCTGGGTAACATTGCGCAGGGCGGCGAACAGTTTGTCCAGCTCGGCCTGTGGCGTGCGGGCTTTGATCACCTGGTAGCCGTTGAGCGTATCCATGCCTGTTATGATACTGCGGCGGCTTTGGAGTTCGCTCATCACGTCGCCCATCATGAAATCAGGCGCGGTGGCTTCCAGGTCGAACACGGGTTCCAGCAGCTGTGGCGCCGCCTGGTGGAAAGCTTCTCTGAATGCCATCATGCCGGCTATTTTGAAGGAGATATCATTACTGTCTACCGGGTGCATTTTGCCATCGTATATACTTACCCGTATATCCCGTACATACGAGCCCGTGAGGGGGCCTTCCTGCATTTTTTCCATAATGCCTTTGAGGATGGAGGGCAGGAAGCGCGCGTCAATAGCGCCGCCTACGATGCAGTTGTTGAATACCAGTTTGCCTCCCCAGGAGAGCGGGATTTCTTCCGTTTCGCGCACGGGGAAGTCTTTCAGCGGGGGCATGCCTTCGTACCAGGGTTCTATTTTCATATAAACCTCTCCGAACTGGCCTGCGCCGCCGGATTGTTTTTTATGCCGGTAAGACGCCATTGCCGGCTTCTGGATGGTTTCCCGGTAAGGGATTTTGGCCGGCAGGAAATCGACCGGCATTTTATAAATGTTTTCCAGCCGCCATTTGGTTACCAGGAGGTGGAGGTCGCCCTGGCCATGGAGGATCACCTGTTTCAGTTCGCGGTTGAATTCTACTTCGAGGGTGGGGTCTTCCATGTGAATTTCCGCCAGCACTTCGCTGAGCTTTTCATCGTCCGCCTTGTTTTTAGCTTCAATGGCTACACGCACTTTGGGCGGCGGGAAGTCGATAGGTGCAATTTGACCGGAGAAATTCCTGTCGCAAAGGGTATGGTTAGTCAGGGTATTTTTCAGCTTCAGGGTGCAGCCGATGTCGCCGGCGCGGAGTTTATCCACATTATTGCGGTTTTTACCGTCCGCGATGAAAAGCTGGCTGATCCTTTCCGTAGTATTCCCTTTTTCGTTGATCAGCTCCATGCCGGGCTTTACTTCACCGGACATGACTTTGAAGAAGGTGAGCCGGCCTACATGCGGCTCCTGCAGGGTTTTGAACACGAACAGGCATGACGGGCCGGCGGGGTCGCAGGGCACGGCGGCGCCATCTTCCGTTGTTTCCGGCGGCATATCGATGGCGGAAGGGGCTACATTATCGATGAAGCCCATGAGTCGCCCGCTGCCCATATCATTTTTGGCGGAGAGGCAGAAAACGGGGAATACCTGGTGTTTGAGCATGCCTATTTTGAGTCCTTCGCGGAGTTCATCTTCGTCGAGGCTGCCTTTTTCAAAGTATTGTTCCATGAGGGAGTCATCGTTTTCGGCGGCTTTTTCAACGAGTTCGTTATGGAGTTTGTTGGCTTGTTCGAGTTCGCTGTCGGGGATGGGGAGCTTTTCGGGTTTTCCACCGTTTTGGGGGAAACGGTACATGGTCATTTTGAGGAGATCGATGATGGCGTTGAATCCGGGGCCCTGGTTCAACGGGTATTGCATGATGGTGACTGCGTTCCCCAGGGTTTCCCTGGCCTCCTCCAGGGTTTTGGTGAAATTGGCTTGCTCAGTATCTAACTGGTTGACTGCCAATATAGTGGGCTTTCGGTATTTATCCACATAGTCCCATATGAGTTCGGTGCCTATTTCCACTCCGTACTGGGCGTTGAGCAATAATACCGCAGTATCGCAAACGCGTATGGAGGCTATGACTTCTCCGATAAAGTCTTCCAGGCCGGGGGTATCGATCACGTTGATCTTATAATCCCGCCATTCCGTGTGCATGGAGGTGGCGTAAACGGAGTTACCACGTTCGTATTCGATTTCGTGGTAATCAGAAACCGTATTCTTTTCCTCTACCGTACCGCGTTTGCTGATAATGCCGGCTTCGAACAGCATTGTTTCGGAAAGGGTGGTTTTTCCACTCTTGGCAGCGCCCAACAGTACGATGTTTTTGACGTGTTTTTCATCATACGTTTTCATATGTGGAGATTTATGAGCTTATAAAGAACTTCTATATTAAGTTAGTCATTTTTGGGCAATGCCGGGAGTACAATGTTATAACATGTAGTACCTTTGAACCTTTGAAAGTTTCCTCAATAAATGATACAGAAAACAGGATTATGAAACTACTACTACAATATCTGAAAAAATACAAATGGCTTTGTTTCTTCGCAATGTTACTGGCAACTGTCAACCAGCTGTTTTCCCTGCTGGATCCGTACATCTTTGGTCGTATTATCGACAGGTTTGCCTCCCATCCTAAAAGTACGACAGCTGATGGCAGTATATTCCGCAGCGAGAGCACGTATGTAGGCGGTGTGATATTATTGCTGTTGGCGTCTATTGGCGTGGCCATGGTATCCAGGATTGCGAAAGCATTTCAGGATTATTTTGTAAATGTGATTGTTCAAAAATTCGGCGCGCAGGTGTACACGGATGGGCTGAAACATTCCCTGCGCCTGCCTTATCAACAGTTTGAGGACCAGCGCAGCGGGGAAACGCTGGCTATCCTGCAGAAGGTAAGAACAGACTGTGAGAAGTTTATTACCTCTTTTGTAAACGTGTTGTTCGTTTCCCTCATTGGCGTCATCTTCGTGATTATCTATGCCGCTTATGTACATTGGACTTTACCCTTTGTGTACCTGATAGGCAGTTTGTTACTGGGTATCCTGATGAATATTTTGAGTAAGAAGATCAAGGTCATCCAACGCACTATTGTGAAGGAAACGACCGCCCTCGCCGGGAGTACCACGGAATCGCTCCGTAACATCGAGTTGGTGAAAAGCCTTGGATTGACCAACCAGGAGGTAAGGCGCTTAAACAGCACCACGCTGAAAATCCTCATGCTGGAACTGAAAAAGGTTAGAAGCATCCGCAGTATCAGCTTTGTGCAGGGTACGTTTGTGAACCTGATGCGTTCTGCCATCCTTTTCCTGCTGTTGTTTTACATCTACAGGGACATTGTAAGTATCGGCCAGCTGATGTCCCTTCAGCTGTACTCCTTCTTCATCTTTGGCCCCTTGCAGGAACTGGGTAATATCATCCTGAATTACAGGGAAGCCCAGGTATCGCTCCAGAATTTCCAGCAAATACTGGACACGCCGGTGGAGGAATTACCGGCCAACCCGGTGAATATTACGCATATTGACGAGCTGCAGTTCCGTGAAGTAGGCTTCAAACACCTCACTGCGCAGACGAAGGCGCTGGACAACGTGAGCTTCAGCGCGAAGCTGGGCGAAACTATCGCGTTCGTAGGTCCGTCAGGGTCCGGTAAAACCACGCTGGTGAAGCTGCTGGTGGGCTTATACAAGCCGATGGAGGGGCATATCCTGTATAACGGCGTTGAGTCGGACGAGGTAGACATGGAGGCGCTTCGCCACCAGGTGGGGTTTGTGACCCAGGATACGCAGCTGTTTGCCGGTACGATCAAGGAAAACCTGCTGTTTGTGAATCCCGGGGCGACTGATGAGCAGGTGATGGATGCGCTGGACAAAGCGTCCTGCTATTCCCTGCTGGCCCGGGCCGACAAAGGGCTTGAAACAGTTATCGGGGAAGGAGGTATAAAAATATCAGGTGGGGAGAAGCAAAGGCTTTCCATTGCCAGAGCGCTGCTGCGCAAGCCACGTTTGATGGTGTTTGACGAAGCCACTTCGGCGTTGGACTCTATTACTGAAGAAGAGATCACGAGAACTGTCCGGGATATTACCGCGAGTCGCCAGCATATAACGGTGATGATCGCGCACCGTTTATCCACTATCATGCATGCCGACAGGATATTTGTACTGGAAAAAGGGCGCATTGTAGAAACCGGACGCCATGCTGAGTTGTTGGAGGAAAAAGGACTGTATTATGCCATGTGGCGTCAGCAGATCGGAGAAAGGAAGTTTGAAACTGAAGTAATTAGTTAAATTTGCGCCATGAGTACAAATAAGCCGCAGCGTCCGAACTACCTATGGAGCATGATCACCATGAAATGCCCCAGGTGTAGAAAAGGACCGATGTTCAAGGATCAGAACCCTTTCCATGTGAAGTTCTCGAAGATATTCAACATGTATGAAAACTGCCCCGTATGCGGTCAGCAGTATGAATTGGAAACGGGTTTCTGGTTTGGAACGGGCTATGTAAGCTATGCGCTCTCGGTGGCATTCAGTGTGTTTAACCTGATCTGGTATGCGGTGTTTTTTGGTATCAGCTGGCGGGATAACAGTATTTTTATCTGGCTGGGCGTCAACGGGGCATTGCTGCTGTTGTTACAGCCGTGGCTGATGCGGTTATCACGTGCGATTTACCTTTATTTCTTTGTTTATTATGATGAAAATACGGCGAAGCTGGAAAAATTCCACCGTCATAAAGATTAGTTGAAGATATTTGGGGCTGTGAAAACAGCCCCTATCTTTTTCAACCAAAATCTGAACCAATGGTGGTCAGAAGAATTTATAGAGGCAATAACTTCAAGTGTGTCTTAGGGAAATGTAGGTATAAAGTGCGGCAGGTTTGTTTCCTCTGATGTACCTACCATGAAAATGCGGTGCTAAACTACGAAATCCACGTTTATTTAAACAAATAAATGTATCAGTGGCGGTAGTTTCATTTTTACGGTCAAAACTAAATTTGCAGCGTTCGTTTTAAATAAGAATATTAATGAAAAGGATATGTTTTCAACTGGCGATCATCCTATTTTGCAGCTGGGCCTGTAATAGCAGCCCTGAACAGGCGCATGACGCAAAAACGGTCGAAAGGGGCAGGAAGACGGTTCATCCACAACAATTCAAGTTACAGTCCGGTAACCCGGACGATTCAAATACGGTATATACTGCCGGCAATATATTTATCAAGGTCGCCAATGGGGAGGACTCCATGCAAACGATCACGATAAGCAGGGCGCAAAAAAGGCTGATCAATTACATCCGGAAAATAGACAGCCTACCCTCCTGCTACCTGTACACCCATGCGGGTGATACCATCCTGGCATTGCTGTCCGGGACAAAATTCACGGCATACCGCATACGTAATAATAAGGCGGTATTGCTGGATCACTTTTTTACAAAGGAACTACCGGAATTGGAGTACCGGGATTCGGTACCGGAATTCATTCATCATAAATAAAAAAAGTCCGGAGCAGTTGCTCCGGACTTTTTATTTCGTATAGTCGCTACTACTTCGTGTAACCGTCGTTTTGTTCCATCAAGCGGTTCGCGTTGATTTCCGTCTGCGGGATAGGCAGTACGAAGCGGAAGTTGCCGGCAGGCAGTTTGGCGCCGTTGGCGCTTGGCGCATCTTCCGGATTCCTGTCTACGCCGAGGCCTCTTCTTTTCAGGTCCCAGAAACGGTGGCCTTCATAAGCCAGCTCTTTAAAGCGCTCATCGATGATGGCGGCGATGGCCTGATCTTTACTGGCGAGCGTAACGTTAATGTAGCCGTTAATACGGGCTGCGCGCAGTGCGTTCAGATCGCTTTCGGCACTGTTGGCGCCGGAAACCTTGCCTTGTTCCGCACGGGCTTCCGCACGGATCAGGTACATTTCGCCGGTACGGAATACTTTCGCATTATTCACGTTTTCGTTACCGGTAGCATAGCCGCTGCCGGCATACTTTTTAATCAGCTTGGAAGGGCGATTGGCGGCAATCAGCAAAGGTTCGTCAATTAAGTAAGCATTAAAGCGTACATCGTTGACTTTATCGTAAGCGCTGAAGAGCTTATTGGAAGCAGTCCAGGAAATCTGGCCTATGTTAATCACCCCACCGCTGGTGGTGGAGATATTACGCCAAAGGCTGCCCAGGCGATCCAGCGCGGTAGTACGTACAATTCTGTAGGATACTTCCGCCGTGTTGGCATCCGTCCAGATACCCGGGAATTCCGCCCTGGTAGCAAGCGGCAGCTGGTTGATGTATTCTGTCGCATATGCTTCCGCGTTAGCCCAGTCTTTCATATACAGGGCAACCCTTGCCTGCATACCGCTCACGGTTGCTCTGTTGATGCGGTTCCTGTCGTCCAGGTTATTAGGCACCAGAGATTTGGCGGCGGCCAGGTCAGCATTCAGCTTTTTAAAATACTCTTCCATGCCGATGCGTGCCTGTGGAGCCAGGGAAGGCTTTTCCATGTAAGGCATGGCCGGTTTGCCGGTACCATAGTTATCGCAATAATACCTGAACAGCTCAAAGTGCGCCCATGCACGTAAGAAGAGGCACTCTCCCTGCAGCTTTAAGCGCAATGGTCCGTCGGTAGGTTTTGTGGAATCCGCCTTCGGTAATGCCGCCAGTACGCGGTTCACCCTGTCGGCAATAACACCGTTCCCGGTAATAGCGGTAAAGTTATCCCTGATTACTACGTCAGAGGTGCTGAATTGCCATTCATGTACGGTGGCGGCGTTGTAAAACTCTGCGGTTTTCACCTCGTCGGACATGACTGCGTTCAGCAGGATGTCCATATTGGTAGAAAGTGCGGAGTAGGCGCCTATTACGCCGGATTCGCAGTTATCTACCGTTTTATATGCGATGTCGCCACCTACGATATCTGTTTCTGTAATGTCAATCACCTTCTTGCAACTGAAGGTAGTAGCAATGACCAGTGACAGGCAAAATATATTTCTCAATTTCATTTTAAATCGGTTTTAATGGAAAGACTGCATTCCTTTTGATTAGAAGGTAATATCAACGCCGGCGGTCCACATTTTCGGGTTCGGATATTCGTTCAGGCTGATGTTGTTGTTATCTTCCGGATCTTGTCCAATCCATGGGCTCCATACAGCCAGGTTAAAGCCCTGGGCATATATTTTCGCGCCTTTGATCAATTTGTTGCCTTTGAATTTAATGGAAGGAACATTGTAAGCAACCTGGAGCGATCTGAAGCGGAGGAACTTGGCATCCATCAGGTCAGAAGAAGTAAAGCCCCTGTCGTATTGCGGGGACTGGAATCTCTTCTGGTCGCCGGGTTTTTCCCAGGTATCGGTCAGCAGTTCTTTCACACCGTTTACAGAGGACTGGTATCCTACCGTACCTCTGGAAATCCAGTTATAGGTATTGTTACTTCTTACCACATCAAACTGGTAAGAGAATAAAGCGCTCAGGGTGAAATCTTTGTAACGGGCATCCAGGGTGAAGCCGCCTACATGTTTTGGCATATAGGTACCGAAAATCGCCATTTGCGGCGCTTTACCGGCATCTGTTACAGGTTTGCCATCCGCGCCTTCGTAGGTAGGTTTACCGGTTGCTGGGTCAGCGCCCAGGTAGTGCTGGCTGTAGTGGGAACCGAATGGCAGGCCTTTTTTGATCAGGTAAGTACCGAGTACGTACTCGTCTACGAGGCCGAGGTCTTCAATGTTATTCACGTTGATGGCGTGCGTCCATCCGAGGGTCAGCGTATAGTCCCTGTCTCTCAGCACATCGCCGGAAAGGGCGATTTCCAAACCACGGTTACTCATTTTACCTGCGTTGATATCCAGTTGCGAAAATCCTGTAGTGTAGGACAGTGGCTGCCTTACAAACATATCCACGGTGAGGTTACGGTAGTAGTCTGCACTCAGCCTGATGCGGTTATCAATCAATCCGAGGTCAAAGCCTACGTTTAATTTTTTGATAAACTCGATCTTCAGATCAGGATTTCCAGGCTCAGTAGGTCTGATACCGGAAATAGGAGAACCGAGGAATGGCGTGCTGAGACTGTTGAAACCAGCATACTGGGTTCCCATGTAGTTGGTAACAGGCAGCAGGCCGGTGGATGGGGATACCGTAAACATGGTAAAGCTGGTCGTTTGGATACTACCGATATTAGGCACCAGGCCATAGGAAGCTCTCAAACGGAGATCGCTCAGGATGGAACTGCCGGCAAGGAAGTCTTCTTTTATCGCATTCCAGGAAGCACCTACTGACCAGGTGGTAATTTGTTTGTTATCCGGGTTCAGAATCCTGGAAGTACCATCTCTTCTGATCAAACCGTTTATGGTGTATTTATCGTTAAAGGTGTAACGTAAGTTGGCGAAGTAAGACCTGATACCATAGCCGGTTTTCGCGCTGGAAGCCTGCTGTGCAATGGCCGCCGCGCCGCCGGTTACCACCGTACCCGCACCCTGGCCGGTCATGGTTAAACGGGGATCCAGTGCATACAGGTAAAAGCCGTTACCCTGCTGCCAGTTTCTTACGATTTCAAAATATGCGCCGGCTTCAATATCGTGTTTGCCGTAGCTGTTAGCAAAAACGAGGCTGGAAGTATTAATAAGGTTGGCGATATTCCTGTTGGACTCTATATCCATACCTTTCTGCTGTACCATGGTAGAACCATAGAAAGAGTTGGCGTTGATATAACGCTGTGCAAAGTTGGAAGAAGCGTCCAGGCCAATCTGGTTGGCAGCTGTCAGATATGGGAGGATTTTATATGCCAGGTTTAAACCCGTGTTGATCTTGATTTGCTTTTCGCGATAGGTGGTAGCATCAATTGCTTCCAACGCATTCGCGATTGCCTTAGGCGCCATGGTGGTAGAGGTACCGAAGTTCAGCGAACCATCCGGCTTGTACGGGTTTTCATATGTTTTGGCCCTCCATACGATCTGGAATGGGTTTCTTGCGTTGTTACCCAGGTATTCGCCATCTGCATAATCAGCAACGGTATAACCTATGGTAGAATTCAGGCGCATGGTCAGTTTCCCAAAATTCTGATCCATGTTGAAGCGGGAAACATATCTTCTTAGGCGGGAATCCTCGATGGTACCTTTTTGGTCAAACACCTGGCCGGACCAGAAGTATCTTGATTTATCAGTACCGCCGGAGGCATTGAGTTCGTAGGTTTGGGAAAATCCTTTGCGGTAGAAGATATCCGCGTAGTTCATATCGATGTTACGGATACTGTCGAGAATAGCTGCGTTCCTGGCTTTCTGCGCATCGGAAAGGTTAGCGTTAGCCGGATTTTTAGGGGAGTAATTCCATCCCGGCGTATTGGCGAACTGGCTCCTTTCTTCGTATTGCAGCATTTCTGCTGAATTCATCAGGTTCAGGTTCTTCCAGCTGGCAGGTGCTGTGGTACCCAGTTGCGTGCGGAAAGTGAATTGGTTATCCCCTGCTTTACCGCGTCTGGAAGTCATAACGATCACGCCTACACCGCCGCGCGCGCCATACATGGCAGCAGCGGACGCGTCTTTCAATACGGTGATAGATTCCAGGTCATTTGGGTTGATGGTAGCGAGATCGCCGGAAGAAATGGGCACTCCGTCCAGTATGTACAGTGGTTGTACGCCAGCGCCGGCAATGGATTGTACCCCACGCATAATAACGTTGGAGCTGGCGCCTGGCTGACCGGAACCTGAAGTGGCCTGTAAACCAGGCACGCGGCCCTGCAGGGCCTGATCCAAGGATCCCACCGGTGTGGCGTCCATTGGTTTGTTACTGAGTACCGTAGCGGCGCCCACGTATTGGTTACGTTTAATGGTAGAGTAACCGGTTTTCACTTCTACTTCACTGAGCGACTGTGCAGACATTTTCATACGCACGTCAATCACTGATTCGTTACCGATAGGAATTTCCTGTGTTGCAAAACCAATGGATGCGAAGATTAAGGTTTTAGCGTTCTCTGGTACGGTAACGGTGTACTGTCCTTTTGCATTCGTGATACTACCGCGTTGTGTGCCTTTGATCTGGACAGAAACCCCGGGGAGTATTGCCCCATCGGTATCTACCACTCTCCCGGAGATTGTTCTCTGGGCATAAAGCGACACTGCAAATAGCATACACGCGACCCATGCGAATAGAATTTTTCTCATTTGCGCTTAATTTAGATTGGTTGAATAAAAGGTATAGGAGTCCCTGACCTGTCCTATGATCAGGTTCCAAAAAGCAAAAAAGTATATCCGTTGACGTTATACGTCAATTCATAAGCGATAAATAAAAAAAAGTGCGTAGTTACAGTTTACCGATATACGATAAACAGTGGCGAAGGGTGAATAAATTCAAGCAAAAGTTTATTTCACACAAGCACGCAAGTAACGATTAACGCTGATTTTGGCATTGTTCCTTGGAATTGCTGTAACTAGTTTTTTGGTTGTGAAAAATTATACTATCGTTCGTACAGATCTTGGTTTGATTACATTTTCCATTCACTCAATAGGGATGAGCATTTATTTCATATTCTCTAAGCTTGTAATCGGAAATAAAGATAACTACTTATCTCGCAAATTAACAATCCGATTTACAAATATTTATATTTATTATATATTATATTCTCTTTCAGTAAACTTAACAAGCGGTTGCACCTTATAAAAAGAAGGTGCAACCGCTTGCGAATTTTTTGGGAGAACAACCTTATTTAAAGTCGATTGGAATAGCCAGTTTTACACTGAAGTTTCGTCCCATGTTAAACACGCCGGCCCGCCCGGTGACCGGGTTTACATCGGCATATTTCAACCTGCTCAGGTTACTCTGGTAAGCCACATCTGTAATATTATTCACCGCAAAATGCAGGGAAAATAATGTCCGGTTCTTTTTATTCACGAAGTCGCTGCCAAAGCCGGCATTAAGCAGTGTGAAACCGTCCGTGGGGGTTTCCGTTTCGTATGCGCTGAAGATATTGTTCTGGGCAAAGTTCATATCCATTTGCACGCCCACATAGGCATTTTGCAAAACGCCACTGCCGATTTTCCTGAACTTACCTTTGAGTTCAGATAACCATCTCCCGGCAGGGATATTAGGCAAATACTTCGTAGAGTCAGTACCGTTAGCGGCCACTCCCCTTACGTAAGAAACCGTATTTTCAAAATGCAGCCAGTCAATCGGATGCGGATGGATATCCAGCATCAACTCACCTCCGTAGAGGTTAGCAGTGGTTTGCTGGTATTTAAAGGCTGCAAATCCTTCTTCGTTATTGGTTGCCGGGATGGAATCCGTACCGGCGAGGTTGAACAGCTTGCGGGAATAGATGAAGTTATTAATATGGTTATAGAAAATGTTCGCTGTCAGGCTCACATGTTCGGTATTAAAGTCCACCCCAATATCCGCCTGTGTACTTACTTCCGGTTTCAGGTCCGTATTGCCGTATTCGTATTTAATGGTGCCTTCGTGTACGCCGTTGGCAGAAAGTTCTGCAATGTTAGGCGCACGGAAGCCCCTGGCCGCATTGGCTTTGAGCGTCACGCGGTCGCTGGCGGCATAGCTAAGGCCTACGCTGGCAGAAACGTTATTGAAGTTTTTGTTGAACGCGGTAAAACGCGCATCGCCGCTGGCTGCCGGCTTGCCGTCTTCATCCAGGAAGAGGGCTTTGGAATTAAGGGAGCGGTTATCGAAGCGCGCGCCTCCGGAGAGGGTCAGCTTACCAAAGGATTTACGGGTTACTGCAAAACCACCGATATCAAACAGGTCGTATGCGGGGATCAGGTATTCCTCTCCTTTATTGGCATTGGTTTGCTGCATACCGTTTACGCCGACCGTGGTTTGCCATCCGTTCATTTCAGGCAGGAAATAACGGAAGCCGTAGTTGAAGGTCTTCAGGTCCAGGAATAACTCCGGATCGTTTGGCGCCAGTACGTCCCCATACTCTTTACGCTGGTTCAGCTGGTAGCCCAGGGTGAGTGCCAGACGGCCGCCGTTGGCCAGGTACAGGCTATTGTCCCAAACAATTTTCTGGTGGGAGATCTTTTGCTTCGGCACGTTCATACTGTATGACTTATTGTCGCTGCCCGTTGCGGAAGTTTCTTCGGCCACGCCATTGTTATTGATCAATTTAATGAAACCACCTGCGCTATCTCTTTCGCCTTCCACCAATCCGAGGTTTTGATTGAAGGAAGTGAAGGTCAGGTGAGAGTAGCCCCATTTTTTATTGATACCGATGCTGGCGCCGTAGTTCGTGTTGTTATAGCGGGAGTTGAATACGTAGTCGTCGTACTTATTTTTGTAATCGTGGGCTTGTTTTTGAGTAATGTAAGCGCTCCAACTTAGCCCGTTCTGATTCCCGGCAACATCGGCATGATACGCCATGGTACCGTTGTTAGACATATAGTTGGCCTCCACGTTGCCTTTAATTCTCCCCACAGGCAAAGGAGATGGGGTAATAATATTTACCACACCGGCGAGGGCATCCGAGCCGTACATCAGGGATGCGGGGCCTTTGAGGACTTCAATCCTGCTGACGTTATAATCATCGATTTCGATCCCGTGTTCATCCCCCCATTGCTGGCCTTCCTGGCGTACGCCATCGCTTACCACCACTACGCGGTTATAACCGAGGCCACGGATAAAAGGCTTGCTGATGGCAGGTCCGGTGGATAACTGGCTTACGCCCGGCACTTTAGAGATCGCGTCAATGATATTAGTGGAAATATGCTGGTCAAGGTCATCCTTACGGATGATGCTGACAGGCACCGGGTTGCTTTTCGCGGAGGTGGCCAGGTTTACCCCGGTTACTACCACTTCATTTTTTTCAATCAGCGTTTCGGAGAGTTCAAAATCGTGGCTGGTGGGCCCGTCGATCGTCAGCACCTCCGTATAGGCCGCATAGCCTATGTAATGGAGCTCTACCAAAAATTTTCCTTTGGGAAGATTCTTAATGCTGTATTGTCCGCTGGCATCCGCAGAGGCGCCTACCTTCAGGTCCGGCAGGTAGATGGTAGCGCCGGGCAAAGCGGTATGGGTATTTTTGTCTGTAATTTTTCCACTGAGCGAGTTATTCGTCAGTTCATCTTTCGTATCGGCATAAGCAAAGGCGTATAACGCGAGCATGGTCAGCGTTATCACCGAAAAGCGGGTCATAAATACACGCAGGTATTGCATATCAATAAATGATAAATCAGTTAGGAAAATCCACGCCGGGCGGGATCAGTTTTCTCGGCAGGCAGCATGGCGAAACCCGTGCTGCAGTTACTGTCTGTTGACAGGTTGAATCAGGAAATGGCAGGTGCTGACAGTACAGGCATTACCGGGGGAGCCCTGGGAGGGAGATTGCGGTGAACGGCATGCGCAGGCGCCGGGCAGGCGGGGTCCTGAAATACCCAAATCACCGTTTGAACCGGCGCTATATATGAAGTAACAAATACCTCATAGGGTTCGATACCTATTTGCAGGAAATCACAATGCTGGTGATGGGAGGAAATGGTGACCTCTCCTACCGGGTGAATGGTATCGTGCGTATCGTGATGGCGGGAAAATTCGTGTATAAATTCCCGTGGGAGCGAATTCAAGGTGAATACTCCCAACAGCATTATAGCAAGAAACCGATGCCACGACTTTTTGTACACGGGGCAAAGATAGGCAAAGCGACCCTATTTGCAACAACGTTGCACAAAAATTAATCAAAATTTAAACCAAGTAATTGATTTACCTCACTTTAAGCATAGGTCTTACCTGCTGTACCGCGCCATTCTGGAAACGGGCATAGTAAATACCGGTAGGCAGATAGCTGGCATCGAAGGTAAAGGTATAGGTACCCGGTGCGTGTACTTTGTTGACAGGCACGCTTACCAGCCTACCCATGGTATCAAAAATCTGCACCATGGTGTTGCCTGCGCCGGTGATATAGGTGATGGTTGTACGGTCCGTAAAAGGATTGGGACTGTTGATAATAAGGTGTTTATCCTCATCCGGGGTAATATCAGGGATGCCGGTGATCACGCCGCAGGCCACGCCGCTGATAAGGGGCAGCTGCTGGTAATCTTTCTGCAGTACCGTCTGCAGTTCATCCGGCTTTACGCAGAACCATTGTTGCAGCAGGGAGGCGTAGACTGACCTGAAATCGTACTGCATAGGGATGTTATCGTTTACGGAGCTGGCATCCGGGATGGAAGGGGTGTTACCCAGTACGCCCTGCATCACGTAATCGCCAAATACGATCATCGGAGCGGCGGCGCCATGGTCCGTACCCATACTGCCGTTGGATTTGATCCTGCGGCCGAATTCGGAGAAGGTCATACCTACTACGCGGCGGCTCGCTTTGAGTCCACGCAGATCGGCCATAAATGCGCTGATAGCTTCGGATACGCCTCCCAGCAATTTGGCGTGCGCGCCTTTGGAGGTATCCCCGGCTTCGGCCTGGCTGGCATGGGTGTCAAAGCCGCCGGTGCTCACCATGTACAATCTTGTTTTTAGGCCACCGGCTACCAGTCGCGCTACAATTTTCAGCTGTGCCGCGAGGTAGTTATTAGCCGGGTAATCGCCCTGGGAAGTAACCTTGGCGGCCGCTTTCTTAATGGCCTGTTCGTAACTGTTGGTTTGTTTGGCGATCAGGCGGATATATTCCAGTTCCTTACCGGCTTTGGTGTTAGGCACCGGATCCAGTACGCCGTCTATCAGGTTGTAGAAGTCGGTGGCGCTGGTGATGGCGATGCCCATACTGGCGTCCGTACCCTGGAAGGCCGGCGATACGATAGAGCCTATCTGTACAGCCAGCGGATCAGGGTTATCCGCGTTGGGATAACCGTTCGGGAAGCCGGGGTGTTGCGTTTCCAGGTAGCGGCCGGCCCAGCCGGTGGTCAGCACCTGGTTGGAGTCGGAGCCGGTGAGCCATATATCCGTAGCGCGGAAGTGCGAGAAGTTGGGAGAAGGGTATCCCACGCTTTGGATGATGCTTACCTTACCATCGTTGTATAATTTCTGGATACCTGTCATGGAGGGGTGTAAGCCCGCTTTGGTATAGCCTTCGAGTCGCAAGACCTTTCCTTCCTGGATGGCGATGTTGGTACGTGCGGACTGGTAGGCGGCGTATTTATCCAGCGGGATGACCATGTTGAGACCATCGTTACCGCCGGTGAGCTGGATCATGACCAGTACGTGGTCATTATCGGCGGCGGCGCTGAGTGCCTGCAGCAGGGGCGTGGAGCCGAATGCTTTAACGGAGAATCCACCGAGCAGTGTAGGCAGCACCGTAGCGGGGGCGGTATATTTAAGAAAATCTCTTCTTTTCATAAGGGTAAATCAACTGATCAGGATAATTGGTATTCAGACAGGTCCATGATGTATTTATAAAGCGCCTGGAGGCGGATATGAACATCGCTCCGGGCCTGCATGTCGTTCGGATTGGATACATACAGCTGCCAGGCGTTGGTCCAGTAGTAATCCTGGGTTTGGCCGGTCAGCAGGATGGTATCTTTCAGGAATGTCTTCAGGTTATCGGACACGCCTATACGATATAATATATCCAGTGAATCAGAGATGAGCGCTACCGGGTTGCCGGGATTGGGCAGCTGGGCGGCAAATGCCATCGGGTCGATGAACATATTGAAGTTGAAGCCGCGGTCGCTGATGAGGGCATCGGTAAGCATATTCCTTTTGGGCAGCGTATCGGTATTGATCCAAAGTTCATGGAAGGACGGCTCCTGGTAGTAGGCGTCCCAGCCGGCTACCAGCGGCGGATCGCCGAGGTTTTGCAGCATATAGGCGGCCGTGCTGTGGATCACTTTCCAGCATTCGTAGCGGGTGGTATAGTCGGCCGGGAACTGCACGTTGAACTCACGGAATACGCCTACGCAGAAGTCTACCGGCGATTTGATCAGGCAGGCATAGTTCAGGGGGTCGAAGAAATGTTCGCTTGTAAACAGTGCGTTGAGCGTGGTTTTGATGTCGTAGCCACTGGAGCGGAAGATATCCGCCAGGGGCGCGATCACGTTTTGTTCCGTAGCGGCGTCTATTTCGTAGTAAACGAAGAACCGGTAGAGTTTGCGGCAGATGAACTTAGCCACTTCCGGTTGCGCGAAAATAATGTTGAGGAGGTCGTCCAGCTCGGTAGCGCCGGCGGGGCCGGTTTTGCCGGAGATGACTTTATTGGAATAGAACGCGGAGAACTGTTTGTTCTCGATATCGTGCTGGGTGGTATTGAAAGTGCTGGTAATGTTGGCGTCATCGATACGGAAGCCGGTGAGTACGCGGGCGGTGGCTTTCACGTCGTCTTCCGTGTATTTGGAGTCCGGTCCTTTTCCAACGGTAAAGAGTTCGTGCAGCTCGCGCGCATAGTTTTCGTCTGCGGCGCCTTTGGAGTTGAGGTAACCATTGAGGTACACGAGCATGGCCGGGTCGAGGGTGATGGCTTTGGTAAGCGCTTTAAAGTTCCCCAGCGCGTGCCGGTGCATGGTCAGGTAGTTTTGGTAGAGGTACCGGCTATCCTGCACAGTAATGGTTTCCGTAACGAAGTGGTTATGCCAGAAGACTACCATTTTATCGTGTATGCTTCTGGGTTGGTTGATCAGTTGCCCGATCCACCAGGATTTATAAGAGGTAATTCTATCGTTTTCGGTATCGACATCGCCTTTAGGGGCCCTTACCCAGGTGGCGCCGAGGGGGACGCCGGTGGAGTCAGTTCCATAATTATTCACGGGCGGCTGTGGGTCCGGCTGTACGGTGAGCAGGGTATCCACGGCCTGTTGCATATTCATGCTGCTGAATGTTGCCAGGTCGGCCGGCGAAACGCCGAACATGGTCCGTTTCAGGAGGTGAAGAATCTGTTGTTTGCCCCATGGGCCGGAATAAGGAGCTATGCCGGTAGTAGTACGGGCTGCTTTTGGGGCAATAGCACTACGTGCAGGCGATAGGGTAAGGAATTGTCTGCGATCCATAATAAACGATATGGTTGATAGCAATTGTGCTTAATCGGACGGTAAATTAGTAAAAAGTTTAATTCAAGTAGATTAAAATATTACGAATTAATCTATCATATGCATTCCTATACTATATAGAAAAAACTCTAAGATATTGAGTGATAATAGACAATAAAAAACGAGCCCGCAGTTGTTGCGGGCCCGTTACTATAAATATTTTTATTTTTTTAGTGGAGATTTTCAATGACGCCGGCGATACCTTGTCCACCTCCTACGCAGGCGGTCACGATACCATATTTCTTATTGAGGCGTTTCATATCTCCGAGGATCTGCACGGTGAGTTTAGCGCCGGTGCAGCCCAGCGGGTGGCCTAAGGCGATGGCGCCGCCGTTGATATTAACGATATCCGGGTTTATGCCCAGTTCGCGGATAACGGCGAGGGACTGGGAGGCGAAGGCTTCGTTGAGTTCGACGAGGTCGATATCGTTGAGCGACTTGCCTGCTTTTTCCAGTGCTTTAGGCACGGCGGCCACGGGGCCTATGCCCATGATGCGGGGGTGTACCCCTGCGGAAACGCAGGATACGAGGCGGCCGATGGGCTTGAGGTTCAGTTTATTCACCATTTTCTCGCTCATGACGATCACGAAGGCGGCGCCATCGGACGTTTGGGACGAGTTGCCGGCGGTAACGGAGCCGCCTGCGGCGAATACCGGTTTGAGTTTGGCGAGGGCGTCGAGGCTGGTATCAGCGCGCGGGCCTTCGTCCGTATCTACTGTATAGGAGCGGCTGGCTTTTTTGCCTTTGGCGTCTACATATACCTCATTTACTTCTATGGGGAGGATACCTTCCTTGAAATAGCCGTTTTTAATGGCGTTTAAGGCTTTTTGGTGGGAGTTGTAGGAGAACAGGTCCTGATCTTCCCGGCTCACCTTAAATTCCTTTGCAACGGCTTCGGCGGTAAGACCCATTCCTATATAATAATCCGGGTTGGATTTGGCTACGGTGTAGTTGGGAACGGTTTTCCAGCCTGCTACGGGCACCAGGCTCATACTTTCGGTACCGCCGGCGATGATGCAGTCGGCCATGCCGGATTGGATCTTTGCGGTGGCGATGGCGATGGTTTCCAGTCCTGATGCGCAATAGCGGTTAACCGTCATGCCCGGTACTTCGATCCCGAGGGCTCTCACAGATATCATCCGTCCTATCTGCAACCCCTGTTCTGCTTCCGGTACGGCATTACCAACGATCAGGTCATCGACCTGTTTGGGATCGAGCTGGGGAACAGACTTGAGTAAGCCTGTAATCACATCAACTGCCAGATCATCGGGCCTGTAAAAGCGGAAACCTCCTCTCTTGGATTTGCCTACCGCGGTGCGGTAACCAGCAACTATATACGCTTCTTGCATTGGACTACAATTTTATCTTGAGTTAACGATATTAACTATCCTTTCAAATTTAATTAATTTAAGGATTAATATTGTCAGAGAAACCGTTAAATTTGGAATCCGGAATTTAACAGATGACAAGACTCTGTAGCTCAGTTGGTAGAGCAGCTGACTCTTAATCAGCGGGTCTAGGGTTCGAGTCCCTACAGGGTCAC
>Ga0164243_10003527_pt1 | contig 24993 bp, 21 predicted proteins | sample OricompcompostOP_FD_108781 | JGI IMG/M metagenome (GOLD analysis project Ga0164243, IMG submission 108781) | Organic Plus compost microbial communities from Emeryville, California, USA - Original compost - Organic plus compost (OP) | ecosystem: Engineered > Solid waste > Mixed feedstock >...
GTACACGGGAGTCATCGGTACCGCCGGGTACACCCGCTCCCGGCACGGGGCACCGGAGGACGGCACCATGCGGATGTCCTTCTGCCTGGAGGGGTTCTTCGGCCACCAGACCACCCCGGGCGGGGAGATCTACTGGTTCGAGAACTACCACCTGGGCCGGGAGCCGCAGCGCGGCGAGATCGAGTCCGTCAGCCACGAGGAGTGGCAGCAGCGGCTGCTGGCCAAGCACAGCAAGGACCACTACCCGGTGCCGCAGCTCATCGAGGACACCCCCTCGGGGATCATCGGCTACCCGATCTACGACATGCCCTCCATCCCCACCTGGCACAAGGGCCGGGTCTGTCTGGTGGGGGACGCGGCGCACGCCACCTCCCCGCACGTGGGGCAGGGTGCCTCCATGGCGATGGAGGACGGCATCGTGCTGGCCAAGTGCGTGCGCGACATCCCCGATGTGCGGCAGGCGTTCGCCGCCTTCCAGGGCGCCCGCAAGGACCGGGTGGAGAAGGTCATCAAGGAGGGGCGGAAGACCGGCAACCAGAAGGCCGCGGCCAACGGTTTCCAGCGCGCCGTCCGCGATCTGGTGCTGCCCTTCTTCCTCAAGCTGGGCGTCAAGGCCACCGAGCCGGTCTACAGCTACCGGGTCGACTGGGAGGAGCCCGTCACCGCCGCCCGCTGAGCGGCCCGGCCCCGGCGGGCCCGGGCGCCCACAGCGGAGGGGAGGGGGAGCGGCCGGACAGCCGCTCCCCCTCCCCTCCGCTGTGGGCCGGTGCGGGGTCAGGACCCGTTGTGGGTGGAGATCTGCACCAGGTTGCCCGCCGGGTCGGAGACGTAGGCCGAACGCTCGCCCCACGGCTGGTCCTTGGGTGTCATCAGCCCCCGCGCGCCGGCCGCCTTGGCCTTCGTGTAGGCGGCGTCCACGTCGGGGGCCAGCACGGCGATCTCGGACTGCTTGCGCTTGGAGGGCCCGATCCGCTTCAGCGGCGTCGAGTCCTTGATCACGTCGTAGGTGGAGAAGGTCAGGTAGTAGCTGTCGCCGAGGCTTACCGTGCCGAACACCGCCGGGCCCTGCTCGGGGAAGCGGTAGTCCACCCTGAAGCCGAACGCCTCGTGGTAGAAGTCCAGCATCTCGTCGATGTTCTCGGTGTAGAGGGTCGGCTGGCCGTACCGGGGCGCCTCCTGGACGGTGGGACGCGCCGACGTGGGGGAGACGGCACCGGCACCGGAGGGGGCGCCCGCCACCAGTCCCACGGTCAGCGCCGCGGCGCCCGCCGTTCCCGCCGCCCACATTCTGACCGCTCTCGCACGCATGGGATCACTCCTCGCCGGGGTGTGTTCGTACCGTTGCGTCCGCCAGCACACGGCACCCCGCTTGAGCACCACTCGATCCACCACGGCACCCATCGAGCCCCCCTCCACCACCCCTCCGGCATCCCGGCGCACCGTGCCCGGGAGGGCCACAGCCTGGCCGACGACACGCCCAAGGCCGCCAAGAGAGGGAGACATTCATGCGTGGTTCCACCCAGATCCTCGTCATCGGGGGAGGGCCCGCCGGATCGACGGCGGCCGGACTGCTGGCGAAGGAGGGCTTCGAGGTCACCCTGCTGGAGCGGGAGACCTTCCCCCGCTACCACATCGGCGAGTCGATCCTCCCCTCGTGCCGGCCGATCCTCGAACTCCTCGGTGTGTGGGACACGGTCCAGGCCCACGGCTTCCAGCCCAAGGGCGGCGCCTACTTCTTCTGGGGTCCGGAGGAGTGGGAGGTCAAGTTCGACAGCCTCGGCGACGACGGCACCAACGCCTGGCAGGTCATCCGCTCCGAGTTCGACGAGATCCTGCTGCGGCACGCCGGGAAACTGGGCGCCGAGGTCGTGGAGAACATCACCGTCAAGGAGCTGGAGTTCGACGGCGACAGGCCCGTCGCCGCCCACTGGGCCCACACCAAGAACCCCGCCGAGAGCGGACGCATCACCTTCGACTACGTCATCGACGCCTCCGGGCGCGGCGGCGTCGTGGCCGCCAAGCACCTCAAGAACCGCGAGTACCACGAGATCTTCCGCAACGTGGCCGCCTGGTCCTACTGGAAGAACGTCAAGCCGCTCGACCGCGGCCCCAAGGGCGCCATCGCCGTGTGCTCCGCACCCGACGGCTGGTTCTGGGTGATCCCGCTGCACGACGGCACCACCAGCATCGGCCTGGTCACCGGCCGGGACATCTTCAACGACAAGCGCAGCCGGCTCGGCGGCATCCAGCAGGTCTACGACCAGGCCATGAGCGAATGCCCCGCGGTCACCGGTCTGCTGGGCGACGCCGAACAGGTCACCGGCATGAAGGTCGAGCAGGACTACTCCTACAACGCCGAGGACTTCGGCCGCCCCGGCTATCTGATGTGCGGCGACGCGGCCTGCTTCCTCGACCCGCTGCTGTCCACCGGCGTCCACCTGGCCACCTACAGCGCCATGCTCGCCAGCGCCTCCCTCACCAGCGTGCTGCGCGGCGAGGTCGAGGAGAAGGAGGCCTGGCACTTCTTCAACACCGTCTACCGGCACGCCTACGAGCGGCTGCTGGTGCTGGTCTCCGTCTTCTACGAGAGCTACCGCGGCAAGGAGCACCACTTCTACAACGCGCAGAAGCTCACCCGCGCCCAGCGCGACGGCCTCAACCTCCAGGACGCCTTCGACCGCATCATCACCGGCATCGCCGACATGGAGGACGCCCAGGACGTGTACGCCAGCGTCCACGCCCACCTCAACGGCGCCGAGAGCGGCGACCCCAACCCGCTGGCCAACCTCAACAAGGTGCACGAGCAGAAGCAGGCCCCCATGAGCCCGGCCAACGCCGTCGGCGGCCTCTACCTCGCCTTCCGCCCCTCCCTGCACCTGGCCCGCGCCCAGACCCCCGCCACCGAAGGAGGACCCGCAGCATGACCGCCGCACCACCCGCGCCCCGGCAGGACGGGGCGGCCTCCTCGATGCGCCCCTGGCCGCCCTGGTTCCGCACCCTGTTCATGAGCGACCTGTGGGAGCGGTTCGGCTTCTTCGGCATGCAGGCCATCCTCGTGCTGTTCGCCGTCGCACCCCGCGACGAGGGCGGACTCGGCCTCGCCAAGGCAGATGCCGCCGCCCTCTTCGGCGCCTGGATCGGGCTCGCCTTCATGCTGTGCCTGCCCGGCGGCTAGATCGACGACCGGCTGATGGGGCCCCGCCGCACCCTGCTGCTGGGCGCCGCGATCACCACCCTCGGGCACTTCGCGCTGGCCACCCCGCTGCTGTGGCTGACCCCACTCGCGCTCGTCCTGCTGGCCGTCGGCATGGGCCTGTACAAGCCCAACCACCAGGCCATGCTCAACCTGATGTTCAAGGAGAGCGGACGCCGTGAGGCCGGCATCTCCCTGATCTACGTCGGCATCCAGGTCAGCGCGCTCACCTCCCCGCTGATCGCCGGGTTCCTCGGCGAACGCGTCGACTGGCGGCTGGGCTTCGCCGTCTCGGGCACCGCCATGCTGCTGGGCACCGTCCAGGTCGCCCTGGCCCGGCCCCGCTTCCAGGGCGAGGGCGAGCGGCCCGGCAGACCCCTGGAGCCCGCCGCCGCGCGCCGGGCCAAGGCGCTCACCGGCGCCGTGGGCGCCGGCCTGGCCGTCCTGCTGGGCGGTCTGGCCCTCGTCGGGGGACTGACCGCCGGGAGCGGTATCGCGCTGGTCGGCATGGCATCCGTCATCGCCCCCGTCCTCGCCTACACCGTGCTCTACCGCAGCCGGGAGCTGACCGCGGGCGACCGCAGACGGCTGCGCTCCTTCCTGTGGATCTTCCTCGGCTCGACCCTCTTCTGGTCGCTGATCGCCCAGGACGGCTCGTCGCTGACCCTCTTCGCCAAGCACTCCACCGACCGTGAGGTCTTCGGCTTCGAGGTGCCTGTCAGCTGGCTCCAGTCCGCGACGCCGCTGTTCATCCTCGTGCTCGCGCCGCTGTTCGCCTGGTTCCTGCTCCAGCAGCGCGGCGGGCGCGCAGGGGTCCCCGCCAAGTTCTCCGCGGGACTCCTGCTGACCGGCGTCAGCTTCCTGGTCATGGCGCTTGCCGCGGCACTGGCCTCCGGCGACGAGAGGGTCTCCCCGCTGTGGCTGCTGGTGGTCTATCTGATGCACGCCTGCGGCGAACTCATCGTCGCCGCCGTCGGTATCGCCGCCGTCGCCGACGTCCTGCCGCGCCGCTTCCTGGCCCACATGCTCGGCCTGCTGTGGCTCTTCGCCGCGCTCGGCGGCGGTGCCGGCAGCGGACTGGTGCGGCTCATCGACGTCATCCCCGAGGCGCTGTACTACCTGCTGCTCGCCGTGCTGGCCCTGACCGTCGGCGGCGCCCTGGCCCTGCGCCGGCACACCGTCGCCCGCGGGCTGGCCCCCGAACCCGGTGGGCCCGCGGCCGACGGGACCGCCGAGCCCGCGCCCGCGGCCGGGTCCGGCCCCACCACCGTGAAGGAAGGTGACCCCGCATGACCTCCGTCACCCCGGCCCCGGGCACGGCCGCCCCCGCAGCCGACCTCAGCAACCTGGGACTCGGCTTCGCCTCCGCGAAACTGCTGCTCACCGCGCTCGAACTCGGCGTCTTCACCACCCTCGCCGAGTCCGCCGACGGCAGCGCGGAGGCCGAGGAACTCCGTGCAGCGCTCGGCCTGCACCCCCGCGCCGCCGCCGACTTCTTCGACGCGCTGACCGCGCTCGGCCTGCTGGAGCGGCGGTACGGCCGCTACCGCAACAGCCCCGCGGCCCAGGCGCATCTGGTGCGCGGCCCCCACTACCAGGGCGGCTTCCTCGAAGGCGCCAACCACGTGCTCTACCCGGCCTGGGGCCGCCTCACCGAGGCCCTGCGCACCGGCAGGCCCCAGGCCGACGGCGACTTCGAGGCCATGCTCGCCGATCCGCAGGCCCGGCGGATGTTCCTGGCCATGCAGGACTCCCTCAGCCAACCCCTGGTGCCCGGTCTGCTGGACGCCCTCGACTGGTCCCGGTACCGCACCCTCACCGATGTCGGCGGCGCCCGCGGCAACCTCGCCGGGCATCTGCTGCGCGCCCGGCCCGGACTGCGCGCCACCGTGTTCGACCGGCCGCAGAACGCCGGGCCGTGCGCCGAGCACGCCGCCGCGCTCGGTGTCGGCGACCGGCTCTCCTTCACCGGCGGCGACTTCTTCACCGACCCGCTGCCGCCCGCCGACGTGCTGGTCGTCGGCCATGTCCTCGCGGACTTCTCCCGCGACGAGCGCCGCACCCTCATCACCAAGGCGCACGCCGCCGTCCGCGACGGGGGCGCGCTCCTCGTCTACGACCCGATGAACGGCGACACCCCCCATCTGACCTCCCTCGTCGCCAGCCTCCACATGCTCGTCATGACACCGGCCGGCGCCGGATACCACCCCGGCCACTGCACCGGCTGGATGGAACAGGCCGGCTTCACCGACGTGACCCGGCACCCGCTGCCCCTCGGCAACACGCTGCTCGTCGCCCACAAGCCGCCCGCCCGGAAGGGGGAGTGACCGTGGAGATCGGAGTGGGCCTGCCCACCACCGTGCCCGACACCGACGGACCCCGCCTGCTCGACTGGGCACGGCGTGCCGAGACGTACGGCTTCTCCAGCCTCGGCGTGCTCGACCGGCTCGTGTACGACAGCTACGAACCCCTCACGGCGCTCACCGCCGCAGCCGCCGTCACCACCCGGATCCGGCTGGCGACCACCGTCCTGCTGGCCGCCTACCGGCCCGCGCCCGCCCTGCTCGCCAAGCAGCTGGCCACCCTCCACGAGCTGTCCGGCGGGCGGCTCGTCGTCGGTGTGGCGGCCGGCGGGCGCGAGGACGACTTCCGGGCGACCGCCACCGGCTACCACGACCGGGGCCGCCGCCTCGACGAGACCCTCGGCGAACTCCGCGCCGTCTGGGACGGCAAACAGACCGCGACCGGCGTCACCGGCATCGGGCCCCGGCCCGCCGGCAGGGGGCCGCAGATCATCGTCGGCGGCCACACCCCCGCGGCGATGCGGCGGGCCGCGCGGCACGCCGACGGCTGGATCGCCGGCGGCAGCTCCGCCACCGGGTACGCGGACCTCGCCGGGCGGGCCCGAGCCGCGTGGCGGGATGCCGGGCGCGGCGGTGAGCCGCGGCTCGTCGCGCTGCTGTACGCCTCTCTGGGGGAGGGGGCGCGGGAGCGGGCGGAGCGTTATCTGCGCGCGTACTACGCCTTCATCGGGCCGAAGGCCGAGATGGCGGCGAAGGCGGTCCTCACCGACGAGGGAGCCCTGCGGGAGACCGTCGCCGCGTACGAGGCGGCCGGATGCGACGAGTTGCTGGTCTTCCCCTGCGGCGCGGCCCCCCGCGAGCTGGACCTGCTGGCGGCGGCCACCCTCTCCTGACCTCCGCCGAAGGCCCGCCCTCCCCGGGAGGGCGGGCCTTTCCGTGTGCTCGGGGCGCTGTCCCAGGAGTACGAGCCTTCCCCCTGCCCCGCACGCAGTCGGCCGCCGCCCTCCGGAGAAGGGGAGGACGGCGGCCGGCGGGCTGTGCGGTCGGGGCGGGCGGTGAACGCCGGGCGGCAAGGGCCGGGCGGTCAGGGTTTCGTCGCCGGGGTCTTCCGGGGGGCGGGGGAGGGCGGGGCGTACTCGAAGTCGCCGAGCGCGGTGACGCCGCCGTCACGCCGGCCGAGGAGATGGAGCAGCGGCCCGGCCATGGCGGTGGTCACCAGGGCCATGACCACCATCAGTCCGTACAGTTCGCCGCCGATCACGTGCAGTTGGAGTCCGACGGTCAGGATGACGATCTCGGTGAGCCCTCGGGTGTTCATGAGGGTGGCCAGCACCCCGCTCTGCGCCGGGGGCACCCGGTTGACGCGGGCCGCCACGTAGGCTCCGGCGAACTTCCCGGTCACGGCGGTCAGCAGGATGAGCCCGAGTTCGCCCAGCCCGCGGCTGCCGAGCCGGGAGAGATCGACCTGGAGCCCGGCGACGACGAAGAAGGCGGGCAGCAACAGCAGCCGGGTGACGTATTCGAGGCGGTCGGTGATCTGGGGCCGCAGCCCGCGGAAGGTGTCGCGGGGCATGACGGCGCCGAACAGGAAGGCGCCGAAGACGAAGTGCGCGCCCATCCATTCGGTGGCGAGGCTGGAGAGCAGCAGCCCGCCGATGACGACGATGAGCTGGTCGGCGGTGACGTGTTCGCGGGCCCAGCCCTGCCAGCCGGTCGCGTCGCGGCGGCCGTCGAACAGCCGGCGCAGCAGGGGCCGGACGACCAGCAGCATGAGGGCCAGGTAGACGGGGGCCAGCAGCATCCGCCACTGGCCGCCCCCGCCGGCGACGGTGACGACGACGGCGAGCAGGGACCAGGCCAGGATGTCGTCGAGGGCGGCGCCGGCCAGGGCGATGCCGCCGACGCGGGTGCGGCCCAGTCCGGTGTCGGCGAGGATGCGCGCCAGCACGGGGAACGCGGTGACGGCCATGGCGGCGCCGAGGAAGAGCACGAACGCGGCGCGGCTGCCGGTGGCGTGGCGGTCGGCGAGGTGGAGGGCGAGCAGCCCGCCCAGCAGGAGGGGCAGCAGGACCGAGCACAGGGACACGCTGGCGGCGACGCGTCCTTGGCCGCGCAGCCTGCTCAGGTCGAGTTCGTAGCCGATGACGAACATGAACAGCACGAGGCCGAGGTTGGCGAGCGCGGTGAGCATGGGCCGCACATCGGTGGTGAAGAGGTGGTCGGCGAGCGCGCCGCCGAAGAGGGTGGGGCCGACGAGGAGCCCGGCCAGCAGCTCGCCGACGACGGGTGGCTGGCCCAGTCTGCGGGCGGCGGCGCCCAGGAGCCGGCTGAGCGCCAGGATGGCGGCCAGCCCGAGGAAGAAGGACTGTACCTGTTCCTGCGTCATATGAGTGCGCCCCCTGCGCCGTTCGGGCCGCTCGGGCCCTCGGACCTGGTCGCCGGGACCGGGCATGGTCCGGCGATGGTCCGGGACGGTAAGGGGGCGCGCTCGAAGATCCGCCGAGGTGTCAGCGGGACCGGCTCGCGGACGGCTCGGGCGGGTGGACGGCCGCGGGGTCGGGCAGCACGGGTGTGGTGCCCCGGCGGTGCGCGGTGCGGCAGTCGTCGAGGAATTCGCGGCTGAAGAGGGCGCTCAGGGTGGCGATGCCGCCGCGCGCGACGCGGATCTCGCCGCGCTGGAGGGTGCCGGTGAGCCGGATGACGCGGCCGTGGCGCGGCATGTGCCGTTCGCGGTCCTTGACGGTGCAGCGTCCGACGAGGGCCAGTTCGCGTTCGTCGAGGACGGCGTCCTCGGGGAGCAGGAGCTTGAGCATGCTGCGTTCGCAGTGCAGCCGCAGTTCGAGATCGCCCTCGGGCAGCTGGGGGGAGCGCAGGTCGAGGTGGACGCAGGAGCGGCGGGCGCGGACGTCGATGAGGCGGGCCCGGGTCCAGTGGCCGAGCCGTTTGACGTTGGTGTAGAAGGCTTCGACCTGCTCGGGGGCGGTCCCGCCGGTGGTTTCTGTGGTCTCGGTGGTGCCGGTGGGGTGTTCGGTGTGCTGGTTGCTCATCGCAGTGTTCCTTCCGGGAACCCGGGCAACAACCCGATGTGGACATGCCGTGGCCACCGGTTATCTTGATTACCAAGCTAACCGGACAGCTTTATTTTGAGAGTCGAGATACTTGTATGTCAAGCGAAACTCCCTCCATCGCGCACGACGGCCGGCACTCCAAGGAGGCCGAGCTGCGCCGGCAGCTCGGTGCGGAGGTCCGCGCCCTCCAGAGCGCGACCGACGCGGTGGACGCGGCCACCGCCGAACGCCTCGGCATCAACCGCACCGACCTGCACTGCCTCGACGTCCTCACCCAACGCGACAGCGCCGCCCCCAGTGAACTGGCGGCGGCGCTGGGACTGACCACGGGCAGCGTCACGGCGATGCTCGACCGGCTGGCCCGGCTCGGCTACCTCACCCGCGAACCGGACCCGCAGGACCGGCGGAAGTCCGTGGTGCGGGCCACGGAGGAGACACGGCGCGGCGCTGCCGACCTCTACGGCCCGCTCGCCGAGGAGGGTGCCGCCCTCATGGCGCGCTACTCCCTCCCCGAGCTGGAACTCCTCGTCGACTTCCTGCGCCGCAACCGCGAACTCCAGGAACGGCACGCCGAACGGCTCCGCGAGCGGGCCGGCTGACCCCGATCGCGGTGCGCCGGGCCTCAGCCCGGCTTGTGGGCGACGACCAGGGTGACGTCGTGCCCCAGGGCGTGGTGCTCGACGCGGGCGAACCCCGCGTCGAGCATCCAGCCGGTGCACTGCGCGAGCGTGTAGCCCTTCCCGTGCGGGGTCATCAGCTGGAGGTTGAGGCTGCGCAGCAGATTCCGCAGATAACTCTCGTCCTCCGGCACGATGACCGGGTCCCACACCAGGAAGGCCCCGCCGGGCCGCACCCCGGCGAAGGCGTTCGCCACCAGCCGTGCCCGCTGGTCGTCGTTCCAGTCGACCAGCGCGTGCCCGAGCATCAGCACATCGGCCTCGGGCAGCGGCCCGGCGAAGAAGTCGCCGCCGCGGAAGCCGAGCCGGCCGCTCATGCCCAGTGAGGCCACGTGCGCCGTGAAGTCGGCCTCCAGCTGCGGCAGGTCGAACACCTCGGCCCGCAGGTGCGGATGGGCGGCCACGACACCGGCCAGGACGTTGCCCCGGCAGCCGCCGAGTTCCAGCACGGATTCGTACGAGGCCCAGTCGAAGACCTCGGTCAGGGCCGGGATCAGCGGCCGGCTGGCGTCCTCCGCCATCCGCACCAGACCGTCCTTCTTCTCCTCGCTCTCGTACAGCTGGTCGAACATGTCGTCGCCGGAGTAGGTCGCCGCCTGCGGGGCGCCCGTCCGCAGGCCCTCCGCCAGCCGCTCCCACGCCGGGTACATCACCCGGTCGGCCAGGTGCAGGAAGCCGCTCAGCGACGCCGGGTCGCCCGGCACCAGCAGTCGGCCGGAGACGGCGCTGTTGGCCCAGGCGCCCTGCGGGGTGCGCTCCAGGAAGCCGAGTTCGGCGAGGGCGGCCAGGAAGTGGTCGCAGCCGCGCGGGTGCAGCCCCAGCTTCTCCCGCAGCCGCTCCTCGGGCAGCGGCCCCGCGGCCAGCGCGGCGAACAGTCCCAGTTCGGTGCCCGCCAGCACCAGCTTCGCCGGCTGGAAGGCCATGGCCTGGCCGAGCACCTGCCCGGCCCGGGCCGTCACGGTCTCACTCATGCGCCCACCCCGCCGTCACGGCGCGACCGCCGCGGCCCGCGCCACCACGTCCGCCAGCACCGCGTCCGGATCGGCCACCGAGCCGGGCCCGTCCGCCGAGCGCCACGAGACGAACGCGTCCGGCCGCACCAGCACGGCGCCGCCCTCGCCCAGGCCGTACGCCTCGGCCCAGTCCCGGTCCACGGGCCGCAGTTCCTCGTGCGGGCCGACGGCGTGGCTGCGCAGCGGGACACCCAGCCGCTCGGCGGCCTTGACCGCTGCCTTCGCCCACGCCTCGCCGCCGGGGCCGTGCAGCAGCACGAAGTCGTCCCAGAACAGGTCGATGGTCGACAGCTCCTCCTCTCCGCGCCGCAGCCACACGTGCGGGGCACGGGTGCCCGGCTCGCCGGTCAGCTTCAGATCGGGCGTGAGGACCTTCGAGGCGGGGGCGCCGACCACGGACGAGGAACGGTAGCGGTAGCCGAGCGTGATGATCACGTCGTCGACGAAGTCGGCACGGTCCTGCTCGGTGGCGTACCCGTGCCGGATGCGGTTGCGCACCAGGGCCTGCTCGGACATGGCGGTGCCCAGCGGGCGGCGCTCCGCGTCGTAGGTGTCCAGCAGCGCGTCGCTGCCCCAGCCGTGGTGCACGGCCGCCAGCTTCCAGGACAGGTTGTGAGCGTCGTGGATGCCGGTGTTGGCGCCGAACCCGCCCGCGGGCGGGTGGACGTGCGCGGCGTCACCGGCCAGGAAGACCCGGCCCACCCGGAACGTCTCGGAGACCAGCTGGGCGCCCTGCCAGGGCACCTTGGCCGTGATCTCGACGTCGATGTCCTTGCCCGCGGCGCGGCGGACGATCTCCACACAGCGCTCGTCGGTGTAGTCCTCCGGCTTCTCGCCCTTCTCCGGGTAGTAGATGGGCGCGGCCAGCCACGGGTCGCAGCCGTGCAGCCGGGACAGGCCCATCAGGGAGCCGCCGGCCGAGGCGTAGCACAGGATGAACTTGCGGTCCCCCAGGAGCTTTTCCAGCTCGGGCGCCCGGAAGTAGATGCTCAGCGCGTTGAAGACGGTGCCGCGCCCGACCCGCTCCACGCCCAGGGCGCGGCGGACACGGCTGCCCGCGCCGTCGGCCCCCACCAGGTAGTCGGCGCGGATCGTCAGCCGCCTGCCGGTCGCCGACTCCTCGGCGACGGCCGTCACCCCCTCCTCGTCCGCCGCGAAGGAGACCAGCTTCGTGTTGAACCGGATGTCGGCCCCGTACTCCCGGGCCTTGGCGACCAGCACCTTCTCGTAGCGGTCCTGGCCGCAGCCCATCACCCGCTCCGGGCTGACCGTGGGGCCGTCCAGCGACGGGGACTCCAGCAGCTCGGCGTTGTCGATGTCGGAGAAGGTGTCGACCTTGATGATCCCGCCCTCGAAGTAGGCGTGCGAGTTGCCCTTCTCCAGCGCGCGGATCTCCTTCCCCAGGCCCGCGGCGCGGAACAGCTCCATGGTGCGGGCCTGGAGGCCCGGGGCGCGGGGGAGCATGGAAGTGCTGTCCCGCTTCTCCAGCAGCATGGTGGCCACGCCTCGCCGGCCGCTGAACAGTGCGGTGGACAGTCCGACGGGACCACCACCGACGATCAGCACCGGGATCTTCACGTCATACATGCATGTCCCCTCTGAACGGCTGGACTTGGCCGGAATCGGCACCCCAGAGAAGTAGACGCGGCGGCTAGAGGGCCGGTGGAGACGCACCGGGGGAGGCGAGCGGCACCGCCGCCCGGCGGCCCGCGTGCCGTCCCCACCGCTGTTCGAGGAGCGCTCAACCCGCCGGTGTGACTCTCCCGTGGCGGCCCTGGCGCCAGGCCATGTGCCGTTTCGGAAGGAGTCTCGCGCATGACGCACACCAGCCTGGATGTCAGCACCCCGGCCGGAATCATCCGGCTGAGCAACGCCTTCTGCGACGCGAAGGCGCTGCTGACCGCGGTCGAACTGGGACTGTTCACCACCCTCGCCGAGAAGGGTCCCTCGACCCAGGAGGAGATCCGCCAGGAACTGGGCCTGCACGGCCGCGGGCTGAGCGACTGGCTGCACCTGCTGGCCGCGCTGGGGCTGCTCACCCGCCAGGACGGCAGGTTCGGCAACGCGGAGGGCGCCGGCACCTATCTGGTGCGCGGCAGCGAGCAGTACGTGGGCGGCTTCCTGGAGCGCTCCAACCGCAACCTCTACCCGGCCTGGGGCCGGCTCACCGAGGCGCTGCGCACCGGCGAACAGCAGTCCGGCAGCGACTTCGAGGAGGTCACCAAGAACCCGCACATCCTGCGGCAGTTCGTCAACATGATGGACGCCCTCACCCACGTGGTGGGACCCGAACTGGTCGAGAAGTTCGACTGGAGCGGCCACAGCTCCGTACTGGACGTGGGCGGGGCCCGCGGCAACCTGTGCTCCATCATCGTCAAGGCGCAGCCCCACCTGAGCGGCCACGTCTTCGACCTGCCGCCCATGGAGCCGCTCTTCGACGAGAAGGTCGCCGCCTACGGGCTGACCGGCAAGGTCACCTTCCACGGCGGCAGCTTCTTCACCGACCCGCTGCCCCGCGCCGACGTCGTCACCCTCGGCCACGTGCTGCACGACTGGGACGAGCAGCAGCGCGGCGAGCTGGTCGCCAAGGCGTACGACGCCGTCAACCCGGGCGGGGCGCTGCTCGTCTACGACCGGATGCTGGACGACACCCCCGACCACGTGGAGAACCTCGTCATCAGCCTCGACATGCTGCTGGTCACCGACGGCGGTTCCGAGTACCCGGTCTCGGAGGTCGTCGCGCACGCCGGGCGCGCCGGGTTCGCCTCCACCGAGACGCTGCCGCTGAGCGACTACGACACGCTCGTGATCTGCCGCAAGGCCGCCTGAGCGGGCCGCCCGAGCCGCCCCGACACGGAGGAGTCCCCATTCCATGAGCGCTACCCAGCAGGCCCCCGGACAGCTACCGGTACTGATCGTCGGCGGTGCGGTGACCGGGCTGTCCACCGCGGTCTTCCTCGGCCGGCACGGCGTCCGCAGCCTCGTCGTCGAACGGCACCCCGACACGCTCAGCCATCCCCGCTCGCGCGGCGTCAACCCGCGGACGGTGGAGCTGTACCGGCAGGTCGGTCTGGAGCGGGCCATCTGGTCCGAGGCCAGCCTCGCCACCGACTTCAGCAAGCTGCTGATGATCCGCGCCGAGACCCTGGCCGGCCCCGAGATGTTCAGCGGCCCCACCGACCAGCCCGACCCCACCGGCGGCGTCAGCCCCTGCGAGTGGGCACCCATCGACCAGGACCGGCTCGAACACCTGCTGCGGGACCGGGCCGCGGCGCTCGGCGCGGAGCTGGCCTTCGGCACCGAACTGGTCTCCTTCGACCAGGACGCGGACGGCGTCACCGCGCTGCTCCGTGATGCCGCCGACGGCAGCGAACGCACCGTGCGGGCCGCGTATCTGGTCGCCGCCGACGGCAGCCGCAGCCCGGTGCGGCAGCGGCTGGGCATCGTGGCCGACGGGCCCGGCGAGTTCGCCACCACCCTCTCGGTGCTCTTCGAGGCCGACCTGAGCCGGGCGGCGCGCGGCAGGGAGGTCGGCGTCTGCTATCTCGACAAGCCGGCGCCCTCCACCATCCTGTTCGCGCACGACGGCGAACAGCGGTGGATCTTCGCCACGGCCATGCCGGAGGGCGAGAGCCTGGAGACGATGACCGAGGAGCGGGCCGTCGGTCTGGTCAGGGACGCCATCGGCGAGCCGGACCTGGCCGTGCGGATCGTCCCGCAGCTCCCGGCCGGCGGGGCGAAGTGGCTCAGCTTCGTCATCGGCGCGCAGGTCGCCCGCGACTACCGCAGCGGGCGGGTCTTCCTCGTCGGGGACGCCGCCCACCTGGTGCCGCCCACCGGCGGGTTCGGGGCCAGCCTGGGCATCCAGGACGCCGGGAACCTCGCCTGGAAGCTGGCCGCCGTCCTCGACGGCACGGCCGCCGACTCCCTGCTGGACACCTACCACGCCGAGCGGCACCCGGTGGCCTGGATGACGCTCCAGCAGGCGCTCGGCATGATGCAGGAGCGCACCGGCCCCGAGGGCGAGGGCCAGGAGGCCGGTCCCGACCCCGCGGAGGCGTACGGCACCACCGTGTTCGGCTACCGCTACGGCGACGGCCCGCCGGTGCCGCCGCACGCCCTGAACGGGGAGCCGGGCACCCGGGCCCCGCACGTGGAGCTGGACCGGGCGGGGGAGCGGATCTCCACCCTCGACCTGTACGGCGGCGCCCCGGTGCTCCTGACCGCGGAGGGCGGCGCGGCCTGGGCGCGGGCGGCCGGCGCGGTCGCCGAGGAGACGGGCGTCCGGCTCGACGCGTACCGGGTGGGCGGGGACGGCGCGACGCTGACCGCGCCGGACGGCGGCATCGCCAAGCCGTACGGCATCGGCGAGGACGGCGCCGTCCTCGTCCGCCCCGACGGCTTCGTGGCCTGGCGTGCTCAGGGCGCGGCGGACGATCCGCGGGCGGCTCTGCGGGAGGCGGTACGGGCGCTGTACCCGGCACCGCACTGAGCCGTCGCACACCGGCCGGCGGGGTTCGCCCCGGCCGTCCTGCGGTGCAGCACGCGGCCGGGGTCCCCTTCCGAGGGGCCCCGGCCGCGTCGCGTCCCGGGCGGCCGGTGCTCACCGTCCGGTGCGTGGCGGGGCATCGGCGGGGAGGGTGCATACTGGTTATCGGTACGAAACCGTTTCGTACCGACGGAGGTGCCAGAATGACGTCCGTGGCAACGACACGGCGCAGCAGAATCACCCCCGAGCGCGAGGCGGAGCTGTACGACGCCGTGCTCGACCTGCTGCGCGAGGTGGGGTACGACGCGCTGACGATGGACGCCGTCGCCGCCGCCACCCACTCCAGCAAAGCCACCCTCTACCGGCAGTGGGGCAGCAAGCCGCAGCTGGTCGCCCGGGCGCTCAAGCACGGCAAGCCCGGTCCCTCGTGCGCCGTCGCGGACACCGGATCGCTCCGCGGCGACCTGCTGGAGACCGTCGTGCACGCCTTCGACGACAGCCGCATCGAGCAGGACGCCGCGCTGATGCGCGGAGTGGGCCGCGCCGCCCACGACAACCCCGAACTCCTCGCCGCGCTGCGCGAGCTGCTCATCGAACCGAGCATCGCCGAGCTGCGCGTGCTGCTGGACCGGGCGGTGGCCCGGGGCGAGATCCGGCCCGACAACCCGGCGCTCGACCTCGTCCCGCACATGTTCCTCGGCGCCCTGGTCAGCGGCGAGCTGATCGACGGCCGGCAGGTCACCCAGGAGTTCCTGGTCACCTACCTCGACGCCGTGCTGATGCCCGCCCTGCGCGCCTGACACGGACACGGACGCGGGCCCGGCCCGCGCCCTCCGGCACCTCCCCGAGCCCGCACCTTTCCCGTCCTCAGCCCACCCCTCGGCGGGCCCGTGCGCCCAGTGCCGTGCGCCGGCGCCCCCCGAGGCCCCTCACCACGACTGGAGTTCCTGACCCGTGGCCACCTTCCTCTCCCGCCTGGGGCGGCTCGCCTTCCGGCGGCGCGGCATCGTCGTGCTGCTGTGGGTGGCGCTGCTCGCGATAGCCGGGGCGGGCGCCGCCGCCGCGCCGCCCGCCGCCTCCACCTCCTTCGCCATCCCCGGCACCGAGGCCCAGAAAGCGTTCGACCTGCTCGATCAGCGTTTCCCCGGGGCCGATGCCGAGGGCGCCACCGCCCGCGTCGTCTTCAAGGCGCCGCACGGCGAGAAGATCACCGACCCGGACAACAAGGCCCGCATCGCCAAGGCCGTCACCGGCCTGAAGTCGGGCTCCGACCAGGTCGCCCGCGTCGTCGACCCGTTCACCGGCAAGGCCGTCAGCAAGGACCGCACCACCGCGTACGTGTCCGTCTCCTACAAGGTCGGCGCCATGGAGCTGACCGACGACACCCGGGAGGCGCTGGAGCACACCGGCGAACAGGCCCGGCACGGCGGGATGACGGTGGAGATCGGCGGTGACGCGCTCAGCACCATCCCCGAGACGGGGGCCGGCGAGATCATCGGTGTGGCCGTCGCCGCGGTCGTCCTCGTCATCACGTTCGGCTCACTCGTCGCCGCCGGGCTGCCCCTGCTGACCGCGCTGGTCGGCGTCGGCATCGGCGTCTCCACCATCACCGCGCTCGCCGGTGTGCTGGACCTCGGCTCCACCACCTCGATCCTGGCCATGATGATCGGCCTGGCGGTCGGTATCGACTACGCGCTCTTCGTCGTCTCCCGCTACCGCTCCGAACTCGCCGAGGGCCGCGAGCGGGAGGAGGCCGCGGGCCGCGCCGTGGGAACCGCCGGCTCCGCCGTGGTCTTCGCCGGGCTCACCGTCGTCATCGCGCTGGTCGGACTGGCCGTCGTCAACATCCCGATGCTCACCAAGATGGGCATCGCCGCGGCCGGCACCGTCGCGGTCGCCGTCCTGGTGGCCCTCACCCTCATCCCCGCGCTGCTGGGCTTCGCCGGCAAGCGGGTCATGGGCCGCAAGGCCCGCAAGACCGCGGCGGCCGGTGACGGCGAGGCGGCGGACGCCGCGGCGCAGACCGGGCCGGCCGGCGGCAAGGAGCCGGCCGGCACCCGCTGGGCGCGGTTCGTGCAGCGGCGGCCCGTCGCCGTCCTGCTGGCCGGCGTCGTCGGCCTGGGCGTCATCGCACTGCCGGCCGCCTCCCTCGAACTCGGCCTGCCCGACGACGGCGCCAAGCCGACGAGCACCACCCAGCGCAAGGCGTACGACCTGCTGTCCGAGGGCTTCGGCCCGGGCTTCAACGGCCCCCTGATGACGGTCGTGGACGCGCAGGGCAGCGACGACGCCAAGGCCGCCGTGGACCACACGGTGCGCGAACTGTCCCGGCTCGACGGCATCGCCGTCATGGCGCCGCCCACCTTCAACAAGGCCGGCGACACCGCCATGGTCACCGTCGTCCCCGACTCCAAGCCGTCCTCCGCGCGGACCGAGGAGCTGGTCCACGACATCCGCGACACCGGGGCCGCGCTCCAGGCCAAGACCGGCGCCGACGTGCTGGTCACCGGATCGACCGCGATGAACATCGACGTGTCGCAGAAGCTGAACGACGCCCTGCTGCCCTATCTGGCACTCGTCGTGGGGCTGGCGTTCCTCCTGCTGATGGTCGTCTTCCGCTCGGTCCTCGTCCCGCTGAAGGCGGCACTCGGCTTCCTGCTGTCCGTCGTCGCCGCACTCGGCGCGGTGGTCGCGGTCTTCCAGTGGGGCTGGCTCGGCGGCCTGTTCGGCGTGGAGCAGACCGGCCCGGTGATGTCGATGATGCCGATCTTCATGGTCGGCGTGGTCTTCGGCCTCGCCATGGACTACGAGGTGTTCCTGGTGACCCGGATGCGGGAGGCGTACGCCCACGGGGAGTCCCCGCACGAGGCCGTCGTCACCGGGTTCCGGCACGGGGCGCGGGTCGTCACCGCCGCCGCCGTCATCATGATCGCCGTCTTCGCCGGGTTCATCGGCTCCAGCGACTCCATGGTCAAGATGATCGGCTTCGGACTGGCCGTCGCCGTCCTCTTCGACGCCTTCGTCGTCCGGATGGCACTCGTCCCCGCCGTCCTCGGACTGCTGGGCCACCGCGCCTGGTGGCTGCCGCGCCGACTGGCCCGGGTGCTGCCCACCGTGGACGTCGAGGGCGAGCGGCTGAGCGCCTCCGGCACCCCCGCCACCGCGCCTGACGCGGCCGGCGCCCGCGGCCCGGAGGGTGAGGCCGAGCCCGCCGCCCGGCACTGAACGCGGCCACTGCCGGCGAATCCGCCCGCATCCGTGCGGCCTGCGCCAGGATGGCCGCATGGATGTGGCGGAACTCGTGCTCAAATACGTCGAGGTCGTGATCTGGCCCGTCGTGGCACTCGCCGTGGCCTGGGGGCTCCGCGGATATCTGCGGGAGGCGTTCGCCCGTATGACGCGGATCGAGACGCCCGCCGGGGCCATCGAGTTCGAGGCGGAGGCCCGGCACCTGCGGGAGCGTGCCGAGGAACTGACACGGTCCCCCTCCTCCGGTCTCCCCGGGAGGGCGACCGGGGAGCAGCCCTACCAGCCGCAGTTCCCGGTTCCGGGGCCTCCGACGGTGCCGGTGCCCCCGCCGGCGCCGTACTCGGCGGAGACCCCGGCACCGGTACCCGCCCCGGCACCGCCGCGCACCCCGGCACCGGCACCCGAGCACCGGCCGTGGCCCGCGCCCCGGTCCGAGCCCGACGACACCCACGCGCCCGCCCCGCGCCGCGCACCCGACGCGGGCGGCGACCTCTCGCCGGCCGAAGAGGCACCCGCCCCGGCCGCCGACCCCGACCCGCTCCCGCCCTACGGGCCGGCGCCCGACCACAGCTCCCGGCCCGCCCCCGGCCACCGTTCCCCGCCCGTCCCCGCACCCGAATCCGAAGGCCCGCACGGGTCGGGGGCCGGGCAGCAGCCCTGGGTCGCCGACGGCGTGTACGGGTACGGGCTGCCGCCGGGGGCGGACGGCGTGATGCCCCCGAGGCTCCCGGAGGGGGACAGCCTGTTCGGTGAGTCGTGGGAGGTGGTCGAAGTCTCCCCCGTCGGCGCCCTGGTGACGGCGTGGGCCGCGCTGGCCGCGATGCTGGACCAGGCGCTGCCGCCGCTGTCGGACACCCGCGCGGGCCGGGACACCACCACGCTGCGCGGCCGGCTGGTGCTGGCGGGCAGCCCACCGGAACTGCTCTCCGTGCTGGACGGGCTGCGCCGGCTGCGGGACGCGGCAGTACGCGACGGCACCCCGGTGAGCGCACAGGCCGCCCGCCACTTCATCACCGGCTGCGAACGCGTCGCCGGCGGACTGCGCCGCCGCTAGCGCCTCGCCACGCCGGGCGGTCCTCCCGGTGCGGGCACGCGGGCGACGATGTGCCGTTCCCCGGCGCGCCTCCGCCCCGGCGGAGCGGGCGCGTCAGCACCGCGGGGCCGCACACCGCCGGTTCGCGCACCGCCGGTTCGCGGTCCGCGCCGGCCGGCAGGCCGCCGTCAGCCACGCACGCGCCCGGACATGCCGCGGGCGGGCGGCACTCGTACGGTGCCGCCGGCCCGCCACGCTGCTCAGCTGGTGTAGTCCTTGATCCAGTAGGAGCAGTCGATCCACCCCGGGAGCTTGCCGCTGAAGTCCTTGGCACACGCCTTGATCTGGACCTCGGTGTTGTGCGGGATGTTGCTGATCCGGCAGTACTTGTACCCGTTGTTCGCACCGTCCCGGTCGTCGCACGACGTGATCTCGGAGCGGCCGGGGAGCTTGATGCGGAGCACCATGCCGTAGCCGTCCGCCTTGGTGTCCGCGATGCGGAACTTGTTGTTGTCGGCGCTGTTGAAGCCCCCGGTGCCGCGGCCGTTCGACGCGTCCGCGATGTGCCAGGACCCGACGGCGTTCGCCGGGGCCTGCGCCAGGGCGACACAGGCGGCGGCGCCGACCGCCACGGTCAGGACATGCTTGATACGGGACATGCGCCCCTCACTCTCTTCACTCACAGCCCCCCGAGCGGCGATCCCGTCGGGTCGTCCGGAAGGATCATGCCCCGGACAAGCGGGATTTGCCATAGTTGCACCGGCACTTCTTTGCCGATCCGCTGTGAGCGGGATGTCGAAGAGGTGAGTTCGCGAAGGCACGCGTGCGAAGCACCCGGACGCGTTCGCGTCCGAGTGTCGTCCGCATTCCGGCGTTCCCGCGGGCGGGCGTTCTGCGGGTGGGCGTTCCGGCGGGCGGGCGGCGGACCCCGGCGCTCCGTGCCGCCGCCCGGCTCATCCGCGGTGGCGGGTGCGCAGTCCCTGGAGGAGGAGTTCGAGACCGAATTCGAAGTGTGCCGAGAAGTCGGTGCTGGTCAGGGTCGGCAGCGCGGCGGTCAGATGCGGCAGGCCGGCGGCTGCGACGCCGCGGCGCAGGGGCTCGGTCTTCGCGTCGGTGTCCGCACCGGAGGCGGGGCCCTCGGGCAGGGTCGCCTGCTCCTCCAGCGTGTGGCCCACGGTGAAGTTGACGAGCGTGAGCAGGGCGCGGGTCGCGTCCGCGTCGTCGAAGCCCGCGTCGCGCAGTACGGCGAGGACCGCCTCGGAGAAGCCCAGGGTGTTGGGCCCGGTGGAGTGGGTCCCGGCGTAGACGCGGGCGCCGTCGCGGTGTGCGAGCAGCGCGGTGCGCAGCGCCCGGGCGAGACCGGCGACCCGGCTGTCCCAGGTGGCGGTCGGCGCCGTCGCCGAGTCCGGGGGAGCGGCTGCGGCGCCGGGGCCGGCCGCCCCTTCCAGCATCCGTTCCGCCATCGCGGTCAGCAGGTCGTGCTTGGTGGCGAAGTAGCGGTACAGGGCCCCGGCCTGCACTCCGAGCGCGTCGGCCAGCCCTCGCATGGTCAGCGCGTCGAGGCCGGCCTCGTCCAGCAGGCGGAGAGCGGTGTCCACGGTGCGGGCGGAGTCGATCCGGGCCGGGCGGCCACGTTCGGGAGTTGACGGAGAGCTCATGGACCACACTGTAGTGAACGTCGTTCACATGAGTGAACACTCTGCGGCGGGCGGCCGAGGTGCCGGACCGTCCCGCCGGGCGCGTCACCGGGCCGCCCGTACCACCGGCCCGGCCGCACAGGGGCGCCGCCCCCGCCGTGACCGGACACGTTCATGTGCGGGACACGTGCCCGCCCTCCGTACGTGGGACGGAGTGCACCGAAGCTCGTGATCTTGACCTTCGGTACCTCCCGCACGTCTCACGGACACGGAGCCGCACATGGACCGCAGATCCCTCCTCGCCGCCGGTGGCGGCGCCCTGGTGACCACCGCCGCAGCCGCACAGGCCCACGCAGCCCCGGCCGCGCCGCCCGGGGCCCGCGGGCGGGGCCACGGACGGGACGTCGTACGGTTCAACGTCATCAGCGACATCCAGGGGGATCTGCGCGACTTCGGACGGGCGCTGGACGACATGGCGTCCGTGAACCCGCACAGCGCGGGCCTCGCCGTCGCGGGCGACATCACGCCGCGCGGCTACGACTTCGAGTACGCGCAGGTCACCGCCGAACTGAAGCGGCACTCCCACCCGTCGAAGGTGGCCTGGGCGATCGGCAACCACGAGTTCTACGTACCGAAGTGGCGGGACCCGGACACGCTGGCGGAGTCCACCTGGCCCAACGGCACCACCGAGGACTCCCTCTTCCGCAGCTTCTACCGTTTCGCCGGGCGCGGCCGGGTGCACGCGGAGACGTCCTTCGGCGGCGTCCCGGTGCTCATGCTCGGCACCGAGCGCTACTCGCACTACCACGACGCGAAGCTGTGGGACGAGGTGTGGATCAGCGAGGAGCAGTTCGCGTGGCTGGAGGACCGGCTGTGGCACTGGTCGCGCCGCCGCAGGCCGGTCATGGTGATCACCCACCATCCGCTGCCCAACACGGTCTCCGGCACGCGCAACAAGCTCTACGCGAGCGACTACCTCCAGGCCGACCGCCTCCTGGGCCTGCTGGGCCGGCACCCGGACGTCTTCCTCTTCTGCGGTCACACCCACTGGGACCTGGACCTGTCCGACTGGGTGGTGCGCCGTGTGGTGCCCGGCACCGCGAACCTCAGCGGGTTCACCGTGGTGAACACCGGGGCGGTCCAGACCGGTTTCCGGGACGACGGGAAGGGCGGTGAGGTCGCCGTCGAGGGCTCCTTCAACCAGGGCCTCCAGGTCGAGGTGTACCGCGACGCGGTCGTCGTCAAGGCGCGCGACTTCGCCCGCCGCACCTGGCTGAAGGAGATCACCGTGCCGCTGGCCCGCTGAGTCCGCCCGGCACCCGGCGGGGGCGGTCCGCCGTCACGGAAGGGGCCGCCCCGACCCCGGACACCAACCCACTATGGTGGGACGCCGGTTCGATTCTGCGTACACGGGGGTATCCGCATGACCGTCACACCGAAGACACAGCACGGCGGGGAAGCCCGGGCCGAAGACACCGCGGCCGAGTCCCGCACCGCCGCACCCGGCACTCGCAGCCGGCGCCGGCTGCGCTCCTCCACCGTCGTGCTCGGCAGCATGGGAGCCCTGGCCGTCGCGCTGTCCGGGTACTCCTCCGAACCCGACAAGCGCTGCGTGGACCCGGGCAGTTACGACGCGGTGCGCGGCTACCGGGTGCTGCCGCCGCAGCAGTGCGAGACGGGCGCCGCGACGGCCGCCTCCTTCCCGTCCGCCGCGGCCGGTGTCGACGAGCCGGGCGGGGCCGGCCGCGCCTGGTACTACGGCGGACACCAGGAGCGCGGACACGCCAAGGGCGGCACCTTCGTCCACGCGGCGGCCGTCGAACGGGCCGGCTTCGGCTGCGACGACGACGATGACGGCGGAAGCGGCGGAAGTGGCGGCACCGGCGGGTACGGCGGCTGAGGCGGACGGCACGGCGGCGGACAGGAGGACAGCGCCGGCATGGAACGCCACACCACCGAACCCCGGCCCGGCTGGCAGGAGACCGTCGAACAGCAGGGCTGCATCTACCCGTTGACGCGGTACCCCGACGGCTCGCTGCGCCCCTACTGGGACGAGAGCGCCTACTACTCCTTCACCCTCCCCGAGGTGGAGGCCCTGGAGGAGGTCGTCGAGGAACTGCACGGCATGTGCCTCCAAGCGGCCGGACACATCGTGGAGACCGGCCGCTTCGCGGACCTGGGCATCACCGACGAAGCCCTCGCGGCCCGGGTCGCGGAGGCCTGGCGGCGGCGGGACGAACTCCCCAGCCTCTACGGCCGTTTCGACCTGCGCTACGACGGGCGGGGCGGCCCGGCCAAACTGCTGGAGTACAACGCCGACACCCCCACCTCACTGGTGGAGGCCGCCTCCCCGCAGTGGTTCTGGATGGAGGAGCGCTTCCCCGGCGCCGACCAGTGGAACTCCCTGCACGAAAGACTCGTGGCCGCGTGGAAGAAGCAGGCGGCGCTGCTGCCGCCGGGTGCCCCCGTGCACTTCGCGCACTCGGCGCGGGACGAGCTGGGCGAGGACCTGATGACCGTCGCCTACCTCCAGGAGACCGCCGAACAGGCGGGACTGGAGACGGTGGCGATCCCCGTGGAGGAGATCGGCTGGGACCGGCTCTCGGGCCGTTTCGTCGACCAGCGGCTGAAGTTCGTCCGCGCCTGCTTCAAGCTCTACCCCTGGGAGTGGCTGGCCTCCGACCGGTTCGGCCCGCACGTGCTGGAGACCCTCGACAACGGCGGCGGCACCGGCACCACCATGTGGATCGAACCGGCGTGGAAGATGCTGCTGTCCAACAAGGCACTGCTCGCGGTGCTGTGGGAGCTCTTCCCCGGCCACCCCAATCTGCTGCCCGCCTATCTGGACGGGCCCCGCGAACTGGCCGGCACGACCGGCTGGGCGGCCAAGCCGCTGCTGGGCCGGGAGGGCGAGGGCGTGACCTTGCACGAGGCGGGCGCCGAGCCCGTGGTGCGGCAGGAGGCGTGCTGCTACCAGGCGCTGTGCCCGCTGCCGGACTTCGACGGCAACCGTACGGTGCTGGGCACCTGGGTGGTGGACGGCGAGGCAGCGGGCCTGGGCATCCGCGAGTCGGCGGGGCCGGTGACGGACGAGTACGCCCGCTTCCTGCCCCACGTGATCCTCTAGCGCCCCGCCCCTGCCCCGCCCGCCATCCGCGTCCGGCGCGACCCCTCGCGTCCGGTGCGGCGCCCTGCGAGCGCCTGCGTGGCACCCCGCGAGGGCGTGCGTGGCACCCGGCGCCGTCCTGTGCGGCGCCCCGCGACGGCGTGCGTGGCACCCCGCGACGGCGTGCGTGGTACGCCGCGACGGCCTGCGTGGCACCAGGCGCCGTCCTGCGTGGCGCACCGCGCCCGGGGCCGCCGGCGCTCCCCCACGAGGGGCCGGCGGCCCCGGGCCGCGGGAAGGACGGCGGTCCCGGGCAGGCGGGGAGGCGGGCGGCGGGAGGCGCCGGTGTCATTCCTCCGTCACACGGATCGACTTGGTCGGACAGCCGCGTGCGGCGCGGCGGACCTCCTCGTGCAGCTCCGCGCCCGGCTCCTCGTCCAGGACGACGACCAGCCCGTCCTCGTCCTGGTCGAAGACGCCGGGCAGCCGGTACACGCACAGGCTGCTGACCGCACACGTCTCGGGGTTCGCGGTGACGCGCAGCGTGCTCACCCCCGCCTCACCAGTCCACCGGGATCTCGGTGAAGCCCTCCATGAACCCGCCCAGGGCGCGGGGCAGATCCTGAGCCGGCTTCGCCAGACGGATGCCGGGGAAGCGGCGCAGCAGCGACTCGGTGGCGACCTGGAGCTCCATGCGGGCCAGCGCGGCGCCCACGCAGTAGTGGATGCCGGCACCGAAGGTCATGTGGTGGTTCTCCTGCCGGCGGATGTCCAGCTCGAAGGGTTTGTCGAACACCTCCGGGTCCATGTTGGCGCCCTCTTCCGACAGCAGGACGCTGGTGCCCTTCTTGATGACCGTGCCGTCGGAGAGGGGGATGTCCGCCACCGCGTACCGCATGGTCCCGACCGACGAGCCCATGATCTGGGTGCGCAGCAGCTCCTCCACGGCGGAGGGCACCAGCGACCAGTCCTCCTGGATCTCGCGGACCAGCTCGGGGTGGTGCAGCAGCACGGCGGTGCCCGTGCCGATCTGGCTGGCGGTGGTGACGTAACCGGCGATCAGCAGCCCCTGGCACCAGAAGTGCAGCTCGTGCTCGCTGAGCCGGTTGTCCTCCTCGTCACGGACCCGGATCAGCTCGCTGACCAGGTCGTCGCCGGGCTCCTTGCGCTTGCTGTCGATCAGGTCGCCCAGGTACTTCCACAGGTTCTGCCGGCACCGCCCCAC
>Ga0164243_10003528_pt1 | contig 24981 bp, 17 predicted proteins | sample OricompcompostOP_FD_108781 | JGI IMG/M metagenome (GOLD analysis project Ga0164243, IMG submission 108781) | Organic Plus compost microbial communities from Emeryville, California, USA - Original compost - Organic plus compost (OP) | ecosystem: Engineered > Solid waste > Mixed feedstock >...
CCGTCGTCGATGCGCCGCTTGGGATGCGGCTCCAGCCGGCCGGGCTCGACCAGCGACCCGCGAAGCGCGTCGTGCCCGACCAGCAACCGCCCGTCCGCCTGGGCGAACACCGCGGACGGCAGCAGCGGCGACGCGTCGAACAGGAGCGATTCGACCCGACCATCCGGCATCCGCACCGCCGCGACGGTGTGGGAGGTGCCGAAGTCGACACCGAGAACGGCGCGCGTGGCGGTCACGCAGCGGACAGTATCAACGCCGGCGCGGGACGTGTAAGGATCTCCGCATGGAGAGCACCGCGGACCTCTACGACCGGTACGGCGACGCCCTGGGATCCTGCGACACGCAGTTCCGCCAGTACGGAGGCCGCCGCACCTTCCACGGCGTGGCGGTCACGATCCGGTGCTTCGAGGACAATGCCCTGCTCAAGTCGGTGCTGTCCGAGCCGGGCGAGGGCCGCGTCCTGGTCGTGGACGGCGGCGGCTCCCTGCACACCGCCCTGATCGGCGACGTCATCGCCGGCACCGCGGCCGACAACGGCTGGTCGGGCGTCATCGTCAACGGCGCGGTCCGCGACGTGGTGGCCCTCGCGACGCTCGACCTGGGCATCAAGGCCCTCGGCAGCAACCCCCGCAAGAGCGCCAAGGCAGGCACGGGCGAACGCGACGTCCCGATCGCCTTCGGCGGCTGCGACTTCACTCCCGGCGCCACCATCCACAGCGACGACGACGGCATCGTCGTCCTCCCCCGGACGGCCTGACCGTAACGACCCGGGGTCGCGCGGGTCCACCGTCCACTCCGGCCACCACGACACCGGCGGCGCGGCGACCTTCGACGCTCAATGGAGGCGCCAAGCCGATGCGAAGCCGACCGCCACACGACGGCAGGGGCTGCGCTGGTCGCGGCGCGACCGCCGCGGGGATGGACGGGGCCGGGTGGGGCGGCCGCGACACCGTCGCGGCCGCCCCGGCCCTGGTCAGGGTGTCGTCACCACGGGGACGGTGGTGGCGGTGCGACGACCGGTGGGCGGTCGTCGCAGGTGATGGTGTTGGGTAGCTGCCACGCGGCCATCCACGGGCCGGTGGTGCCGCCGCCGTCGTTGCCGCCCAGGTCCGTGACCGTGAACTCCGAGCCGGTCGGCGGGAAGTTGAACGAGCCGCAGTTGTTGATGCCGACCGCACCCACGTGCCGGGCGTCCACGTTCTCGAACGAGGCGCCGCCCTTCACGCGCGCGCTGAGCACCGAGGTGCCCGTGCCGTCGACGCGGATGTCCTTGAACTTCACGTTGGTGACGGAGTACAGGTCCTTCACCGACCACTCGCTCACCAGCATGATGGCGTTGTACGTGTTGTCCAGGTAGTGGTCCCCGGTCACCCGGATGTCGGCGTCGATGTCGCGCTCCAACGCGTAGATCCAGATGGCGCCGAGGCCGATGTTCCAGTTCAGTTCGTACGTCCCCGCGCGTACCACCGTGTTGTCGGTGATCGACAGTTTGCCGGTGAACGGCTCGGCGCCGAAGCGGGAGCCCACCTGGATGCCGCTGCCCTCGCGGATCGGGTCGGCGATCAGGTTGCCGGAGACGGTGTTGTCGCGGCCGCCGTAGATCGCGATGCCGTTGGCGAGGGTCGGTGTCTGCACGGTGTTGCGGTCGAAGGTGTTGTTGGCGTTGGCCGTCTTCTCCGACCACATGGCGAGCCCGTCGTCGCCGGTGTTGCGCACGAAGTTGTTGCGCGCCACCGAGTCTGTCACTCCGATGTGGAAGTTGAGCGCGTCGGCGATCTGGTCGACGATGATGTTGTTGGTGACGCGGACGTTGCGCATCGGGCCGTCGAACCAGAGGCCCACCTTGGTGTGCTGGATGTGCAGGCCGTCGATCGTCGAGTCGCTCATCGCGCCGCCGATCGCGTTGACCTGGTCGGTGTCGATCCGCTCGCGGACGTCGCCCTCGATGGCGAAGCCCCGCAGGTGCACGTTGCGGGAGCCGCCGTCGGCCGCGTCCTTGCCGTAGAAGCCGACTCCCGTGTGGATCGAGCCGTCCGGCGTCGGCTCGTCGAGCGGGACCTCCCTGCCCTTGATCTTCGTGTACCAGTTGCCGGCCCCCTCGATCGTCACGTTGTCGACGATGATGTGGCGGTTGACCTGATACGTCCCCGGCGGCACGTACACCGGGAGCCGGGCGAGCCGGGCCAGCGCGATCGCCTTGTCGAACGCGGCCGCCGAGTCGCGGCGGCCGGTCGGGTCGGCCCCGAAGAAGAGCACGTTGGCGGCGAGCAGGTTGACGCGCGGCGGCCCGACGAGCTCGGAGTCGAGCAGGTCGATGACCGTCCAGGCGGCGGCGGTGCCCTTCGGCGCGGTCAGCCGCACGCGGTCGCCGGCCTTGTACGTCCGGCCGAGCAGCAACCGCTCCTCGTCGTAGAAGTGCATCGGCCGGAACGGCTTCGTGATCACTGGTGCCGGCGTGGTGGCGGCGGGCACGCAGGAGCACTCGGTGATCCACCAGTCGGGGTGGAGCAGGTCGGCCCGCGGGTCGTTGGTGAACGGATACTGGTTGTAGAGCCAGGAGTATTCGGACGTGAGCGTCATCGTCTTCTTCGCGCCGCCGTTGACGGTCACGTGCAGCGGGGCACGGATGCCGCCACCCTCCGGCGCGTCGGGGATGCTGTAGCGCACGGTGATCGCGTTGGCGGCCTTGGGCAGCGTGAACTCCACCCACTGGCCGGGCATCAACCTGACCGCGGACCGGCCGGACGCCTCCGCCGGAAGCGTGTAGGCGGTGCGGTCGGGGCCGATCACCGTGCCGTTGGTGGCGGCGTGCTCCGCCTCCTGCTCCAGGAAGGTGACGCTGGCACCGCGGCCCGCGACGAGCGCCGGGTCGAGCGCGGCCCGCGTGACCACCGGCGCGCGCGCCGCGCCGGCGTTGGCCGTGCCCGCGACACCCACGACGCCGAGGCCAACGGCCACGACGGCGACGGAGGCGACCCAGCGCGGCGGCCTGATGCTCCGTGACATAGAAGGACTCGTTTCTGTAGGGGGCGGTCGACAGGGAGACCCCAGGAACGGTGAGGTGACATTAGAGCCATCGATACGGTTTCCACACCCGTCCCGTCGACTATTTTCGCGAGCCTGCCCACCGTTTGCACGAAACCGTCGCTGTCTTGCGGAGAGCGACAACATCAACGACCCCGAGTCCGGCCGGCTATCCTGGGACCACGCACCGGCTCGAGAGGCGCTGCGACGGGCCCCGCCCGCCACGCTCGACCGGTTGCCTCACCCGAAGGGCGCCTCCCACAGCGGAGGTGCCTCTGCCATGTCCCCGACCACCCACACCCGCAACGGTGTCGAGTTCGCCGTGCGCGACCTGGCGCTCGCCGAGTACGGACGCCACCAGATCCGGCTCGCCGAGCACGAGATGCCGGGCCTGATGGCGATCCGCCGGGAGTACGCCGGCCAGCAGCCGCTGCGCGGCGCGCGGATCGCCGGCTCGCTGCACATGACCGTCCAGACCGCGGTGCTGATCGAGACGCTGGTGGCGCTCGGCGCGCGCGTGCGCTGGGTCTCCTGCAACATCTTCTCCACGCAGGACGAGGCGGCGGCCGCGGTCGTCGTCGGCCCGGACGGCACCGCGGACGCGCCGCGCGGCACGCCGGTCTTCGCGTGGAAGGGCGAGACGCTCGAGGAGTACTGGTGGTGCACCATGCGGCTGTTCGACTTCGGCGGCGGCGAGGGCCCGAACCTGATCGTCGACGACGGCGGCGACGTCACCCTCCTCGTCCACAAGGGAGTGGAGTTCGAGAAGGCCGGCGCCGTGCCGGCGCCCCAGCCCGGCGACCACCCCGAGCAGCGGCTGATCCTGGAGGCCCTGCGGGCCAGCCTCGCCGAGGACGACCAGCGGTTCACCCGCCTGGCCGCCCGCGTCCGCGGCGTCTCGGAAGAGACCACCACGGGCGTCGACCGGCTCTACAAGCTGGCCCGCGAGGGACGGCTGCTCTTCCCGGCCATCAACGTCAACGACTCGGTGACGAAATCCAAGTTCGACAACAAGTACGGCATCCGCCACTCGCTCGTCGACGGCCTGAACCGCGCGACGGACGTGATGCTCGGCGGCAAGCTGGCGGTCGTCTGCGGATTCGGCGACGTCGGCAAGGGCGCCGCCGCCGCGCTGCGCGGCCAGGGTGCCCGGGTGATGGTCACCGAGATCGACCCCATCTGCGCGCTCCAGGCCGCGATGGAGGGCCTCCAGGTCGTCCACCTCGACGATGTCGTGGACAAGGCGGACATCTTCGTCACCGCGACCGGCGGCACCGACGTGATCCGCGCCGACCACCTGGCCCGGATGAAGCACAACGCGATCGTAGCCAACGTCGGACACTTCGACACCGAGATCGACATGGCGGGCCTGGCCAAGCTGCCCGGCGTCCGCAAGGTCGAGGTCAAACCGCAGGTGCACGAGTGGCGCTTCCCGGACGGGCACGCGATCCTGGTGCTCTCCGAGGGCCGGCTGATGAACCTCGGCAACGCGACCGGCCACCCGAGCTTCGTCATGTCGAACTCGTTCGCCAACCAGACGCTCGCCCAGATCGAGCTGTTCACCAAGCCGCACGAGTACGGGTCACAGGTCTACACCCTCCCGAAGCACCTGGACGAGAAGGTGGCCCGCCTGCACCTGGACGCGCTGGGCGTCCGCCTGACCACCCTCACCAAGGAGCAGGCCGCGTACCTCGGCGTCGACGTGGCGGGCCCGTACAAGCCGGACCACTACCGGTACTGACGGCACCGGCTCCGCACCCACACGCGCCGGTGGGTGCGGAGCCGGGCCGGGCCGGTCAGCGGGTCGTGCAAGGGCTGCCGTTGAAGCGGAAGTCGGTCGGCCGCGGGTTGGCGCCGGTCGAGCTCGCCAGGAAGCCGAAGCTGGCCGTGGCCCCGGCGGCGACGCGACCGTTCCAGACGTCGTTGCGCGCGATGACCGCGCGGCCGGACTGGCTGATCCGGGCGGCCCAGGCGGTGTTGATCCGCTGGTCGCCGCCGAAGGTCCAGGTCAGCCGCCAGGACTCGACGGCCGGTCCGCGGTTGGTGACGGTGACGTTGCCGAGCAGCAGCCCCGGAAGTTCGGTGGGCCGGTAGCTGATCTCACACGCGGACGCGGACGGCGTCACAGTAGGCGTCGCTGTCGGCGTCGGCGTCGGGTTCGTCACCGCGAACCGGAGGACGCGGTCGTCGGACGACGCGGGTGTACCGCGTCCGTCGCGGTTGCTGGTGGTGACCCAGAGCGACCCGTCCGGCGCCTTCTCCACGGTCCGGAGCCGGCCGAAGCGGCCGGTGAGCGCCGCCACCGGCGTGCCGGCGCCGCCGGCGCCGTCGAGCGGCACCGCCCACAGCCGGTTGCCGCGCAACGCGGCCACGAACAGCGTGTCCCCGATGATGGTCGCGCCGCTCGGCGACGCCTCCGCGGTGGTCCAGGTGACGATCGGGTCGCGGTACGCCGGGTTGCGCGCCACCCCCTCGACCACCGGCCACCCGTAGTTGCCGCCCGGGACGATCCGGTTGACCTCGTCGAACGCGTTCTGGCCGAACTCGGTGGCGTAGAGCCGGCCCGCCGAGTCCCAGGCGAGCCCCTGGACGTTGCGGTGACCGAGGCTGTAGACCAGCGAGCCGGCGATCGGGTTGTCGGCGGGGACGCCGCCGTCGGGGCGTACCCGGAGGATCTTGCCGTTGTTGCTCGCCGGGTTCTGCGCGGTCGCGGTGTCGCCGGCGTCTCCGACCCCGGCATAGAGCATGCCGTCCGGTCCGAAGGCGATCCGCCCGCCGTTGTGGACGGACGACTTCGCGAGCCCGGTGACGACCGGCGTCTGCGCGCCGAGGTCGGCGAGCGTGAACCGGACGATGCGGTTGTCGACGCTGGACGTGTAGTACGCGTACACCTGGCGGTCGCTGGTGTATTTCGGCGAGACCGCCAGCCCGAGCAGCCCGCCCTCGCCGGACGCGACGACGCCCGGCACGGTGCCGATCACCCGCGTCGCCTGCCCGGGCCGGATCCACAGGATGCGGGCCCGGTCACGCTCCGCGACCAGCGCGCTGCCGTCGGGGAGGTACGCGAGCCCCCACGGTACGCGAAGATTGCTCGTGAGTGTCGTGGGGTTCGCGTAGTCGACGACCGGCGCGGCGGCGGCCCGGGCCGCACTCGCGTTCGCGGCGGGCCGGTCGATCGTGACCGCGACGGCGGCGAGACCGAGGGCGACGGCGACGACCGCGCTCGCGGCGGCAAGGGGCTTGTGCATGGCCGACAGGCTGCCAGCCGACCGCCGCGAGGTTACGGCCAATGAGGACAATTAGCTCGAAGTGATGAATCTACGCCGAAAGGATCGCGGCGAAGCGGGACTCCGCCAGGTCGAGCTGGCTCGCGATGTGCTCCTTGACGGCCGGCGCGAGCGGCGTGTCGGGCAACATGAGGAATTCCCGCATGAGTGGCGTGACCGGCGTGTACTTCTCCGCCGCCCGGCGCGCCTTCGGCCCGATCGTGTGCACGACGCCCACACCGTTGTCGGTGAAGTCGGAGAGCTTGATGACCCGGGCCCACGGTTCCGCGCTCAGCGCCTCGCGGATGTGCTCCACGTACTGCTCGTCGGGGTCGCGCGCCGGGTCGTAGAGCGGGTTGGTGACGGCGCCGACCAGCCGGGCGGTCCGGGCCCCGAACCGGCGCGCGAGCTCGTCGAACGCCTCCGCGCGCGGCGGCGGCCCATCGTCGGGCAGCCGGCCCACCATCGCCCACGCCTGGTCCTCCACCGCGTCGTGGAGCAGCGCCGCGGCGAGCACCTCCGGGTCGCTGACCTCGTAGTAGCGCAGGATCCTGATAGTCACGCGGAGCAGGTGGTTGACGTACGGCTCGCGGGTCCGGCGCTGCCCCTCGTGCAGCCTTCCGGCCCACGCCAGCCCGTCGGTCAGCGTCACCCGGTCGGCCTCCGGCAACGCGGCCACCTCCAGCGCGAACCGCTCCCGCAGCCCGGCCTCCCCGTACACCTCCGTCACCGCGTGCAGCGGCATCGCGAGCAACATGCCGGTCATCGTCGCACGCGCCGCGGGCAGCCTGACCGACACGTCAAGATGCAGATCATTTCCCGGGTCCCCGGTGGTCCGGACCGCCCGCGCGACATCCGCAACGCCGACCGCCCGTCCGGCGCTCCCGGCGCGTCGAGCGAAGGAAGGGCCCCCTCCTAACGCTTTTCCACCAGGAAGGGCCCCTTCCTAACAGGAAGCGTCAGCGCCGCGGTCGACGGGCGGGCCACCCTGCTCGTCGGCCCGACGACGAGCAGCGATGGGACATCGCGGCGCTCATCCCCGACCACGGTCGACCCGGATCATCGCCGACGCGGCCGCCGCACGCTGGACCCAGCGGATGCCGCAACGGGCCAAGCCCGTGTCCGGCCGCGAGCCCTACGCCGCCGCCTCGCGGGCGGTGGACCAGAGGTAGTCGACATGCCGCGCGTAGCGGGGGGGATAGGCCCCGACCACCTCGCGCTCGGCACCCGTCTTGAGAATCGTCTTCACATCTGGCCAGACCACGCCGACCTCCTGTCCACGAGGGAGGTTCGTGGGACGTCCCTCAAGCGTGGCACAGACGCCGCGCTCCCGACGAGCTGTTCATCGTCTGCGAAAGACAGTCCGGAACGGGTGGACCGTGGTGGGCGGCCCAGGCCGAAGAGGAGTCGGGCCGCCCGCGCAGATGGGCGAGGGCCGCACCGGAGGTCGGTGCGGCCCTCGTCGCGAGAAGCAGGTGTCAGGCGCCGATCGGCTTGTTCCAGATGTTCCACGTCACGGCGATGCCGGGCTTGGCGAAGTCGCCGTCCGGCCAGTTGGAGGCCGGGTTCTCCACCGAGGCGCCGGAGATCTCGCCCGGGTGCTGGACCGCGACGAACACGCTCTTGTTGTCGTCGGTGATCCACGGGCCGCAGGTCTCGGCGCCGTACGGCACCGTGAGGAACTGCTTGAGGTGGCCCCGCTCGGCGCCCTCCAGCGGCACCGCGAAGAGACCGTCGTTCGTGCCGAGGGCGTTGCCGTCCGTGGAGATCCACAGGTTGCCGGCGTTGTCGAACGCGACGTTGTCCGGGCAGGAGATCGGCGAGACCTTGGTCTTGTCGTAACCCGCGAAGTACGTCGACGGGTCCGCCGGGTCGCCGCAGACGATCGGGATGCTCCAGGTGAACGTCGTGCCGGTGTGGTCGCCGCCGTCCTCGGTGATTTCGAGGATGTGGCCGTGCTTGTTGGCGTTGCGCGGGTTGGCCTCGTCGGCGGCCGGGTTGCTGCCGACGCCCCGGTTGGTGTTGTTGGTCAGGGCGACGTAGATCTTGCCGGTCACCGGGTTCGGCTCGACGTCCTCCGGCCGGTCCATCTTGGTCGCGCCGACCTTGTCGCCGGCGAGGCGCGTGAAGACCAGCACCTCCTCGACCGACATGCCCTCCACCTGCGACTTGCCGTCCTTGACGAGCGGGATCCACGTGCCCGTACCGTTGAACGCGCCGTCGCTCGGCAGCTTGCCGCTGCCGTCGATCTCGGTGGCCGAGGTGTAGGCGAGCTTGGCGACGTAGAGCGTCCCCGACTCCAGCAGCGTCAGGTTGTGCTTGCGCGCCTCGGTCGTGTTGCGGCCGTCGATCTTCTTGTCGGAGACGAACTTGTACAGGTAGTCGAAGCGCTCGTCGTCACCCATGTACGCGACGGCCCGGCCGCTCTTCGACTTGATGATGTTGGCGCCTTCGTGCTTGAAGCGGCCGAGCGCCGTGTGCTTGCGCGGCGTCGAGCCCGGCGTGAACGGGTCGACCTCGACGATCCAGCCGAAGCGGTTGGCCTCGTTGGGGTTCTTCGTCAGGTCGAAGCGCTCGTCGGCCCGGTCCCACTTGCGGCTGCCGGACGGGTACCGGTTGTTGGTGTCGATGCCGTACCGGTTGAACCGGGTCTTGGCGTCCCCGGTCGCGGTCTCCGCGCCGACGAAGTACTGGTTGAAGTTCTCCTCGCCGGAGAGGATCGTGCCCCACGGCGTCACGCCACCCGCGCAGTTGTTGAGGGTGCCGATGACGTCGGTGCCGGTCGGGTCGGCGGCCGTCTTCAGCAGGTCGCTGCCCGCCGCGGGGCCGGTGAGCCGGAAGTGCGTCTGCAGGGCGGTGATGCGCCGGTTGTACGGCCGCGGGCCGCTGGTCACCAGCACGTACTGCCCGGTCTTGCCGACCCGCTCGAGCTCGACGACCGACAGGCCGTGCGCCGCGATCGCGACCTTGACCTGCTCCAGCGTGAGCGCGTCCTGGCTCACGAAGCCGGGGAACATCAGGTCCTCGTTGGTGTACTCGTGGTTGCAGACGAGCAGGGCCCGGTTGCCCTTCTTGTCGAGCGGCAGCACCGCCACGAAGTCGTTGTTGTAGCCGAACTGCTTGAGCTGCGCCTTGACGGTCTGGTTGCGGACGTCGAACTTCGGCGCACCGGGAACCACCGGGTCGCCCCAGCGGATGACGACGGAGTGGTCGTACCCGTTGGGCACCACGATGCCGTCGACGCGGTTCGGCGTGACCGCCTTGAAGGTGAGCGCGGTGGTCGCCGCGAACGTCTCCACTTCGGGCAGTGTGGCGGGGGCGGGCTCCGGGGCCGCCATCGCGGGTGCGGCGGTCGCCGCGCCGGCGGCACCGAGGCCGAGCACCACCGCGCCGACCGCACCGGCGCGCATCACGCCGCGCCGGGAGACCTCGCCGTTGACGAGGTCGCCGAAGTACGGGTTGTCGGAAACGTTCGGCACGGGATGGTCGCAGGCGTTTCCACATCGGTACAGGCACGTCATGCGGTCACGACCGCCGTGCGGCACCTTCGCCACGCCGACCACCGGCAGTTGGCGGCGGATCGGGTCTGTCATTCGGGCTCTCCTCGAACCGTCGACATTCGAAAGGACAGCCGCACGCTAGACAGACCCGGTGAACGCGGAGCGGCCGTCACGTGAACCACGGACGCGCCACAACCGTCCGACCTGCGCCGCTCTCGTCCGCCGGCCGGGAATGCGGCGATCGTCCCGACCGGAGCGACCGCGGGTTCAGGTGACCGGCGCGCCGAACCACCGCGGCAGCTGGCCGAGGAGACTCTCCTGGTCGTCACCGACCCAGGCCACGTGGCCGTCGGGCCGCAGCAGCACCGCGGGCACGTCCAGCTCCTCGCTGACGTCGACGACGTGGTCGACCCGATCCGTCCAGCCCGCGACCGAGAGCCGGCCCGTCTGGTCGAGCAGCAGCCCGCGACCGCCGCGCGTCAGCTCGTAAAGGCGTCCCGTCTTCAGCGAAATGTCCCGCAACCGCCGGCCGAGCAGGTCGTGCCCGTCGCCGAGGTCGTAGCGGATCCCGATCGCGGTGACCTTCTCGATGAGGCACCGCCTGACGTCCTCGAAGTCCATGAGCTCCGACAGCAGCCGGCGTACCGCCCGGGGCCCCGGCCTGGTGGAGATCAGTTCGCTCTGTGCGCGGGTGTTGTCGAGCACGTCGGCGGCGACCGGGTGCCGTTCGGTGTGGTAGCTGTCCAGCAGCCCTTCGGGAGCCCAGCCCCGCACCGCGGCGGCGAGTTTCCAGCCGAGGTTGAACGCGTCCTGGACGCCCAGGTTGAGACCCTGGCCGCCCAGCGGCGGGTGGACGTGCGCCGCGTCGCCGGCCAGGAACACGCGGCCGACCCGGTAACGCTCGGCCAGCCGGGTGGCGTCGTTGAAGCGGGACGTCCGGCGCGGCGAGTGCACGCCGAAGTCGGTGCCGGCGTACACCCGCAGCCGCTGCCGGAACTCCTCGATCGTCGGCGGGACCGAGCGGTCCTCGGCCACCTCCGCGGCGGGCACGAGGACGCGGTACAGCCCGTCGCCGGAGGGGCCGAGGCCGAATCCCTTGTGCGTTTCGCGGACCTCGGCCACGATGGCCGCCACCGTCTCCGGCGGCGCGGTCACCTCCATCTCACCCAGCAGCCACTCGACGCTGGCGGGCTCGCCGGGAAAGCCGACGCCGAGCAGCTTGCGTACCGTGCTGCGGCCCCCGTCGCAGCCGACGAGCCAGCGCGCGCGCAGCCGCGTGCCGTCGGCGAGTTCCGCGGTCACCCCCTGCTCGTCCTGGCTCAGCCCGACCAGCTCGCAGCCGCGCCGGATCTCGGCGCCGACCTCGGCGGCGTGCTCGGCCAGCAGGCGGTCGGTCGTCGGTTGCGGGATGCCGAGGATGTACGGATGCGCGGTGTCCAGCCGGGCCGGCAACGGCTTGTCGATGCCGGCGAAGTGACTCCCGAGCGGGTACTGCTTCCCGTGCGCCAGGAAGCGCTCCAGCAGACCGCGCTGGTCCATCACCTCGATGCTGCGCACGTGCAGGCCGAGCGACCGGACCTGCCCGCTCGGCTCCGCCTCCCGCTCGAGCACCAGCACCTGTACGCCGTGCAGCCGCAACTCGCCGGCCAGCATCAACCCCGTCGGCCCACCGCCGACGACGATCACGTCAATCACGAAGCCCCCTTTGTGGCAAGGGCCCGATTCTGCGCCATGACGGGGGCCTTGCCACAAGCCCCCCAGTGCGATATATGTTGAGAGTGGCAGGGAGAGTTGTTCTCCTTGCCCTTTTTGTTGTCCGCTGTGGACGCTGAAAGCGGCCGGCCCCCGGTGAGGAGCCCGATCTGACGGGTACGGTGGGTTACGGGTCGGTAGCGCCGGCGGATGGTGGAGCGGATGAGCGCGACAGCTGGCACCAATCACGGCACCGTGCAGGGATCCGGCTTCGCCGAGGTCGTCGACGCCCTGCGGATCAAGCCGTTCCGGCGGCTGTGGTGGGTGCTCGGGCTCTCCGCGCTCGGTGACTGGCTGGGCCTGCTGGCCGGCGCCGCGTTCGCCTCCGCACAGGTGTCGGGGCCGGCCGCCAAGGGTGCGGCCTTCGGTTCCGTGATCGCGGTGCAACTGCTGCCGGCGTTGGTGATGGGGCCGGTGTCCGGATTGATCGCCGACCGGTTCGACCGGCGCGTCACGATGGTGGTCTCCGACGTCATCCGGTTCCTGTTGTTCGCCTCGATCCCCGTCGTCGGGTTCCTCGTCAGCCGCCCGTTCGTGGTCGTGACCTGGACCGGCGTGGCACTCTTCCTCGCCCAGGTGGCGGCGATGCTCTGGGTCCCGGCGAAGGAGGCGGCCGTCCCGAACCTGCTGCCCCGCGACCGGCTGGAGGCGGCCAACCAGCTCACGCTCGCCACCACGTACGGCATCACGCCGATCCTCGCCGCCCTGCTCTTCTCCGGCTTCTCCCGCCTGCCCCGGCCGGAGGGCGTCGGCCCGGCCGACTACGCGCTGCTGTTCGACGCGCTGACGTTCCTCCTCTCCGGCATCGTCGTGCTCTTCTTCGCGAAGGAGATGTCGGGCCGTACCGCCCGGCCGGAGACGGCTGCCGCGACGCGGGGCCGCGGCGTTCTGCGGGACCTCGTCGACGGCGGGAGGTTCATCGCCAGGACGCGGCTGGTGCGCGGCATCGTCATCGGCGTCCTCGGCGCGTTCGGCGGCGCGGGTGTGGTGATCGGCACCGCGAACTTCTACGCCCGCTCGCTGGGCGGTGGCGAGGCCACGTTCGGCATCCTGTTCGCGGCGATCTTCGCGGGCTTCGGGATCGGCATCGCGGGCGGGCCGGCATTGGTCGGCACGCTCTCCCGGCGCCGCTGGTTCGCGCTCTCGATCGGGCTCGCCGGGGTCGCGGTGCTCGGCCTCGCGGTGGCGCCGCGGCTCGTCTGGGCGATCATCGGGGCCGGCGTGACCGGCGCCGCCGCGGGCATGGCGTTCCTCTCCGGCATCACGCTGGTCGGCGGCGAGATCGGCGACGACGTACGCGGCCGCGTGGTCGCCTTCATCCAGGCGGCGGTACGGATCACCCTGCTGCTGACGATCGCGCTCTCCAGCGTGCTCGTGGGCGTCGGCTCCTCGCGCGAGGTGCACATCGGCGGCTGGGAGTTCGGCGTGTCGACGACGCGCGTACTCCTGCTCGTGGTCGGTGTGGCGGGTGTGGCCATCGGGGCGGTCGCGTTCCGGCAGATGGACGACCGGCCCGGCGTGCCGGTGTGGCGCGACATCCGCGACGGCGTCCGCCGCCGCCCGCTCAACGATGCGAATCGTCCGGGTTAACGTCGATTTGTGGGTATTTCCCAGGACCAGTTCACCGCCTGGCTGCTGCGCGGCGAGCACCGGGTCCTCCGCCATCCGGGTCCGCACGCACGCCCGCCCGAGGAACGCCGGCACGGCTGGCTGCGGGTGATGTGCCTGACCGGCGTCGACTACTTCTCCACCCTCGGCTACCAGCCCGGGATCGCCGCCCTCGCCGCCGGGGTCCTCTCGCCGATCGCCACGGTGGTGCTCGTCCTCGTCACCCTCCTCGGTGCCCTGCCGGTGTACCGCCGGGTGGCCCGCGAGAGCCCGCACGGCGAGGGATCGATCGCGATGCTGGTGCGGCTCCTCCCGTTCTGGCGCGGCAAGCTCCTCGTCCTCGCCGTGCTCGGCTTCGCCGCGACCGACTTCATCATCACGATCACGCTCTCGGCCGCGGACGCCACCGCGCACATCGACGAGAACCCGTTCTGGCCCGCGGCGCTGCACAACCAGGAGGTGCTGATCACCCTCGTGCTGATCGCGCTGCTGGGTGGCGTGTTCCTGGCCGGGTTCACGGAGGCCATCGGGATCGCGGTCGTGCTGGTCGGGGTCTACCTCGCGCTCAACGTCGTCGTGGTCGTCGACGGGCTGATCCGGGTCGCCACCCATCCGACGCTGACGGACAACTGGTGGCAGGCCCTACTCACCTCGCACGGCAACCCGCTGGCGGCGGTCGGCATCGCCTTGATCGTCTTCCCGAGGCTGGCCCTCGGCCTCTCCGGGTTCGAGACCGGCGTCGCGGTGATGCCGCACATCAAGGGCCGGCCGGGCGACACCGAGCAGCATCCGGCCGGGCGGATCGCCGGTGCCCGGAAGCTGCTCACCACGGCCGCCGTCATCATGAGCTGCTTCCTGATCACCAGCAGCCTCGTCACGACCATCCTGATCCCCGCGTCCGCGTTCGAGGCCGGCGGGCCGGCCAACGGACGTGCGCTGGCGTTCCTGGCCCACCAGAACCTGGGCAGCGCCTTCGGCACCGTCTACGACCTGTCGACCATCGCCATCCTCTGGTTCGCCGGCGCCTCCGCGATGGCCGGCCTGCTCAACCTGGTCCCCCGCTACCTGCCGCGGTACGGCATGGCGCCGAACTGGGCCAGCGCCGTACGGCCGCTCGTCCTCGTCTTCACCGCCGTGGCGTTCCTGATCACCTGGCTGTTCAACGCCGACGTGACCGCGCAGGGCGGGGCGTACGCCACCGGCGTGCTCGTGCTGATCACCTCCGCGGCCGTCGCGGTGACGCTCTCGTCGTGGCGCCGGCGGCAGCGGCGGATGACGGCGGCCTTCGCGGTGATCTCCCTGGTCTTCGTCTACACCACCATCGACAACATCGTCGAACGGCCGGACGGCGTGAAGATCGCCGGCTGCTTCATCGGCGCGATCCTCGTCGTCTCGCTGATCTCCCGGCTCTACCGGGCGTACGAGCTGCGCTTCACCGGCGTGCGCTTCGACGAGGTGGCCACGCAGCTGCTCGAGGACTGCAAGGGTACGGTGGTACGGATCATCGCGAACCACCCCGACGAGGGCGACGCCGAGGAGTACCGGGCCAAGCTGCGCCGGATCGTGGACGAGGACGTGCTGCCCGACGTGCACGACGTGATGTTCGCCGAGGTGACGATCACCGATCCGTCGGACTTCGAGACCGAACTCCAGGTACGGGGTGAGATCCGGCACGGGCGGTTCCGGGTCTTCGCCATGCGCAGCCCGAACGTGCCCGCGGCGCTGGCGGCCCTGTTGCTGGAGATCCAGGACGCCACCGGCCAGCGGCCGCACATCTACTTCGAGTGGACGGAGCGGAACCCGGCGCTGAACTTCCTGCGCTACCTGGCGTTCGGGCAGGGCGAAGTAGCGGCGGTGACCCGGGAGATCCTGCGCGAGCAGGAGCCCGACCGGCTCGAACGGCCCCACGTGCACGTGGGGTGAGTCAGAGCACGGCGTCCTTGGTGTACCGCAGGCAGCGCTTCTGCAACGCGTCCCACTCGATTCCCAGAATCGGCCCCGACTCGGCGCCGGACGGACGGCCGCCGCGCAGCACCATGTCGGCGAACTCCAGCAGCTTCGCCTCGCCGTAGTGGTCAGCGATGCACCGCGTGGCGTAGAAGCCGACGCCGTAGTACGCCTCGACCTTCCAATCGGGGTCGTCGTCGCGCGGGACCGACTTCTCGAGTTCGCCGTAGTAGGTCGCCTGGCTGACCAGACGCCGCACGGCGGCCTGGCGGTCGTAGGCGTCCCGGCGCCGGCCCTCCCACTCGATGTACTCGGCGATGCCCTCGGTGAGCCACCAGTTCTCGCCGTTGATGTCGCGGTAGTCGCGACCGGCCAGCGTCGCGACGTGACCCATCTCGTGCTTCATGACGCGCTCGGCGAACCCGCCGTCGATCTCCTCGACCCGGAGCACGATGTCGGAGCGGTTCTCGGTGACGGGCAGCGCGAACCCGACCGCCCAGTCGGCCGAGACGCCGCCGAACCACCTCTTCCACTCCTTCGGCCCGGCCAGGTAGATGATGTACCGGTCGGGTCGGTCGCCGAGGACGAACTTGTCCGCGATCTTCGCGGCCCGTTCCGCGGCCGGAAGGAACGCGCGGGCCCGTGCGGCGTACGCCTTCGTTGTCGCGACGATCGCCCGCTCGCCGACGGCCGCGGTCAGCGTGTCGACCTCCCAGGGGTGGGGCCCGCGGTCGTCGTCCGCCACGGTGCCGACCTTCGTCAGCCGGTACCCGCCGGGCGAGTCACGCCACACGGTGTTCACCAGGACCGACTCGGTGGCGCAGCGCGGCACGGCGAAGCAGTGGCGGACCGCGACCGAGGCGCCCCATTCGCTGACGCCCTTGACCTGCTTCTCGTTGAACGGGCCGGAGTCGAGGGCCAGCTCGAACCCGGTGACGCGCATCGCGCGCAGTGAGCGGAACCGGCGTTCCAGCTCCGCGCGTACCTTCCGGTCCGAAGCCGGCGCGACGAAGGCGGCGAGGTCGCCCGCGCGGAGGGCCGCGCTCTGCGCCGCCAGCGTCTCGGTGATCTTCGCCCTGGCCCAGGCGAACCGCACGTCGGCGGGGGCACCGGGCTTCGGCGAGACGAGCGCGCTGGCGGTCGGCGACGTGCTGACCGGCGGCGACGGCGAGGGAGCGGCGGCAGCCGGCCCGTCGTCGCCGGTCAGCACGATCAGGCCGGGCACGGCCGCCGCGGCGGCGACGAGCGCGACCACCAGACCGATCAGGACGCCGCGCCGGCGCCGCCGGGCCGGCGGGCTGACCTCGCCAATTTCCACGCAGCGACACGGTACGGGCCGGGCGTCGTCCCGTGATCATCCGTTTGGTGGCACCTCGCGGCCCGGCGGGAGCCGCGGGGAGAATGGCAAGGGTGAACGCCGATCAGGTACGGCTCAGCAAACGCCTGTCCAACGTGCTCCGGCACCGGCCGGGCAGCGTCGGCGTGACGCTGGACCCGCACGGGTGGACAGACGTCGAAGGGCTGCTGGCGGCGCTGGCCGCGCACGGCATACCGGTCAGCCGCGCCGAACTGGACGCCGTCGTCGACGGCAACGACAAGCGCCGGTTCGCGATCCGGCGCGGGGTCGACGGGCGGGACCAGATCCGGGCCAGCCAGGGGCACTCCGTGCCGGTCGACCTCGGGCTCGTTCCCGTCGCGCCGCCGGCGGTGCTCTACCACGGCACGTCCGCCGCGGCGGTGCCGTCGATCCAGCGTGAGGGCATCAGCCGGCGCGGGCGGCACGCCGTACACCTGTCGCCGGACGTCGCGACCGCGCGGGCCGTGGGTGCCCGGCGGCGCGGACCCGTCGCGGTGCTGGTGGTCGACGCGGCCGCGATGGCCGCCGCCGGTCACGCCTTCACCCGCAGCGCCAACGGCGTCTGGCTGACCAGCCACGTTCCTCCCGCGTTCATCCGCCGTCCCGCCGGCGGTCACCGGGGTTGAGCCGCCCCGCGGCTACGATCCGGCCGTGTTCCTGGTCTGGGGCGACAACACCCTCGCCCGGCGGCTGGCGGGCGAGCTGATGGACACCCACGGCGTACGGGTCACGGTGATCGTCCGGTCGGTCGACGGCGACCAGGCGCCGGACATCGCCGAGCTCGAACCCGGCAGCGGCGACCCCGCGCTGCGGCCGCTCGTGGTCGTCGCGCCGCGGCTGACGCCCGAGGTGCTCGACCGGGCCGATGTGGCGTCGGCGTCCGCCGTCGCGCTGGTGGACCGCGACGACGTGGCCAATGTGGACGCCGCGATGATGGTCCGCGAACTCAACCCGACGGTCCGGATCGTGGTGCGGGTCTTCAACCCGGTGCTGGCCGAGGGCGTGACGGCGATGCTCGGCGACTGCGGCGTGCTGTCGGGCTCCGAGATCGCGGCGCCGGCGTTCGTGGCGGCCGTGCTCGGTGACGACGCGCCGACGTACATCCGGCTGCCCGACGAGTTCCTGGTCACCGTGCGGCGCGACCAGCAACCCGACCCGGACGAGATCGTCTGCGGGCTGGCTGCCGTCGCGGACCGGGCGGAGCCGGAGACGCTGCCGGCCGACGAGTCGACGGCCGACCTCGTGCTGGTCCGGCGGTACGGCGCGCCGCCGGTGCCGGTGCCCCGCCGCGGTGCCCGCTTCGGCGGCGTCACCCGACTGGTGTTCGGCCGGCGGCGGCTGCGGCTGGCGGCGGCCGGCGTCGCGCTGCTGCTCTGCCTGGGGACGGTGCTGTTCGCGTACCTCCGGGAGCTCTCGCCGTGGGAGGCGGCCTACCTCGCGCTGATCACCGTGCTCGGCGGGATCGAGGGCGAGGTCAGCGGCTCCGCGCTGGAGCAGGTCCTGATCGTCACGCTGGCGCTCGCCGGTGTGGCGCTCGTGCCGTTCATCACCGTGCTGATCGTCGAGGCGGTCGTCACGACGCGGCTCGCGCTGGCGTCCGGAGCGCTGATCGGGCCCGTGTCCGGCCATGTCGTGATCGTCGGCTTGGGCAACATCGGGACGCGGGTGCTCCGGGAACTGCACGAGTTCGGCGTCGACGTCGTGGCCGTCGACCGGTCGGCCGACGCGCGCGGTGTGGCGGTGGCCCGGGAGCTGGGCATCCCGGTGATCATCGGCAACGGCAACACCGCGTCGACGCTGCGGGCCGCGTCGGTCGCGACGGCGCGGGCACTCGTCGTGCTGTCGGCCGACGACGTGACGAACCTGGAGACGGCGCTGCTCGGCCGGGCGATCCACGGCGCGGCCGGCGGTCCGCGGTTGCGGGTGGTCCTGCGGCTGTACGACGAGGGCTTCGCGCGGCGGGTCAAGCGCGCGTTCGACATCGACCTGTCGCGCAGCGTGTCGTCGCTGGCGGCACCGGCGTTCGCGGCCGCGATGATGGGCCGCGAGGTGGTCGACGCGATCCCGGTCGGCCGCCGGGTGCTGCTCGTGGCCGAGCTGCCGGTCGGCGCCGGGTCGCCACTGGAGGGCCGGTTCTGTCCGGAGGTGGACCGGCCCAACGAGGTACGGCTGATCGGCATCCGTACCGGCCGGATCGGACAGACACTGTGGACGGTCCCGCAGCGGCGGCGGCTGGTCCGGACGGACCGGCTCATCGTGGTCACGACCCGAGCGGGCCTGGCCCACCTGCTGGTACGCACGGCACCGAGCCCCGACGCCCCACCCCTGACGGAACCGGCGCCGCTGCGCTTGCTGGCCCCGCACGTGTGGCCGCGGACTCCGGAGGAGTGATTGCGAGTCGAACGGGTGTTCGATAGAGTCGTGGGCCGTGGATCTGGTAGGACGGTGGTGGAACGGCGAACGCGACCGCCGCAGGCGTCGCGACATCTGGCTGCACAGCGACCCGGAGACGGGCTGGCTGGTGCGGGCCCGAGACGGTGATCCGGCGGCCGCGGGGAAGGACGTGACCTGGCCGGCGTTCCAGGACGAGTGGCGCGCGCGAGCCTGGATCGACCGGTTGATGGCGTCGTCGCGCGGAGGCCGGGCCGCGTGGAAAGATCTGACGAAGGTGGTGCGCCAGCCACCCGCCAGCGGCTGGTGACGGCTGGGCCGGTCGCGGCGGCTCAGGCGGGTGGTCGCGGACCGGATCCGGCGCAGCCGAGGCAGGTCGGTCGCCGGCAGGCAGCCCGGTCGGTGGGTCCGTCGGTCACGGACCAGGACCGTCGCAGGCCGAGGAGGCGCGTCGGTCGGGGGTGGGTCAGGCCGGTCGTGGGCGGAAGGCGGCGGCGATCAGCGTCAGCGCCGCGCGTCTCGCCATGGGGTCATTGTGCCCCGCTGCCGTACGATCCCCCGGTGACCCTGCCGGCGGCCCCCGCTGACGACGACCGGATCCCGGACATCACCCGGCGCCGCCTGGCACCGCCGGGCCCGCGCGACGGCGTGGTGTCGTGGCTGGTCACCGTCTTGGTGGTGGCGGTCGCGGCGGTGCTGCGCTTCGCCGGCCTGGCCCACCCGCCAGGCAAGGCGTTCGACGAGATCTACTACGCCCGCGACGCCTGGGGCCTGCTCACCAAGGGCGTCGAGTGGAACTACGCCGACGACGTACCATCCTATGTGGTCCATCCACCGCTCGGCAAATGGCTGATCGCACTCGGCGAGTGGTTGTTCGGCTACTACGACGCGGACGGCGAACAGCGGATGGCCGGCCACCTGATCGACACGGCCCCGGAGTTCGGCTGGCGCTTTTCCGTGGCGGTCGCCGGCGTGCTCTCGGTGCTCCTCACGGTCCGCATCGCCCGCCGCCTCTTCGGCTCGACGCTGCTCGGCGCGGCGGCGGGCCTGCTGCTGGCCTTCGACGGGTTCCACCTGGTGCTGTCCCGCCTGGCCCTGCTCGACATGTTCCTCCTGCTCTTCGTCCTCGCCACCTTCGGCGCTCTGCTCCTCGACCGCGACTCCCGCCGCAGATCCCTCCTCGCCGGCCGACCCACGCGGCGCGACACCCCTCCCGGCCGCCACAAGACCGCACGACCCGCCGCCGAACCCCACCCGGCCGACGCCGAGGGTCGCGATGGGCAGGGCCGTGGTCCGGGCGACCGGGCCGCCACCGGCGTCACGGCGGTGCACGGGGCCGCGACAACCGAGGCGGCCCAGGCCGACCCGGGCCAGGCCGCCGGGCCGGGGCAGCCCCATCTCACGGACGGAAACGTCGGCGAGGTGCCGGTACGGCGGGCGGCAGGCGTGCCGTGGTGGCGGATCGTCGCCGCGGTGCTGTTCGCGTGCGCGGTCGCCACGAAATGGAGCGCGCTCTTCTTCCTCCCCGCGTTCGCGCTGCTCGTCGTCTGGTGGGAGGCCGGCGCACGGCGCTCCGCCGGACATCCCCGGCCCTGGCGGGACGCCCTGCGCCGGGAAGTGCCGTGGCTCGCGGTCTGCGGCGGCGTCATCCTGGTCGTCTACCTCGCCACCTGGTCGGGGTGGTTCCTCACCGATCACGGCTTCTACCGGCACTGGCTCGCCGACAGCGGCCGGAGCGAGCCACCCGTCATCGGCGCGCTCTGGAACCTCGTCCACTACCACCAGGAAGCGTTCCGGTTCCATTCGACGCTGCAGACCGCCCACGCCAGCCAGTCGTGGCCCTGGCAGTGGCTGCTGCTCGGCAAGCCGGTCACGGTCTACCTCGCGTACCCGGGCGGCAACTGGGGCGAGGTCCCGGTCTCCGAGGTCATGCTTCTCGGCACACCCCTGCTCTGGTGGTCGTTCCTGCCGGCGATCGCCGCGACCGTCTGGCTCGGCATCGCCCGACGGGACTGGCGGGCCGGATCGATCCTCCTGGTGATCGCGGCGGGCCTGCTCCCCTGGTTCTGGTTCGCGTTCGACGCCCACCGGGTGATGTACTCCTTCTACACCGCCCCGGCCGTGCCGTTCCTGGTCATGGCGGTGGTCTACACCCTCGGCGCGGTCATCGGCCGCCCCGACGCGGGCCCGGACCGCCGGATGACCGGCGCGGTGGTCGCCGGCGCGTACACCATCCTGGTCATTCTCAACTTCGCCTACTTCTACAACCTCTTCGTCGGCCTCCCGCTCGACTTCGCCGACTGGTCCCAACGCATGTGGCTGGGCAACCGCTGGCATCCCTGACGCACGCCAACGGGACGGCGCAGAGGGTCAGCGGACCGCGAGCGGCACCGCGTTCATCAGGGACCAGTCGTGGCTGATGTCGGCGGCGCAGCGGAGCAGCCGCGGCAGGTGCTCCTCGGTCAGCCGTTCCACCGACGTCTCCGCCGCGTGGACGGTCACGTTCACCGCCGCCACCACCTGGCCGTCGCCGTCCCGGACCGCGGTCGCGATCGAGCGGATGCCTGGCGCCAGGTCCTGGTCGGTCAGTGCCCACCCCTTGGCCCGCACCTCGCGCAGTGACCGGTCCAGCTCCTCGCGGGACGGTTGCCGGCGCGGGGTGATGCCGGACCGGCTCGGCTCCGCCAGCGCCGCCGCCAGGGCGTCCGGCGGCAGCGCGGCGAGCAGCACCTTGCCCATCGACGTGGCCGCGGCCGGGAAGCGGGTGCCGATCGTCACCGCCAGGGTCACGATCTTCGGCACGGCCACCCGCGCCACGTACACGATGTCGCTTCCGTCGAGCTGCGCCATCGACGTCGACTCGTTGGTCTGCGCGACCAGCCGTTCCATGTGCGGCCGCGCCACGTCCCACATGCTCAGCGACGTCACGTACGCCATCCCGAGCTCCAGGACCCGCGGCGTCAGCGCGTAGCCACGGTCGGCGACCCGCACGTAGCCCAGCTCTTCGAGGGTCAGCAGGATCCGCCGGACCGTCGGGCGGGCCAGGCCGGTGGCGCCGGCGAGGTCACTGAGCGTGCGGACCGGCTGGCCGGGCGGGAAGGAACGGAGCACGTCGAGCCCGCGGGCCAGCGCTTCGATGAAGTCGGGTCCGGACTCGCGTGCCATCCCTCAATGCTTCCATTGGGCGGATCCGGCGTCCCACTCGGTGTACGTGTACGGGTTGTCCATCACCTTCGTCTCCGGGATGTCGGGGTTCATGCCTTTGATCCACGCCTCCTCGCCCATGTCGTCGACGAGGTACTCGATGGTCGAGGCGACCGCCGACCGCGCCGCGGCCAGGTCGACGCCGACCAGCTGACCGTCGCGCTTGACGATCCGCCCGTTGACCAGCACCGTGTCCACGTCGCCGCGCTGGGCCTGGAACGCCACGTGGCCGTACGGGTGGAGCAGCGGGAACATCGCCGGCGAGCGGTCGTTCTTGATCAGCACCACGTCGGCCTTCCTTCCCGGCGTCAGGCTGCCGACGACCGAGTCGAGGCCGAGCGCGCGTGCCCCGCCCCGTGTCGCCCACGAGACGACCTGCTCGGCCCGCAGGTGGCAGTGGGTCACGGTCTGCTGCGAGGCGTGCGCCTCCAGGTGCTCGCGCGACCGGTCCGCACCCAACGTGGACCGCATCGCCGAGAACAGGTCGCCGCTCCACCACACGCTGGTGTCCATCGACAGCGACACCGGGATGCCGTGGTGGCGCAGTTGCCACGTGGGCGGGTAGCCCTGGCCCGCACTCTGCTCGCTCTCCGTGGACACGGAGACCGAACCGCCGGTCGCCGCGATCCGGTTGTACGAGTCATGGGTGAGCGTCGCCGCGTGCACGTAGACCGTCTCGGGAGTCATGAATCCGTGCTCGTGCATGAGCCGGATGCCGTCGTCGTTGGTCGCTCCCCACACCCCCGCGTGCGTGGTCACCGGCGCGCCCAACTCGCGCGCCACCTCGAACGCCGCCTTCTCCGGGAACGCCGGGTCGCCGGTCACGTCGAACGCCATCTGGAAGCCCAGCATGTCGCCCTTGCCGTGCAGCCGGCGGGAGACGAAGTCGCGGAACTCGGGCGTCGCCGACCATTCCCACGGCCCCTGTTGGATGTTCCCGTACGCGAGGACGAACCGCCCGGGCACGGCTTCGAGCGCGTCGACCGCCGCCTCGGCGTGGTCGATCGTCTGGAGCCCGTGCGACCAGTCGACCGTCGTGGTCACCCCGGCGTCGAGCGCCTCGATGGCGCCGAGGAGGTTGCCGGCGTACACGTCCTCGGGCCGGAACCGCTTCCCGGACTCCAGGTAGTACCAGACGAAGTACTGCGTCAGCGTCCAGTCCGCCCCGTACCCGCGCATCGCGGTCTGCCAGAGGTGGCGGTGGGTGTCGATCATGCCTGGCATGACGATGCCGCCCGTGGCGTCGATCTCGGTGGTGCCCTCGGGGGCACTCAGCCCGACACCGATCTCGGCGATCCGCTCGCCGACGACGAGCACGTCGCCGCCGCGCAGCACCGTGTGGGCGTCGTCCATCGTCAGCACCAGACCGTTGCGAAACAGTACGCTCATCGCGTCACTCCTATCGGACAGTCGTCCGTCTAGCGGTCACAAGCCCGTGTTACGCGATTGTGAACCGGCTCACGCCGCAGGTCAATGCCGGAGCTGGTTGCGTCTGACGCCGAGGAAGACCATGATGAGGCGTGACGGACGAGCGTCCGTCAAGCGGACACTCAGGAAGGGCATCGGTCGGTGACGCTGAACAACGGGCCACTGCGCGGCATCCTCGTCGCCGACTTCTCGCGGATCCTCGCCGGCCCGTACGCCACCATGCTCCTCGCGGACCTCGGCGCCGACGTGATCAAGGTTGAGGGGCCGGCCGGCGACGACACGCGGACCTGGATGCCGCCGGTCCGCGACGGCGTCGCCACCTACTACCTCGGCATCAACCGGAACAAGCGGTCGATCGCTCTCGACCTGCGCGAGCCGGACGACCTGGCGGCGGCGCGGGAGCTGGCCCGGCGCGCCGACGTAATGATCGAGAACTTCAAGCCGGGCAGCCTCGCGCGCTTCGGTCTCGACTACGACACCGTCGCCACCGGCAACCCGCGGGTCGTCTACGCGTCGATCAGCGGCTTCGGCTCCGGCGCCGGCGCCTCGATCCCCGGGTACGACCTGATGGTGCAGGCGATCTCCGGCCTGATGAGCCTCACCGGCGACGCCGACGGCCCGCCGTACCGCGCGGGCATCTCGGTCTTCGACGTCATGGCCGGCCTGCACGCGAGCATCGGCATCCTGGCGGCGCTGCACCACCGTTCGTCGTCCGGCCGGGGCCAGCACGTCGAGGTCAACCTGCTCTCGTCCGCCCTCTCCGGGCTGGTCAACCACAGCAGCGCGGTGGTCGCCGGCGGCGTGGTGCCGTTCCGCATGGGCAACGCCCACCCGAGCCTCTTCCCGTACGAGCCGCTGCCCACCGCCAACGGCGACCTGATCGTCATCGCCGGCAACGACGGCCAGTTCCGCAAGCTCTGCCAGGTGCTCGGCGTCCCAGAGCTGGTCGACGACCCCCGCTTCGGCCGCAACCAGGACCGCACGGCCAACCGCGACGCGCTCCGACCGCTGCTCGTCGAACGGCTGCGGACCCGCGACAAGGAGGAGTGGTTCGCCGACCTGCTCGCCGCCGGCGTGCCCAGCGCACCCATCAACACGCTGGACGCCGGCGTCGACTACGCGCGCCAACTCGGCCTGGACCCGGTGGTCGAGGTCGGCGAGGGCGACGGGACGGTGCCGTCCGTGCGCAACCCGATCACGTTCTCGGCGACGCCACCCCGGTACGAGCTGCCGCCGCCGGGCCTGGACGAACACGGTGAGGAGATCCGCGCATGGCTGAGCAAGGGCTGAGCTTCCCGACCGCGCTCGGGACCTCGGACACCGACCGGATCCGGCTGCTCGGCCACGATCTGGCCGCCGATCTGATGGGCCGGGTGGGCTTCGGCGAGCTGGCGTTCTGGCTGGTCGCCCGGCGCCGCCCGACGGCCGGCGAGACGCGGGTCTTCGAGGCCGTGCTGGTCGCGCTCGCCGACCACGGTTTCACGCCGACGGCGATCGCGGCCCG
>Ga0164243_10003529_pt1 | contig 24977 bp, 16 predicted proteins | sample OricompcompostOP_FD_108781 | JGI IMG/M metagenome (GOLD analysis project Ga0164243, IMG submission 108781) | Organic Plus compost microbial communities from Emeryville, California, USA - Original compost - Organic plus compost (OP) | ecosystem: Engineered > Solid waste > Mixed feedstock >...
CAAGGCCGGAGCGCGAGGCGGCTAGCTTCGGCACACAGCTCGAAGCCCTCGGCCATGCCGTGGCCATTGACCCTCTGCTGCGGATTGAGCAGCTTCCACTGCCTCCCGACGCGCTCGAAGGCGTCGCCGGCCTGATCACAACCAGCCGGAATGGCGTGCAAGCGCTCGCCAAAAGCCCACTCTTTGCTAAGGCGCGAAAGTTGCCGTTACTCGCCGTCGGACCGGGAACGGCCCAGCGCGCCATCGACCTCGGTTTTGCCAACGTCATCTCGGGCAGCGGAACGGCTGCCAACCTTGTGCCCACCATCATCGCCATCGCCGGCTCGCTGGGCGGCGCACTCCTACATGTGCGCGGGGAGGAGGTGGCCTTCGACCTTAAGACGCCCTTGAGCGCCGAGGGCATCGAGCCGCGCGAGATCGTCGGCTATCGCAGCATCGAGGCAACCAGACTGCGACCCAGGACGCGTGACCTGTTAGCAAACGGCAGCATAGACGCCGTAATCTTGATGTCGCCGCGAACTGGATCGATCTTCGCCCGGCTGATCGCCGCCGAGGGCCTGGAGAAGGCAGCCCACCGCCTCGTGTTGCTATGCATTTCACCGGCCGTGGCAGCCACCGTCGAACCTCTGGGCCCAAGGCGAGTTGAGGTGGCCGACAGCCCCAATTCGGCGGCAATGCTGGCCGCCGTTACCCGAGTAGCAACGCTCTGGTCAGGAGTGTAGGTTAGCGTCCCGACCCGCGTTCTACAGCTTCACGTCCCTGAAAGGGGCCGGAGCGGAGCAGTCCGCAGCGAGGAATTTCACACATGACTGCGAGCAAGAACGAGCCCGATAAGAAGCCGGCGGGTTCTGCCTCCGCTCAGGCAGGCGCCCGTCCGCATGCCACCCTCGACCTCAAGGCGACCGACGTGACGCCCCCGACGACGCCCGCCAAGGACAAGCCGGAGGTTGCCGAGACATCTGCGGCATCGAAGCCAGGCGCTTCCTCATCTGCTCCCAAGGCCGACATCCCGAAGGACGCGGCCACGAGCGCCGCCAAGGACGAGAAACGAGGCGCGGACTCCCCGCCCTCAGGGACGGCACCGCGCCCCGCATCGCGCGGAAGCGGCGGCTTCTTCACCCACGTCGCAGCCGGCCTCGCCGGCGGCATCATCGCCCTCCTGGCAGCCGACATCCTCGCCGGGCAGCTCGGCTTCGAGACCGCTGACCAGCCCGACAAGACGGCCGCCATCGAGCAGCGCCTCAACGCGCTCGAAGCGGCGCGCGGCCAGCGTGCGCCGACGGCCGATCTCACGACACGTCTCGCCGCAGCCGAGGCCAAGCTCGGCAAGCTGGAGCAGCTCGAGGCCAACATCGACGGCGTGAGCAAGAAACAGGCTGAGTTCGACAAGGATCTCCGCACCGTCACCGACAGGCAGCAAACCGACAGCGGAGACACGCAGACGGCGAGCCGCATCGGCAAGCTCGAGGAGCAGCTTTCGCTCATGGCCTCGGCGTCCGAGCGCGATCCGCAAAGCGGACGCCTGCCGCAGCTCGCCGCCGTCACGGGCAAGCTGGCCGACCTCGAGTCGACCCTGTCGACGCAGCTCGACGCTCTGCGCAAGAGCGTCGCCCAGGAGATAGATCAGCGCCTGACCTCGGCGACGGAGGCCGGCCAGGCGGCGCGCTCAGGCACGCAGCGCATCGACCGCGAACTCTCGACGCTCAAGGCCGAGGCTGCCGAAACGGCAACCGGCCTCACCGCTTTGAAGACCGACAGTGACCGCGCCGCCGCTGCGCTCAAGACGACACAAGAGGATTTGAAACGCCTCAAGACCGACCTCGACACGCGTCTTGCCGCCTTCGCCAAGCCGGGAGATGTCTCCTCTGCCGTCGCACCTATCAGCGATAAGCTCACATCGCTGCAGCAGGACGTGCAGGGCGTGATCAAGAGCGAAGGCGAGCGTCGCACCACGGCCGAGCGCATCGTGCTTTCGCTCGAGCTCGCCAACCTGAAGCGCGCCATTGACCGCGGCAAGCCCTACGCGCCGGAGCTGGCGCAGACGCGCAAGGTCGCCGGCAGCGTCGTCGACCTTGGCCCGCTCGAGCGCTTCGCCCTCGATGGCGTACCGACGGCAACCGAGCTGCGCCAGGAGTTCAAGCCCGTCGCCTTCAAGATCATCGATGCCGAGGAGCAGCCTCAGGATGCGTCCATCGTCGACCGCCTGCTGGCCGGCGCCAAGTCGGTGGTGCGCGTGCGTCGCACGGCTCCGAGCGCCGACGACAAGAGCATCGAGGCCATTGTTGCCCGCATGGAGGCGGCGCTGAACGAAGACCGCCTCTCCGACGTGCTGGAGCAGGCGAAGTCGCTGCCGCAGCCGGCGCAGGACGCCGCCCACGAGTTCATCGCCAAAGTCGAGGCGCGCGATGCCGTCGACCGCGCGTTGGCGTCGGTCGAAACGCAGCTCAAGGCATCGCTTGCCGCCGCCCCAGCGAGCCCAGACGGCAACGCCGCCCAGTAGGATAAAGCCGCATGCTGCGCCTTATCGCCTTCCTTCTCGCCATTGCCCTCATCGCGGGCGGGCTCGCCTGGCTCGCCGATAATCCAGGCGAGCTGATAGTCGATTGGCAGGGCTATCATGCCGAGGCGAGCATCTTCATTGCCGTCGTCCTGCTCGTGGCGCTGCTTGCCCTCGCACTCCTGTGCTGGTCGATCGTGCGTAACATCTGGAACAGCCCGGCCAGCGTCGGCAACGTCCTCAACCGGCGTCGCCAGAAGCTTGGCCTCGACGCTCTGTCGAGCGGCATGATCGCCCTCGGTGCCGGCGACAAGGCCGCCGCCATGCGTTCGGCCATCCAAGCGCGCAAGTCGCTGCCGAATGAGCCGCTGACGCACCTCTTGCGCGCGCAAGCAGCTCAGCTCACCGGCGACCGCACCACGGCGCGCCGCATCTTCGAGGCCATGCTGGCCTCTCCCGACACCGAGCAGCTCGGGCTACGCGGCCTGTTCCTCGAAGCCCAGCGCGAGCACGAGACCGAGGCCTCGCGCCACTTCGCCGAGCGCGCGGTCGCGCTCAATCCGAAGCTGGCCTGGGCCGTGGATGCGCTGTTCGATCTGCAGTGCCGGGACGGCGATTGGCAAGGCGCGCTCGATACGCTCGCCATCGCCCGCAAGAACGGTCACCTTGATCGCGCTCAGGGCGACCGGCGCCGCGCCGTGTTGCTCACCGCACAGGCGCAGACGGCCGAGGAATCCGACCCCGAGCGCGCGCTCAATCTCGCTATCGAGGCGCACGGCCTCGCCCCCGACCTCGTGCCGGCCGCCGCCATCGCGGGCCGCCTGCTCGCCTCGCGCGGCAACACGCCCCGCGCCGCCAAGATCCTGCAGCGGACCTGGAGCCGCGCCCCGCATCCCGACCTTGCCACCGCCTACGCCTACGCCCGCATCGGCGACAGTCCGCGTGACCGCCTCGACCGTGTGCGTCAGCTCGCGGCGCTGAGCCCAAACTCGCTCGAAGGCCCCATTGCCCTCGCCACCGCCGCCATCGAAGCGCGCCAGTTCGATGAAGCGCGCGCGGCGCTTGAGCCGTTGATCCCCTCCCGCATGACGCAACGTGTCGCCACCCTCATGGCCCGCATCGAGGGCGAGCAATATGCTGACAAGGGCCGCGTGCGCGAATGGCTGGCACGCGCCGTGAACGCACCGCGCGACCCCGCATGGACCGCCGACGGCTTCGTTGCCGACCGCTGGATGCCTGTCTCTCCCGTGTCGGGAGCGCTCGATGCCTTCCAATGGCGCGTGCCCGTCGAGGCGGTCGAAAAGAGCGCCGACGATGTGCTCGCCAGCAAGGTCGAAGAGCTTGTCGCCCTAGGCGTGCATCCCGTTGGCAATGAACCGGACGCTGGAGAGTCGGCACAGGAAGAGGAAGCGCAGGCGCAGCCGTTCTCCAGCGTGCCCTACAGCGAGGAGCCGGCTCCGCAGCCGCACACCGGACAACGCAAACCCCTCGCCGAGGACACCTATGGCAGCGCACCGGCAGCCCCCAGCCCGCGCTCGACCGAAGCAACGAAGCCCAGCGACAGCCGCCGCAAATCCGAAGTCAATCCAACGCGGATTTTCGTCCCGCCCCCCGCGCCCGACGATCCCGGCGCCGAGGCGAGCGAAACCGACAACGACGATCTGCCGCTACGCCCGCAGCGCGCTTAAAACCCCGATCGGCAGCTCTCCACAACCCCGACCGCGCCCTGCGATGTCGAGCTGTTGATCTAACCTTAAGCAGGGTCAAACCTGCCCCGCCAAGTCCGAGGCATCCCACGCATCTTGAACCAGGGGCCGGTTTAGTCTATTCGGCTGGCTTCTGATGCTGCCCTGGCAGCTCGCGCCGGGCCGAACGGATATCGCCCGCCCGGCGCCGGTGCCCAGGCCATTGGTTTTGCAGCCGAAAGCCGCAATAGCTCAGTCGGTAGAGCACGTCATTCGTAATGACGGGGTCGGGGGTTCGAATCCCTCTTGCGGCACCACACTGCAGCGCTGCCGCTTTACGCCACGCTGTTGGCAAGACCCACTGCATCGAGCGGTGAGTCGAAGCGGATGCCGCAAAAGCCGCCGACCGACCATTCCACCGTGCCGCTCACCGCCTCCAGCGATGGCAGCTTGACGCTTACTGCGTCGCCCGGCTGCAGGCCGAAGGCGCCGTCGAGCCTGATACCGCTTTGCGATAGGCTTCGGATGCTCGGATACTGCACGCACCCGCGCGCCTCGATCATCGCATGCCGCATAGGCGCGTGACGCTTGAAGGGCGGCCGCGCCGCCAACGCGCGTCTTGCCGAGGTCTGCAAGCGTGAAGCTGAATGTTCCATATCGGTCCGCGTCCGGTTCTGCCCTCTATTTCTTCGCACAAGGAGCCTTTCGGCCGCCTTGTCGTGCCGATCAGCGATTGAATAGAACTTTACCCATCCGCCGGCGTTTCGCCCGCAACCAGCAAGCTTCGCAGGAACGCGCCGGCCCCCCGCCCGTTCCTCGCTTCCCGGGCCGCGACCTGCTAGGAGCACGTCGCGATAGAACCACCGCCATAGACCCAAGGTGCGCCGCTTTGATCCGCCGTCTCGCCGACCTCTGGCTCGCCCGCAACGCCGAGCCTTCTCCGGCAGCCCTCGATGCAATCGCCGGCCTGCGACCGATCACCGTCATCACCGGCGGCTCCCGCGGTATCGGATTGGCGCTCGCCCAGCGCTTTGCCCGCGCACATCACGACGTCGCCCTCATCGCCCGCCATAAGGCTGCTCTCGATGATGCCGCCGCTGCCATCGCTCGCGAGCAGAAGGTCACGGCCCTCGCGCTACCACTCGATGTCACCGATGCAGACGCCGCCCAGCGCATCGATGCCTACCTCGCCGCGAACGGATTCTATCTCGACACGCTGGTCAATTGCGCCGGCATCGGCCTTGCTGGCCCGTTCGTCGATCACACGCAGGCCGAAATCGAGCGGCTCCTCGCGCTGAACGTCACGGCCCTCACGCGCCTTATGCGCCACACCTTGCCGGCGATGCTCGCCCGCGGTCGCGGCGGCATCATCAACGTCGCCTCGCTCGGCGGACTGGTTCCAGGCCCCAACCAGGCCGCCTACTATGCGAGCAAGGCCTATGTCGTCTCCCTCACGCGCGCCGTCGCGACCGAGACCTCCGGCAAGGGCGTGAGAATGATGGCGCTCGCACCCGGACCGGTCGACACCGGCTTTCACCAGGCGATGGGTGCCGATCTTTCCGTCTACCGCCAGCTACCGCTGGCCATGAGCGCCGCGCAGGTCGCATTCGAGGCCTATCCCGCCTACGTGCTCGGCTGCCGCCTTTATGTCCCAGGCATTACCGCCAAGTTGCTACAGATCGCGCTTTGGATCATTCCCCACGCACTGCTGCTGCCGTTGGTCGGCTGGCTGCTGCATCGGCGTCTCGAGCGTCCATTGATCGACGCTGACAATCAGGATGCGTGAATGCCGCACCGACGAGGCGTTTGCTTTCTCGCAATGCTTTTTAGCTTTAGTGTCGGCCGTGCGCCGCGAATGAGGTTTTGCGTATCTCGGCGCAGTCGGCGCGGTGGCGCGCCGGCGAGTATCGTAAACTCGCTCCGTGCGCGCTGCCGCGTCGGCACCTTTCCCGAACGCCGGTGGCTTGTGGGCATCGGCACTTTGTCGCGGCGGCGCGCGTATCGGGCTTCTTCATCATTTTCCGCGCATTCCTGGACACCAGAGCATCGGCACCCTAAACGCCGATGCTTGTGCATGTGAGCATAAGATGCCCGGCCAAAGCTCATCCCCAGCCTCCGCTTCCAGCCTTGACCTTGCCCCTATCGGCAACGGTCGCGTCGCAGCGCTCGTCGACACGCAAGGCCGCATCGTATGGTGGTGCTTCCCGCGCCTCGATTCAGATCCGGTCTTCTCGCGCCTCCTCGCCGGCGACGAGGAGAAGGGCTTCTGCGATGTGCTGCTTCACGGACAGGTGTCGGCCACCGCCAAATACGTGCGCAACACGGCCATCGTCGAGACCATCCTCGAGGATGCCAACGGCAACGCCGTGCGCATCACCGACTTTGCACCGCGCTTTCTGCGCTACGAGCGCGCCTTTCATCCCGCCCAGATCGTTCGCCGCATCGAGCCGCTGCGCGGGCTGCCGCGCATCACCATTCGCCTGCGGCCGACCTTCAACTATGGGCAGCAAGCCGAGTGCATCGCCATCGGCTCGAACCACATGCGCTATGGCGGCGGCAGCAACGTGCTGCGCTTAACGACCGACGCACCGCTGTCCTACATCGCGCATGAGACTCCGTTCGCACTCACCCACGCAACGACGCTGATCCTCGGCCCCGACGAGCCGCTGGAGGCCTCCGTCGACAGCACCGGGCGCGAGTTCCTGGAGCGCACGCGCAGCTACTGGCTCGCTTGGGTGCGCGGCCTCGGCATCGCGCTCGACTGGCAGGACGCCATCATCCGCGCCGCCATCACCTTGAAGCTCTGCAACTTCGAGGAGACGGGCGCCATTATCGCCGCCCATACCACCTCCATCCCCGAGGCTCCGGGAACCGAGCGCACCTGGGACTATCGTTTCTGCTGGCTGCGCGACGCGTATTTCGTCATCAGCGCCCTCAATCGCCTCGGCGCCACGCAGACCATGGAGGGCTACCTCAACTACATCACCACTATCGCCATGCAGAGCGAGCCGCCCCTCGCTCCGGTGTACAGCATCATTCACAACCAGCCGCTCACCGAGCGCGTCGCCGCCGACCTCGCAGGCTTTCGCGGCATGGGCCCCGTGCGCGTCGGCAACCAGGCCTCCGAGCAGACCCAGCACGACGCCTACGGCAGCGTCATCCTCGGCGCTTCGCACATGTTCATCGACGAGCGCCTGCCGGGCATGGGAGACGCGGCTCTGTTCCGCCGCCTCGAGCCGCTCGGCCACCAGGCAAGACGCGTCTACGTCGAGCCCGATGCCGGCCCCTGGGAGTACCGCGGCCGGGCGCGCATCCACACCCATTCGGCCACCATGTGCTGGGTCGCGTGCGATCGCCTCGCGCGGCTCGCCGGCCTCTTGTCGCTCAACGAGCGCGCAGGCTACTGGCGCGAGCAGGCCGACAAGATCCACCGCGAGATTCTGGAGCGCGCCTGGAGCTCCAAATGGAACGCGCTCGCCGGCGCCTTCGATCATGACGACCTTGATGCCAGCGTGCTGCTCGCAGCCGACTTTGGTCTCCTGAGCGCCGGCGATGAGCGCTACCGCCGCACCGTCGAGGTTCTCGGCCGCGAGCTCAATCGCAACGGCTTCATGATGCGCTACGTCGCCGAGGACGACTTCGGCGCCCCGGAGACGGCCTTTCTCGTCTGCCAATTCTGGTATGCGGATGCGCTCGCCTCCATCGGCGAGAAGCAGAAAGCGCGCGATATCTTCACCGACGTTCTTTCCCGCGCCAACTCGTTCGGCATCCTGAGCGAGGACATTCACCCGTCCTCGGGCGAGCTGTGGGGTAATATTCCGCAAACCTACTGCATGGCCGGTATTATTAATACCGGTATGAAATTGTCACGCAGTTGGGAGGATGCCTGGGCGGCGGGCTGAGCACGACGGAAGTGCTCAAGCGGAACCAAAACCCCGACGCCGAATTGTAGCGGTAAAGAATCTTTACCCAGTGGCGCTACCGGGGGAGAAGATGAGCCGCATTATTCTCGTATCGAACCGCGTCGCCGACCTCTCCAAGGCATCACAGGCCGGAGGCGTAGCGGTGGCTATTGCCGACACGCTGCGCACGCGCAACGGCCTCTGGCTTGGCTGGAGCGGCAAGATCGGCGACCGCGCCGACGAATTGCGAACCAAACCCGATCTCAAGAGATTCGGCGATGCGACGATCGCTACGCTGCCGCTGAGTGCACGCGAGCACGATGACTACTACATCGGCTATGCGAACAACGTGCTCTGGCCCGTCTTCCACGCCCGGCTCGACATCGCCCAATTCGAGGCCGGCTACTATCAGCGCTACCTCGATGTGAACAAGCGTTTCGCCCAGGCGCTGCGTCCATTGCTCAAGCCCGGCGACACCATTTGGGTGCACGACTATCATCTCATTCCGCTCGGCATGGAGCTGCGGGCTCTCGGCGTCACCAACCCGATCGGCTTCTTCCTGCACATCCCTGTGCCACCGGCGCAGACTTTCCTTGCCATTCCCGAGCACCGCGAGCTGGCGCGCGGGCTCGCCTCCTACGATCTCATCGGCCTGCAGACCAAGGTCGATGTCGGCAACCTCATCGACTACCTGCAGGACGGCGTGTTCGGTCGCATCCTGCAAGACGGGCGCATCCGTGCCTTCGACCGCGAGCTGTCGATCGCCGCATTTCCCGTCGGCATCGACGTTGACGCCTTCGTAGGCTCGCGCCCCAAGCGCTCCGCCGATCAGCCTCCGTCGACCATCCGCCTGCTCGGCGTCGACCGGCTCGACTACACCAAAGGCCTGCCCCAGAAGTTTCGCGCCTTTGCCCGTTTCCTCGACAAGTTCCCCGACTACCGTCGTAAGGTGATCCTGTCGCAGATTGCCCCACCGACGCGCGAAACGGTCACCGCCTATGCCGACATCCGCCACGAGCTCGAGACGCTCTCCGGCCGCATCAATGGCCGCTTTGGCGAGCTGGACTGGGTGCCGATCCAATACATACACCGCTCGACGCCGCGCAAGCTGCTGGTCGATGTCTACCGCAACTCCCGCGTCGGCTTCGTCACGCCGTTGCGCGACGGCATGAACCTCGTCGCCAAGGAATACGTTGCCGCCCAGGACCCCGCTGATCCCGGGGTCCTTATTCTTTCGCGCTTCGCTGGCGCTGCCGAGCAATTGCAGGAGGCACTGATCGTCAACCCATACGACATCGAGGAAATGGCCAACGCCATCAAGGTTGCTCTCGATATGGGCTTGACCGAAAGGAAGGAGCGCCATGAGGCGCTGCTGTCGAGTATTCGACGCCACGACACCTACGCTTGGTGCCGCTCCTTCCTCGAGGCCCTCGAAGGCATCAGCCGTCGCGCGCCGCTGGCGATCCCGACTTCGCCGTCAGAGGCAGCGCGCCGAGCATTGCAGGAAATTGAGATGGCACGCGTATCTCCACGCATGCGACCGAACTGAGGAGCCATGAAAGCGATCTGCATCGGAGGCGCCACCGTCGATTCGATCGCTACGATCGACAGCGATCATATCGAGCGCATGTCGATGCTCAACGCAGAGACGTCGTTCCTCCTGCTCGAGGAGGGCCGCAAGACAGAGGCGCTCGACATCTCGACCCACTGCGGCGGCGGCGCCATCAATGCAGCCGTGGCTTTGGCGCGCCTCGGGCTCGAAACAGGTGTGCTCGTCAAGCTCGGCCCCGACGCACGCGCCGATTTCATTCTCGCGCGCCTCACTGCCGAAGGCATCTCGCCGCGCTGGATCGTGCGTGATGACAAGGCGCCGACAGGCGCTTCGGTGATCATCTCATCGCACGAGCGCAACGCCGCCGTGTTCACATTTCGCGGCGCCAATGCGCTGTTGACACCGCGCGACATCGCGAGCGAAGCCTTCAACGTAGATCTCGCCTATATCGCCGGCTTGCCCGGCCGGTCGGGAGATTGCTTCCCCCATATCATCGCTGAAGCCAAGGCAGCCGGCGCGCTCGTCGCCGTGAATGCCGGCGTCCGCCAGCTCTCCGCACACGCGCAAGAGTTCTTCGACAGCGCCAGCAAAATTGACGTCCTCACTCTCAACCGACGCGAAGCGGAGACTCTGCTGCCCGGTCTCGTCGCCAGGTTCGGCGAATACAGCGCACCGCGCATCGTGGCTCCCGTCGAGCAGCCGGCATTGTTGCGACGTGGCCTTGTCGGTGGGGGCTACGAAATGCCGCTCCCCGCCTTCTTCTCGACTCTACGGGCTCTTGGGCCGCGCTACGTTATGCTTACCGACGGAAGTGGGGGGGCGTTTGTTGGCTCGGACGCCGGCATCCTCTACTGTCCAGCAGGCAAGGCCAATGTCGCCAGCACGGCAGGTGCGGGGGACGCAATGGCTGCCACCTTTGCCGCCTTGATCACCATGGGATACGCGACCGAGGTCGCGCTAAAGGCTGCGACGCTCAACGCGGCAAGCGTCGTCGCCCACATCGACACGCAGTCCGGCCTCTTGAGGCGCGATGCGTTGGAGGCACGCCTCGACGCGCACGCTGACCTCAAATTGCGCAAATGGAAACTTGCAGGGACGACGGGTTAATGCGAAGCGCAGCGAACGTGAAGCCTGAGGCTGGCACGAGCCTCGATGATTCCTTCTGGTCCGATCCAAGACCCACATCGCCCGAGAAACTACTCAGCGAAGACGTGCACGACTTCGCACTGTTTCTCGACTGCGATGGCACACTCCTCGACATTGCACCGACACCCAACGAGGTGCGCGTGCCGCCGGGCCTCGTCGAGCTGTTGACGCAGATATCGAAACACCTCGACGGCGCGCTCGCCGTGCTCACCGGCCGCCAGCTCGCGGAGATCGACACCTTGCTCGCGCCAGCCATGTTTGTCGGCGCCGGCGTGCACGGCTCGGAGCTGCGCACCATCCCCGGCGGCGCCATTGCACGCGTGGCAACCACACTGCCAAGCTCGCTCGTGCAGGAAGTCATGCGCCGCACGCAGAAACTGCCGGGCATCATCGCCGAACCCAAAGGCCCAGGCCTTGCCGTCCACTACCGGCAGGCGCCACACCTCAAGGAATCACTTGAGGCCGAGCTACGCGCGCTGCTTAGCCAATTTCCCGATGGCCTCGTTCTGAGCCCCGGCCGCAAGCTCTTCGAGATCGTGCCGGCCGGCCATTCGAAGGGCACCGCCCTTGAGGAGATCCTGGCGCTCCCTGCCTTCGCCGGGCGGCGCCCGATCATGATCGGCGACGATATGGGCGACATCCCAGCTTTTGCCGCAGCGCACCGCTACGGCGGCACGGGACTGCGCGTTGCCGGCGAGCAGTTCGGCACCGAAGCCGTCGAGCTCCAAGGTCCTGCGCAGGTCATAGACTGGTTGCAGCGATTGGCAGACCGCCTGCACACATGATGCAGCGTTAGGTCGGTGCAGGCGGGCAATCATTGCCAGGCCCGTTGCCATTGCGCGCACGTGCCGCAAGGTTGCGGTATTTGGCCCGCAACCGCTCGATCTCGCCTTCCTCCAGCTCCTCGAGGTCGAGCAGGCCGTTACGCGCGCCCTTCATCGCGCGGATCAGCTCATCGAGCTTCACCTGGATCGCCTCCGCATCGCGATTCTGCGAAGCCTGAATGGCGAACACCATGAGAAAGGTCACGATTGTCGTGCCCGTGTTGATGAAGAGCTGCCACGTATCCGAGAAGCCAAACAACGGACCCGTGAGGCTCCACAGAACCACGACGGCCACGGCGCCCGCAAATGCAAAGGGACTGCCGGCAGCATGCGAGCTCCAGCGCGCGAAGCGCGTGAACAGCGAGGCATCGCGATTGCTGAGCTGCAATGCATGGAAGCGTGGCATGGCACTCGTCCGTTTGTGAGCCAGCGTTCAACGTCGGCGCGAGCTGTGAAGTTCCTGCGCCGCGCATAAGCGGAACCGTTTCTCCTGTTGTGAGTTTATCCGCCTGCGGCCTATCGGAACGGCCGGGCAGGAGAGGGACGTCGCACGCTTCGCGGCGGAGACGATGAGCACCAAGGCGGCAAGCGAACGTCCGGTCCTTATCGCACACGGCGCCAAGCAACTGCCGAGCGTCGAAGTCGATAGCTACAATCTCGAGATCAAGGACGAGGACGGCTTCGTCGGCGACAAGGCCAGCCGCGGCGCCTTCCACGATATGATCGACAAATGGCGCGAGCCGTTGCGCAAGCTCGACGCCGACCCGCTCGGCAGGAAGGCGTCCGACCAGCTCAGCAGGAAGCGGCTCGATAAATTGCTCGCCGAAGGCGACAAGGAAGCGGGTGGTGTCATCCACAGCGCGGTCGAGGAATTTGCGCAGTCCCTCTCGTCGGTCATCAAACGCTTTCTCAAGGTTGCGGCTTGGCGCGACACGCAAGCCATCGTCATCGGCGGCGGCTTCCGCGGCAGTCGCGTCGGTGAGCTGGCCGTTGGCCGCACCGCCGTGCTTCTCAAGGCCGCCGACTACGACGTTAAGCTCGAGCTCATCCACTATCCGCCGGACGAGGCAGGCCTCGTCGGCGCCGCCCATCTGATGCCGTCGTGGATGCTCGAAGGCTTCGACGGCATCCTCGCCGTCGACATCGGCGGCACCAACATCCGCGCCGGTATCGTCGAGACCAAGTTGAAGAAGGCCAAAGACCTCTCCAAGGCAGCAGTGTTCGCCTACGACATCTGGCGCCACGGCGACGAGAAAGCCAAGCGCGACGAGGCGGTCAGCCGCCTCATCGACATGCTGAACGAGCACATCGCGCACGCCCACAAGGACGACTTCAGACTCGCGCCGGTGATCGGCATCGGCTGCCCGGGCCTCATCCGCGACGACGGATCGATCGAAACCGGAGCCCAGAACTTGCCCGGCAACTGGGAAAGCAGCCGCTTCAACCTCGCCAACTGTATACGCGAAGAGATCCCCTTGATCGACGATCACGAGACCCAGGTTGTCATTCACAACGACGCCGTGGTGCAGGGGCTGAGCGCGCTCCCCCTCATGCAGGACTACGAGCACTGGGGTGTGCTGACCATCGGCACGGGGCTCGGAAATGCGCGCTTCACAAACCGCCGCAAAGTGACAGATTGAGTCAGTAGCCGGCCCAAGAGCCGGTTGACGTTCATCCGTGCGCACAGCACATTGCGCGCGTGTATGGGGGGCAGGGCGCTGCTGAGCGCCCGATGGGGCTTACACATCCACAAAAAGGGCTAAAGGTTGCCGCATGGCGGAGAGCGCACTGCGCGCCCTTTTCGCTGCGTCGAACGATGGGACTGACCATGATCAAGCGCTTTCTGATCGCTCTCGTCATCATGGGCACCCTCGTAGGCGGCCTCGCCTACTTCAAGCTCGTCTTCATGCCGCAGATGATCAAGGAGATCATCAGCTCTCAGGTACCCCCGCCCGCCACCATCACCGCCGAGCCCGCGAAGACGGAGGAATGGGTCGAGCGCCTGCCGGCCATCGGCACGCTCATCGCTTCGCAGGGCGTCGAGATCGCCTCGCAGGTGGCCGGCATCGTCACTGGCATCGGCTTCGAAAGTGGCCAGGATGTCGAGAAGGGCGCCAAGCTCGTCCAGCTCGACATCTCGGTAGAGGAAGCCGACCTCGCCAGCGCCGTCGCCATCCTCAAGGAGGCCGACGTATCCTTCAAGCGCCAGGCCGACCTGCTCACCAAGGCCGTTGCCTCGGAAGCCAACGTCGACACCGCCCGCGCCAAGCGCGACAGCGCCGAGGCCGCGGTCAACCGCATCAACGCGCTCATCGCTCAGAAGGCGATCCTGGCACCATTCGCCGGACGGCTCGGCATTCGCCACGTGGAGCTCGGTCAATATATCTCGGCCGGTCTCGCCATGGTCTCGCTGCAGGCCCTCGACCCCATCTGGGTCGATTTTCCCATGCCCGAGCAGAACGTCGGCAAGCTGCGCGTCGGGCAGGCGATCGAGCTGACCGTCGACGCCTATCCCGGCCAAGTCTTCTCCGGCACGATTGCCTCGCTCGACGCGCGCGTTTCCCAGGAGACGCGCACCCTGCTGGTGCGCGGCACGCTTCCCAATCCCCAGCGGATCCTGCTGCCCGGCATGTTCGCCAACGTCGCCGTGCTCGTCGGCGCACCGCAAAAGCTCATCACCGTGCCGCGCACCGCCGTCACCTACAGCCTCTACGGCGACAGCGTCTATGTCTTGAAGCCCAAGGAGGGCGAGCCGGCTCCCGCCAAGCCCGAGGACACGGTCTATGCCGCCGAGCGCCGCTTCATCAAGAGCGGGCAGGTGCGGCAGGATCGCATCGCCATCACCGCCGGCCTCACCCCCGACGAGCAGGTCGTCACCACCGGCCAGGTGAAGCTGACCAACGGAAGCCTGGTGCGCGTCGACAATTCGCAAGCACTGGTGCCGCCGGCCACGCGACCGCTTCAGTAGCGGCGACCTCATAGAGGGCAATCATGGCGTTCACCGACATCTTCATCCGCAGGCCGGTGCTGAGTTCCGTCGTCAGCCTGCTGATTCTCCTCATCGGATTGAGCGCCGCCTTCAATTTGCAGGTGCGCCAGTATCCCGAGCTGTCGAACACCACCATCACCATCACGACCAGCTACCCCGGCGCCAATGCCGACGTGATCAAAGGCTTCATCACCGTCCCGATCCAGCAGGCCGTGGCCAGCGCCGAGGGCATCGACACGCTGAGCTCGTCCTCCCGCCAGAGCATCTCGACCGTCACCCTCAACCTGCGCCTCAACGCCGACCCCGACCGCGCCGTCACTGACGTCTTGTCGAAGGTCAATCAGGTGCGCAGCGTGCTGCCCCCCGAATCGATGGACCCCGTCGTCGTCAAGCAGACCGGCGAGTCGACGGCGCTGATGTATCTCTCGTTCAACAGCGACGTCCTCACCCCGTCTCAGATCACGGACTACCTGACGCGCGTCGTGCAGCCGAAGCTGCAGACGGTCGACGGCGTCGCCAACGCCCAGATCCTTGGCGGCCAGACCTTCGCCATGCGCATCTGGCTCGACCCGGAGAAGATGGCCTCCCTCGGCGTCACGCCGCTGCAAGTGCGCACGGCGCTCGCCACCAACAACTTCACCACCGCTGCCGGTCAGATCAAAGGCGACTTCGTCGAGACGACGATTAATGCTGAGACGTCGCTGGCCAGCGCCGATGCCTTCGGCCAGCTCGTCGTAGCCGCCCGCGGCGACGCATTGGTGCGCCTGCGCGATATCGCCGAGATCTCCCTCGGCGCCGAGGACGTCAACTCGACATCGGCGTTCGACGGCCTCAAAGCCGTGTTCATCGGCATCTATTCGACGCCGACCGCCAACCCGCTGACCGTCATCGCCAACGTGCGCAAGGAGTTCCCGTCCATCGAGGCGGAGCTGCCGCCGGGCATGGCGGCGGCCATCGCCTACGATTCGACCAAGTTCATCGACGCATCCATCGCCGAGGTGCAGAAGACGCTCATCGAGGCGGCCGTGATCGTCATCGTGGTGATCTTCCTCTTCCTCGGCAGTCTGCGCTCGACCCTCATTCCCATCATCACCATCCCGCTATCGCTCGTCGGCGTGATGTTTGCACTGCTGGCGCTCGGATATTCGATTAACCTCCTGACGCTGCTGGCCCTCGTGCTGGCCATCGGCCTCGTCGTCGACGACGCCATCGTCGTTGTCGAGAACATCCATCGCCACATCGAAGAGGGCCTGTCGCCGTTCGATGCCGCGCTCGTCGGCGCGCGGGAGATCGCCGTGCCCGTCATATCGATGACCATCACCCTCGCCGCCGTCTACGCACCGATCGGCTTCGTCTCGGGCCTCACCGGCTCTCTGTTTCGCGAGTTCGCCTTCACCCTCGCCGGCGCCGTGATCGTATCGGGCGTCATCGCGCTGACGCTGTCGCCGATGATGTGCTCAAAGCTGCTGACGAGCGAGCTGTCCTCCGGCCGTTTCGTCAGGTTTCTCGACCGCACTTTCGAGGGCCTGAAACACCGCTATCAGCGCCGCCTCACCCGCACACTCAACTACCGCCCCGTCACCATCCTCGTCCTTGTGGGCGTCATCGCCGCCACGGTGCTCATGTACGTGACGGCCCAGCAGGAGCTCGCACCCGAGGAGGATCAGGGCATCCTCTTCAATCTCGTCAAGACGCCGCCCGCGACCAACATCGACTACACCGAGCAGGTGACGGACCACCTCAACAAGGTGTTCAGTACAGTCCCCGAGAAGGAGCACGTCTTTGCCATTAACGGCATGGGCGGCGACGTGCACCAGGCATTCGCCGGCATCCTGTTCACGCCGTGGGAGGAGCGTCATCGCAACCAGGCGCAGATCCTCCAGGAGCTGCAGCCGAAGGTGAACAGCATCGCCGGCGCCCAGGTGCTGACCTTCGGTCCGCCATCGCTTCCTGGCTCGACCGGCGGCCCGCCGATCCAGTTCGTGATCACGACGACGTCCGACTACGAGCAGCTGGCAGGCGTGCTACAGAAGATGCAGCAGGAGGCCTTCGCAAGCGGTCTCTTCATCTTCGCCGACAGCGACTTGAAGTTCGACACGCCGCAGATCGAGGTGAAGATCGATCACGCCAAAGCCAACAGCCTCGGCATCACCATGCAGGACATTGGTGCCTCTCTGGCAACCCTGCTCGGCGGCAACTACGTCAACCGCTTCAACCTCTACGGCCGCAGCTACCAGGTCATCCCGCAGGTGCCGCGCGACTTCCGCCTGCAGTCCGACTGGATCAAGCGCTACGAGGTCAAGACGACATCAGGCCAGATGGTGCCGCTATCCACCGTCGTCGACGTGCGCGAGAGCGTGCAGCCCAATGCCTTGACCAGCTTCCAGCAGCTCAACTCGGCAACGCTGCAAGGCGTCCCCTTTCCCGGCCGCACCATCGGCGAGGTGATCGCCTTCCTCAAGGAAAAGTCGAAGGAGCTTTTCCCCGAGTCGTTCACCTACGACTTCCAGGGAGAGAGCCGTCAGTATGAGCAGGAAGGAAATCGCCTCGTCGTCACCTTCATCTTTGCGCTGATCGTCATCTACCTCGTGCTGGCCGCGCAGTACGAGAGCTTCCGCGACCCGCTGATCATCCTCATCGCTCTGCCGACCTCGATCTTCGGTGCCCTTCTGCCCCTGACATTCGGCCTCGGCACCATCAACATCTACACCCAGATCGGCCTCGTGACGCTGATCGGCCTCATCTCCAAGCACGGCATCCTGATGGTCGACTACGCCAACCAGCTTCAGACGGAGAAGGGCATGGGCCGGCGCGAGGCCATCGAGGAGGCAGCCGCCATCCGCCTGCGCCCGATCCTGATGACGACAGCCGCGATGGTCATCGCCATGGTGCCGTTGATCATGGCCTCGGGTGCCGGTGCCGCCTCGCGCTTCGCCATCGGCATCGTCATCGCCTTCGGCATGACGATCGGAACCCTGTTCACGCTGTTTGTGACGCCCGCGGTCTACACTTACATCGCCCGCGAGCACCGCCGCGACGAGCACACCGCGACCGCGCCGACGCCGCTCCCGCGGGCTGCTGAGTAGCTCGCTATCGGTCTGCATTTGTCGTCCCGGGGCTTGTTTCCGGGATTCCCGGGATTCATCTGGGATGACGTCCAAATGAAGCTAGTGCCCCAGAGCGAGGTCGACGAGCACCTTGACGTTGAGGGCAATGACGACTGCGGCGACGATGACGGCCAGCACTGTCATCCAGCGCGGCGCGACGAGCGCGCCCATCTTGCCTTTGTCGGCTGTGAACATGACGAGCGGTACGATGGCGAACGGCAACTGCATGCTGAGCACCACCTGGCTGAGGATGAGCAGCGTGCCAGTGCCGCTCTCGCCGTAGAGAACGATGCCGATGCTAGCTGGAATGAGCGCCAGTCCGCGCGTCGCCAGCCGCCGCATCCACGCCGGCAATCGCACATTGATGAAGCCCTCCATCACCACTTGGCCGGACAGCGTTGCAGTGACCGTCGAATTGAGGCCGCAGCACAACAGCGCGACACCGAACAGCGTAGCCGCGCCAGCGGAGCCGAGCAGTGGCGCCAGGAGGTGTTGCGCCTCCTCGAGATCGGCAACGCCGGTGTGCCCCGCCTTGTGGAATGTCGCCGCCGCGAGGATCAGGATCGACGCGTTGACCATCAGCGCCAGCATGAGCGCGATCGTCGAATCGATGGTGGCGAACTTGATCGCCTCGCGCTTGGCCGGCAGCGTATCGGCGACGGCACGCGTCTGCACGATCGACGAGTGCAGGTAGAGGTTGTGCGGCATCACCGTGGCGCCGAGAATGCCCATGGCGAGATAGAGCATCTCCGGATTGCGCACGATCTCGACCGTCGGCGCGAACCCAACGATGACCTGCCGCCAGTCCGGGTTTGCCATGGCGACCTGCACGCCAAAGCACACGGCGATCACCAGCAGCGTCGAGACGACGAACGCCTCGATCCAGCGAAAGCCGAGGTTCTGCAGGTAGAGAATGAGAAACACGTCGAGCGCTGTGACAAACACGCCGATCTCGAGCGGAATGCCAAACAACAGATTGAGCCCGATCGCCGTTCCGATGACCTCGGCAAGGTCCGTGGCGCAGATGGCGATCTCCGCCAACACCCAGAGCACGTTGCTGACCGGCCTCGGGAAGGCATCGCGGCAGGCTTGCGCAAGGTCGCGCCCGGTCGCAAAGCCAAGCCGGGCGCACAGCGCCTGCAAAAGGATCGCCATGACGTTCGACATCAAGGCGATGAACAGCAGCGTGTAGCCGAACGTCGAGCCGCCGGCGAGCGAAGTGGCCCAGTTGCCCGGATCCATGTAGCCGACGGAAACGAGATAACCAGGTCCGAGGAAAGCTATGAGCCGGCGCCAGCCGACGCCACGCACCGGAACGGAGCCCCACACCTCGCGCAGCGAAGGCTCGCCGCGCACGCTGCGCCACGCGCCCTCCCTGGATACAATCCCGTCTCCGGATGCAACCGTGCCATCCGGTGCCCGATTGAAGTCCTGCATCTCCGCTTTCCGGGTGCCGACCAAGTCCCTGCCCTGCTGCTAGTTGCAAATGATTTGCAACTGCAAATAAATATGCGACTAGCAGAGCTGGAGTCAATGGGGTGCACGGACGAACCGCCACCCGGACCCGTTAAGCGCGAAAAAGCCCGCGGTCCTGATCGACGTCGCAATAGAACACGAGAGCCGATCGATCGGAGCCTTTGCCACGGTACATGGCAACGTCGGCGTTGGCGAGTATGTCGGCAGAAGCCGCGCAATCATGCGGGATGAGAACCACGCCGATCGACACCCCGATGTTGTGTCCGACGCCGTCTACCCAAATCGTGCTGTCCAGCGCGGCGAGATAGCGTCTCCCCACCCGCGCAGCGCCCGCATAGTCGACATCGTAGGCGAGGACAGCGAACTCATCGCCTCCTAAGCGCGCCAGGAGATCGGTTGGACGCGCCACACGGCGGAAGCGCTCGGCGATAACCTGCAGCACCGTATCGCCGGCTGCATGCCCGTAACCATCATTGACGCTTTTGAACCCGTTGAGATCGAGCAGGAAGAAGGCATGGGAACGCCCACCGCCCTCCGCCTGCAGCTCATCGAGCCGCGCCAGCACGGCCCGGCGATTGGGAAGCTCCGTCAGCGCATCGCGCATCGCCTGGTCGCGCAATTCGCGCATCGCGACATCGATCTCGACACGCCTTTGCAGCTCGAGCTGCGCCTCCTGAAAGCGTCGAATGACGAAGCCAGCGATGCAAAAGGCCAGCAGCAGCGTAAGGGCGATGGCCTCCAGCAGCGTGATCCGCCGTTCCTCGAGCGTGAGGTCCTGCGCGAAGCGGAAAAGATCGAACTCGATCGCCAGCAACAGCCCGACGGCGAGCACGCTGACGGCGAGTACTCCGTCTTGCACGCTGCTCCACGGATTGGTGGCGATGGACCGGAGCAGTGAAAATCTCATCGCCGCTTACAAACCACTCTAACCGAATGATCGATCAGGCAATCTAGATGACGGCACCCAAGAAAACGTAAAGCGGGGCCTCGGCCTCCCTGAGCAGCCGCAGGTTGCAAATGCCGGGCAGCGCGTTTGCTTCTTTCAGGATTGCACAGAGCATGGCAACGCGAGCGTGCAGGGCGACCACTGGTTCAGGACTGGCACCTACTGCATCGCGTCGCGGATAACGCGATGTACAAAGGCGAGCTTCGTCACCGCGAGTTCAGGAAGGACGAACGGGTAGAAGTCCGCGTGCCCTATGCTGCGGTTGATCTCATTGAGGGCGATCGTGAGCGGCACCCAGCGCCGGATAAGCGCATCGAAACTCTCTATGCGATAGACATCGAGCGGACGCAGCGGCCAGATGCCCGCACCGAAGCGGCCGAACGCCGGCTCGACGCGATGCACGGCCGAGGTGTCGAGTGCGTCGAGCATGTGCAGGTAGTGCGCCCAGGTCTCCGCCCAGTCTTCCCATGGGTGTGCGCTCGCGTAGGCGGAAACATGCCGCTGCGTCCATTCGGCGGGCGGTCCATGCGAATGGTGACGCTCGAGGGCCGCACCGTAGTGCTCGCGCTCGTCTCCGAACAGGGCACGAAAAGGTTCGATGTTGCCCGTGCCGTCGATGAGCAGCATCCAATAGTAGTGCCCGCTCTCATGCCGCAGGTGCCCGAGTAGCGAGCGATACGTCTCTGCCATCGCCTTGCGCTGGCGCTCGCGCTCGACGGAATCCGCTTCACCGACCGCGATGGTGATCACCCCGTCGAGATGCCCGGTAAGCGCATCGTTGACGAAGTCGAAGTTGAGCGGCGCCTTGCCCACGGCACCCCCATCCAGCGGCAGGCCGAGCCGCAGCAGCGAATACACCAGCCGCTTCTTGGCACGCTCGAACTCACCCCAGGCAAAGACATTTGCCGGGTCCGCGAGATTGGGAATGGTGCGATTGAGCTCGCAAGCGACGCAGAACTGCGCGGAGGAGTCATCGTCCACCAGCCAGTTGCACACGCCTTGCTCGGTGTTGGCGCAGTAGCGCACCGCACTCCCCGAACCTTTCTTGTATTCAAGGTAAAGGCCGTCGTCGGCCTCGACGAGAGCGCGCATCTCGAGCCTGTCGGGATGGAAACCAAGCGGGTGCCCGCAACGCAGGCACTGGATGTTCTCGAAGTAAACGGTGTTGCCGCAGGCCCCGCACTTGAACGTCTTCACCCGATCCTCGATCCTTGCCGGCCCACCGCGGCGTCTTCGACATCCGCAAATTCCGGCTTACCCCATCATTTTTGATTGCCCAAAGTTGTCGCAGCGCGCCTAACCACAGGGCAATGCCTGATCTTCGTGCTCGGCCAAAGTTGTTCTATGGTCCTCGCGCTGCGCGGCACAAGCGCTTCTTCTGAAATGGGTACTGATGCCAATCCACGTCGCCCTCACCCACCGGACGGCCTACCATTATGACCGTGTGATCGGAATGGGCCCGCAGGTTATCCGCCTGCGGCCAGCGCCCCACTGCCGCACGCCGATCCTCAGCTATTCGCTGAACCTCGAGCCCAAGCTCCATTTCCTCAACTGGCAGCAGGATCCCTTCGCCAACTACTGCGCCCGCGTCGTGCTGCCCGAGAAGACCGATCGCTTCATCGTCACGGTCGACCTCGTCGTCGACATGGCGGTGATCAATCCCTTCGACTTCTTCGTCGAGGAAAGCGCCAGGGATTGGCCGTTCTCCTATGATCCGGATCTCAAGAAGGAACTGACCCCCTACCTCGAGCCGGACCCCGCCGGGCCGCTACTGCGCAAGTTTCTCTCCGGGCTCCCGACGCACAAGATGGGGACCGTCGACTTCCTCACCGACCTCAACCGCAAGCTGCACGCGGAGGTCGAATATTGCGTGCGCCTCGAGCCCGGCATTCAGACGCCCGAGGAAACCCTCGCCAAAGCCTCTGGCTCCTGCCGCGACTCAGGCTGGCTGCTGGTGCAGTTCCTGCGGCAGATCGGTTTCGCGGCGCGCTTTGTCTCCGGCTACCTCATCCAGCTGCGCCCCGACGTGAAGCCGATCGACGGCGGGCCGGCCGGCGCCGAGGCCGACTTCACCGATTTGCACGCGTGGGCCGAGGTGTATGTTCCTGGCGCCGGGTGGATCGGTTTGGATCCCACCTCCGGCCTGCTCGCCGGCGAAGGCCACATTCCGCTCGCAGCGACACCGCAGCCCTCCAGCGCCGCGCCCATCAGCGGCGCCCATGAGCCGGCCGAGGTCGATTTCGCCTTCGACATGAAGGTGGAGCGGATTCTCGAGACGCCCCGCGTCACGCTTCCCTACAGTGAGGAGACGTGGCAGCAGATCGTCGCCGCTGGCGATGCCGTCGATATCCGCCTCGACAGCGCCGACGTGCGCCTCAGCATGGGCGGCGAGCCGACCTTCGTGTCAATCGATGACATGGACGGCGACGAATGGAAGACCGCCGCCGTCGGACCGACCAAGCGCGCCTACGCCGAGGACCTCGTCCGCCGCCTGCGCCAACGCTTTGCGCCGGGCGGCCTGCTGCACTATGGCCAGGGCAAGTGGTACCCGGGCGAGCAGCTCCCGCGTTGGGCCTTCTCGCTCTACTGGCGTCGCGATCAGGAGCCGCTGTGGGCGAATGACGCCCTCATCGACCGCGAGGACAAGCCGGCAAACGCCACGACTGAGGATGCCGGCAAGCTGATGAGCGCGCTTTGCACGCAGCTCGGCCTGCCGGCCGACAGCGGCATCGCGGCCTTCGAGGACCCGGGCTACTACGCGCTCGTCGAGCAGAAGCTTCCCGTGAATGTGACACCGGAGGAGAACAAGCTGCAGGACCCCGAGGAGCGCGCACGCATCGTGCGTGTCTTCGAGCGCGGCCTCGACAAGCCTGTCAGTTACATCCTTCCCGTGCAGGTCTGGCACTCGCCTGACCTCGGACGCCGCTGGGTCACCGAGCGGTGGGGCCTGCGCCGCTCCAAGCTCTATCTCGTACCCGGAGATTCGCCGGCTGGCTTCCGCCTGCCGATGAGCTCGCTGCCCGCGCTCCCGGCCATGAACTATCCCCACGTTCTGCCGCGCGATCCGTTCAGCGACATGCCGCCGCTGCCTGAGCGCGAGATCCTCATTCAACAGCGCAAGGCGGTGACGCTGCGGCCCGCTCCCGTGCCCCCTCCGACGGGGCCGAGCGAGATCTACGGATCGGTGCGCACCGCGCTCGCCATCGAGCCGCGCGACGGGCATCTGTGCGTGTTCCTGCCGCCGCTCTCTGACGCGCTCGACTTCGCCGCACTCATCGCCGCCGTTGAAGAGGCGGCCGCTGCCACCGGACTGCCCGTGCACATCGAGGGCTATTCGCCACCGCACGATCCGCGCATCAACGTCATCAAGGTCACACCCGACCCAGGCGTCATCGAGGTCAACATCCATCCGGCGACGAGCTGGAAGGAAGTCGTCGCCATCACCACCGGCGTCTACGAGGAAGCGCGCGAGGCGCGCCTCGGCACCGACAAGTATCAACTCGACGGGCGTCACACCGGCACCGGCGGCGGCAACCATATCGTCATGGGCGGCATCACGCCGGCCGACAGCCCATTCCTGCGCCGCCCCGATCTTCTAGCCTCGATCGTCGCTTATTGGCAGAACCATCCCTCGCTCTCCTATCTGTTTTCGGGTCTGTTCATCGGCGCCACCAGCCAGGCGCCGCGCCTCGACGAGGCACGCCATGAGGCTCTCTATGAACTCGAGATCGCACTGAAGCAGGTGCCCGACCCCGCCTACGGCAGCATCCCGCCGTGGCTCGTCGACCGCATCTTCCGCCACCTGCTCGTCGACGTGACGGGCAACACGCATCGCGCCGAGATCTGCATCGACAAGCTGTACTCTCCCGACGGACCGACCGGCCGTCTGGGACTCGTCGAGTTTCGCTCCTTCGAGATGCCGCCGCATGCGCGCATGAGCGTCGTGCAGCAACTTCTGATGCGCGCCTTCATCGCCATGTTCTGGGACCGCCCCTACAAGGGCAAGATCGCCCGCTGGGGCACGGCGCTGCAGGACCGCTTCATGCTGCCCCACTTCCTGTGGGTGGATTTCGCCGAGGTCATCGGCGACCTCAAGGCCGCCGGTCTCCCGGTGGAGCTCGACTGGTTCAAACCGCACTTCGAGTTCCGCTTCCCGCTTCTCGGCGAATTGCAGACCTATGGCATCAATGTCGAGCTGCGTCAGGCACTCGAGCCCTGGCACGTGCTCGGCGAGGAAAATGCAGGCGGCGGAACCGCGCGCTTCGTCGACAACTCCCTCGACCGCGTGCAGGTCAAGGTGCAGGACGGGGCCAACGGCCGCTTCGCCGTCACCTGCAACCGGCGCGGATTGCCGCTGACCGGGACCGGCACCTATGGCGAGAAGGTCGCCGGCGTGCGCTACCGCTCATGGCTGCCGGCTTCGTGCCTGCACCCGACGATCGCTCCACACGTGCCGCTGGTGTTCGACATTGTCGATACTTGGACCGGACGCTCCGTCGGCGGCTGCCGCTATCACTCGACCCACCCCGGCGGGCGCAACTTCGAGCTGTCGCCGGTCAACTCGTACGAGGCCGAAGGCCGCCGTCTCGCTCGCTTCGAGCTTCTGGGCCATACCCCCGGCCGCGCCTCGACGAGCCCACCGGAGATCAACCCGGACTACCCGCTGACGCTCGATCTGCGCACCTAGGCAACTCTATGTGAACCGGACGCGCTATCCCCTCCCCCTCGCGGGCAGGGGAATCGCATATGGCTTGAGCGGTTTGCGCTTGCAAAGGCGCGAATCGTGGATTCTTGGAGAGGCTCCCGATCGCGCAGGAGGCTCCGAATGCAGCTCTTCATCAGTGCGTTCCGCA
>Ga0164243_10003531_pt1 | contig 24971 bp, 20 predicted proteins | sample OricompcompostOP_FD_108781 | JGI IMG/M metagenome (GOLD analysis project Ga0164243, IMG submission 108781) | Organic Plus compost microbial communities from Emeryville, California, USA - Original compost - Organic plus compost (OP) | ecosystem: Engineered > Solid waste > Mixed feedstock >...
CGCGCCTCGGAATCGTAGAGGTGGGAGGCGACCTTGCCGAGCGCCGCCTCCAGCGCGCGCAGCGCCTCGGCCGGCCGCTGGCCCGCGATCTCCTCGCCGCCGGCCGCGCCCGCCTCCCCCAGGCGGGCGGCGACCTCGGCCTGGGCGCGCTCGGCCTGCTCCAGCCGCGCCAGCAGCCCGAGCACGGTCTGGTCCACGCCGGAGATGGCCAGGGACGAGCGGTGCTCGGCGCTCTCGATGCGGGCGGACAGCCGCTCCAGGGCCTCGTTCAGGCGGCCGAGCTCCTCGGCGGGGACCTCCGCATGCGCCTCGTTGGCCGGCGCCTGCAGCAGCTGGGCGGAATCCTCGAGGATGACGCGGTTCAGCCAGTCGCCGAGCGTCATGCCCTGACGGCGCGCCAGGTCCTTGGCGACCTCACGTGCCCTCGGGTCTATCCCCTTGACGCTCCACGGCGCGCCCGCACCCATACGAATCGATCTCCAGGCGTCCCCGGAGACGCTAGCAGCCATCCCTAGTGTGTAAACGCGGCGTTAACACTAAATCTGGGATGGCCGCACATCTCCTGTGGACAGACGGAGGCGGCCCTCCTCTGGTCCTCCACCTGAAAGCTCCCGTGGTTAACGAGGTCTAAACGGGCCATGACGGTTCAGGTCACCTTCGCCGCCGCCCTGGCCGCGGCCGCCCTGGCGGCGGTGTTCGGCTGGCTCGGCGCGCGCCCGGCCGATCCCCGGCGCGGCGTGCGCATGGTCCCCTGGCGCTTCCTGATGATCCTGTGCGCCCTGGCCGCCTTCCTGATGCTGGTGCACCTGGCCAACCTCTACGGGGTGAGCACAGGCGGGGGCGCGGCTGATTTCCCCAGGCCCTGAGGGGGAACCTAGGCCGCCCGCGGGAGCGGAGCGGGGGAATCGCCCCGCTCGGTCTTGGGGCGCTTGGCCAGGCCCGACATCCCGCCCGACGACAGCAGCCCGACGTCCGCCAGGATGACCGGCAGGGCCCAGCTGGTCTCGGCCGCGACGTAGCGGGGGCGCCACAGCGGGTCGTACTTGTCCTTGTACCGGCGCACGCCCTGGAAGTTGTAGATGTCCTCGCCCCGTTCGAAGAGCAGCCTGCCGATGCGCGACAGCAGGGGCGCCAGCGGCCGGTCGAGCAGGCCCGCCAGGGGCGCCATGCCGAAGTTGAAATCCCGGAAGCCCTGCGCCAGCCCCCACTGGAACAGCTCCACGAACAGGTAGTCCATGACGTTCTTGGGAGCGTCCGGGCCGTAGCGCATCAGGTCCATGGAGAACTCGGACCGGTCCGGCGTGGTCCACAGGTTGGCGAAGGCGACGATCCGCCCCTCGACCCGCACCACCGCGCAGGGAAACTCGGAGACGTAGCGGGGATCGAAGCCGCCCATCGAGAAGCTCTTGTCGCCGCCGGCGTGGGCGCCCAGCCACTGATCCGAGATCGCCTTGAGCTCACCGATGCAGGCGGCGACCTCCTGGGGCGGCAGCACCTCGAACCCGGCGCCGGCCTCGCGCGCCTTGCGCCAGTTGCGGCGCAGGACCTCGCGCTTGCGGCCCTGGAGGGAGAACTCCCTGAGCGGCACCACCGCCGCCTCGCCCACCTTCTGGACGCGCATGCCCATCTCGACCATGTCCGGCAGCAGGTCCGGCCCGAAGCCGTAGACGCCGGGGCGCGCGGCGTGGGCGTCGGCCAGCTCGCGGAAGCGCCACAGCAGCTCGGACACCTCGTCGCGCCGGCCCACCGGCCCGCCGAGGGCGATCCAGGACCGCCCCCGCACCCCGAACATCAGGAAGCTCTCGCCGGATTCGGAGAACAGGAAGCGCTTGTCGCCCAGCAGCGCGAGCCGGGCCTCAGGCGCGGCGCCCTCAGCCGTCTCCAGGATGGCCCGCACGCGTTCGAAATCCGGATCGTGGTCGCCGGCCACCTTGGGCGTGGCGGGCGTGGCGAACAGCCGCCAAAGGCCCGTCGCCAGCAGCAGCACCCCGGCCCCGGCCCAGGCCCGGATGGCCCGGCTGGCCTCCACGTCGCCCATGACCTTCCACCACTGGCGGTCGGCGTAGTCCATGTTGTGGAAGGACCACCAGCCGAGCGCGCCCGCGCCGATCAGGGCGGCGAAGGCGGACAGCAGCCACCCCGGCGTGATCTCCATGCGGCTGAGGCGGGCGGTGCGGCAGAAGGCGCCGCGCACGGGCAGGAGCAGCAGGCACAGGCCCGCCAGCGCCAGGGTCTCCTCCCAGTTCATCCCCTTCAGCAGCGCCAGCGCCCCGGCCACCAGGCACAGGATGACCGTGGCGCCCCAGGCCGCGTCCAGCCGCCGCTTCAGGCCGAAGGCGATCAGCACCAGGGCCAGCCCCACCAGGCTCGAGGCGAAGTGGCTGACCTCGATCAGCACCAGCGGCGCCCAGCTCATCAGCCAGCCGAACCGTTCCGGATCGGTGGGCGTGGCGCCGGAGACCAGCAGCATCACCCCCGCGGCGAGGGTCAGCAGGGCCGCCACCGTGGGAGCCGCCTGCATCAGCGTGGGTCTCAGTCCGGCCAGTCGGCTCAAGGTGCTCGGGTCCCGCAGCGGCCAGATCGGCCTCAACCAATATAGGCGACTTTGCCCGACGGTTCCCGCCCTGCGGCGAAACGGCCCGTCGGCATGCGATTGATCAATTCCAGCCTTAGCGGAGCTTCCTAAAAAGTCCTTCCCAGGGCGATCCGCCCGCCAGGGAGGCGCGCATGTCCGCACCCAGAACCGCCGCCGGCGCGGCTTTCGCGCTCGGCCTGCTTATCCACGCCGGCGCCGCGGCCGCGGCTCCCTACGGGACCGACCGACGCCAGCCCTCCGCCACGCCGGAGCTGCCGCAGTGCGCGGCTCCCGTCGGGACGGTCGCCATCCAGCAGCCGGAACGCGGGAACTGGTGGTCCCCGCTCGGCCTGGAGAACCCCGAGGCGCTGATCAAGCTGTTCGCCGCGCGCTCCAACTGCCTCAGCGTGGTCGCCCGCGGCGCGGCGATGCAGATGCGCCAGGACGAGCGCGCCCTGGCCGATTCCGGCGAGCTGCAGCGGGGGTCCAACCTCGGCAAGGGCCAGGTGAAGGCCGCCGACTACATCCTGATCCCGGACATCGTCACCTCCGAGGGGAACGCCGGCGGCTTCGGCGCCGGGCTGGGAAGCCTGGGGCGCGGGCTGGGCGGCCGCCTCGGCGGCGTGCTGGGCGGCATCACGGTCAAGACCTCCAAGGCCCACACCCTGCTCACCCTGGTGAACGCCCGCACCACCGAGCAGGAGTACGTGGCCGAAGGCACGGCGCAGAAGTCCGACGTCGGCCTCGGCGGCGGGGGCTTCGGCTCCTGGGGCGGCGTCGCCCTGGGCGGCTATTCCAACACCGACATCGGCCGGGTGATCGCGGCGGCCTACCTCAACGCCTTCGTCGACCTGGTCGGGCACATGCAGGGGTCCGCGCCCGGGGAGGCCGCCGCGGCCGCCCCGACCCAGGCCTATACGGTGACCCGGCCCGCGGTCCTGAAGGCGGCGCCCTCCCCCACCGCGGCGTCGGTGCGCAGCTTCGAGTCCGGCGACCTGGTCTATCCCACCGGGCGCAAGGACGGGGTCTGGTGGGAAGCCGACGACGAGAACGGCAACCGCGGCTGGATCTCCTCGGCGTTCATCTCGCCCCGCGGCCGCTAGCCGCAGGAAGCCGCGCCATAACAAATTTGAATGCCCTGCCGGCCCCATGGCCTAGGGCGTCGCGGGCGGCCAGCATCCCTGGCCGCCCTTCTTCTTTCCCGAAACCCCTTTGCTGACGGGGACTTGGCCGGAGCGACCCCGGCCAATACCTGCCCGCGCCGGTGGACCTACGCAAGACAATTGATCAGGTCGCGACAATGAGGCATGAGACCGATTCAGGAAGAGGTTAGACCAAGACAAAGACCTATATGTCGTCTTCTCGACATTTCTTCTTACTGGGCTGACCACTGATTGGAACTCACTTACCGAGGTGACGTTTTTGCAGGCGATGAACGGGCCGATACCGGGCGCAAGGAACAATCTGCTGGGGTCGCTGGCGCCCGAAGACCTGGAAGCATTGGCGCCGCACCTGAAGCCGGCCGCCCTGGCCAAGGGGGCGCTGCTGTACGATCCCGGCGACGAGATCGACACCGTCTATTTCCCGCACAACGCCGTGATCTCGCTGATGACGCTCATGCAGGGCGGCGAGGCCATTGAATCGGCGACCATCGGACGCGAAGGCGCCCTGGGCCTGCCCTCGGCGCTCAGCCCGCGACGCTCGCTGAGCCGGGCGATCGTGCAGGTCGCCGGCGACGCCTCCTGCATCGAGGCGGCGCGCCTGGCCGAGCGGCTGGACCGCAGCCCGCGGCTTCGCGAGCTGATCGACCGGCACTCGGACGCCCTGTTCGGACACGCCATCCAGTCGGTGGCCTGCAACGCCCTGCACTCGGTGGAGGCGCGCTTCTGCCGCTGGCTGCTGTCCTGCCACGACCGCATCGACAGCGACCGGGTGTCGCTCACCCAGGAGTTCCTGGCCGACATGCTGGGCGTGCAGCGCACCACGGTCACGGTCGTGGCGCGCACCCTGCAGGCGGCGGGGCTGATCCGCTACAGCCGCGGCGTCGTCGACATCCTGGACCGCGCGGGCCTGGAGGCGATCTCCTGCGAGTGCTACCGCCGGGTGCGCGACAACTACGAGCGCCTGCTCGACATGGATTTCGACCAGCGCCTGGCGGGCTGAAGCGCGCCGCCTATTCGCAGAACACCCGGACCTTGGCCCTTTCCTGATCGACGTCCACCGTCAGCTCGTTCAGCTGGTCGACGATCTCCTCCAGGTTCTCCGGCTTGATCTGGTTGATGTCGAAGGGGACGCCGTTCTCGCGCATGGCGGCGTTGACCTGTTCGCGCGCGGGGCCCGGGATCAGCGCGCCCAGCCGCATGCCGGCCCGCAGCAGCTGCATCGGCACCCGCACATTGACCTTCACCGGCCCCTGGTGCGGATCGTCCGCGTCCACCAGCACGCGCAGGTAGCGGGCCTTCTTCGGGGCGGCCGCGAGCGCGGCGGGCGCCTCGGCGAGGCCGCCCTCCATGGCCGAGAGCAGGCGCTCGGCCTCCTCGGCGGTGATCTTGCCGTCCGCCAGCATCTGCAGGACGCGCCTGCGCTCCTCGTTCATGGCTCTCCGTCTCCCTAGACGATGCGGACCTGGACCCTGGTCCCAGGGGACTCCACTTCCACCCGCACGCCCGACAGGCCGCACAGGACGCCCGCCAGCGCCCCGGCCGCGCGGGCCGGGTCCACGCGCCAGGCGAGGCACATCACGATCAGCAGCGGCGACAGCACCACGGCCGCCGGCGCGAGCAGCAGCCACAGCAGGAACAGCGGCGCCCAGAAGCCGATCCGGGCCCGCGGCGTCTCCACCCGGACTGTGGCGAAGAGGGGGATCACCGCAGCGTCTCCAGCTGGCGGACCGCCTCGTCCGCGGAGATTTCCCCGCGCTCCAGCCGCGCCAGGATCTCGGCGCGCGTCGGCTTGGGATCGGTTTCGACGAAGGCCAGCTGCGCCGAGATGCGGTTCAGGCGGGCCTTGATGGTCGGGTAGCTGACCCCGAACACCTGCTCCATCTCCTTGATTGAGCCGTGGCTGCGCACGAAGGCGGCCACAAACACCTGGTCCTCGGGGCTGAGCCGCGCGAGCTCGGGCAGCTCGAAGGAACCCTCGATGGCGACGCCGCGGTCGGGCAGCCGCACCCGCTCGACCACGACGGGACGCCCGTCGACCAGCTGCGCCAGCTCCTGCCAGTCCCGGACCTCGTTCGCCGTGCGCATGCGTTCTCGCCCTTCCACTCTTGGAACTGAATATCATGTTTTTTAAGTTCTGGAAGCCTATACCTTAATTTTGTTGATTTCGAGCCTCGCGTTCTGCGCTGCGGGCCCCACCCCTCCCCCGTGCGGTTGGCGGGACTCGTCAAAAGGGCTAGAGGCTCGCCTTCTCGCGCGTTGAGGATTGGCGATGGACGACGACAGCACGGCCCTGCGCGGCAAGGACCTGGCGACCAGGATCATCGGCGAGGTCCGTCAGGCGAACGAGGAACTGGCCGCGGCCGGCTGGAACGCCAAGCTGGTGTCGATCACCGTGGGCGACACCTCCGCCGTCGACGTCTACGTCCGCAACCAGCGCCGGCGCGCCGCCGAGGCCGGCGTCGCCTTCGAGGAACGCAACTACCCGGAGACCATCACCCACGAGGAGATGGAGTCGGCGATCCACGCGCTGAACGCCGACCCGCGCGTCACCGGCATCATCATCCAGCGGCCCGTGCCCAAGCACATCTCCCTTCGGGTGCTGCAGGCGGCGGTCAACCCGATGAAGGACGTGGAGGGCATGCACCCCTCCTCCATCGGCAACATCGTCTACAACCAGCTCGACCTGGCGCCCTGCACGGCGGCGGCCTCGGTGGAGCTGCTGAAGTCGACGGGCCTGAAGCTCGAGGGGCTGGAGGTGGTGATCGTCGGCCACTCCGAGATCGTCGGCAAGCCGATCGCCTTCCTGCTGATGAGCGCCGGCGCGACGGTGACGGTCTGCCACCACATGACCCGCTCGGTGGCCGCCCACGCGCGGCGTGCGGACGCCCTGTTCGTGGCGGTGGGCAAGCCCAAGCTGATCGACGGCTCGATGGTGAAGCCCGGAGCGGCCGTGATCGACATCGGCATCAACGCCGTCACCGACGAGACCGGCAAGATGCGCATCGTCGGCGACGTCGACTACGACTCCGTCAAGGAAGTGGCCGCCTGGATCACCCCGGTGCCGGGCGGCGTCGGCCCGGTCACGGTCGCCATCCTGCTGCGCAACACCCTGACCGCCCTGCGCCGGCAGAAGGCCGTCTACGAGGCGGCGTTCGCGGGCGGCGAGGCCCGGACCATCACCGCCCCGATTCCCGCCTAGGCATCTGCCGCCCCTCCGCGGGTGAGGAGAGCTACTCGGCCGGAACCGCCGCCTTCGCCCTGGCCGGCTGGTCCTGCAGGAACACGCCCTGCGCCTTGAGGGTCTTCTGCAGCGCCTTCACGTCGAGCGCGCGCGGCTGCACGCCGGCGTCGGCCGCCAGGCCGGCGGCCGCGCCCGCCGCCTGGCCGGTCAGCCAGCACTGCGGGATCTCGCGCATGAAGCCGTGGGAGTTGGCGTCGCAGGAGATGTGCCGGCCGCCGGCCAGGAGTCCGTCCAGCTTGACCGGCACCAGGCAGCCGTAGGGCACCGAGATCACCGGGAACTTCGGCGAGACGGAGGGGCTGACCGCCACCTCGTCGGCGAACGGGACGCCCTCCTCCCACTGCGCGCGCTCGATGCGGGAGACCCCGGCCAGCCGGCGGGTGTGGCGCACGCCCAGCTGGTAGGCCTGGACCATGAGATAGGCGCCTTCGAAGCCGGGGGCGTGCTTCCTGTAGAACTCCAGGTGCCTGAGGAAGAGCCGGCGCGAGCGGATCTCCACCTCGGTCATGTCGTCCACGTCCAGGGCCGACAGGCCGGCCTGGCGGGGGCCCATGAACAGGGCGACGTCGTTGCGCCAGGAGACGAAGGGCCGTTCGAACATGCCCACCTCCTCGCGCCCGCGGTTCATGAATTCGGCGAACTCCTCCAGGTTCTGGGTGCGCCAGTCGATCCACTTGCGCATGTCCACGCCGCCGAACAGCCAGGGGCTGTTCATGCAGTGGTGCACGTCGCCTTCCTCGATGTCGTTCTCGAACTCCGCGCCCGCGCGCGCGAACATGTCGCCGTCCCCGGTGCAGTCGACCACCACCTTGGCCATCAGCGCCTGGCGGCCGCCCTTGCTCTCGAAGATCGCGCCCCTGCAAACGCCGTCCTCGACGATCGGGAGCGCCGCCCAGCTGTGGTAGACGATCCGCACCCCCGCCTCGAGCAGCATCTCCTGGGACAGGATCTTCAGCCGCTCCGGATCGAGCGTCGGCGACCAGTTCACCGTCCCGTGCGCGGCGGCGGTGCGCTGGCCCCAGTACGCCGCCTTGAAGGGGTCCTTCGATCCCCAGTCGCGTTCGGGCGGGCCCGCGACGGACTCGGCGGGCAGGCGGTCGAACACCTCCTCGGCGAAGCCCTTGATGACCTGCCGGCCCTCCCAGTCGGTCATCCGGTCGATCCAGATCACCATGCCGCCGGTGGAGAGGCCGCCGAGGTGGTTGTAGCGCTCCAGCACCACCGTATCGGCGCCGGTGCGCGCCGCCGCCAGGGCCGCCGCCGTCCCGGCCGTGCCCCCGCCGACCACCAGCACGTCGCACGAGTGGTAGACGGGGATCTCCCGCCCCGGCTCGCGGTGCACGCCCCGGCCGTTGCGCGGCCGCGTGGCCCGGCGCTCGGAATCGAACACGTCCGAGGCCAGGAACCGCTCCTCGGTCTGCTCCACCCGCCTGACCGTCATCTGGACCTCCCGGCGCCTGCGCCTGCTTCGAGCGCGCGATTTCAACCTAGCATGCTAGGGAGTGCAAGCTCGACCTGTCCCGGCGTCAGGACAGGGCGTTCTGCAGCGCCTGCTGCTGCGACGGGCTCAGGGCCGCCAGCTGCTCGGTGGTGAAGCCCTCGATCTGGCCCGGCGCCAGGGCCTCGATCTCCGAGGTCGTCAGCGAGGCGATCATGGTGGTGGTCAGGCCGGAGATCTGGGTCGAGGTCAGGCCGCCGATCTGGATGAAGGATAGCGAGGCGATCCTGGTCGGATCCAGCAGGCTCAGCTGGGTCGGCGTCATCGACCCGACCTGGGTCGAGGTCAGGGCGGCGAACTGGGCCGCCGACAGGCCGTTCAGCTCCGTCGAGCTCAGGTTGGAGACCTGGGTCCCGCTCAGGGCGGCGATCTGCGAGGCGGACAGGGCCGCCACCTGGGTTCCGCTCAGCGACCTCAGCTGCATGCGCACCAGCCCGGCCAGCTGGTCGCCGGACAGCGCGGCGATCTCCGTGGGGGTCAGGTAGCCGATCTCGTCCAGGGTGAAGGCGCCGATCTGGCCCGTCGTCAGGCCGGCGAGCTGGGTCAGGGTCAGGCCCTCGATCTGGCCCTGGGTCAGGCCCGCGATCGCCCCCGGCGACAGGGCTCCGATCTGGGTCGGGCTCAGGGCGGCCATCTCCGAGGCGGTCAGGGCCGCCATCTGGCCCTGGGTGAGCCCGCCGATCACCGTGGTGGACAGGCGTGAGACCTGGGTGGTGGTCAGGCTGGCCAGCTGCTCGGACGTGAGGGCGGCGATCCAGGTCGAAGGCAGCAGCGGCGAGTTGATCTGGGTGGCGGTCAGGCCGGCCACCTGGGTCGTGGTCAGGCCCGAGATGGCCGAGGCCGAGAGGGCGGCGACCTCCGTTGGGGTCAGGGCGGCCATCTGGGTGGCGGACAGGCCCGCGATCTGGGCCCCGCTCAGGCCGGCGATCCCGGAAGCCGACAGCGCGGCGATCTGGCCCGGCGACAGGGCGGCGAGGTCCGTGGCGCTCAGCCCGGCCACCTGGGCGGCGGTGAAGCCGGCGACCTCGGCCGCGCTCAGGGCGGCCAGCTGGGCCGGCGTCAGGGCGTCGGTCTGCTCCGCCGTCAGCGCCCCGATCTGGGTCGGGGTCAGGCCGGCGATCTGGTCGGCGGAGAGCGCCGCGATCACCTCCGCGCCCAGCCCGGCGATCCCGCTGGTCGAGAAGCCGCCGATCTGGGCCGGCGAGAGCCCGCGCGCCTGGGTCGCGGTCAGGGCGGCGGCCTGGCTGGCGGTCAGGCCCGAGATCTCCGCGGGCGTCAGGGCCCGCAGCTGGCTGGTGGTCAGGCCCGCGAACTGGGTCTGGGTCAGGGCGCCCACCTGGGTCGGGGTCAGGCTGGTCACCTGGGCCGTGGACAGGGCGGCGATGTCCTCCGCCGTCAGGGCCGCGATCGCGGAGGCCGACAGGGCCCCGATCTGGCTGCCGGTCATGGCGGCCATCTGGGAGCTGGTGAGGCCGGCCACCTGGTCCCCCGAGAGGCCGGAGACGGCGCTGCGCGACAGGGCCGCGACCTCGGTCGGGCTGAGGGCGGCGAGCTGGGTGGCGGACAGCGCGGCCGCCTGGGTGGACGTCAGTCCGGCCAGCGCCGCCGCGGGCAGCTGCTGCAGCTGGCTCGTCGTCAGGGCCTGCACGTCGTCGGCGTCCAGCGCGCCGAGCTGCGCCGCGGTCAGCCCCCAGACCTGGGTGGTGGCCAGCCCCGCGATCTGGGTCGCCGACAGCCCCGCCAGGGCCGAGGGCTGCAGGCCGGCGATCTGGCCGGCGGTCAGGCGTGCGAGCTGGGTGGCGCTGAAGGCCGCCGCCTGGGTGGCGTCCAGGGCGCCGAGCTGGAAGGGGCTGAGGGCGCCCACCTGGGTCGTGGCCAGGGCGCCGATCTCGGTCGCGGTGAGACCGGTGAGCCCGGTGGTCGACAGCGACGCGACCTGCAGCTGCGAGAGCTGGCCGATCTGGGCGGCGGTCAGAGCCGCCGCCTGCTGGTCCGACAGGGCCTGCATCTGGAACGGCGTCAGGGCGGCGGTCTGCTCGGCGTTGAGCGCGGCGATCTCGGTGACGGTCAGCCCCATGACCGCGGACGGCGAGAGCGAGGCGATCTGGGTGCCCCGCAGCGCCGCGAGCTGGTCGAGGCTGAGCGCCGCCGCCTCCTCGCCCGTGAAGCCGCGCAGCTGCGCCGCGTTCAGGCTGGCGATCTGGGTGGGCGAAAGCCCCGCGACCTGACTGGCGGAGAGGCCGCCGATCTGGGCGGAGGTCAGCGCCGCCAGCTGGGTGGGGCCGAACGCCGCCAGGCCCGCCGCGCCCAGCCCGCGCAGGGCGTCCGCCGACAGGGCGGTCAGCTGGATCGCCGACATGGCCCCGATCTGGGTCGGGTCGAGCGCGGCCAGCTCCGCTCCCGTGAAGCCTGCGATCTGGGTGGTCGATAGGGCCGCGATCTGCGCCGGGGCCAGGGCCCGCGCCTGGGTCGCCGTCAGCCCCGCGATCTCGGCGGAGGTCAGGCCCCGCACCTGGGTGGCGGTCAGGGCGGCGATCTGGGTGGCGGTCAGGGCCTGGGCCTGGCCGGTGGACAGGGCGCCCACCTGGCTCGCGGTCAGGGCGGCGAGCTGCGAGGAGGTCAGGGCCGCGATGTCCGCCGGCTCGAGCCCCGCCAGGCCCGCGGCCGAAAGGCTGGCCAGCTGGGTCGGGGAGAGCGCGGCGAGCTGGTCGGGCGAGAGGGCGGAAACCTGGCCGGACGCCAGCCCGGAAATCTGGGTGACGGTCAGGGCCGAGAGCTGCGCGGGCGCCAGCGCCGCAACCTGGTCGTTGGACAGGGCGCCCAGCTGGGGCGCCGTGAGGGCGGCGAGCTGCGTCGGCGACATGGCCGAGAGCTCTGTCGCGGTCAGGCCCTGGACCGCGGCGGGGGACAGGCCGGCGATCTGGGTCGCGGAGAGGGCCGCGAACTGGTCGGCGCCGAAGGCGGCCAACTCCGAGGCGGTGAGCCCGCGCATCTGGGTGGCCGTCAGCGCCGAGACCTGGGTGGTCGAGAGCGCCGCCAGCTGGTCGTACCAGAGCGCGCCCACCGCGGCGGGACTGAGCCCCGCGATCTGGGTCTGGGTCAGGGACGCGATCCGGCCCGGCGACAGGCTCGCGGCCTGGTCGGCGCCGAGGGCGCCGATCTGGTCCGGCGTGAGGGCGGCGAACTGGGCAGGGCTGAGGGCGGCGAGCTGCTCGCTGGTCAGGCCGCGGATCTGGGCCGCGGCGAGTCCGGGGATCTGGTCCGCCGTCAGGGCGCCGAGCTGGTCCAGGCTGAGCGAGGAGACCTGGGTCCCCGTCAGGCCGCGGAGCTGGGTGGCGCTGAGGCTGGAGATCTCGGTCGTGGACAGGCCCGCGATCTGGCTGCGCGACAGGGCGGCGATCTGGGCCGGGGCCAGGGCCTGCAGCTGGGTCGCGCTCAGGGCGGCCAGGTCCTCGCCGTCGAGCCCGGCCAGGCCCGCGGCGGAGAGCGAGCCGATCTGGGTCGCGGTGAGCGCGGCGACCTGCCCGTCGCTGAACAGGGCCACCTCCTCGGAGGTCAGGCTCCTGACCTGCTGGGCCGCCAGGCCGGCGATCTGGGTCGTGGACAGCGCCCCGATCTGCTCCGCCGACAGGGAGGCCACGCCGGTGGCGTTGAGGCCGCGCAGCTGGGTCTCCGTCAGGGCGGCGATCTGGGAGGCGGTGAATCCGCCCACCTGGTCCTCGGAGAAGGTCGACAGCTCCCCGGCGGTGAGGCCGGAGAGCTGGCCCAGGTCCAGCAGCCCGATCTGGTCCGCCGACAGCGCCCCCATCTGGGTATAGGTCAGAAGGCCGATCTGGTCGGCCGTCAGGGCCTGCAGCTGGGTCGTCGCCAGCGATCCGATCACGCCGCCGGACAGGCCCCGCACCTGCACCGGAGTCAGCCAGCCGATCTGGGTCGCGCTGAGCCCGGCGGCCTGGGTCGTGTTCAGCGCCGAGAGCTGGGCGGCGGTGAGGCCGGAGAGCTGGCTGCGGCTGAGACCGCCCAGCTGGGTGTCCGCCAGCGACCGCACCTGGGCCACCGACAGGGCCGCGATCTGGCTGGCCGAGAGGGCGGCGGCCTGCTCCGGCGCGAGCGCCGCGAGCTGGGTGGCGGTGAGCCCGCGGACCTGGGCGGGCGCGATGGCCGCGACCTGGGCCGGGGTGAGCGCCGCCAGCTGGTCGGGGCCCAGGGCGCCGAACTGGTCGGCGGTCATGCCGGCCAGCTGGGTCGTGGCGAGCCCGGCGACCTGGGCCGGAGTCAGAGCCCCGATCTGCACCGCGCTCATGGCCCGCAGCTCCGAGGGGCTGAGCGTCGCGATCTGGGTGTCCTGCAGGGCCGCCACCTGGGTGGTCTGCAGGCCGCGGACCTGGACCGCCGTGAGCCCGGCGGCCTGGGTGGCGGTGAGGCCCGCCACCTGCGTGGCCGTAAAGCCGCTGACCTGGCCGCTGTAGAGCCAGCCCATCTGGGTGGCCGAGAGGGCGGCGACCTGGCCGTCGGCCAGCCCTCCGATCTGGCTCGCGGTGAGCCCCCGCACCTGGGTCACGCCCAGGGCGGCGATGCGCGAAGGCGTCAGGGCGGCGACCTGCTCGGGCGAGAGCGCGCCGATCTGGGGGCCCGTCAGGGCGCCGAACTGGGCGTCCGACAGGCCGGCGACGCGCTCCGGCGTCAGGGCCCCGAGCTGGGCGGCCGTGAGGCCGCGGACCTGGGCGGCCGAGAAGGCCGCGAACTGGGCGTCCGAGAGCCCCGCGATCTGCGAAGGACTGAAGCCGGCCACCTGCGGCCAGGGGATCGCCGCGATCTGGGAGGGCGCCAGGGCCGCGGTCTGCTCCTCGGTCAGGGCGCCGAGGTCCGCCGCGGAGAGGCCGCGGACCTGCAGCGGCGTCAGGGCCGCGATCTGGGTCGGGTCCAGCGCCCCGACCTGGGTCGCCGACAGGGCCGCGATCTGCGAGCTGGTCAGGGCCGAGAGCTGGTCGGTCCTCAGCGCGCCGATCTCCTCGGCCGTCAGGCCCGCCAGGGTGCGCGTGCTGAGGCCGGCGAGCTGCCTCCCGCTGAGGGCGGCGAACTGCTCGGGGGTCAGGCGGCCGAGCTCCTCGGCGGTCAGGCCGCGGACCTGGACGGCGCCGAGCGCGGACACCTGCGCCGGGCTGAGCGCGGCCAGCTGGTCGGCGGACAGGGCCGCCACGTCCGCGGAGCCGAGGCCGCGCAGCTGGGTCTCGGCGAGGGCGCCGATCTGCTCGGGCGTGAGGGCCTGGATCTGGCTCGCGCTCATCGCGCTCAGGCCGGCGGCGGTGAGCCCGGGCAGCTGGCCGAGGTCCAGCGCGGCCACCTGGGCGGTGGTCAGGCCCCGGATCTGCACGGGCCCGAAGGCCGCCAGCTGGGCGGGGGAGACGGCGGCGAGCTGTTCGGGGGTCAGCGCCGACACCTCGGCCGAGGTCAGGCCGCGGATCTGGGCGGGGGACAGGGCGCCGATCTGGTCGGGACTCAGGGCCGAGGCCTGCTGGGTGGTCAGGGCGCCGATCTGGCCCGGGGTCAGCCCGCCGAGCTGGGTGGGGCTCAGGCCCTGGAGCTGGGCGGTGGTCAGCGCCCGGATCTGGGCCGAGAGGAGCCCGCCGATCTGGCCGGGCGACAGGGCGCCTAGCTGGTCGGCCGACAGGGAGGCGACCTGGGCCGAGGTGAAGCCGCGCAGCTGCACCACCGCCAGGCCCGCGACCTGGGAGGGGGTGAGCGCGGCCAGCTGGTCGGGCGTCAGGGCCGCCAGGTCCGCGGCCGAGAGGCCCCGCATCTGGTCGGGCGTGAGGGCGGCCAGGTCCTCCGGCTCGAAGCCCTGCACCTGGGCGGCGTTCAGGACCGAGAGCTGGGCGGCGCTGAACGAGAGCTGGCTGGGGACCAGCGCCCCGATCTGGTCGGGGGTCAGGGCGGTCATCTGCCGCGTGGACAGGGCCGACAGCTGGGTGGTCGAGAACTCAGAGATCTCGGTCGTGGTGAAGGCCGCGATCTGGCTGGAGCCCAGGGCGGCGATGTCCTTCGCGCTCAGGCCCTCGATCTCCGAGCGGCTCATCGCCGCGATCTGCGCGGACGTGTAAAGCGAGATGGGCGAGATCATGACCGAGGGGCCGGCGCAAGCCCCGTGCCACTTCGCCGAAGATCAATTGCCTCGCAGGATCAATGGCTTGCCGGAGGGCCGGCGCGAGCGCCGGGCAGGATCTGCCGCCCGCCCGGAACATTTGGCGCCATGGTTAACGCGCCGGGCTCAGCAGCCCCGGAGCCCCAGCGACCGGCACAGCGCCTTCGGATCGGGCGCCCGCGCCGCGGACGCGGTCTGCACCCCCCTGCCCCATTCCGGCGTCTGCGCGGCCGGCAGGAGAGCGGTCGGGGGGACCTCCGGAACGGGAGGCGCGGGGCCCGGGGACGCAGGTCCGGGCTGGAGGGCCGCCGCCGGCTCGGGGTCGGCGGCGGAGGCCGGGCCGAAGCCCCGGATCACCCGGTAGCGGACGTACTCGTTGGTCGCCTTCAGCACCTGCAGGCGCGCGCCCTTGTAGCCGATGAGGTCGGAGTCGGTCAGGTCGTAGTCCACGTCCTCGTCGCGGCCGGCCGACGGGAAGGCGCCGGAGGACTCGCGGTAGCCCACGCTGATGCGCTCGCCCACCCTGCCGCGGTAGATCAGCGCCTGCTGCAGCCCCGGGGCCGGCGCGCGCACCTGGATCCGGCGCAGCCGGGCGTGGGCGCTGCAGGCCGCGCGGCCGCCGATGTCGACCACGCAGAGCCTGCCGTCCTTCTTCAGCAGCACCGCAGAATAGGGCTCGGCCGCGCCCCCGGCGCTCACCCGGCCGCCGCCCGGCAGGCCCGAGACGTTGAAGAACTCGCCCTGGGCGGTCTGTCCCCGCTTCACGTAATGGCCGGCGGCAAGGGTGTAGCGGGCCAGGCTCCCGACGGAGACCGGCCGCTCGAGCTCGATCGCGTCCAGCAGCTGGTCCTCGCCCTGCCGCAGCATGCGGTCGCCGACCGCGGCGGAGGCCACCGCGCCGGGCGCGGGCGTCATCACCCTGGCCGAAGCAGGCTGATAGTTCTCGACCGCGGTGACGCAGCCGGCGGCGGCGAGGCACGCGCCGGCCGTCGTCATCGCCAGAACGGGATTGCCTGCACGAACCACTGGCCTTCCTCCCCGGTCCGGCCGCAGCGTCGCCCAGGAAGGTCCGGCAGTTTGGTGATCAGAAGATTAACCGGAAAGGATTCGCCCCGAAAGCGTCAAGACTTCGGACATTAAAGACAGCGCCGTGCCTGATATTCGCCGCAGCCAATACAATCTGCCGCTGCGAAGACGACAGTCGTCCGCCACTCATGATTGCGGGCGGCGAACGCGTACGTCCGCCGCCTGCACGTCGGGACAGGTGCGTACCGCGCCCTCAGCGGCCGTAGGGGATGTCCGAGCGGGGCCGGTCCACCGGCAGGGCGCCGATCTTGGCCACCCAGTAGGGCGCGGGCTCCAGGTCGGCGGCCTGGAGGGGCCCGGCGTCGGCCGCCGCGCCGGGGCGGGGCGGATGGGCGCTCCAGACCGCCGCGGCGAAGGCGGCCGCCAGCAGGGTCGCCGCGGCCAGCACGGCGAAGCGGAGCGCGGGGGGCGTGGAGGGCGCGCGGGGGGCGAGGTCTGCGCAGGTCATGGCTCTGGTCTCCCTGTGGGACGGGCCGATCAGATGCGCCCGCGCGGCGGCCGCGACAAACGACAACGGCTGCGGTTCGGTTGACCTCAGGTCAACCGGAGGCCGGCTGGGGGAGAAGGCCGTCGGCCCTGGCCCGCGCCCTCAGCCAGCGCCGGAACCGGCGCACGCGCGGCCGGTCCGCCCGCTCGGGCAGGCAGACGATCCAGTAGGCGAGCGGGCTCTCCAGGACGTGCGGGAACGGCCGGACCAGCCGGCCCGACGCCAGGTCCTCGAGGACCAGGGCCTCGTGGGCCAGCACCACGCCGCGCCCGGACCTGGCCGCCTCCACCGCCAGATAGTTGTTGCTGAAGGTGGCGCCCCGCCGGCCCCGCACGCCCGGCGCGCCGGCGCAGGCGAACCACTCGTCCCACCCGGGCTCCGGGACGCTCTGGTACAGCACCTCGTGGAACAGGGTGGCGCGCTCCAGGTCGGCCGGCGTCCTGAGGCCCAGCTCCTCCACCAGGGCGGGGCTGCACACCGGGAACTGCCGGGTGGCGATCAGCCGCTCGGCCCTCAGGCCCGGATAGGGGCCGCGGCCGAACCTCAGGGCCACGTCCACGCGCTCGCGCGCCAGGTCCACGGCCCGGTCGGAGGCGTCGACCACGACGTCGATGTCGGGATTGGCGTCCAGGAACTCCTGCAGGCGCGGCGTCAGCCAGCGCCCCGCGATCGAGGCCGTGGTCGAGACCACCAGCGGCCCGTCCTCGGCGGGGCGCACGCGCTCGACGCTCTCCAGGATCCGGGCGAGGCCCGCCCCGACGCCGGCCGCCAGCTGCGCCCCCGGCTCGGTCAGGCGGACGGCCCGGTTGAAGCGCTCGAACAGACGCACCCCGAGGTCGGCCTCCAGGCGCTTGATGTGCCGGCTCACGGCCGCGGGGGTGATGGACAGGTCGCGGGACGCCTGCAGGAAGCTGCCGCTGCGCGCCGCCGCCTCGAACACCCGCAGGGCGTTCAAGGGCAGGCGCGCCACGCCGGCCAGGCTGCGCGCACGCGGGCTCACGGGCTTGTCCATCCTGCACGGCACCATGCCGTGATCCGCGGCCCCTCGCCGCTGAATTTACGCGGATAATAATTTACACTAATAATCTTGATTGCTAGCGTCCAGGGATGGGGCGCTTCAACCGGATCGCCGAGCTGCTGATCTTCGCCTGGCTGGGGGCGGCCCTCCTGGCCATGGCCGCCGACCAGATCGCGCTCCTGCCCTCGCCGCCGCCGACGCCGGCCGAGCGGGCCGCCGCCGCGCCCGGGGCCTGGGCCAGGTGGCGGCTGGTCTATGCCCGCCTCCAGCGCCGGCTGCCGCAGCCGCCGCCGGAACTGGGGGAGGTCTGGACCACCCGCACGGGACGGATCTGCGGCCTGGTCAACAGCAAGGACACGGCCGTGAACGCCATGACCCGGTTCTACACCGTGGGCCTGGAGCCGAAGCTGCGGACGGACGATCCGCGCCAGTATTTCCGCCTCTGGATGGACTGCGCGGACACGCGCTGGGTGATCCTGCACGAGGGGACCGAGCAGGAGGGCTTCTGCGCCTCGGCCCTGGCGCGCGCCTCACGGCTCGGGCGGGACCTCTGCTGATGCGAGCGCCCCTCACACGCCCGCCGAAATCGTCGATGGACGCGGACGGCTTGCGGCGTGAAGCTCAAGGCCATGGACTTCGCTCGCTACGACACGCGCGGCTACCCGACGCTGCCGGTGAGGGACGGCTACGCCGCCTGGGCGGCCTCCTACGACGACACCGTGCTCGACCTGATGGACCTGCGCATCGCCGAAGCGCTGACCACGGTCGACTGGGCGGGCTGCGGCGCGGCCGTGGACCTCGCCTGCGGCACCGGGCGTGTCGGCGCATGGCTCCGGGAGCGGGGCGTGGCGACGGTGGACGGGGTGGACGTCACCCCGGCGATGCTGGCCCGGGCCAGGGTGCGCGGCGCCTATCGCCGGCTGGCCGAGGCCGAGGTCGCCGCGACGGGCCTGCCGACGGGCGCCTACGGCCTGGTCTGCCAGTCGCTGGCGGACGAGCACCTGCCCCAGCTCGCGCCGCTCTACCGCGAAGCCGCGCGGCTGGCCGGCCCCGGCGGGCTCTTCGTCCTGCTCGGCTACCATCCCTGGTTCCTGATGACGGGCATGGCGGCGCACTTCGAGGACGGCTCCGGCCGGACGGTGGCCATCGAGAGCTACGTGCATCTGTTCAGCGACCACGTGGCCGCCGCCCACGCCGCCGGCTGGCGGCTGCAGGAGCTGAAGGAGGGCCTGGTGGACGAAGCCTGGATCGGCGCCAAGCCCAAGTGGGCGCCCTACCGCGACCGTCCGATCAGCTTCGGGTTCGTCTGGAGCAGGTGAACCGGCTCAGGCCTCCCCCCTGAGCACCGCGCGGAACACGCCCAGCAGCGTCGGCAGGAACTCCGGGCTGTTCAGGGTGAGCGGGCCGGGGTTGTTCATCATCTGGTTGTTGATGACGCTGTTGAACACCTGCACGGCGAGGCCCAGGCGGCGGGCCTCCGCCTCCGACAGGGGCGTTCCCCGGATCTCGCCCAGGCGCGCGGCCATGAGCTGCGGGCGGCGGTGCACGCGCCAGTGGAACTGCGCCCAGAACGACGGGTCCTGCGCCGACTTGCGCAGGGCCGCGTGCCAGAGGTTCCGGTTGCGCATGATGGCCGTGAAGTTGTCGGTCAGCACGGCCTCCAGGACGCCCTGGTCCCGCCCCTCGGCCAGGATCTTCGAGATGCTCGTCTCGCGCGCCTCGAAATAGGTGGTCAGCAGGACCGCCAGGAAGTCGTCCTTGCTGCCGAACCGCTGGTAGAAGGCCCCGACCGAGCGGCCGGCCTCGCGGGCGAGATCCGCCACCGACAGCTCCTCGAAGGTCCTGGTCTCCAAGAGCTTGAACGCCGCTTCCAGGAACCGCTCGGCCGTGCGCCGGCTGCGATCCTGGCTGGGCGCGGGACGTACGGCGCCGGCCGGATTGACAGAAAAACGTGAATCCGTATTCATGTTCACATTCCTACGCCGCTTTGCCCGTGGATGCCACGGGTCGGCTCCGGGGGGAACGGGGCAGGCCGGCGGCGCAGGCGACGACCATGGGGGGAACCATGACCCGGATATGCGGGCGGACTCTGTTTGCGGCGACCCTGCTCGCCGGCGCGTCGGCGATCGCCGTCTCGGCCCACGCCCAGGATGCGGGAGGGGCCGCGACCGCCGTCGAGGAGGTGGTGGTCACCGGCTCGCACCTGCGCACCAACGGCATGCAGACCCCGGTCCCGATCACCGTCGTCAGCGCCGCGGAGCTGAAGTCGATGGCGCCGTCGACCCTGGTCGAGGGGGTGACGCAGCTTCCGCAGTTCTACAACAGCCAGACCCCGGCCTCGGCCGCCGGCTGGTTCACCCGCGCCGGCTACGGCAACCTCGACATCCGCGGCCTGGGCCCGAACCGGACCCTCACCCTTCTCAACGGCCGGCGGGTGATCTCCCAGACCGCGTTCGGCGGGGTGGACATCAACATGTTCCCGCAGGACCTGGTGCGCAGCGTCGAGACGGTGACCGGCGGGGCCTCGGCCGCCTACGGCACCGACGCGGTCGCCGGCGTCGCCAACTTCATCCTCGACACCAGGTTCAACGGCCTGCGGGTCAACCTCCAGAGCGGCGAGACCACCCGGGGCGACGCGGACAACTACGGCGCCTCGGCCGCGTGGGGCGTGCAGATCGGCTCCAGGGCCCACCTGCTGATCTCCGGCGAGTACTTCAACCAGGAGGGCGTGCACAGCTACCGGGGCCGCGACTGGTACCAGGCCTGGGGCACGGTCCCTGATTCCAGCGGCATGCTGCTGATCCGCCCGAACGTGGTGTCCAGGGGCTCGTCGTTCGACGGCGTCATCGTCGCCCCGGGCTCGTCCCTGAACGGCATGGTGTTCAACCGCGACGGCTCGGGCGTGCACCCGTTCGTGACCAGCAGCCTCTCGTCGGGCCCGATCGGCGCCCCGCCGGCGCGCCAGTCGATCGCCGACGGCGGCTCCGGCGACGACCTGGGGGCCGAGGTCCAGACCATCTATCCCGACCTGAAGCGCTACAGCTTCTTCGCCTACGCGGACTACCAGGTCGCGCCGAACCTGACGGTCTTCGCCCAGTACCTGCGCGGGACCGAGGAGACCTTCCGCTACAACACGCCCCGCGGATCGCTGCAGGGCACGCCCACGGCGGCGACCATCTTCAGCGGCAACGCCTTCCTGCCCGCCACCGTGCAGCAGATCATGACGGCGGAGGGGCTCGCGTCCTTCACCCTGCGCCGCACCGGCAGCGCCGACGACATCGGCGCCGACATCACCCTGCGCGACACCAGCGTGATGAACTCCGTGGCCACCGGCTTCACCTGGGACCTCGACTCCGGCGGACCGCTCCACGGCTGGCAGATGAACGGCTACTACCAGTACGGCCACAACAGCCGCCACGGCTACCAGATCGGGCTGCGGGTCGACCGGATCTTCGCGGCCCTGGACGCGGTGAGGGATCCCTCCACGGGGCAGATCGTCTGCCGCACGACCCTGTTCAGCAGCACCTTCGCCGGCTGCCAGCCGCTGAACCTGTTCGGCCGCGGCGCCGCCTCGGCCGCGGGCGTCGACTATGTGGTCGGCAACGATCCGGGCGAGCAGATCACCACCCCTCTCTACTTCGCCGACGGGGGCTACGGGCCGGGCCTGACCGACTCCTATGTCGCGCAGGAAGCCAAGGTGAACATCACCACCATGAAACAGCACGTGGCGGAGCTGTCCCTGAACGGGGAGGTGTTCCGGGGCTGGGGCGCCGGGCCGGTGACCGCGGCCTTCGGCGGCGCCTACCGCAAGGAGAGCATCCTGCAGATCGTGCGGGATTCGACCAACAAGCCTTCGGACCACGTCAGTGGCCGGCCGGTCATGTGCAACAACGCCGCGATCGGCCTGCGCGGCGTCAACGCGCCCGACTGCGCCAACACCGTCGGGATCCAGTACTCGAAGGTCTCGAACATCATCGGCGACATCGAGGTCAAGGAGGCCTTCGTCGAGACCCAGGCGCCGGTCGTGGCCGACCTGCCCTACATGAAGGCGCTGAGGGTCAATCTCGCCGCCCGGTGGGCGGACTACTCGGGCTCAGGCTCGATCTGGGCCTACAAGGGCGGCGTGGACGCCGACATCATCGACGGCCTGAGGCTTCGCGGGACCTATTCGCGCGACGTGCGCGCGGCCAACCTGTCGGAACGGTTCGACAAGACCGGCGGCGTCGCGGTGGTCACCGATCCGCGCCATCCGGCCGACGGCTCGGTGAACGTCACCATCTTCTCGGGCGGCAACCCGCAGGTAAAGCCCGAGCGGGCCGACACCTTCACCGCCGGGGTGGTGGTGCAGCCGCGCTTCCTGGAAGGCTTCTCGGCCTCGGCCGACTGGTACCGGATCCGGATCAAGGACGCGATCGGCCAGCTCACCACCCAGAACGTGATCAACCAGTGCGAGGCGGGCGCGGCCGACCTCTGCAGCCTGATCACGCGCGACGCGGCGACCGACCGGCTCGTGCTGGTGGGCAACACCTACGTCAACATCAACGAGGCCATGGTCCGCGGCGTCGACTTCGAGGCCGGCTACCGCCACGACGTCCGCGTCTTCGGCGGGAGCGAGAGCGTCTCGGGCCGGGTGTTCGGCAGCTGGCTGCTGGAGAACTCCACCACCAACCTCGGGGCCGCGAAGATCGACCGCGCCGGCCAGACCGGCATCCAGCAGTCCGACGGGGTCGGCTATTCGCTGCCGAAGTTCAAGGCCACCGGCAACATCACCTACGCCAACGGCGGCTTCTCGGCCTTCGTGCAGGGCCGGTACATCGGTCCGGGCACGATCGAGAACGCCCTGACGGCGGGCAAGGACATCGAGCGCAACCACGTGGACTCGGCGTTCTACACCGACCTGCGCCTCGCCTACCGGTTCCAGCGGGCCGAGCGGGCCAAGCTGGAGATCTACGCCACCGTGACCAACCTGTTCGACGTCGATCCTCCGGTCACGCCGTACTGGAGCGCGTTCGCGGGCTACGCGCTCCAGGACAACCCCACCCTGTTCGACGTGCTCGGCCGCCGCTTCGTGATCGGCGCCAGATTCCAGTATTGATGGTCCTCCTCCTGGGGGCCGCGCGCCCGCCGCGCGGCCCCGCCCTTTTGCCTGTGGAGCGAGCCTGCCGATGACCGAGCCTTCCCGCCGTGCGCTGCTGAAGGCGGCCGCCACCCTGCCCGCGCTGGGCGCCCTCCCCGCCGCCGTGGCCCGCGCCGCCGAGGCCGGCGGCACGAAGCTGATCATCCTGGGCACCGGCGCGGGGCCCTCCGTGGGCCGGGCGCGCTACATGACCTCGCACGTGATCCTGCACGGCGGCGCCGCGCACGTGGTGGACTGCGGCTACGGCGTGACCGAGCAGCTCGTGCGCGCCGGGGTGCGGCTGCAGGACATCCGCGACATCTTCATCACCCACCACCATCCCGACCACAACATCGAGCTCGGGACGCTGATCTACTTCGCCTGGTACGCGGGGATGGAGCGCCCGCTGAACGTCTACGGCCCGCCGCCGCTGGCGCAGATCACCGACGACTACCTGAAGGCCATCAAGCCGGACGTGGACGTCTGGCTCGAGGACATCGGCCACGCGCCCATGGGCCCGGTGCTGACCCACGAGGTCTCCGGGGCCGGGCCGGTCGTCGCCTCGGGCGAGATGAAGGTGACCTCGGCCCTGGTGAACCATCCGCCGGTGGTCCCGGCCCTGGCCTACCGCTTCGACTTCCCCGACCGCTCGATCGTGTTCTCGGGCGACACCACGCCGATGGAATCGGTCGCCCGGCTCGCCAGGGGGGCCGACGTGCTGGTGCACGAGTCCATCTTCGTGAAGGAGATGCGGCGGGAGATGGAAGCGGCCGTCAACCGCACCGAGGGCGGATCGGCCATCGCCGGCGACCCGAAGAAGCTGCTGGAGCACGTGCTGGGCTCGCACTCGCCGCCCGACGAGGTCGGCCGCATCGCCGCCGAAGCCGGCGTCAGGACCCTGGTGCTCTCGCATATCGCGCCGACCGAGGGCGTCACCGACGCCATGTGGATCGCCGAGGTCCGAAAGCACTTCAACGGCAAGGTGATCGTCGCCCGCGACCTGATGGTGATCTAGGACCGGCGGCCGGACGTCTGCGCGGGATCAGCTCATCCAGTGCAGGGCGCAGAGCTTGTGGCCGTCGGGGTCGCGCATGTAGGCCAGGTAGAGCTTGCCGACCGCGCCTTCACGCACGCCGGGCGGGTCCTCGCAGGGCGTCCCGCCCTTGGACAGGCCGGCCGCGTGCCAGGCGTCCGCCTGGGCCGGGGAGTCGGCCGCGAACCCGATGGTCTCGCCGTTGCCCGCGCTCGCCGGCTGGCCGTCGATCGGGCGGGTGATCGCGAACACGCCCGTCTGGGTCCTGTAGAAGACGCGGTTGCCGTCCGAGGCGCCCGGCGGAACCCCCAGCGCGCCCAGGGCAGCGTCGTAGAACGCCTTTGCGCGTTCCAGGTCGTTGGTCCCGATCATGACGTGCGAGAACATGGCGTCCGTCTCCCCGGCGGCCCGGATCCTGCCGGGGCGCTCCCATCCGCAGGGCTATAGCGCAAACGCGGCCGTGGCCAAATGCGCAGGGACGGATGGCCACCCGGCAGGCCTCGACAAAGATCGTGGAACGATAGGAACTGCCGAGGAGGGTCGGCGTTCTTGCACCGTGCGCGCCGGGCGGGGGCGGCGGCGTCCAGTTCGAAGGCGGCGATCGATGAGCGCGGCCATCCCGTCGGGGAACATCAGGCTGAAGCGGGCGTATGAGCCGGCCGGGACGTCGGACGGCGAGCGCATCCTGGTCGACCGCCTGTGGCCGCGCGGGGTGTCCAAGGACCGGGCGGCGCTGGATCAGTGGATGAAGGAGATCGCCCCCAGCGCCGAGCTGCGGACCTGGTTCGGTCACGACCCGGCGCGATGGGACGAATTCCGGCGACGCTACGCCGAGGAGCTGCATCGCCGGCCGGACCTGCTGCGCGACCTGCGCTCGCGCGCGAGGCGCGGGCCGGTCACCCTGGTCTATTCGGCCCATGACGAGGCCCACAATGACGCGATCGTGCTGAGGGACGTCCTTCTGGACCCAAGGGCCTGATCGAAGGCCGGACAGTCGATGCGGCGCGCGCCGGCGCGCCTCTTTTTTGGGAGTCGCAGCCGTGAACCTCCGCCTCCAGGAAATGCACCCCGCGCTCGTCCACGCGCCCATCGCCCTGCTGCCGCTTGCGGTGTGCGCGGACCTGCTCGGCCGGACCACCGGCGACAGGCGCCTGCTCGCCCTCGGCCGGATGACGATCTGGGCCGCGGCGGCCGGGGCCGTCGCATCGGCCCTGACCGGGCTGATCGCCGGCGAGGAGGTGAACGTCGAGGGCGAGTCGCGCGACATGCTCCAGACCCACCGGAACCTCAACTTCGTCGCCACCGTCCTGGCGGGCTGCATGGCGATCTGGCGGCTTCGGCTGCGGCGGCCCAGCCCCGCCTACCTCGGCGCGGGCGCCCTGGGCGTCGGCGTCGTCGCCTATACGGGATATCTCGGCGGCAAGCTCGTCTACGACGTCGGGGTCGGGGTGGAGCCGGCGCACGGGGTCTATCGGCCGGACGCGCCCAAGCTCGAGCCCGGACGCCTCGGGGCCTTCGTCAGGGAGGCGGGGACGGACCTGGCCCATGGCCTGAAGCACATGGTCGAAGAAGTGGGGCGGGGCGAGATCGCGCCGGCGCTGGTGGCGGGATC
>Ga0164243_10003533_pt1 | contig 24962 bp, 14 predicted proteins | sample OricompcompostOP_FD_108781 | JGI IMG/M metagenome (GOLD analysis project Ga0164243, IMG submission 108781) | Organic Plus compost microbial communities from Emeryville, California, USA - Original compost - Organic plus compost (OP) | ecosystem: Engineered > Solid waste > Mixed feedstock >...
CGCACGCGGGCCCATCGTACGCCCGGGCCGAGCGAACTCAAGGCCCGGGCGTCGACGGATCCCCCCGGATAGGCCACGCCCACGCGTGACAGCGTCACTCTACCGATATATCGGCGCAACTGCGAGTTCGGCATCGGTCTGTGGAAAGCTCGGCCCGGGGTTGCCGCATCCGTCTACACTGGTCGCGGCATGCCCGCGTCCCCCGATCCTCGCCAGAACAGCGGCACCGCCCTGGGAGACGAGGTGTACTCGGTGCTCGGTGAGGCGATCCTCGAAGGCCGCCTCGCTCCCGGTGAGCGGTTGCGCGACCACGAGCTCGCCCAACGACTCGGCGTGTCCCGAACGCCCGTGCGCGAGGCTCTCCAGCGGCTCGAGGTGATCGGCCTCGTCGAGGTCTCGCCCAACCGCTACACCCGTGTCTCGACGCCGACGGCTCGCTCGCAGCAGTACACGCAGGAGTTCGTCACGCTCCTGATGGGCAACGCCGCACTCCTCGCACTCCCGCGGTGCGACGACGAGGCCCTCGAGAGCCTGGTGGCGCAGGCCGATGAGATCGTCGAGGCTTCGCGCAGCGACGACCCGGCGCGCATCCTCGCCGCGAGCGCCCACTTCTTCCCGGCGCTCACGCACGCGACGGGCAATCCCGCCTTCGTACGCGTGCTCCGCGAGGCGGAGTTCGCGCTGCGCCGCAACCTCGTCGGCTGGAGTCCGCCGATCGCGGACGAACCGACCCGCACCGCTCTGTACATGGAGTTCCGCGACGCGATCGCGGCGCGCGACGGAGCGGCGGCCGAGGTCGTGCTGCGGCGACTGCATCCCCTCGCCTGACGACTCTCACGCGGGGTGTCCCTCGCCTATGTTGTAGATCGTGGGCCATATCGAACTGCGCGACGTGCACGACGACGACCTCGACGCGATCTTCGAGATGATGCGCGATCCCGAGGCCGTCGCGCTGGCCGCCTTCACGGCCGCCGACCCGGACGACCGCGAGGCCTTCGACGCGTGGATGAGCCGGAATCTCTCGTCGCCCGACACCTCGGTGTTCGTCATCACCGAGAACAGCGGGTTCGCCGGCTCGATCTCCGCGTTCACGATCGAGGGCGAGCGCGAGGTCAGCTTCTGGCTTCCGCGCCTCGCGTGGGGTCGCGGCATCGCCACCGAAGCTCTGCGACAGCTCATCTCGCGCGAGCCGATCCGCCCGCTCTTCGCACGCGTCGCCGCCCACAACCACGGCTCGATCGCGGTGCTGCGGAACGCCGGTTTCGCGGAGGTCTCGCGCAACACCGCGTACGCGCCGGGCCTCGGGCGTGAGACCGAGGAGATCGTGTTCGCGCTGATGCCCGCCGTCGACGGGGTCTGACGGGCACGTCCGGTTGCGGGCGCCGAGATTGCGCGAATCGCTCTGTTCGGGCGGCCTTCATCGTCGTTCGCGCAATCTCGACGGCGGAGGCCAATCGCAGCGACGTCGGAAAGTGACCGAGATTGCGGGTATCGCCACCGGACGCCGCGTCCGATCATCGTTCGCGCAATTTCGACAGATGCGCCGCAGAAAGCCCAGGGCTTCCGCAATCGGGGGAGCCCTTCTCAACGTGCGGGTATGTACGACGCGAGGACCGACCAACCCGGACTTGGTGGACGGTCATCTCGGTTGCCGCGGCGAGTGAGGCCTCTGTGATCCGCGGATCCAGGTCATTCGTAGGTGGCGCCTTGCCGTCGGCGAAGTGCATCACGACGGCTCCCCGCTTTCCGCGTGCGGCGAGCTCCTGCAGTTCAGCCAGGGACAGGTACGAAGCTGAGCCGCCGAGCGACACAACGCTGTCGAACCGTGCCCCGCGCAGGACCCGCTCTTCCTGAGCTGCGGCCTGAGTCATGGGGTGGAGCCCGGCGACGATGGGATGCTTCGCCACGAGCGCGTTCAACATCGCCGTCGACGGATCGATGCCGACGTACCGGGCCGGGTCGATCAGTCCGCGCGTCACCGGCCAGCCAGTACCGCAGCCAATGTCGACTGTGCGCCATATTTGCTCGCCGAATATCGCCCTGATGAGAGCCGTGGTCTGGGAACATTTCCTCCAGTGCTTCCAGCCCATGGGGGTGCGCAGGTAGATGCGGGTCCGTTTGTGGAACTTCATCGACTCAACGAATGTCTGGATCACATGCGCTGCGCGTACAAAGTCAGCGGGCTCGAGTCCGGGCGTGCGAGGCGAAGCGAACGTATTCGTGCGGTGCGCTGTCGGCGTAGGTGGTGGCGAACTGCCAGTCGAGTTCCGGCTCGAGATCAAGCCACCAGTTGAGGCCTGCGCGAGTTATCACCATCGTCCCCGGGTTCCACGGCCCACGGAGTCCGTGCCCCCGCCATCCTCGACGGCGCCTCCGCCATGGAGCCGTCGGCGCGAGGGAGGTGCGTGCGATCTGTCCCCTGCTCATGGAATCCTGTCGACATGATCGACGGGATCTCCGGCGACGACGCAGCCGTCTCTGCATCCGTCGGTGAATTGGTCACCCGCCGATTGAGTCAGACCGACCGATGGAACCTCGCGCTGGTGCAGCGTGACGAAGTGTGGGATGAGCTCCGGATGCGGCACCTCCTGGATTCGCTTCTCGCCGATTATCCGATCGGCGCGATATTGCTGAGCACAGTTCGAGACCACACGCGCGAGCTCATCGTTCGACCGGACGGGTCGCGTGCGGAGTCGGATGCCGAGTCGGGATCGTGGCAAGTCCTCGACGGCCAGCAGCGGATCAATGCGATGTTCTCGATCTTCACGGACCAAGGGAACTACGGGCATTTCCTCCTCGACATGCTGATGGAGCGTCCTTCTCCCGCCCCGGCGCAGGGAAGAGGCGCCAAGGAGCGAGCCATCCCCCACATCCGTCACCTCCGCGATCCGGATCAAGAGTTGGAATCGCGGGGCCGATTTGTGGACCTTTCACGTTGGGCCGACTGGGCCGGACAGCGCAATTTCCCAACGATGCAGGTCGACGAATCGACCATAGGGGAGCTTCTCCACGGCCTCGACCCGCGCTTCGATCGAGAGGTCCCCGCCGAGGAGCGGTCGATCGCGGTTCGCAATCTCAACCGACTCATCCGCGCGTGGACCAGACGGTCGGTGCCGATACTCCGTGCCCGAATGGACACTCCCCTCGACGTTCTGGAGGTCTTCAGCAGGATCAATCTGGGCGGTGTGAATGTAGCGGGAGCAGACGTCTACTTCGCCGGCGTGAAGACCTTCTGGCGTGACGCCGAGGCCAGGCTGGACGAGGCGCTGAGAGAGGCGCCGATGCTGAGAACCCGGCTTGGCGCGCTGCGTTTCCTGTCGAGGCTGGCCAGCCGCGCAATCGGACACGGTGACGTTCTGCCGCTCACCGTCGACCGGTTGACCGGTAAGAAGGGCGACCTCCTCCACGCCGCTCTGGCAGAAATCACCGAGCCTGGCTCGGTCGTCCGGGCAAGACTGGCATCCTTCGCATCGTGGTACGCCGAGGAGTCGAGCCTCGGATACGTTCTGCACCAAGTCACACCAGACCTTTGGGATGACGTACTCGCGTGGGCGGTGGCATTTCCAGGATCCGACGCTGAGTTGTACCGCGCGAGCCTCGACGCTCTGGATGCCTATCTTCTGGGAGCGACGATGTTCCGGTACCGCTCCGTGATGGGAGACACGTTCCGGCGAATCGCGTTTCATGAGGCGCTTGATGCAGGGAGTGCCGGCTTGCATTTCCCGCTGGCAGAGATCGTCTCCGTCGTGCGTGCGAAGACACGGTTGCGAGGCTCGCGCGGGCGCGCCGTGGCCGGCACCGAGTCACAAGAAGAGTTGGCGAACCTCGCGAGCCGCAACGGATGGATCCTCACCGCGCTCGCTCAGCGAATACCGTACCGTTCCCAGCCCGACGACGACTTCGACTGGGACCACATCTTCCCGCAGGCACAGGCTCACCGCATGTGGGCCCCCGGGCGGGGAGGTCGCCGGCGCCACCATCCCGACCGGCATCTCATCAACTCGACCGGCAACTTCTGGGCACTGAACAGCTCAGCCAACCGAAGCCTTCAGGACATCTCCGGCCGAAAGAAGTTCGATCTGCTGCTCTCGTGGTTGCAGGACGGAGAAGCGTGGCGGGTCTGGGAGCCGGACCGCTGGTCGATCAGCGCCGAGGAGATCGAGGACTTCATCCGCGTCGACGAAAAGCTCAACGGAGATCCCGCCAGCATCGATGAGGCGATGGTCATCTTCAAGGCGACTGTGATCGGGAGGTCGCGACGACTCCTCGATGAAGCGCTCGCGCGATTCCCCCTCGTGCGGACCATGGCGGACGACCCGCAGGCACCCATGCATGACCCTGGACCGAAGCAGCGTGACTACCGTGATGCGCTCGGCCTGTCCGTGGGAGACCTCACCTTGGTGACGCTGGATCGCACCGAAGCACGGGCACGCCTACGTGAGCGCGCACGCCACCTCGGGAAGTTGATCGAAGCCGACTTGCGGGTACTGGGCCTGCTTAGGCAGTCGTGGCCCTGGGAGCCGAAGGGCGGCGGCGCTAGTGAGATGGCATTCGCAGCCTTCGAACTCGTGGGTGGCAACTGCATCGAGTTGATGCTCAAATGGGACGCAACCTCAGGGGCGCGTTTCGAACTCAAGGCGTACCCGAGCAGGGGACGACCGAGCAGACCGCACCTCTATGCGGAATTCGCTGAGATCCCACTCGAATCGCAATGGACATCAGATGACCACGTCGTCGTCGATGAGTTCCTGCGCTCGGTGCGCCGACTTCAGGAGATCCACCCACGCTAGCGGCGCCGCACCGCCTCGGGGGAAGAGACATGCCCCTGCCCAGTAGCCCTAGCCGGAGCCTCCTACTCGGCCTGTCCTGCAAGATGTTGCCTACCGGGAGCTACGGTGACGGGCCGACCGGCGGGCCTCTCGGTAGCGATTGCAGGAAACGCCCGCGCGGTGCCCTACCTTGTTCTAATGCAGGCAAAGAAGTCGTCCCTCGAGCAACACATCGCAGTGTTCGGCGAGAGCGGAAGCGGGAAGACAGTACTGGTGTCGTCGTTCTACGGCGCCGCGCAGGAAGCTTCGTTCCGCAGGCAGAGCCTCTATCAGGTGGTTGCGGATGACATCGGGCAGGGGGCTCGTCTCAACCGCAACTACCTCGGCATGCGAGACATGAACGTAGCGCCGATCCAGACAATTGCGGCCGGGGCCTCGTATGCGTTCTCCATGAAGCTCAAGGAGCCAACGAATTCCAAAGCGGCGAAGGCACACCCGTTCCACGCGCTCCGGCTGGTCTGGCACGACTACCCGGGTGAGTGGTTCGAGCAGGGCGTCAGCGGCACGGAGGAAGCACAACGTCGTGTCGACACGTTCCGGTCACTGCTCGGCTCCGACGTCGCACTGCTCCTCGTCGACGCGCAGCGCCTACTCGATCACGCCGGCGAGGAGGAACGCTACCTGAAGTCGCTGTTCAGTAACTTCTCGAACGGGCTTCTCGCACTCAAAGACAAGTTGCTCGAAACAGGGGAACCGCTCGTCAGATTCCCCCGGATCTGGATCATGGCGCTCTCCAAGGCAGATCTCATGCCGGAGATCGACGCGTACAAGTTCAGGGACCTGCTGGACTTGAAGGCAGCCGACGACGTCGATGAGTTCCGAAAAGTGCTTGCCGGATTCGTCCAGGACCCGAGCGCGATGTCGGTCGCTGAGGACTACCTACTACTCTCGTCCGCCAAGTTCGAACCCGGCCGCATTGAGGTCGCCGATCGAATCGGTCTCGACCTCGTCCTCCCCGTCGCTGCAGTCCTCCCGCTGGAGCGACACGCACGTTGGGCGGAGCTCCAGAAATTCCCCGGTAAGGTCGCCGAGGCCCTCTTCGACGGAGGTGCTCGTCTCCTCGCAGCCGCGCTGGCCAATAAGTCGAGAGATGGAATTCTGGGCACGATCCTCAACGTCATCGGAAAGGATGTTGTGGAGGAGGCCGTCGAGCTGGCGGGCGACACGCTCCGAGAGGTCAACCGGACAGCGCTCGCCAAGCAAAATTACCTCACAGCCACGCTGACGCAGTTCCGAATGGATCTGAACCGGGGCGAGGAGGAACACACTCTGCTGCGGAGCATCAAATGACGTTGGAGCCCGGCTCCTACATCTGGGCAACCCGCGGCCACTCCTGGGGGTTCCGATTCGTCCGCGATGGCGGATTCCCGGACCCTCTACCGATCTACGAAGCTGCCTTCGCGGGCGTGACTGAGCAACGCGAGGTCCGCAAACGGGTCGGCGACGCACTGGTCCTCAGGTTCCCGGACCCGAAAGGCCGCCTAGACAGAGCACGGCGACCGATCCTGCATGACTTCGTGATTCAGGCACCCAGATCGGGCGAACTGCCTCCGCTCACCGACGCGGTTCGCGTCGCGTGGGAGACCGTAGCTCCGGACTACGAACGGCTGTGGGGCATGGAAGACCCGCCACGCACTCTCAGTCCTGACAACTGAGGAACCGGCGGACAATCTGCGGGCGCTACGCGGTGTGTCAGGTCGGAGCAGAAACTCTACGCGCCTTGAAACCAATGAACCGCTTCTCGGCGCCCGCTCCACGAAACATATCGCGACGAGTCCTCGCGCCGCGCCCACGCCTGTGACGGCGGAGTTCTGCGAAATTCACCGCTCCGGGAGCAGTACTGTAAGCGGATGGACTTCTATCAAGTAATGGCGGAATGCGCCACTACGGCCGGACTATTGGATCGGCTGGAAGCACTCGAACAGAAAACGCTCGACGCGTACAGCGAGGGCGACAAGCGGATGTTCCATGTCTGGGGAAACGAAGCGAAACCCGTGTGGGACCGCGTCCAACAATCGCTAGAAACTATCGGCTACTCGATGGTAGCGAGTGGCATGCGGACGATGACGCACGACGAGGTGGAGACAGTCACGCAAATGCATGAAGAACTGACGCAACGGTTCGTGCAGTACACCACACGCCTGCATGAGCTGATGATGAAGGTGAACCGTGAGAACCCCCAGTTCCTCGTACCGGAGGCGCCAAAGGCAGCTGCGGGAGGGTGCTACATCGCAACTGCCGTCTACGGGTCGTATAACGCGGCGGAGGTCATTACGCTTCGCAAGTTCAGAGATCACACGCTGCTCACAAATCCCTTGGGCAGGGTGTTCGTTCGCGTGTACTATGCGACAAGTCCTCCGCTGGCCAAGCGGCTAGCGAATTCAAAGCTGACGAATCATATGGTCCGGCGGTTGTTGGATCGTTTCGTTCGATTCCTCGAGTTGCGTCAGCGCCCTCTGCGGAGGACACACGAAACGGATGGGCACCGTACGCCGCCGGCCCGGGTTTAAGTGCAGTTCAGGAGGAAGCTCGATATGACTGCAGCACTGACAGGGGTTTTCTCTCGATTCAGGGCGCTCGTTCCTCGTTGAACGTGCGCACGATCACCGCGCTCCGGGCAATCTCAGTTCCTCCTGCCCGGTCCACGAACCGCTCCGCGAGTGTCGCGCGCGCGAGGTCAGGCGGGAGCGCCGCGGAGAACTTCAGCCCCTCGACAGCCTCCCGAGGCACGTGCGGCAGAACCTCGCTGAGGTCGAGTCGAGAGAGGAGCCCCGCGGAAAGGGCGGAGGCGAGATGGATCGCCTCATTCGTACAGCGAGCCTCGTACTCAACGGGAAGTGCGGCCGCAAGAGTCTCGTTGGCCCGAAGCCCGGCGAACGTCCAGAGCGTAACGCCCCTGTCACTGCGTTCGTGTACGATCCCATCGGGATCGACCCTGTTGGACCACGCTTCGCGGAGCTGGGGCAGCAGCGCCTTCGCGCGTTGTGAGAGAGTCACGTCGGGCTCAGCGCCCAAGAGGACATCTCGGCGCGCTCGCACCATCTCGAATGCCTCGGGCATGGGCGACGACGACCACCGCGTCTTGCCGCGAGCCGAGTCCTCCTCGACGTCCACGACGTGGCGCTCCCAGTCCACGCTTCTCACACGCCAGGCGCGACCCGCAAGGAGCAGCGGCTTCTCTCCCCGCAGAACCTCCCGTGTGAGCGAGATGGGTTCGATCGAACCGATCTGCTTGCGCCCGTTCTGCACCGAGAGCTCGAGGCCCGCCACGAACGTGCTCAGCAGGTCGAGGAAGTTCCGCCCACCGAACACCTTCTCCGCGGTCGGGCCGATGAAGAGCCACCCGCCGTCCTCCACGAGGAACTCCGCCTCGACGAGGAAGGCGAGCACCGCGTCCCCATCCGTCATGACCGGACTGCTCGCCCACCACTCGCGCCAGGCCGTACGGGTGAACCGGGACTCCTGCAGCGCGAGGGCGAGGAGCTGCTGGGCCGCGATGTGCCGCGGGGAAGGGGGAGGGGTGATCGGCTCGACGAATCCCGCCGCCCAGCGGTGGAGCAGGCCCGCGGCGCGCAGGAACGTCTCGTGCTCGGTAGCGAGAAACAGCGCGTTGCGCGAAGTCCCGGCACGACGACCTGTCCGTCCCAGTCGCTGGAGGAAGGAGCTGACAGAGCGCGGCGCGTCGATCTGAATCATCCGATCCAGGTCGCCGATGTCGATGCCGAGTTCGAGCGTCGATGTTGCGACGATGACGCAGTCCCGCGCCTCCGCGAAGGCGCGTTCCGCCTGCCGGCGCTCATCGAGCGACAGCGACGAATGAGAGACGAAGACCGTGACGCCGTGCTCGCGCAGATCGAACGCGAGTTGCTCGGCCTGGGCGCGTGACTCGCAGAACACCAGTCGCTTCTCACCGTGGTGCAGTGACGACAGGACGATCGCCGCGTTCGTGATCGATCCGACGTAGTCGAGGGTGATCTCAGGGGGCGCTGGCGCGTCTCCCGCGGTAACGACCTTCCCGGTGCCCGTGCCGGCGTTCGACCCCTGATACCAGGCGAGCACCTCGTCGGGGTTTCCCAGCGTCGCCGACAGACCGACGCGCTGGATGCGGCCCGCGGCGAGTCGCTGCAGTCTCTCGAGAACGGCGACGAGGTGCCATCCGCGATCGGCTGCCGCGAATGCATGGATCTCGTCGGCGATGACCGCGCGAAGTCCGCCGAAGAGCAGCCGATGGTCGACGCGCCGCGACACCAACATCGCTTCGAGCGACTCCGGGGTGGTGAGGAGGATGTCCGGAGGGTCGTTCAGGATGCTGCGGCGAGCGCCGTCGCCCACGTCACCGTGCCAGAGCGCGACCCGCCGGCCGAGCCAGCCCGTGTACTGCTCCAGGCGGGGGAGCAGGTTGTTGAGCAGCGCCTTGAGGGGGGCCACGTAGATGACGCTGAGCCCGGTCCACCCTTCATCGACCATGCGGGTGAGCATCGGGAATGTCGCCGCCTCCGTCTTGCCGCCGGCGGTGGGGGCGATCAGGAGGCAGTCCGCACCGGAGAGCACGGGGCCGATCGCTTCGCGCTGCAGGGGCCTGAGGTCCTGCCAACCGAGCGTGTTGGCGACGTGGTACTCGAGTGCGGGGCTGAGGCTCGCCTCGTCAGACATCGAGTGCGATCCCGTCGACTCCGGCCGCGGCACGTTCGTCCGCGGTCAGTTCGGCCGCGGCCACGGCGATTCGCGTCGCGTCTTCGGGGGCATAGTCGGGGAACTGCTCGATCCTGTCGAGGATGTCGATGAGCTTCCGCAGGTACAGGCGCGGTGCGATGCCGACCTTGCCCCCGAGCCTGCCGGCGACGGTGTCCGCGAGAGCGCCCAGGTAGCGGTCGTCGACCAGCGCATGAACGCGATCGGACGCGGGGCTCCCGGTGGCGTAGATGTCCCTGATTCGCCGGCCCAGTTCGATAAGGCTGTCGCGCTGGAACCCGAGGAGACGCACCTGCGGCGCCCGCGGGTTGTCCCAGCGCGGGTCTCCGCTGAAGTCGACGCTGATGCGGGCGGCGAGCGGGGGGAGCCTCTGCACGCCCTGAGTTCCGTCGAAGAAGGCAGGCGTGCCGGTGATGAGGACGTAGAGTCCGGGGAAGCGGCCCGCGTCGACTTCATCGAGCAGTTGCCGCAGCGCGTTGAGCGACTTCTCGCGCACGTCGCTGCGCACCCGCTGAAGCGTTTCGACTTCGTCGAGCACGAGGACGAGGCCTCGGTAGTCCGAGTCCCGCAGAACCGCGAGGAGACCCTGGAGAAACCCGAAGGCGCCGAAGTGGTCGAGTTCGCCGCGGATGCCCGCGGAGCGGCGCACGGGCGCGGCGACGTGCGGCTGTCCGCCCAGCCACGCGGCCAGCCCATCCGCTGTCTCGATGTCGCCTGCCAGGGTCGCCGCGTGATAACCCCGAAGGGCAGCCGCGAACGCCGGCGCGGTGCGGGAGACGACCGCAAGGCGCTGCTCGAGAAGGGCGGCCGAGCGGCGGGCTACTTCGGCGTGGTCGCCGGGGTCGACTCCCGCGGCGATCACATCCTCGTCGAGGATGCGCAGCCATCCATCGATGACCTCCCGAAATGCGCTGGGCGGCGTCGACTCGGTGGCCAGACTCTCCGTGAGGCGGCGGTACACCGTCTCCAGCCTGTGGAGCGGTGTCTCCGTCTCCGAGATCTGCACCTCGGCTGTAGCGAAGCCTCGCTGCTTCGCCGTCTCTGTGAGCCAGCGGGCGAAGAACGTCTTTCCGGCGCCATACTCGCCGCGAACGGCTTTGAACACCGCCCCGCCGTCGGCCACGACGTCCAGTTCGGCCAGCAGCGCGGTCTCGAAGCGCTCCAGCCCCACCGCCATGACGTCGAGTCCTCGCTGGGGCACGGTCCCGCGGCGCAGCGCGTCGATGATCTCGCGTCTCCTTCGGGGGCTGACCGCGACCATCACGCCTCCCCCAGTGCGAACTGCTCGCGCAGCAGCTCGCGGTCGAGGACGACCGTGACACCGTCCGCGTCGAACTCGATGACGGGATACCCGTCGACGTTCAGCACTCGCCGCAGAGACGCCAGCAGCCCCGCGAAGGTGCCCACGGCGACACCGACGGCGGCGGCGAGCGTGTCCCGATGTGCGCGCCCGTTCCCGGCATCGAGGGAGGCGATGATCGTGGTCGTGAGACGGTCGTCGATCGGGTGACGCCCGGCGATGGTGCGCCGCGCACGGTAGGTGGGGCTCGCCGTGAGCAGTTCCGCGAGCGCCCTCGGGCCCGAGGGCCCCTCGGAATCGGCGAGCGGTTCCGGGTCGAAGAGGGTCGGGATGCCGGGGTCCGGGGTGTTCGCGGTCTTGGCCCGGGCCGGCTTCGTCTTCGGCTTCTCCTGCGGCTCCTCGAATGCGGCGGCGCGGCGCGGCTCGTTCCACCAGGAGGGTTCCTGCGGAGGTGCCTCGATCCAGCCTCGCGGGTCGTCTGCGCCTGGAGGCTTGAGCACCAGGACCGGGATGGCCAGCTCGGCGAGGGAGGCGCCGCCGTGGTATCCGGCCTTCTTCGAGGTGTACCGGATGCCGTCCGAGACGGCGAGGACTGCTTCGCCGCCCGGGGCGAGCACGCGCGGCCCCGAGACGATGACCTCATCGGCCTGCACGGGGCCCGACCCGACCGGGCGCCAACGAGCGGAGGCGTTGGCCACTGAGCGCAACTCGCCGCCGCGTTCGACGACATGGCCGTGATCGGAGGTCAGGATCACGATGCGACCCGCCGCCTCCGCCGCGGCCAGTAGCGCCTCCAGGTGCGCAACGGACCGCAGCGACCAGTGGAGCGCGTCGACGTCGGCGCTCGCGAGTGCGTCATCGATCGTGTTGAGAACGGCGCCGACGATCTTGCGCGTCGGGTCGGCTATCGCTTCTGTGACTGCCGGGGGAAGGGCGTGTCCCGCCTCGGACCGCAGGTCGTCCTTGTGGAAGACGAGTCCGTTGGCCACGGTTGCGAAGCGGGACTTCTCGACCTGCTGACTGCCGGCCAGCAGTTCGCCGGCGAACAGCGACGTACGAGAGTACTGGGTGATCGTCGGCAGCGCGGCGATCGCGAAGCGTCGGCGACTGCTGTTCTCAGGCACCAGCTCGGTCCAGCCCGTCGTCGCCAGTTCGCTTGCGAGCTCTACGGCGGTGGGGATGCTCATTCCGTCGAGCACGATGAGCAGAACGCGCTGTGCGGCCGACAGCGGCACAACGGTGTCGGCGAGCAGCCGCTCCACCGGAACCGTGTCCGTACCGACCAGGGGAGCCCCGCTGAGGTGGGATGCAGCGGCCTCGCTCTCCCGTCGGAGCGCCTGCTGCACGGCGAGCGCGAGGGTCTTGTACGCGGCCGCGAGAGCACGATCCGTGTCCCCGCTCCAGAGGTCGCCGAGTGCGCGCTCCGCCCACGCGCTGTCCTGACCGTAGTGCTGGATCGCGCCGTCCAGGGACGGCGCCGCGTCGTGCGTGGCCGTGAGCCACCGGGTGAGACGCGCCGCCATATGGGCGGTGTCCAGTGATCGCTGGAACAGCGGTCGAGCGCTGTGGGCTTCGACCGCCTTCAGCGCCTCGTCCACGGCACGCGAGGCGATCTCGCTGGGCGCGGCGGCAGCCCCTTCGACCGCGGTCGCGAACTGCCGGGTACGGGCGCGGAGGCCTGCGGGGAGGAAGGTCGAGGCGGCGGCGCCCTCGGCCCAGCTGATGTCCGCACAGATGGCTTCAGCCTGGTCGAAGACGTCGCGCGCGTGGTGGTCGCCGCTCGCAAGCCACCGGCGCGTGATCAACTGGGCGGCTGCTCCGTATCGCGCTGCGGCCGGCGCACTGGGAGCATGGCCGATGTACTGCTCCACGCGAACGCGGGCGGCGGCAGTTGCCGGGTCCGGCGCCACGGCCCCCGCCGACCAGAGTTCGGCGACGACGAGACCGACCGCGACAACGGAGATGGGTCCCGAGGCGGTTGCCACCCGAAGAGCCATGGCGAGGTGCTGGTCGATGTACGTTCCGGCCGCCCTGACCAGGCCATCACGGGCATCGTCGTCGAGATCGGTGAGGCGGGCGCGCACGCCGGGGTCGTCGAGCGGGGTGAGCGCGTCGGCGATGTCGAGATGCTCGGGTCGCTCCAAGCCCAGGAGGGCGAGGAGGATCGACCGGACGACGTGCTCGGCGGTGAGGAGACCGCCGGGAGCGGGCAGGTATCCGCGCTCGCGTCGCAGCTGGCCCAGGAGCCGGGGCACCCACCGACCGAGTTCCCGCACGGGGCGCGGAACGATGCTGTCGCGAGCGCCGAACATGCCCGGGACGGCGTTCCACTCGTCGAGGTCGGTGAGCTTCTGGTGCTCGGCGTCGAGGACGACGGCGGTGCCCAGGTGAGCCTCATCGAGGTCGGTGAGTACCGCGACGAACTCGCTCGCGGGTGCGGACCGCATCGCGTCGAGCGCTGCCAGTCCGGAGAACCCCTCGACGATGCGCACGGTGTGGCCCTCGATGGCCAGCGTGTCCGGTCCCGACCACGCCGGCTGGGCGCGGACGAGGATGGTGCGCGCGCGGCGCCGCGGCGCGCCGAGCCACGCTGCGAGGTGGTCTCGCAGCGCGGATTCCGTCGCCTTCGGTGCCGTCACTGGTCATCGACCTGCCAGGTGATGGTCACGGTGTCGGACTCCCCGACTTCTGCGGTGATCTCCTCGTGAAGCTGCCTCAGCGCGTCGTCCAGGTCGGCGACCTGGGCCTTGCGGGTGTGCGTCGTCGACGGCTTGGGCGCAGGCGGCGGTGGCGACGGCTGCACGATGAGCTCACGCGCCTTCGCTGCGGCGGCCTTCAGTCGCGGCTCAAGAGGCATCACGGATTCATCGAGCGCCGCGGCTTCACGCAGCGAAGTGAGCACGTGGCCGAAGGCATCATCCCCGCGTGTGCGCGCGGCCTCGAGGATGCCCCAGTCCAGCCCTGTGAGCTCCTGGGCGAGCCTCTCCGCATTGCCGTGCGTGCTCCCGTGCGCCGAGAGTTCGTCGGGGAGGTCGAAGGTGGCCAGCGTCTCCACGAGTGTCTTGTCATCGGGCGTGCTGAGGATCGCCTTCACGACGTCAGCGACCCGCCGCGCAGTCGCGAGGCGGCCCGTCGCCGCGGTCCGATCGAGCTGCAGCACGTCAGCGTGGTCCAGCAGAGCAGCGGCGAGGTCGGATGCCTTCGAGCTCCGCGCCTGGTTGCGCAGGGCGCCCGCCCAGCGGGCGACGGCGCGCGGGGTCAGATGCGGCTCGGGCGCGACGCCGAAGATCGCGCCCGCCCGGGCCTTCGCCGCCGCCCAGTCCGCATCACTGGGCAGGTTCGCCCGCCGCAGGACCGCGCCGTCGGGGATGCTCCCGACCTGCGGCACGACTCCACCACCGAACTCGCGATTGTCGAGGATCGACCAGACAAGGAGGATGGCGTCCTGCATCGCCGCGGTCATACCCCACGGCGCGAGCTTGGCGCGGAGCGCTCCGACGGTGCAGCCGGAGCCGAGCTCCCCGTCCCACCGTGCGAGGTGCGCCCCCCACGTGAAGTGCGCGCTGTCGACGACGAGCACGTTCTCGTTGACAGCGCCGAGGCCGAGCGGGCTGATCACCTCTCGCGCAAGCCTCTGCTCGTGTGCGCTCAGCCCCTGGCGCCGGCCGCCCGCCTCCACGGTCTGGGTCGCGAGCGCGACGGCCTCACTGAGCCGTGCCGAGCGCACTTCGTCCGCGCCGAGATCGGGATGGTCGGGGAACTCGTGCGCCCAGGCGGTTTCCAGTGCGTGACGGAACCCGGTGAGCAGGGTGCCGGTCGCCGGCGGTGGGATGGTGAGACCTTCGGCGAGGGTGCTGAAGATCTCGTGACCGGCGAGGTCGCTCCCGACGTTCGTCTCGTCCGGGGCGTTGACGCCGTAGGCCTGACGGAGTGCGGTCGTCAACACCTCCCGCAGGGTGCGGCGGCGCGACTCGAGGGTCTGTCGGGCAGGACCGCGATCGGCGAGCGGAAGGTGGTCCGCATTCTGATCGAATCGGCTGCCGGTGAGGAGGTACTCGAGGATGACGAGGTCGCCGAGATCCTTCTGCCGGGCGTCGGAGAGGAAGTTGGGGATCCAGGTGATCGTGTTGGCCGAGCGCCCGCTCTCCCGCAGTTTGCGAAGCCGCGCCACGTCGTCTGCGGGGCTGTGGTTGTCGGCGTCGTAGGGGAAGTCGATGATCGCCCGCCACTCCGGATCGCTGTGGATGAGATCGCTGTCGAGGACGTCGGACTCGTCGCGGACGTTCCCGAACTTGACGGTCACCGGGCGCTTGTGCCCGCGCCAGACGTGCTCCAGAGTGCGTCCGACGAGATTGTCCGGGGGCAGCCCGAGTTCGTCGGCGATGAGCTTGCGGATCAGTTCACGTCGGGTCTGCTGGTTGTCCTCGGTCCGCACCCGGTCGAGGATCCCGTCGTAGTCCACCCCGCTCAGCGTCGCGGTGATGATCGGGTCTGCCCCGTCGCCGATGGTGATCTCGCCGAATTCCGCGGCCCAGGCGCGGGCGCGGGCGAGGACGTCTTCGGCTTCGCTCCCGGGGATGAAGGCGTCGATCGTTCCCCAGTTCAGCGCCGCGAGCTTCGCCGCGGTGAGGTTCGAGAGCGACTTGGCCTCCGGTGCGAGCGCCGCGATGAGGACGGTCTTGGCAAGCCGGTCCTCGGTCACGTAGGGGTGGTTGCGCGGGAGGGTCGCGACCTGCTCCTCGGTCACCCCGTGCTTGCGCAGCAGGTACGGCTGCATCTTCGTCCGGTAGAAGCGGGCCGAGATGGCGAAGTGCTTCTTCATGTCGTCGGTGAGCGGCTGAGACCCACCGAGCACGACGGGCTCGTACAGGTCGCCGACGGGGATCACGTCGCGCGCGAGCAGGGTGTCGCGACCCTCGCTGAGGAGTTCCGCCATGAGCTTCAGCGCTGTGCGCTCGCGCTGCATGAGGCTCGAGAGCGCGACCATGGTGTCGACGAGAGCGGGCGAGAACGGGTACACGTTGGCGAACGCGTTCTCGTCGGAGTTGGCCTCATCTGAGAGCAGGTATCCCCAGGCGGCGTAGTCGCGCTTGACCTCGGCGACGGCCTTCGCCAACGTGTCTGCGGCCTCGATCGAGACCGGGCGAAGGAGTCGCTGCTTCACGATCTTCGGCAGATCGGCGGCCTGAAGCCGGATCTTCGAGAAGCGGTCCTCCCAGTACTGGAAGAGCTGCCCTTGGGCGACGCGCTGGGCGCCGGCGACGTGAGTCCCGAGGAAATCGCTGAGCGCACGCTGGCGCGCGAGGAACGAGGTGATCGGGATCGGCAGGTTCGCCGCGGCGTTCTCTCCGAGCTGCACGACCTTCTCGATCTCGTTCTGCACCCAGCTCTGGTCGCCGAGGTGCTGACCGAGCCAGAGCACGACCTCGTCGATGAGGAACACGAGCCCCTGATATCCGAGTGACTTCGCGTGGCCGGTGAGCGCCCGCAGCCCGTCCTTCATGGGCAGCCATTCCGACGAACGGATGGCGGCTTGGAAGTAGGCGTCCCGCAGGTCGGCGACGAGGCGATCACGATCGGGATGCCCCGGGGATTCCGCCGCCGCGGCCTCGAAGGATGCGGCATCCCACCCGCCGTCGAGGTCGCCCCAGCCGCTGTCTCCGCCGCCGAGGCCGTCGAAGAAGGCGTCGTCCCCGATGCGGGCCCGGAGGGATCGTGCATCGGCGATGAGCGCGTCACTGGCGTGGAGGACGGGCGCGGCGGTGTCGGGGTGATTCTGCGCCACCCAGTCGAGGTAGCCGCCGAAGATGGCGTCTTCGAACGACCTGGCGCCCAGGAGGTTGAAGTCGAGCACGAGCAGCTTCTGGTCGAGCGTGCTTGTCCGAGCGGCGACCACGGCTTCGAGCCCGGGAATCTGGCGTGCGGTGACGTTCCCCGAGAGCAGCAGGTGCAGCACCGCCATGTAGTGGGACTTGCCAGAGCCGAACGAGCCGTCGATGAAGGCGCCCTGCGACTTCTGTCCCTTCAGCGAGCTGCCGACGAGGTCGAGGCCCTCGGCGACGGCCTTGGCGATCGCGTCGGTGACGACGTAGTCCCGGATGGTCTGCTCGTGGCGGGCGACGCCTTCGTCGAGCTTGATGACGAAGTCGGCCGCTTCGACTCGTTCGGGGATGTGGATGAGTTCGCGCAGCGGCGTGTTCAGGTCGGTCATGATGCGCTCCTCCTCCCACGGGTGGGTGCCGGCGGCCGCCAGGCGGCGACCTGGTCCCGTCCGATACCGAGACGGGCGAGCAGGGATGTGATCAGGCCCGAGATGGCCTGCGCCGGGCTGACACCCGAGCGGGCGTCGATCTCATCGTGCCATTGCTTCAACCAGGGTTCGAGTTCGAGCAGCACCCCCACCAGCGGAATCACCTGCTCATCGGGCGCGCCCGCACGGCTGAGGTCGTTCGCCAGCCGCGCGACCGCCTGAGCACGCTCCGCGTGGTCCCACCCCGCCCAGCCATACAACTCGGTGGAGTCCTCCGGCAGCCGGGCGCCAGGGAAGGACACGAATCGCTCCTTCGGCACGTCCAGCTTGCCGCGCGCGGACCAGTACGACGGCTTGACGAAGTCCGCCGGCTTGTACTTCGGCGGCACCGGCACCTCCACCCGCTCACCCCGGTCCTCCGCGCGCTGCAACTCCCACGTGCGCTCCCACTCCCGGAACTTCTCCATCCCGGATTCCTTGTACCGCAGAGCCGCCAACCCCGGGACCGCCTCCCCGGCAAGCAGCCTGCCGACCTCCGCCGTCAAGTCATAGTCCTGAGTGCCGAGGTGGATGATCATCAACTCACGGAACGCCTCATCGCGACGCAGATCGTCCGCAACCTGGGCCGCCGACCGGACCAACGGGCGCCCAGAACCATCCCGCCACAGCTCCGGCGCCTCCAGACGATCCAAAAGAGCCTCAACCGCAGCCTCCGCTACAAGCTGCTCCCACGAAGGTCCAGCCCACCGCCGCTTGTACTCCGGACGCTCCAACATTCTGATGAAGCCGGATTCCGCCGCGTCATACCGCGCCTGCCACAGATCACGCCACGCCTGCGAACCCTTCTCCGGCGTCTCCGTCAACGGCGTCCGACCATGACGGTCAAACCACGCGGACTGCTCGCGGCCTTTGGCCACGGCGCGCGCGAGCCGCACTTCGAATGGCCGCTCATTCGGCTCAATCGGCACAATCTCCGGATCGGAAGGCGCAAGCGACGCGTCGACAAGGCCGTACGCCGCATACACCTGCCAATCAAGTTCTTCTTGGAGGGCAACCATTGCGCGACGGGACTTGTCCCACTGGAGGCGAGCAGCGCTGAGCGCTGCTCGCCCGCCGTTGATTGCTTGCCGCGGCGAACTCACTTCAAGACGGTGCGCCTCCTCGTCGATGCGGATCGCGAGATCGCGCGGCAATCGCGCGGGCAGCGGAAATGCCTCGAGCTTGGTGCCTGTGAACTCGTACCGGTCACTCCAAGGCTGTTGACTTAGGCGTGCTCCGTCCTGTCCCATGGGGTCACCACCCTTGGGATAGCTGACCTGCTTGAGCCAGAAGCAGGCCGTGGACGAGTTGAGCACCCCGAGCAGATCGAAATGCTCGTCCTCCGTCGCACCCTCCGGCAACTTGATCACCGGCGCGGAACGGTTGAACACCTTCCCACCCCGGTCGAGCACGAAGTGGTTATGCGTCGCCACAAACGCAAAAGTTATCGAAAGGGGGGACATCAGCTTGCTGGCGGTGAGCCGCCCGAACTCGGTCCACTCCATCCCAGCCTGGCGCTTTGTGACGCCACCGAAGAGGACGTTGGAGTAAAGGTTGGTGCGATAGGGCCACATCGCCTGAACCTCGCGCGGATCGCACTCGGCAAGAGCGGGCTTGTACTCCGTGTCGTAAGCGAAGAATGCGACATCGTTCCCCACGTAAGCCCAATCTCGAAGTTGGTCCCCCAAGACCATGGGTTTCGTAGAGTTGACGCCGAGCCGGCGGAATGCATCGGCAGGCCGTACGAAAACCTCGTCCTCCAACGTGAAACTGGTAATGCCCAAAGAATCAACGACCGCTTTCAGCGGGTGAGTCTGGGCAGACCCGAGCAATGCCGTGAGCTCGCCAGACCCACCCCCAGAAAGCGACCAGGGGTAGGACCCGAACCGCTCACGAGGCACGTCCGCGATGCCCACGTACGCTCCGTCGAAGCCGGCGTCTCCGACGTGGTCCACGATCTCGCGCCAGACAAGACCCTGCGCCGGATCGGCCGGCTGGGTCGGTTCGCCTCGCACTCCCAGTACGGCGCGCAGGGTCTCGCTTGACGGCGCCCGGCGCCGGCCGATGAGGATTACCGTGGGTGTTCCGTGGCCGGGAATGTACGCCCCGGAGGTGTCGATGATGTGTGTCAGGTCGACGCGCGTGTTCAGGTCGGCCCCCGACAGGAACCGCTCGATCAGCCTCTTCCCGAACTCGCGCTTCATGAACGAGTTCGAGGTGATCTGACCCACGAAACCTGCGGGACCTCCGCCTTCGGGTTTCCGCGCGAGCGTGAAGAAGAGCTCCATGAACGGCACCGAAAGCGCGTACTTTCCTGCGCATGTCGAGTAGAGGTCCCGGTACCGCTGATTCAGAACCCGGTCCTTGACCGTGATGTAAGGCGGGTTGCCGACGACGACGTGGTACTGCCCGGGACGGAGGATGTCGGCGTGCTGTTGCAGATCCTCGACGGAGTACTCGAACACTTCCCCGTCGCCGAAGTCGAACCCCAACTGCACAGCCTGACCGCCGAGCAGCGAGTCCCCGATCGCGAGGTGATACCGGAACGCGGGAGCCGCGACAAGCGTCCGGATGCCCGCCGCTTTGATTGCCGCGACCGTGAGGCGAAAGCGTGCGATCGCCACCGCGAAAGGATTCAGATCGACTCCGTGGATCGAATCGAGCGCGCGCTGCACCCGTTCCCCGAGTTCCACGTTCGGGGCGGCCGCCGCCCACGCGTTGACCAACCGATCGAACGCGCCCAACAGAAAGTGTCCCGAACCGCAGGTCGGATCGATGAGCTTCAACCCCGAGAGCCCGAACTCCGTGATCGCCGGCTCCAGCGTCAAGTCGAGGATGAACTCCTCGACGAACACCGGGGTCTGCAGCAGCGCATACGTCTTCTTCGCATACTCCGACAAGTCCTGATACAGATCCCCGAGGAACCGCGTATCCAACTCGGGGTCACGGAAGTCATGGACAAGGTCGCCACCGGGCGTCGTGCGGCGAAAGAACGCGAGCAGCGCATCCGACGCCCCCGCCGAGATCGGCGCGTGCCACACCGGCGAGTGATCCGGATCGACCAGGGGCCTCCCCGCGGGAAGAGCCGCGAGAGTGCGGAACGCCTGCTGCAGCCAATCCCGACTCGTCATCGTCGGAGACGCCCCATAGAACGCGGCCTCATTCTCCACCGCACGTTCAAGACCATCACCCGGCCCGGCGATCCACGGCTGCGGAACCCGCCGGCCATCCAACTCGGCACCGGCCAGCAGGCCGTTGTCCTCCGCGAACCGGATGAACACCGACGCGATGATCCACGCGACCGCAGCCTGCGAGACCTCACCATCCCGCCACTCGAGCCACGGCAGACCCGTGCGTTCCTTCGCCGTCGCCCGATCGAACTCCGCACGAAGTCGCTGCCCCCACTCCGAGGCTTCATCCTCAGCCCGAACCCGCAGGTCCGTCTCCAACGACCGCAGAACCTGCTTCAGATCCTTCAGCAGTGCAACGGAATCAATCACAGCAAAGGCGCCTTCCGAACCAAGGACTCATCAACCACAGCCGTTCTCACCTGATCACCGGCACCGGCAGCCGGCGGGGCCTCGAGACTCAACTCGAGCCATCCATCCGCGCCGAACGGCATCGGCACCCCGTCCAGGTGAGGGGTGCTGCCCGACAACGGGCGAGGGAGCAGGAACCATCGCGCGGCAGCTCGGGGCGTCCCCAGATCCGTGACGCCGGCGATGAGGTCCTCGAGCCCGAAGCGCGCCAGAACGGCTGCATTGAGAAGGAGCAGGGGTTCGGCCCTCTGCATGAGTTCCGCCCACTCCGGCATGATCGCCGCTCGCGCGAGCCGCGCGAGGTTCCGGCGACCGCGCGAATCCACCGGCTCGCCGTCCGCTCGCAGAACGGTCAGCCAATCGACGTTCTTCGCCGCCGCCGCCGACTTCAGCGCGGTGAGCGCCACGTCGGCGAGATCCACGACGGTCAGACCGTACTGATTCGCCAGGCGAGTCGCCGTGACGCGCAGACTCTGCCGCCGCGAGACAACCAGGGTGAGCGGGGCTCTATCGCGAATCGAGGCCTTGAGCTTCGCCGCGATCGCCGGGTCTTCGGCAGAGTGCCCCCATGCCGTGGCCGAGTTCGTAGACGCGAGCGAGAGGGTCTCGACAGCGCGGGTGACGTACTTGCCCGCGTCGTCGAGCCACTCCAGGTGCGGCATCGCCGCCTTCACCGGTACGTCGAGCGCCGGGCGCCCGGGAATGGCCGTGATCTCCGGGAAGCGCGCGCGCACACGCTGCTCGATGGTCTGAATCGCGAGTTCGCGCGTGGGCGCTCCGCGAAGCGCGAGTTCCACGGCCTTCGCGGGGGTGAAATCCGCTCGATACACCTCTCCCATCGAAGAGAGGCGACCACGCGCGGACAGGCTGACCGCAAGCTGCACGAGCCTCGTGTCCGGGATGCGAAGGGGCCGGATCCCGTCACCGAGGAGCGCTTCGCGCACCTGCGGCGCGGAGATGAGCTCCTGCTGGTCGAGCAGCTGATCGACGACCGAAGCGGAATGAAGAAGCGTCTCCAGATGCTCTTCCGCTTCATCCAGAGTGAGTCCCGAACCATCCTCCGGTGCATACGCGACCGCGATCTTCGCCCGATCCCGCGTCATCTGGATGACGAACAGCGGCTCCCTGGAGCGGGTGTCCAGCTCGATCGCAGCGCGTGTCACCGCAACCGCAGCCGTCGTGCGCTGCGGGTCCGTCAACGTCGACCCGTACTCACGCAGCAGGCGACGGGAGAGTTCGTCCAGCGTGGCGAGGTTGCCGAGCTCCCGGACCCAGCGCGCCACATCCTCGATGACCGTCTTCAGCGTCTGGTTCCTCTTCAGCCGCTTGTGGCGGTCTTCGGACGTCTCGTCCGGCTTCACGGAGATCGTCGAGATGAACTTCTCCACCGCGCGGCGGCCCGGAGCCTCGGGAACCACGTCGTGAACGGTGGTGGGCGACGCGAGGCGGTGACGCCACTCACGGATCCGTCCCTGAATCTCTCGGCGCACCTGCTCACCGAGCCCGCGAAGCTGGTTGATCTGCATCGGCGGGACACCGAGCAGCTCGCCGACGGTTGCGACATCGAGTCGCGCCAGGGCGGAGAGCGCCCGCGCGCTGAGTCCCGCCTCTTCGAGAGGGGTCGACTCGGCAGCGGCTGCCGCCTTCGCGTCGTTGGCCGCGGCATCCTCTTCGCCGACCGCAGCGCCCGCGAGCGCGGCGATCCACGCCGTGCGCATCGAATCGAGGCTGGCGTGCCGCTCCGCCGAATTCGGCGCAAGTGCTGTGCGGAAGAACGCGACGAGGCCGTCAGCGATCGCCGGATCGAACATCGTCGCCTGCACGATCGGCGCATCCGTCGGGCTTGACGGCGCATCGCCCTGCTCCCACCAGATCGGGTCTCCCGTCGCGAGCTCGAACAGCGTCGCTGCGATCGCGAAACGCTCCGCCGCGCTGTCGTATTGGGGGCGAGTCGGTCCGAGGTAGGGGTCGAGATACGGCTTCGATCCGGAGCGGATGTTCGTCAGCGGCTCTTCCGCGAGCGAGAAGTCGAAGAGAGTCAGATGGGGCTTGCGCGTCCCGGGGTCCGGCTTGACGGCGAGGTTCGAGGGCTTGATGTCGCGATGGAAGACGCCCTTCGACGCCAGATGGGCCACCGCATCGAAGAGGTCGAGCGCGTAGCGTTCCAACTGCTCAATCGTGGCCTTGCCCTCGAGACGGATGCGATCCGCAAGCGTCTCGACACCGGCGTCCGAAAGAAGGAGTCCCTGCCTGGTGCCCACCGTGAGCGGGCCGTCCAGCCTCTTGACGATGCGCGGATGGTCCAGCCGGTCGAGCACCTGCGCCTCGACCGCGAGGCGAGCGGCGGCCGCGTCATCCTTCGCGAGTTTGAGGATGACGTGTTCGAGGTCCCGGTCGTAGTCGGTGACCTCGAGCGCGACACCGGTCGAACCCGAGCCGCGTCGCTTGAGGATCTCGAACCGCTCGCCGACGATGTCGCCGACGGCAGCGTCGAGCGGATCGATCGTCGTGTACTCCGGCTCCGGGTGCACAGCGGCGCGCACCGTGGAACGCGCGTGCTCGAACTCGTCGACGAACTGGGCGATGTCGATCGTCCGGTGCGCCTCGTCGAACGCCGTGGCATCGATGACGACCTGCGCGTACTCGTCCGGCAGTTCCTGCATCTGCGCGCGCGGATCGATGCCTTTCGCGCCGCTGGCCATGAGCTCTTGGAGGGCGAGGATGTTCGCCGCCGGCGGCTTGCCGGTCAGGATGAGCGCCGTCAACGCGCCGACACCGTAGACGTCGAGCGTTTGAGGCGAGGCCGCCGTCTGCCCTCGGAGGGTCTCCGGGGCGAGGTAGAGAACCGCTTCCTGATCCACCTGCGCCATGAGGTCGGTCGCGCCGCGTGAGATCTCCGTCGACGTCGAAGTCCCGTCGTCGGGTCGCCGGGCGAGGTCCCAATCTCGGATGTGGATGCTGCCCGTCGCGCCGGGCGAGACCTTCACCCGCACGCTCACCGGCGAAAGCGCGCGGTGCGTCAGTCGCTGGCTGTGCGCGAAACGGACAAGCTCCGCGAGATCTTGGACCAGGCGCTCCCGCTCCTCAAACGTGAGCGTGTCGGCGCGAGCCTCCAGATAGGCGGCAAGGCTCATCTCATCCGGGTCGTAGGCGAACAGGAGAGCAGGACCCTCATCCGTCGTCAGCAGCTCCGCGGGGCCGATGATGCCGGGGTGGTTCACACCGAAGGTGAGCTGGAACTCGCGACGAGCTCGAAGGTCGATCGCATGCTGGATGTCGCGGCCCGCGCCCTTCGGATACGGGAAAAGGCGAATGCGGCGCTTCACCTTCGCCTGCGGGTGAGAGACGAGGAAGTCCTGCCATCCCGGCCCCTCACCAAGCGGCTCGCTGGACTCGAGCGGGTACTGACCGATCATGCGCTGCCGCGGGCGGGGCATGAGGCCTGCGGCATCCATCAGCTTGTCGATGACGTTGGCGCGCGTCTTGTCGACAGCGTCGTAGCCAGGCTCGCGGAGCAGATCGCTCACGGTGCGCCCGGGGCCGAGCCCTTGAACATTGAACCCGTCCAGAGCCCACACCGACTCCGCCCCATACTGGTCGAGGTGGAGCTTCGACCCTCGGCCATGCATGACGATGGCCTCGCCGACGAACGGAACCGTGCCGCGGGGGGCATGCACGGTGAAGGCGAGGTCTTTCAGCACGCTCGCAAGTCGCTTCGCCTTGGCGTTCGCGAGAAGCCGAGGGTTCTTCTCGGTGCGACCAGCGTGGTACCACGTCGTCTGATTGCCCGTGATCTCACCGTGCCAGCCCTTGAGCTCGACGACGAACAGCCCCGCCTTTGTCAGGATGAGTGCGTCTACTTCATTAAGGCGGCCATTCGAGTCGGTGAACGTCAGGTTCGTCCACGCACGTGCGATGCCGTCGTCAGGAAGGAGATCGCGGAGCTTCTCGAGGGCCTCTGCCTCCTGCGACTGCGCCGGCTCCCCAAGGACGCGCCACAAAGGCGAGTCGGGTCGCATCGCGCCTCCCACCGCTCGACGGGCTGCTTGCCCACCACCCGCAGCAGAGCGTCGGGACGTGGAAGCCGCGGGTGGAGTCAGCCTAATAGCGAGACTTCAGGATGACGCGGCACGCCAGCCAGCCGCGTCATAAGAAACGAGAGGCCCCCATCGCTGGGGGCCTCTCGTCGATCTGTGCGCGAGGGGGGAGTTGAACCCCCACGCCCTTTCGGGCACTGGCACCTGAAGCCAGCGCGTCTGCCTATTCCGCCACTCGCGCGAGTCGCCGCAACGGATGCCGCGAACTCAACTTCC
>Ga0164243_10003534_pt1 | contig 24962 bp, 22 predicted proteins | sample OricompcompostOP_FD_108781 | JGI IMG/M metagenome (GOLD analysis project Ga0164243, IMG submission 108781) | Organic Plus compost microbial communities from Emeryville, California, USA - Original compost - Organic plus compost (OP) | ecosystem: Engineered > Solid waste > Mixed feedstock >...
GCTGGTGCAGGTGATGAGCTGGGACGACGCCGTCAGCGGGGTGGAGCTGGCCCGGCGTTCGGTGATCATCCGCTCGCCGTCGGAGGTGGCCGGGTACGAGTACCGGCTCCAGTGGACGTGGGAGCCGGACCAGAAGGCGATGCTGCTCACCCACGACGAGATGCTGCGCACCGGACCGCACCCGACGAAGCCGCCGAAGTCATCGACGTCACCGACGTCCTCCGCGTCCCCCTCGGCGAGCACCCCGTGAGGCTCCGGCTGCCCCGGTGGGCCGGCCCGCTCGCCGTCCGGGCCGCCGTGTTCATCACCGTGATGTGCTGTGCGCTGGCGGCCCTGCTCGGTGTGCTGGTGCACGTCTCGGTGACCAACCAGACCGTCGGCAAGGCGCGCGACCTCGCGCTGGACCGGCTGGCGGGTGCCACGAAGGCGTTCGAGGCCGGGGACCGGCTCGCCTCCGGCGCGCGGGTCGACCCGCCGGGGCTGCCGCGTTCCCTGCGGGACCTGGCGCTGGGCGGAGAGCGGGGCACCGTCGTGGCCCATCACCGGGGGCGCCCCACGATGTGGGCGGCGGGTCCCGTCGACAGCGGCCGGGTGCTCGCGGTCGAGGTGGACTACTCGCAGCAGGCCCGCACGATAGACGGTCTGGACCGGGCGATCCTGTGGTCGTCGGCGCTGGCGATCGGGGTGACGGTGCTGGCGGGCGCGTTCGCGGTGAGGCGGGTGACGCGCCGGCTGCACGCCACGGCCGGGGTGGCCCGGCGGATCAGCGTCGGCGACCTGGACGCGCGGGTCGGCGACCCCCGGACGAAGGACCCGGACCGGCCGCAGGACGAGGTGGCCGTGGTCGCGGCGGCCCTGGACTCGATGGCGTCCTCGCTCCAGGCCAAGCTGCTGGCCGAGCAGCGCTTCACGGCGGACGTGGCGCACGAGTTGCGCACCCCGCTGACCGGGCTGCACGCGGCGGCCGAGCTGCTGCCGCCGGGGCGGCCGACCGAGCTGGTGCGGGACCGGGTGGCGGCGCTGCGGACGCTGACCGAGGACCTGCTGGAGATCTCGCGGCTGGAGTCGGGGCGGGAGCGCCTCGAGGTGGACACCGAGTCGCTGGCGGCGCTGGCGGACCGGGTGGTGCGGGGCGCGGCCGGTGACACGGAGGTCGTGGTGGTGCGGGACGCCGTCGTGGAGACCGACCGGCGGCGGCTGGAGCGGGTGCTGGGCAACCTGGTGGCCAACGCGCACAAGCACGGCCGGGGGCCGGTCGTGCTGACGGTGGACGGGACCGTGGTGACGGTCCGGGACCACGGCGAGGGCTACCCGGACTACCTGGTGGCGCACGGCCCGCAACGGTTCCGCACGGAGGGCGGCACCACGGGCCACGGCCTCGGCCTGACGATCGCCCTGGGCCAGGCGGAGGTCCTGGGCGCCCGCCTGACGTTCACGAACGCGGAGGACGGCGGAGCGGTGGCCCGGCTGGTCCTGCCGTAGGGACGGGATGGCGTGGCCGCGCCGCCGCACGGGGCGGGCCGGGGCGGCACCTTGCCGGGGCCGCACGGCTGAGGCGCGCCGACGCCCGGGACGCCGAGGTCGTGTCATCCGGCCGACCCCGCCGAGGCCGCGATTCGGGGCGACGCTTTCACAGCACCGCGAAGCTGAGGTGCGCCGACGCTCGGGAGGCGGGCCGCACGGCTGACGTGCTCCCGACGCCCGGACGGCCCGGCCCAGCCGCGCTCCGGGAGCGGCTGCCTTGCCGGTGCCGAACGACCAACCTCACCTATCCGGAACGGCAAAGCGCCCCGCCCGACCGACGCTGCCGTCGCGGCTTCGGAGCGAGCCACGCCTGGCGTACGCCGACGCCCGGAACGCCGGGACGGTTCGCCCGGCCGACCCCGCCCCCCGAAGCAGCGGTCCGAAGGCGATGCCATCGCGGGATCGCCAAGCCAAGGTGCGGCGGCGCCCGGAAGGACGGGGCCGACGCCCGGCCGGTCCCGCCGTAGCAACCGTCCAGGGGCGACGCCTTCCCGGAGCCCCACGGCTGAGGTGCGCCGACGCTCGGGAGGGCGGGCAGCACGGCTGACGTGCTCCCGACGCCCGGACAGCGGGGTCGACGCCCGCCCGGCCCAGCCGCGCTCCCGGAGCGGCGCCTTGCCGGGGCTGCGCGGCCGGCGTGTGCCGGCGCCCGGTAGCGCGGAGCGCTGGTCCGGCCGTAGGAGCGGGTCGGGGCGGCACCCCCGACACCGCCGTACGGGGGCGGCCGGGGGCGGCGCTTTCGTGAGGCCACGCGAGCGGCGCTGCCAACGCCCGGACGGCGGTCGGCTGACGCTTCCGCAGGAGTGGGCCGAGGCCGGGCGGCTGACACGTCCCGGCCCCCGGACGCCGGGCCGCGCGGGATTCCCCCATGTCATGGGGAGGCGCGCGGCCCCGGCCCGCTTCTCCCCCAGGGGTGATGCCCGGTTGGCCCATTCAGACGCGCGGCGGCCCCCGGGCCGCTCCTAACGTGGCGATCAGTCAGGTTTTTCCTGTCCCGGGTGTTTTCCGGGACTGTCCTCGGAGGTGCCTCATGGCCCTGCGTTCGCGTTTCGCGCTGTCCATAGCCGCCGGTCTGCTCGCCACCGCCGCGGCCGCCACACCCGCCGTGGCCGACGACGAGTGGGGGTCCGGCGGCGCCACGGAGTCCCAGGGGAGCTGGGGCGGGGCCCAGGGGGAGAGCGGGGACTGGGGCGGCGGCCAGGGTGGGGAGCAGAACGCCCAGGGGGCGTCGCAGGGCGACTGGGGTGGTGGTCAGGGCGGGAACCAGCAGTACACCCGGGGCCGGGTGACCGCGAGCACGTTGCTGCTGCGCAGTGCGCCGAACCGGGGCAGCCAGGTCATCCGTGTCGTGCACCAGGGGGACCACGTACGCATCTTCTGCAAGACCCGGGGCGAGAGCGTCCAGGGCAACGGGAACTGGTACCTCCTCGCGGACGGCATCTGGGCCTGGGGCTCGGCGCGGTACATCGACACCTTCGGGCACACGCCGCGCTGGTGCTGACGCAGCAGGCGCGCAAGACGGACTATTTGGGTAGGTTCCGGACATGATCAAGGCCGGAACCTCCCTGGCGGCAGCGGACGCCCCCGCTCCCGCCGCACCCCTCCCCCGGCGCCGTGGCATCGAACTGTCCCTCATCGTCGTGGCCGTCCTGCTCAGCGTGTACGGCTACTGCGCCGTCGGCCTCGCCGGCAGGGCACCGTCCCGCCCGGCGCCGCCGGCTACGGCGCCGGGCTGGGCGTGCTGGCACTGGTCGCGCATCTGGCCGTACGCCTGCGCGCCCCCGCCGCGGACCCCCTGCTGCTGCCGATCGGCGTCCTGCTCAACGGGCTCGGCCTGGTGCTGATCTACCGGCTCGACCTGGAGACGCCGGGTGACGCGGCGGCGCCGACCCAACTCGTGTGGTCCACGCTGGGGGTGGCCCTGTTCATCGTGGTCGTGCTGCTGCTGCGCGACCACCGGGTGCTCCAGCGGTACGCGTACGTCTGTGTCGTCGCCGCGCTCGCCCTGCTGACCCTGCCGATCCTCTTTCCCTCGGTGAACGGCGCCCGCATCTGGATCCGGGTCGCGGGATTCTCCATCCAGCCCGGCGAGTTCGCGAAGGTGCTGCTCGCGGTGTTCTTCGCCGCGTACCTGGCCGCCAACCGCAGCGCGCTGGCGTACACGGGCCGACGGGTCCTCGGGGTGGAGCGGCTCCAGCTGCCGACCGGGCGGGTCCTCGGTCCCATCGTCGCGATCTGGCTGATCAGCGTGGGCGTGCTGGTCCTCGAACGGGACCTGGGCACCTCGCTGTTGTTCTTCGGCCTGTTCGTGGTGCTGCTGTACGTGGCCACCGGGCGCACCGGCTGGATCGCGGTGGGCCTGCTGCTGGCGGCGGTCGGTGCGGTCGCCGTGGGCCTGCTGGAGCCGCATGTGCACGGGCGGGTGGAGGACTGGCGGCATCCGTTCGCCTCCATCGAGGCGGGCGAGGGGCCGAACCAGCTCTCGCAGTCGCTGTTCGCCTTCGCGGCGGGCGGCACGTTCGGCACGGGGCTCGGCCTGGGCCACTCGATCCTGATCGGCTTCGCGGCCAAGTCGGACTTCATCCTGGCCACCGCCGGGGAGGAGCTGGGCCTGGCCGGGTTGTCCGCGGTCTTCCTGCTGTACGGCCTGCTCGTGGAGCGCGGTTACCGCACGGGCCTCGCGCTGCGCGACCCGTTCGGGCGGCTGCTCGCGGTGGGGCTCGCCTCCATCGTGGCGCTCCAGGTGTTCGTGATCGCGGGCGGGGTGACCGGGCTGATCCCGCTGACCGGCATGGCGATGCCGTTCCTGGCGCAGGGCGGCTCGTCGGTGGTCACCAACTGGGCGATCGTGGCGCTGCTGATCCGGCTGAGCGACCGCGCCCGCAGCCGGCTCGGGGTGCCCCGGGCCGAGGAGGCCGCGACGCCGGAGACCGGACGGCACGAGCACGCGGGGGCCGCCCGATGACCCGGCACATCCGGCACGCCGCCTTCTTCTGCGCGCTGCTGCTGGCCGCGCTGCTGGTCAACGCCGCCCGGGTGCAGGTCGTCGAGGCCCCGGCGTACGGCGACAACATCGCCAACCGGCGCACCACCATCGCCCGGTACGGGCAGCCGCGCGGGGACATCCTGGTCGACGGCGCCCCGGTCACCGGCTCGAAGGACACCGGGGAGCACCTGCGTTACGAGCGGACGTACACGAACGGCCCGATGTACGCCCCGGTGACCGGCTACGCCTCGCAGGTGTACGGCACGACCCTGCTGGAGCACACCGAGGACGGCGTCCTGGCGGGCACCGACCCGCTGCTGTCGCCGTTCCCTCTGTGGGGGGCCGCCGCGCGGGGCCGGTACCCGGGCGGGGACGTGGTCACCACGCTGCGGGCGGCCGCGCAGGAGGCCGCGTACGAGGGGCTGGCGGGCCGCAAGGGGGCGGTCGCGGCGGTCGAGCCGTCGACGGGCCGCATCCTCGCGCTGGTGTCCGCGCCCTCCTACGACCCGTCCGTGCTGTCGGGGAACGGCTCGTCGGTGGCCCGGTCCTGGTCGACGCTGAACCGGGACCCGGACAAGCCGATGCTGAACCGGGCGGTGCGCAAGACGTATCCGCCGGGGTCGACCTTCAAGGTGGTGACGGCGGCCGCCGCGCTGGACGCGGGCGTGGTCGAGGACCTGGACGTCCGCACCCGCACCCCCGACCCGTACACGCTGCCCGGCACCCGGACGAAGCTGACGAACGCCTCCGACGGCTGCAAGGACGTGCCGCTGCGCAAGGCGTTCGAGTGGTCCTGCAACACGGTGTTCGCGAAGCTCGGCGTCGAGGTGGGTGTGGAGCGGATGGCGGCGACGGCGGGCGCGTTCGGGTTCAACGACCCGGATCTGAAGATCCCCTACTCGGTGGCCCGGTCCACGTTCGACACCCGGGTGGACCGGGCGCAGCTCGCGCTGTCGGCGATCGGGCAGTACAACACGCGGGCCACGCCGTTGCAGATGGCGATGGTGGCGGCGGCCGTGGCGAACGGGGGGCAGGTGCGCTCGCCGTATCTGGTGGAGCGCACGGTGCGGGCGGGCGGGGGCACGGTGGCGGCGGCCGGGTCGCGGCCGATGCGGCAGGCGATGCGGCCCTCGACGGCCGCCCAGCTGCGGGAGCTGATGGTGGACGTGGTGCGCGAGGGCACCGGCACCAACGCCTGGATCCCGGGCGCGACGGTCGGCGGCAAGACCGGCACCGCGCAGCACGGCCTGGGCAACTCCGGGACGCCGTACGCCTGGTTCGTCTCCTGGGCGCAGGGCGACCACGACGTGGAGCCGAAGGTCGCGGTCGCCGTGGTGGTGGAGGACGCGGACGCGGACCGGGGCGAGATCAGCGGTGGCGGGGACGCGGCGCCGATCGCGCGGGCGGTGATGGAGGCCGTGCTGAAGTCGTCCCCGGAGCCACGCCGTTGACCGGGGCGGTTCAGTCGGCGCCCGCGCGCACCGCGTCGGTCACCTCGGCGACCCGCTCGCGCTCCTCGCGCGCGAACCGTTCGGCGTCCAGCCGCTCGGCGATCTCCTCGTCCTGGGACATGAGCAGGTCCAGGTTCTGGTCGCCCATCTCCAGGACGCCCATGTCGACGTAGGCCTGCTGGAGGCGCCTGCCCCACAGGCCGATGTCCTTGACGCAGGGCACGATGCGGGAGAACAGCAGCCTGCGGAACAGCTGGAGGAACTCGGAGCGCTCGCTGAGCTCCTCGGCCTCCGCCTTCGGGATGCCGAAGTTCTCCAGGACCTCGACGCCCCGCAGCCGGTCCCGCATCAGATGGCAGCCCTCGATGACGAACTCCTCGCGCTCGCGGAGTTCGGCGTCGGTGAGCTGCTTGTAGTAGTCGCGCAGGGCCATCCGCCCGAAGGCCACGTGCCGGGCCTCGTCCTGCATGACGTAGGCGAGGATCTGGCGGGGCAGCGGCTTGGTGGTGGTGTCGCGGATCATGCCGAACGCGGCCAGCGCCAGCCCTTCGATCAGCACCTGCATGCCGAGGTAGGGCATGTCCCAGCGGCTGTCGCGCAGGGTGTCGCCGAGCAGGGCCTGGAGGTTGTCGTTGATCGGGTAGACCATCCCGACCTTCTCGTGCAGGAAGCGGCCGTAGATCTCGGCGTGCCGGGCCTCGTCCATGGTCTGGGTCGCCGAGTAGAACTTGGCGTCCATGTCCGGCACCGACTCCACGATCCGCGCCGCGCAGATCATCGCGCCCTGCTCGCCGTGCAGGAACTGGCTGAACTGCCAGGAGGCGTAGTGCCGGCGCAGATCGCCCTTCTCCCGGTCGTTCATCCGGTCCCAGTGGGGCGTGCCGTACAGGGCCATCGCGTCCTCGGGGGTGCCGAGCGGGTCGTACGGGTCGACCTCCAGGTCCCAGTCGATCCTGCGCTGCCCGTCCCACTGTTTGTCCTTGCCCTTCTGGTAGAGGGCGAGGAGCCGTTCGCGGCCGTCGTCGTACTCCCAGTTGAAGCGGGCCGCGCCGGTCGCCGGTACCTGCCAGAGGGGGTCACCCGGATCGTCGGCGTACACGTCGTATGTCGGCATATGGCGCAGGCTCCTACGTGCTGGACGCGGGGTCAACAAGTGCGGCACGGGGGATTGACGGGCTTGCTGACAGGCAGTCTCATAAGACCCGTACGATGTGACCACCGGTAACGAGGTGAGGGACCGATGACTGCCCTGACGGAAGCCGAGGCGCTGGACGGACTGCGCGACGCGCTCGGCCTGCTCAAGGACCGCGAACAGGTGGCCGAACGCCTCCTCGCCTCTTCCGCGAAGCACTCGTTCGACCCCGACAAGGAGCTGGACTGGGACGCGCCCTTCGAGGAGGGCAAGTGGTTCTGGCCCCCGGAGCTCGTCTCGCTCTACGACACCCCGATGTGGAAGCGGATGAGCGAGGAGCAGCGCATCGCGCTCTCCCAGCACGAGGCCGCCGCGCTCGCGTCCCGAGGCATCTGGTTCTAGATCAACCTCATGCTGCTGCTGGTCCGGCACAACTACGACAAGTCCGCGACGAGCGCCCACGTCCGGTACGCGCTCACCGAGATCGAGGACGAGTGCCGGCACTCCAAGATGTTCGCGCGCCTGATCTCCCACGGCGGCACGCCCTGGTACCCGGTCAGCCGCGTCCACCAGAACCTGGGCCGGCTGTTCAAGACGATCTCCACCACCCCGGGCTCCTTCACGGCCACCCTGCTCGGCGAGGAGATCCTCGACTGGATGCAGCGCCTGACCTTCCCGGACGAGCGCGTCCAGACCCTCATCCGGGGCGTCACCCGTATCCACGTGGTCGAGGAGGCCCGCCACGTGCGGTACGCCCGTGAGGAGCTGCGCCGGCAGATGATGACGGCGCCCAGGTGGTCGCAGGAGTTCACGCGGGTCACCTCGGGCGAGTTCGCCCGCGTCTTCTCCGTCGCCTTCGTCAACCCGGACGTCTACACCAACGTCGGCCTCGACAAGAAGGAGGCCATGGCCCAGGTCAAGGCCAGCGGCCACCGCCGGGAGGTCATGCAGACCGGGGCCAAGCGGCTGACGGACTTCCTGGACGACATCGGCGTCCTGCGCGGGGTGGGCCGCCGCCTGTGGAAGTCGTCGGGCCTGCTGGCGTAGAACGCCCCCGGTCCCGTCCCCCACCGGCGGTTAGGCTTCCTTCCATGCCAGCCGCTCCCGCCTACCGCCGCCTGAGCGTCGAGGAGCGCCGTACCCAGCTCCTCGACGCCGCCCTCGGACTGTTCGCGCACCGCGCCCCCGAGGAGGTCTCCCTCGACGACGTGGCGGAGGCGGCCGGGGTGTCCCGGCCCCTGGTGTACCGGTACTTCCCGGGCGGCAAGCAGCAGCTGTACGAGGCGGCGCTGCGCTCGGCCGCCGAGGAGCTGCGGACCTGCTTCGACGAGCCCCGCGAGGGCCGCCTCGTCGCCCGGCTCACCCGCGCGCTCGACCGCTACCTCGCCTTCGTCGACCAGCACGACACCGGCTTCAGCGCCCTGCTCCAGGGCGGCAGCGTCGTCGAGACGTCCCGGACGACGGCCATCGTCGACGGGGTGCGCCGGGCCGCCGCCGAGCACATCCTGCGGCACCTGGAGGTCGGCGACCCGGGGCTGCGGCTGCGCATGACCGTCCGCATGTGGATCACGGCCGTGGAGGCGGCCTCCCTCATCTGGCTCGACGAGGGCAAGCAGCCGCCCGTGGAGGAACTGCGCGACTGGCTGGTCGACCAGTTCGTCGCCGTGCTGTCGGTCACCGCCGCCCGGGACCCGCAGACCGCCGCGCTGGCCGAACGCCTCCTGGCGGATGCCTGACACTGGTCCCGTGAAGAGCGAAGACACCCCGTTCGAGGGCGGCCCGATGGACGGCCGTGTGCTGCCGGTGCTGCTCGGCATCACCGGCCACCCGCCGAAGACGTACCGCATCCCCGTCCCCGGCCCGGACGGCGGGCCGCCCACGGTCCTCGTCTACCGCCGCGTGCCGCGTACGCAGGGCGCCCGGCCGGGACTGTCCCGGCGCTGGAAGTACGCCTACGACCCCGAGGGCGACCAGGGCCGCCGGCTGAACTGGCCGTGGTCGCGTCCCGGCGACACGCCGCGCGGCAAGCCGGACGACCCGCACGGGTGACCGGCCTACGCCGAACCGCGCACGTCCCGCGCGCACACCCGGTGCGTCCGCCCGATGCTCTCGGTGCGAGCAGAGATCCTGTCCGCACCGGAGGTGATGACATGTCGGGAAGGCCGCTGCGTCGGGCGTGCACCGCGGCCGTGCTGTCCGCCGCGCTCCTCGCACCCGGGACCGCCACGGCCGCCCCCGAACCGCCCGGGCGTACCACGGCCGCCCTGCTGACGGACCTTCAGCGGCTGTACCGGGAGGCGGAGCGGGCGACCGAGACGTACAACGCCACCGAGGAGAAGCTGGACAAGCAGCGCGCCGAGGTGGCCCGCCTGGACAAGGCGCTCGCCTCCGCGCGGCTGCGGCTGCACGACAGCCGGGGCGCGGCCGGCCGGCTGGCCCGCCAGCAGTACCAGAACACCACGGCGATCTCCCCGTACGTCCGGCTGCTGCTGGCCCGGGACCCGCAGCACGCCCTGGACCAGGGCCATGTCATCGGCCTGCTGGCCCGTGAGCGCGCCGAGACCGTCGGCCGGCTGACCGGCACGGAACGCGCGGCCGACCGGCTGGCCCGCGCCGCCCGCGCAGCCCTCGACCGGCAACTCGCCCTCGCCGAACGGCAGAAGAAGGACCGCGACACGGTACGCAAGCGGCTGCGGAAGGTCGAGGAACTCCTCGCCTCCCTCACCGCCGAGCAGCTCGCGGCGCTGGCCGAACTGGAGGAGAAGTGCGTCACGAAGGCGCAGGATAAGCTGCTTGAGTCGGGCACCCTCGCCGAGGACGACCACAAGCCGTCCGCCCCGGCCCGGCGGGCGATCCGCTTCGCCGAACGGCAGCTGGGCAAGCCGTACCGGTGGGGCGCCGAGGGCCCGAAGGCGTACGACTGCTCCGGGCTGACCCAGCGGGCCTGGGCGCACGCCGGCACCCGCATCCCGCGCACCAGCCAGGAGCAGTGGGCGCGGCTCGAACGGATCCCGCTGATCGAGCTGCGCCCCGGCGACCTGGTGATCTACTTCCCGGACGCCACGCACGTGGCCCTGTACATCGGCAAGGGCAAGGTGGTCCAGGCCCCGCGCCCCGGCGAGAAGGTCACGATCTCCCCGATCGCCTCCAACCCGGTCCTGGGCGCGGTCCGGCCGGACGTCAGGAAGGCGTGACGGACGCCAGGTACGCCTCGGTCTTCTCCGGGTCGTAGAAGAAGTTCTCGAAGTCGGACGGGTCGTTGAAGGCGTTGGCGAAGCGGTCGGCGGCCGGCTGGAGCTGGCCGGCGGCGCCGATGAGGTTCAGGACGTGCTCCGGCGGCGGGGCCAGCATGGCGTTCGTCCACTTGGTGACGTGCTGGGCGGTGGCCCAGTAGCGGTCGAAGGTGGCCCGCATCCAGGTCTCGTCGAACTCCTTGTCGCCGTGCTCCAGGATCGACGCGAGGTAGGCAGCCGCGCACTTGGACGCGGAGTTGGAGCCCTGCCCGGTGATGGGGTCGTTGGCCACGACGACGTCCGCGACGCCGAGGACCAGGCCGCCGCCGGGGAGCCGGCCGACGGGGTTGCGGACCGTGGGGGCGTACCGCCCGCTCAGCGTGCCGCCGGCGTCCGTCAGCTCGACCTTGGTGGCGCGGGAGTACTCCCACGGCACGTACCGCTCCATGAGTTCCAGGGTCAGGGAGAGGTGCTCGGCCGGGTCCTTCACGCCGTCGAAGACGTCGAGGGGGCCGCCGGGTATGCCCTCCCAGAACAGGATGTCCGCGCGCCCGGACGTCGTCAGGGTCGGCATGACGAACAGCTCGCCGACGCCAGGGACGAGGTTGCAGCGGACGGCCTCGGTGTCGGGGTGCTCGGGGCGCGGGCCCATGCCGTGCACGTAGGCGACCGCGAGGGCGCGCTGGGGCTCACTGTACGGGGAGCGCTCCGCGTCCCGGCCGAACATCTGGACGAGCTCGCCCTTGCCCGCGGAGACCAGCACGAGGTCGTAGGTGCGGGAGAAGTAGTCGAGGTCGCCGACGGCCGCGCCGTGGATGACGAGCTGGCCGCCACGCTGGGCGAACGTCTCCATCCAGCCGGCCATCTTCACCCGCTGGTCGACGCTCTGCGCGAACCCGTCGAGCCGGCCCAGCCAGTCGATCGCGCGGGCCGCCGGGCCCTCGGCCCAGGAGCCCGGGGCGGCGACCGAGACGCCGAGTCCTTCGATCTTCGGGGCCTGGGACTCCCAGAAGTTCAGCTGGAGGTCGCGCTCGTGCTGGAGTGCGGTGTGGAACATGCACTGGGTGGACATGACCCGCCCGGAGCGGATCTCGTCCGCCGTCCGGTTGGACATCAGGGTCACCTCGTACCCGTGGGACTGGAGTCCGAGGGCGAGCTGGAGACCGGACTGGCCGGCCCCGACGACGAGTATCTTCCGCATGCGGGTGAGGGCTCCTAACCGCGATTCACTCGGGGGTGACGTCGAGCGCGTGTCCCACCAGGGACAGAAGGGTCTCGATCACCGAGATCCGGCGCCGCGCGTCCATGATCATTACAGGTATGTGCGCGGGGATCGTCAACGCCTCGCGCACGTCCTCCGGTTCGAACCGCTCGCTGCCGTCGAAGTGGTTGACCGCGACGACGTACGGCAGTCCGCAGCTCTCGAAGTAGTCCAGCGCGGGGAAGCAGTCCTTCAGCCGCCGGGTGTCGGCCATGACGACCGCGCCGATCGCGCCGCGCACCAGGTCGTCCCACATGAACCAGAACCGCTGCTGGCCCGGCGTGCCGAACAGGTACAGCACCAGGTCGTCGTCGAGCGTGATCCGCCCGAAGTCCATGGCCACCGTGGTCGTCGACTTGCCGGGCGTGGCGGTGAGGTCGTCGGTCTCCTCGCTCGCCTCGGTCATCAGCGCCTCGGTCTGCAGCGGCGTGATCTCGGAGACCGCGGTGACCAGCGTGGTCTTGCCGACGCCGAACCCGCCGGCCACGACTATCTTCGTGGCGATCGGGGCCCAGGTGCGGTCCGTCTGCCAGGACCTCAGGTCCTCGTCGGTGTCCTCAAAGACGACGGAGTCCACTCAGCACCCTTTCGAGCAGAGCCCGGTCCGGACGGCCGGTGCCATGACCGGTTCCGGTGCCGTACACACGGATCTTTCCCTGGTCCGCGAGGTCGCTGAGGAGCACGCGGACCACGCCGAGCGGCATCTTCAGCAGCGCGGCGATCTCGGCCACCGTACGCATCCGGCGGCACAGTTCGACGATGGCCCGCAGCTCCGGCATCACCTTGGTGCTGAGCGAGCCGTTGGTGAGCTCCTTGCGCTCCTCGGGGGCCTCCAGCGCGGCCACGAACGTCTCCACGAGGAGGACGTGGCCGAAGCGGGTGCGCCCGCCGGTGAGCGAGTAGGGCCGTACACGCGCCGGTTTTCGGTCACCGCCGCGCACGGGGAGCTGTGGCCGGTTCCTCGGGGCGTTGCTCATCGGGTGCTCCCTGCCGACGCGGGCTCCAGCGACTTCCGCAGCTCGCTGCGGAGTTCGGGGGTGAGGACGTGGCCGGCCCGGCCGACGAAGAGCGCCATGTGGTACGCGACGACACTCATGTCGCAGTCGGCGGAGCCGTGCACGCCGAGCAGAGAGCCGTCGCTGATCGACATCACGAAGAGGCTGCCCTCCTCCATCGCGACCATGGTGTGCTTCACCCCGCCGAACTCCATGAGCCGGGCCGCGCCGACGGTGAGGCTGCCGATGCCGGAGACGACGGTGGCGAGGTCGGCGGAGGAGCCGCGCGGCCCGGGACGGTGCCCGGACCTCGCCTCGCGGGCCTCGTCGTTGCGTGCCTGGTCCGAGGAGAGGAGGAGCAGGCCGTCGGAGGAGACGACGGCGACCGACTGGATACCCGGCACCTCCTCGACCAGATTCGTCAACAACCAGTGCAGGTTGCGGGCTTCACTGCTCAGTCCGAAGGTACTGGGCGCGGTCAACTGCTTGCCTCCTCGACTGTGCCCCCCGTGGCTGCTTCGGATTCGGTGCGCGCCTCGGCGGGCGTGTCCGGTGCCTTGTTCTGTCCGGTGCGTTCGGCGATCTCCGCCTCGACGTCGCGGTAGCCGGCCTCGGCTCCCTTGCGGAAGCCGCCGAGGCGGCGGCGCAGGGCCTCGGCGTCGACCGTTCCGCCGCGCCGGGGCGGCGGGGCGGCCGGTGTGGTGATCCTGGGGGTGCGCTTGGGCAGGCCCTTGTCGGTGACGGGCTCGGCGTCCTCGTCGGACCCGGCGGACCCGTCGGCCCCGGCGGACCCGTCGGACCCGTCGGCCGTGTCCGCCTCGTCCCGGGCGCGCTCATGGGTGTCGGGGCCGATGGCGTACGGGTCGGGCCTCCGGGACAGCGACTCCTCGGCCGGGGCGGCGGCCGGCTCCGGGATGAGCAGCTCCATCGTCGTCTCGGAGGGCGAGGGCTCGGTGGTGGGCTTCGGCTCGGCGGGAGTCTCCTCCTCGGCGGGCTGTACGGCCCCGGCGGGCGTCTCGGGCTCGGCGGGAGTCTCGTCCTCGGCGGGCTCGGCGCCCCTGCCGGGCGTCTCCGGCTCGGCGGGCTCGGCTTCGGACGACGGCTCCGGCCCCGACTGCGGCTGCGGCTGCGGCGTCGGCTCCGGCTCCGGCTCGTTGCGCTGTACGGCCTGTTCGGCCAGCTCCACCAGCGGGTCGGCGTTCTTCTGCCGGGCCGGGAGGTGGTTGGAGTTGGCCTCGGCGTCGGCGCCCGGCAGGGAGAAGGTGTGGCCGCCGGTGGGGCGCGGCGCCTCCGTGGGGACCGCGGCGGTGGGCGCCGCGGCCAGCAGGCCCGCCGGCAGGACCGCGACGGCCGCGACACCGCCCTGCTTCTGCTCGCGCAGCTGGACGCGGACGCCGTGCCGGTGGGCGAGGCGGGCGACGACGTACAGGCCGAGGCCCAGGCCGTCCTCACCCTCCTGGTCGTAGGTGGCCTCCGGGTCGAACTCGGCGAGGCGGGCGTTGAGCCGCGCCAGCCGGTCGCCGGCCATGCCGATGCCCTCGTCCTGCACGGAGAGCATGACCTCGCCGCTCTCCAGCAGCCAGCCGGACACCTCGACGGGCAGGTCGGGCGGCGAGAACGAGGTGGCGTTCTCCATGAGTTCGGCGAGCAGGTGCGAGAGGTCGTCGGCGGCGAAGCCGGCCACGTGCGCGTGCGGCGGCAGCGCGGCGATACGGACCCGCTCGTACCGCTCGATCTCGCTGACGGCGGCGCGGACGACGTCGACCAGCGGCACCGGCCCGGCGTGCTGCTGGACGTGCTCGGTGCCGGCCAGCACGAGGAGGTTCTCGCTGTGCCGCCGCATCACGGTGGCGAAGTGGTCGAGCTTGAACAGGGTGGCGAGGCGCTCGGGGTCCTGCTCGCGCTCCTCCAGTCCCTCGATCACGCCGAGCTGGCGCTCCACCAGGCCGAGGGTGCGCAGGGCCAGGTTGACGAAGGTGCCGCCGATGCTGTCGCGCAGACGCTCCAGCTGGGCGGTGGACTCGGCGAGCTCGCCGCGCAGCTCCTCGCGGGCGTCGGCCATCTTCTGGCGCTGGCCGACCAGGTGCTTGCGGTCGGACTCCAGGGTGGCGATGCGCTCGTGCAGGGCGACGGCACGGGTGTGCAGCGCGTTGACGGAGTCGACGACCTGGGCGAACTCGTCCTTGCGGCCGGTGAACCGCACGGGCTCCTCGGCGGCCGGGTCGGTGGCGCCCGCGAGCCGGGCGGAGCCGAGCCGCAGCACGGCGAGGGGGCGGGTGAGGCTGCGGGCCATGCCCGTGGCGACGCCCACGGCGAGCAGCATCAGCGCGCCGAGGATCGCGATGTGGATCTCCAGCGCGGTGACGTCGTCGTCGCGCAGCTCCTCCAGGGCCTTGGTGCGCCGGTCGTACAGCGCCGACTCCGCGCCGCGCATCGAGTCGACGCGGGCGGACAGGGCGGCGGAGGCCCGGCGGATATTGGTGGCCAGGTCGCGGTCGGAGAACGTGGGCTGGTCGGTGAGGGCGGACAGGTACCGCTCGGCGGTGTCGACCTCGGGGCCGGTGACGGTGGAGTCGTAGGAGGCGCGGGCGGCGGGCGCGGCGGTGTCGCGGAAGCCGGCGAGGGCCGCGTCGGAGCGCAGGCGGGCCTGCTGGGCGGCGGTGGTGAGCGCGTCGCGCTGCTTGGCGTCCGCGTCCGAGGTGGTCTTGCGGGTGGTGGCGACGCCGGTGAGCGGGTCGATCACGGTCTGGGTGGTGGTCGGCACGCTCAGCGCGGCGAGCAGCAGTCCGCGGGCGGCGGCGGCCTGCTGGACGGCGGTGTCCAGTTCGGCCAGTGCGTGGGCGCCGGTGCCGGCGCGCGACGGCATCTCCTCGGCCAGCTGCTCGGCGAGCCGGTGCAGTTCGGTGATGGCGCCCGTGTAGGCGGCGTGCGCCTCCAGGGCGCTGCTCTTGCCGGTGAGCGCGGAGCGGCGCAGGGCGGCGACGCCCTCGAGGTCGTCGCGGAGCCCGGCGGGGGTGTCGGTGTCGGCGCGCAGCTCCTCGATCTGCCGGTCGACGCGGGCGCTGCGCTGTTCGCTGGGCGCCTTGGACTTGGGGCGGCCCGCGGCGATGTAGGAGGTGACCTCGTCGCGCTCGTCGGCGAGGGAGTGCGCGAGGGTCAGCGCGTCCTGGGTCTGCTCGGCGAGTGTCACCGTGCTCTGTGTGTCGTGCAGTTGCCCGGAGGCGGCGACGACCGAGGGGACTCCTGCGCCCGCGATGGCGGCGGCCACGACGGCCACGGCGACGATCAGCCGGTTCCGTACGTGGGTCGGGCGCCCCTTGCCTGTCGGGGCGGGGGCGTCGGTGGTGCCGGGGATGGGCTGGTCGCCTCCAGCGGAGGCCGTCTGCTTGCCTGAGCGACGAGGCCGCGTCTTCTGCACCGGTGCTCGCATTCCTGACTCGTGGTACCCATGGGTCCGGATGACGTGCCGTCAACTGGCGTCGACCGTACGCGCACCCCTCCCCCAAGCTCGCGACTGGGTTCGCGCCCGGGGTGGCCCTCACCGGTCCCCGACCCTCCCAGTGCGGGTGGGCGACGGCCGCACATCACCTGAGCCGCCACCCGAAGGAGTGAACCCCGGAGGGGAGTTGGCGGGCAAGTTCCCGTGGCGTGTGCGGACGCCGTGCGCGGTGGGCCGGTTGGACGTCTGCGGCGGGCGGTGGCAGTATTCGCCGCCACGCCTTGCCGGAGTCCAGCATTCCTCCCAAATCAGGCGGGTGACCTGCGCGGCCGTGACGATCCGGCGGGAGTCGCGGCCCCCTGGGGGACCTTGTGAAGGGCTCGTGCAGACTGGCCGGATGCGTACCGAGCTAGTTTCGGAGTCCGGTGACCCGGACCGCGCCAACGAGGACTTCGCGAGTGTCGCCCTGCCCGCTTCGGGGCGGGGAGGGGCCCTCGTCGTCCTGGACGGGGTGACACCGCCGAGGGGCGCGACGGGGTGCCGGCACTCCGTCCACTGGTTCACCGCACGCCTGGGCGGGGCGCTGACCGAACTGACCGTTTCCCTCCCCGATGTTCCGCTCGCGGACGTGCTGGGCCGGGCCGTCGCCCGCACCGCCGAGGCCCACGCGGGGACCTGTGACCTTTCTCACCCGCGCACGCCCCAGGCAACCGTCGTCCTCGCGCGGTGGTCCGCCGGCTCGGTGGAATACCTCGTGCTGTCCGACTCGATGCTTCTCGTGGAGTCCCCCGACGGCACGGTGACGGCCCGTCTGGACGACCGGCTGGCCCGGCTGCCGCGTTCGGCGCTGGCGACGGACGCCCACATCGACGCGCATCTGCGCAACAAGGAGGGCGGCTTCTTCACGGCGGCCGCGGACCCCGCGGTGGCGGCGCGCGCGGTGACGGGGACGCTGCCGCGCGGCGAGGTACGCACCCTGGCCGCCTTGTCGGACGGCGCGGCCCGCTGGGTGGAACGCTTCGGACAGGGCGACTGGACCGACTGCCTGGGAGTGATCCGGGAGGAGGGCGCGGGGGTGCTGGTGGAGCGGGTCCGGGAGCTGGAGCGGACGCACACGGGGCGCGGCAAGCGGCACGATGACGCGACGGTGGTGTACGTGGAGCTGTGAGGCGGGGGGCGCCGTTCGGGTCCTGCTGCGATCGGGCGGCTTCCGGTGTGTGTGTGGGGGGGGTGTCCGCGCGGTTCCCCGCGTCCTTCGCCGCCGGGGCCGTGAGTCCTACCCGAGCCGTGAACCCCTACCCGAGCCGTGAACCCCTACCCGAGCCGTGAGGCCGGCCGGGCCCGCCCCCATAGAGCTGTGAGGCCGGCCGGGCCCGAGGGCACGCCCCCTAGTCCATGCCCCGGTTCAGCTGGTTCAGGAGGCGGGCCAGTTCGGCGACCTCCGCGCGCTGCCAGTGCGAGAGCTGGGCGACGTAGCGTGCCCGGCGGGCCTCGCGGACCTTGGCGACGCGGCGGCGCCCCTCCTCGGTGAGGTGCACCAGCCAGGCCCGGCCGTCCGCCGGGTCCGGTTCGCGGGCGACGAGCCCGAGGTCCTCCAGGGCGCGCAGCTGGCGCGACATGGTGGCCTTGCCGACGCCGATGAACGCGGCGAGCTCGGTGGCGCGCAGCCGTCCGGACTCGTCCAGCCGGACGAGCAGTCCGTACGCCGCCGACTCCAGGTCCGGGTGGACCTCGCGGGCCATCTCGCCCTGCTTGGCGCGGGCCCGCCGGAAGAGAACCGTCAACTCGCGTTCCAGGTCCAGGAACTCGGGCTGGTCCATACCACCGCGGGCAGGCCCGGGTCCGGGCGCCGTCGCGTCGCCGTTGCCGTCTTCGTGCACGTCAGCCCCTGCCTCGTTTTCCCGGCCGTGAAAGTTTCCGCCAACCGGCGTCATCGCCGCAGCTCCGTCAGTATTTCGCAGGCTTAGACCAACGGCAGCAGTCAGACCCTCTTCCACCAGGTCATCGCACTGCCTAGCGTCGTACGGCGGAGCATGACGCTGACATGCTCACGCCACGCCCGTGCGCGTTCCCCACCATGCGTCACCGAGCCTTCGGAGGCACGCTATGCCCGTGCACAGACCCGAACAGCGCCACCCCCACAGCACCTATCCGACCGGACTCCTGCTCACCCTCGTCCTCGCCCTGGCCCTGCTCGTCCTGGCCGCCCAGCCGTCGTCCGCGAGGGACGACGCCACCCCGCCGCGCGGCTCCGCGTACATGGGCATCGGCGTCGCCTCCCACGACGGCACCGACGGCTCCCCCGCCGGCACCCTGGCCGCCCAGACGGAGGGCGTGGACGTCTCCAGCCACCAGGGCAACGTCGCCTGGTCCACCCTCTGGTCCAGCGGCGTCAAGTGGGCCTACGTCAAGGCCACCGAGGGGACGTACTACACCAACCCCTACTTCGCCCAGCAGTACAACGGCTCCTACGACGTGGGCATGATCCGCGGCGCGTACCACTTCGCGACGCCGGACACCACCAATGGAGCAACCCAGGCCGACTACTTCGTCGACCACGGCGGCGGCTGGTCCCGCGACGGCCGCACCCTGCCCGGTGTCCTCGACATCGAGTGGAACCCGTACGGCGACGCCTGCTACGGCAAGTCCGCGAGCGGGATGGTCACCTGGATCCGCGACTTCGTGAACCGCTACAAGGCCCGCACGGGCCGCGACGCCGTCATCTACACGGCGACCAGCTGGTGGAAGCAGTGCACCGGCAACTCCAGCGCCTTCGCCACGGCCAACCCGCTGTGGATCGCCCGGTACGCGACGGCCGTCGGCGAACTGCCCGCCGGCTGGAGCTACTACACGATGTGGCAGTACACGTCGACCGGCCCGACCGTCGGCGACCACGACCGGTTCAACGGCGCCCTCGACCGGGTCGTGGCCCTGGCCAACGGCTGACCCCCCGTACGACGTGGGCCCGGGCCCCCCGAAGGGGACCCGGGCCCCCGCCCTGTCCGGCGGCGTCCGTCACGCCGCCGCCGGAACTTCCCGGGCCGCGTCGCTGGTGGCCGGCGACAGGGCCAGTTCCAGGACCTGGCGGACGTCGGTCACGGCGTGGACGTCGAGCTTGTCCAGCACCTCGGCCGGGACGTCGTCCAGGTCGGGCTCGTTCCGCTTGGGGATGATCACGGTCGTGACCCCCGCGCGGTGCGCGGCGAGCAGCTTCTGCTTCACCCCGCCGATCGGCAGCACCCGGCCGGTCAGCGAGACCTCACCGGTCATCGCCACGTCCGTGCGGACCAGCCGCCCGGACAGCAGCGAGGCCAGCGCCGTCGTCATCGTGATGCCCGCGCTCGGGCCGTCCTTCGGCACCGCGCCCGCCGGGAAGTGGATGTGCACGCCCCGGTCCTTCAGGTCGGCGACGGGCAGCTCCAGCTCGGCGCCGTGGCTGCGCAGGAAGCTCAGCGCGATCTGGGCGCTCTCCTTCATCACGTCACCCAGCTGGCCGGTCAGCGTCAGGCCCGCCGCGCCCGTCTCCGGGTCGGCCAGCGACGCCTCGACGAACAGGACGTCACCGCCCGCGCCGGTCACCGCGAGTCCGGTCGCCACGCCCGGCACCGCCGTACGGCGCTCGGCCGGGTCCTGGGCCGACTCGGGCACGTGGTGCGGCCGGCCGATCAGCCCGCGCAGCTCGCCCTCGGTGACGGTGAACGGCAGCTCCCGCTCGCCCAGTTCGTGCTGGGCCGCCACCTTGCGCAGCAGCCGCGCGATGGACCGCTCCAGGGTGCGCACGCCCGCCTCGCGCGTGTACTCGCCCGCGAGCTTGCGCAGCGCGCCCTCGTCGATGGTGACCTCGTCCGCGTTCAGTCCCGCCCGCTCCAGCTGGCGCGGGAGCAGGTGGTCGCGGGCGATGACGACCTTCTCGTCCTCGGTGTAGCCGTCGAGGCGGACCAGCTCCATACGGTCGAGCAGCGCCTCCGGGATGGCCTCCAGCACGTTGGCCGTGGCCAGGAAGACGACGTCGCTCAGGTCCAGCTCGACCTCCAGGTAGTGGTCCCGGAAGGTGTGGTTCTGCGCCGGGTCGAGCACTTCGAGGAGCGCGGCCGCGGGGTCCCCGCGGAAGTCGGAGCCGACCTTGTCGATCTCGTCGAGCAGGACCACCGGGTTCATCGACCCGGCCTCCTTGATCGCCCGCACGATCCGTCCGGGCAGCGCCCCGACGTACGTACGGCGGTGACCGCGGATCTCGGCCTCGTCGCGCACACCGCCGAGGGCGACGCGCACGAACTTGCGGCCCATCGCGTGGGCGACGGACTCGCCCAGCGAGGTCTTGCCGACGCCGGGCGGGCCGACGAGCGCCAGCACGGCACCGCCGCGCCGTCCGCCGACGACGCCGAGTCCGCGCTCACCGCGCCGCTTGCGCACCGCCAGGTACTCGGTGATCCGCTCCTTCACGTCGTCCAGACCGGCGTGCTCGGCGTCCAGCACGTCCTTCGCGCCCTGGATGTCGTAGGCGTCCTCGGTGCGCTCGTTCCACGGCAGCTCCAGGACGGTGTCCAGCCAGGTGCGGATCCAGGAGCCCTCCGGCGACTGGTCGGAGGACCGCTCCAGCTTGTCGACCTCCTTGAGCGCGGCCTCGCGGACCTTCTCCGGCAGGTCGGCGGCCTCGACGCGGGCGCGGTAGTCGTCGGACTCCTCGCCGTCCTGCTCGCCGTTCAGCTCGCGCAGCTCCTTGCGGACGGCCTCCAGCTGGCGGCGGAGCAGGAACTCGCGCTGCTGCTTGTCGACGCCCTCCTGGACGTCCTTGGCGATGGTCTCGGCGACGTCCTGCTCGGCGAGGTGGTCGCGCAGCTGCTGCGTGGCGAGCTTCAGCCGGGCCACCGGGTCGGCGGTCTCCAGCAGCTCGACCTTCTGCTCGGTGGTCAGGAAGGGCGAGTACCCGGAGTTGTCGGCGAGCTGCGAGACGTCGTCGATGGCCTGCACGCGGTCCACGACCTGCCAGGCGCCGCGCTTGCGCAGCCAGGCGGTGGCGAGGGCCTTGTACTCCTTCACCAGCTCCGCCACCTGTCCGGGCAGCGGCTCGGGCACGCTCTGGTCGACCGGCGTGCCCTCGACCCACAGCGCCGCACCCGGCCCCGTGGTGCCGGCACCGATGCGCACGCGGCCGCGGCCGCGGATCAGGGCACCGGGATCACCGTCGGCCAGCCGGCCGACCTGCTCCACGGTCCCGAGCACACCGGTGCTCGCGTAGGTGCCGTCGATGCGCGGCACGAGCAGCACCCGGGGCTTGCCGGGCGTGGACCGCGCGGCGGCCTGGGCGGCCTCCACGGCGGCCCGCACATCGGCGTCGTTCAAGTCCAGGGGGACCACCATCCCGGGCAGCACGACCTCGTCGTCGAGCGGCAGCACGGGCAGGGTGAGCGATGTGGACGTCGAAGCCATGATCTCCCCTTAGGCAGTCAAGTTGAGTTACGCCGACTCAATGCTTGGCGGGGGGCGGATTGTTCCCGGGCCTGTGACGCGTTCGCTGACAGCGATCGAACCCCGACCCGGCGTGCCGGAACACGCGACGGTGAAAGGGGAAGCGGCAGGACGAGCACCCCTATTCCGGCCGCTCCCGGCCGCCGGGATCCAGTGGGCCGGACGGTGGCCGGAGCGCGCCGGGGCCGAGCTGGCAGGATGGCCCGGTGCCCACTTCGTACGACACCCCTGTAGTCCTGGACCGTCGCGAAGGCCCCCACGGGGAGGTCGTGCTGCGGCGGCACGGGGAGCTGCTCCAGATCATCGCCAACGGCTGCTTCCTGATGGACACCTCCGACGGCCGCTCCGAGCGGCTGCTGGTCGACGCCGCGCTGGACGCGCTGGGCGACCGTTCACGGCCGCACATCCTGATCGGCGGGCTCGGCGTCGGGTTCTCGCTCGCACACGCCGCGGCCGACCCGCGGCCCGGGCGGATCACCGTCGCGGAGCGCGAGCGCGCGATCATCGACTGGCATCTCGGGGGGCCGCTTTCCGGCCTCTCCGCGACCGCCCTCGCCGACCCGCGCACCGCGATCCTGGAGGCCGATCTCGTCACCCATGTGTTTGAGACATCCGCCACGTACGACGCGCTCTGCCTCGACATCGACAACGGGCCCGGCTGGACCGTCACCGAGGGCAACGAGAGCCTGTACTCACCGGCCGGACTGGCCGCCTGCACAAGGGCGTTGACACCGGGTGGGGTACTGGCCGTATGGTCCGCGCAGCCCTCTCCGGAATTCGAAGAAACCTTGCGCAATGCCGGATTCCAGCAGGTGCGTACCGAAGAGATCCCCGTTGCCCGGGGCGTTCCGGACGTCGTGCACCTCGCCGTCCGACCTGGATAGCCCTGGCACGGTGACTCCCCGTACTCTGCTTTCCTGACGCGGATCATTCAAGCGTCAATCGCAAGCATGCGCATGCATAGCCAGTAAGCGGGATCACCCCACGGATTCCGGAAAGCAACTTTGGGGCGGGCGATGGAGCAGACACACACCTCCCACAACGGCACGGCGGCGACCCCCGGCGCACAGCGCCGGGTCCTGGTGGTCGAGGACGATCCGACCATCGTGGACGCCATCGCGGCCCGTCTGCGCGCCGAGGGCTTCCTCGTGCAGACCGCGGGAGACGGCCCGGCGGCCGTCGACACGGCCGAGGCCTGGCAGCCCGACCTGCTGATCCTCGACATCATGCTGCCGGGCTTCGACGGCCTGGAGGTCTGCCGCCGGGTGCAGGCCCAGCGGCCGGTGCCGGTGATGATGCTGACCGCGCGCGACGACGAGACCGACATGCTGGTCGGGCTCGGTGTCGGCGCCGACGACTACATGACCAAGCCGTTCTCCATGCGGGAGCTGGCGGCACGCGTGCACGTGCTGCTGCGCCGCGTCGAGCGCGCCGCCCTCGCGGCCACCACGCCGCGCTCGGGCATCCTGCGCCTCGGCGAGCTGGAGATCGACCACGCGCAGCGGCGCGTGCGGGTGCGCAGCGAGGACGTGCACCTGACGCCGACCGAGTTCGACCTGCTGGTGTGCCTGGCGAACACCCCGCGCGCGGTCCTCTCGCGCGAGCAGCTGCTCGCCGAGGTGTGGGACTGGGCGGACGCCTCCGGCACCCGTACCGTCGACAGCCACATCAAGGCCCTGCGGCGGAAGATCGGGGCCGAGCGCATCCGTACCGTGCACGGCGTGGGCTACGCCCTGGAGACGCCGACGCCATGAGCGACGGTCCGGCCGTGCGGAGAGGCCCCGGGGAGCCCTGGGGCGGCGTTCGTCCGTTCTCGATCAAGACCAAGCTGGGGGCGCTCGTCGTCATCGCGGTCCTGATCACCACCGGACTGTCGATGATCGCGGTGCGCACCCAGACGGAGCTGCGCTTCATCACGGTCTTCTCGATGATCGCCACGCTGCTGATCACGCAGTTCGTGGCGCACTCGCTCACCGCGCCGCTGGACGAGATGAACAAGGTGGCCCGGTCGATCTCCCAGGGCGACTACACGCGCCGGGTCAGCGAGAGCCGCCGCGACGAGCTGGGCGACCTGGCCGGGACGATCAACCTCATGGCCGACGAGCTGGAGGCCCAGGACCAGCAGCGCAAGGAGCTGGTCGCGAACGTCTCGCACGAGCTGCGCACCCCGATCGCGGGCCTGCGCGCGGTCCTGGAGAACGTGGTCGACGGCATCGCCGAGGCCGATCCGGAGACCATGCGCACGGCACTGAAGCAGACCGAGCGCCTCGGCCGGCTGGTGGAGACGCTGCTCGACCTGTCCCGCCTGGACAACGGCGTGGTCCCGCTGCGGATGCGCCGCTTCGAGGTGTGGCCCTATCTCTCCGGGGTGCTGAAGGAGGCCAACATGGTCGCCTCCGCGCGCGCGGGCATGGCCTCGGGCTCCGGCAGCCACACCCGCACCGACGTGCATCTGCACCTGGACGTGTCGCCGCCGGAGCTGACCGCGCACGCCGACCCCGAGCGCATCCACCAGGTCGTCGCCAACCTCATCGACAACGCGATCAAGCACAGCCCGCCGCACGGCCGGGTCACGGTCAAGGCGCGCCGCGGCCCGCACCCGGAGTCGCTGGAGCTGGAGGTCCTGGACGAGGGCCCGGGCATCCCGCGCTCGGACTGGCACCGGGTCTTCGAGCGCTTCAACCGGGGCGCGGTGAGCCGGCCGCACGGGCCGGGCAGCGACGGCGGCACGGGTCTGGGGCTGGCGATCGCGCGCTGGGCGGTGGATCTGCACGGCGGCCGGATCGGTGTGGCGGAATCGGATCGCGGTTGCCGGATTCTTGTCACACTTCCAGGGCAGCCGTCCGTACAAAGTTGACGTAAAGTTCGAAGCGGAGCGCCAAGATCCACACGCGTCTTGCCTGACAGGGCCGTGTGATCAGGTACAGACCTGCACCGTCGCAGCGTCAGCTCGCGGCTGCGCCATCCCATTTGCGGGCCGCTGAAGCGGAACCACGCTTGTTTCCCGCCATTTCTGAGCCCGAAACACGCTTCCCGATGTGACTTACACGACGATGACCATGCCCGGCCTGACCTTCCCGGCCGGGGAGGCGTAGCCTTGATTCCCGCTGTCCATCACCTTGTGAAGCGGAAGAGGGCGGTTCTCGCCGTGTCGCCACAGTCCCCCAGTAACGCATCGAGCATCTCGACCGACGCGGACCAAGCGGGCAAGAACCCCGCTGCCGCGTTCGGAGCCAACGAGTGGCTCGTCGACGAGATCTATCAGCAGTACCTCCAGGACCCGAATTCGGTCGACCGCGCCTGGTGGGACTTCTTCGCCGACTACAAGCCGGGGGCTGCCGCCGCCCCGGCTGCGGCGGGTACCGCGGCCGCGGGGGCCGCGGAGACCACCGCTCCCGCCGCCGCGCCGGTCCCGGCTCCCGCCCCGGCCACGAAGCCGGCTCCGGCCAAGGCCGCCGCGCCTGCCGCGCCC